>Ga0214472_10006950_pt1 | contig 11860 bp, 9 predicted proteins | sample RVTome_6_FD_207662 | JGI IMG/M metagenome (GOLD analysis project Ga0214472, IMG submission 207662) | Soil microbial communities from uranium-contaminated site in the Upper Colorado River Basin, Wyoming, United States - RVT140D175 | ecosystem: Environmental > Terrestrial > Soil > Contaminated >...
CAACTCGTACGACGCCTCGGCCGAGGCCGAGCTCGTCGCCCTGACGAACCGGAGCCGCGCCAACGCGGGTCTCAAGGTCCTCAAGGTCGAGTCGGCGTTGACGTTGATCGCTCGCTGGCGCAGCAAGGACATGATCGAGCGCGACTACTTCAGCCACACGATCCCGGGCTACGGCAAGGTGTTCGACAAGCTCGATGCCGAGGGTTACTGCTACACCCTCGCCGGCGAGAACATCGGCTGGAACACCTACCCCGACGACCAGGCCACGGCCGCCATCCACCAGATGTTCATGGATTCGTCGGGGCACCGAGCCAACATCCTCGGCGACCGCTGGGATGCGATCGGGGTCGGCGCATACATGGGCGCCGGCGGCAAGAAGATGTGGACGGTCCTCTTCGTCGACAAGTGCGGTGCTGCGGCGACGCCCAAGCCAACCCCCAAGCCGACGCCGAAACCAACGCCGAAACCAACGCCGAAACCGACGCCGAAACCGACGCCAACGCCGACGCTGAAGCCAACCGCGCGTCCCACCGCGGCCCCGACACCCGCCCCAACGCCGACACCCAGCCCGACACCCAGCCCGACACCCGAACCGACCCCCACGCCGACGCCCGAGCCCACGCCCACACCCAGCCCGACCCCGAACCCGACGCCCGAGCCAACCCCGACCCCCACGCCCGAGCCGACACCGGAGGCGCCGCCGATCAGCCTGCGGGTGGTCGAGGGAGGCTCGCCCATGAGCCTGCTCGACATGATCGTGAGCGGCGTAACGGGCTTCTTCTTCGGGGCCTGAGTCCGGACGTCGCCGGCCGGAGCATCCGATAGACTCGGCGCCGTGACCGTCATCCTCGAGGCGCACCACCTCACGCGCAGCTATCCGCTGGGCCCGACTACCGTCGAGGCGCTGCGCGGCGTGTCGCTCTCCGTTGAAGCCGGAGAATTCGTCGCGCTGATGGGGCCGTCCGGTTCGGGCAAGTCGACGCTTCTCCAGGTGCTGGGTGGCCTCGACCGGCCGACGACCGGCGAAGTCTGGCTCGAGGGCCAGGACCTGAGCGAGCTCTCCGACGACCAGGCGACCCGGCTGCGGCGCGATCGGACCGGCTTCGTCTTCCAGTCGTTCAACCTGATCCCGCTTCTGACCGTCATCGAGAACGTCGCCCTGCCGTTCACCATTGCCGGGGGCGATCCGAACCGTGGCGAGCTCAAGCAGCGGATCGCCGAGGTGCTCGAGCTCGTCGACCTGACCGACAAGGAGCGCCACAAGCCCGATCAACTCTCGGCCGGCGAGCAGCAACGCGTCGCCGTCGCGCGAGCGCTCGTGACCCGCCCGGCCCTGCTCCTAGCCGACGAGCCGACCGGAAACCTCGACTACACGACCGGGACCGAGATCCTCGACGCGCTCTGGCGCTCGTGCGTCCAACGCGGCCAGACGATCGTCCTCGTCACGCACGATTCGAAGGCAGCGGCCTACGCCGATCGCGTCCTGGTCGTCGGCGACGGGCAGATCCGCGAGACGATCGAGCTCGGACGCCGGGATACCCACGATGCGACGCCGCTCATCTCGCGGCTCGCCCAACTGGGACTCTAGGGAGCGGCAATGTCGCTGACCCGGCTGGCCTGGCGCAGCCTCCGGGCGCGATCGCTGCGTTCTGCCCTGAGTACGCTCGGGATCGCGCTCGGCGTCGCGGTCCTGTATGCCGGCCTCGCCACCAACGCCGCCATCGAACGCTCGATCGAGAGCACGGTCGGCGATCTTGTCGGACGCTCACAACTCCGCGTGGCGGCGTTCGGCGAGGCCGGGCTCGGTCCGGAGACACAGGCCACCATAGCCGGGACGCCCGGGGTCCGGATCACGGCGCCGGCCATCCAGCTGCGGATCTATCTCGGGCCTGACATCGAGGCGGGCGAGATCCTGCCGCCTCCGGTGACCGTGATCGGCGTGGACCCCGTCGCCGAGCCGCAGCTCCACCAGCTCCACCTGGTCGCGGGCTCGTTGCTGCGGGAACTCGCCGAGCCGAGCGCGATGATCACCGAACAGCTCGCCGACGAGGACGGTCTGACGCTGGGTTCGCCGCTGACGATGCAGGGATCGGGCGATCGCCAGGTGTTCCGGGTGATCGCGATCCTGGCCGGCGACGGCCCGGTCAACGGCATGTACGGCAGGATCGTGGTGATCCCGCTCCAGGTGGCGCAGACGATCTTCGATGAACCCGCGGTCAACCGAGTCGACCTCGGCCTGGAGCCGGACGCGGACCCGGCGACGGTGACGAGTGCCCTCGAGGATCGCCTTCGGCTCGAACCCTACGTCCTCTCGACCCCGCAGGAGATCGCCGCGTCGCTTCGCGGTTCGACCACCGAGTTTGGTGCGACCACGTCGCTGATCGCGGCCATCGCGCTGTTTGCCGGGGCGTTCCTCGTGTTCAACACGCTGTCGATGACCGTCGTCGAGCAGGTCCGGAGCGTGGGGCTGTTGCGCGCCGCGGGCGCCACCCGCCGGCAGGTCAACGGGTTCATGTTGGTCCAGGCGGCGGCTCTGGGTGGCCTCGGGTCGCTGGTCGGCGTCGGTCTCGGGGTCGTGCTGGCGGCGGGCATGATCGTCTACGTTCGGACCATCGGCTCGGTCACCCTCGACCGAGCGCCCGTCCCGCCGGACGCGATCGCGATCGCCTTCCTGGTCGGCGTCGGCGTCACCATCGCGGCCGCGTTGGAACCGGCGCGTCGCGCGGGCCGGATCCAGCCCGTCGAAGCGCTCAAGGCCAGGCTGGACATGCCCACGGCACGCCGGGCGAGACTGCGCTGGCTGGCCGGCGTGTTCGTGATCGTCTCGCTGGTCGGCCTGCTCGTCGCTCCGCGTGGCGCCGGTGTGGTCCAGTTGGTCATCGTCTACGCGATCCTGCTGGTCGGGACGCTCCTGATCCCGGTGGTGCTGCCCGCGGTGGCACGGACTGCCGGCGTCCCGTTTGCGCTCCTGCTGCGGTTCGAGGAGCGCCTGGCGCGAAGCTCGGTCGTGCGCGACCCGAGCCGGACCGCGCTGACCCTGGGCGCCCTGACGGTGGGGCTCGGCATGATCGTGGCGCTCGGCGGGGTGGGCCAGCACGCTCGAGCGGCGGCCGCGGCATGGATCGCGGACGTCGTGCCCGGCGAGCTGATGCTCACCTCGATCCGTCCGCTTGCCGCGGACGAGGGGATCGATATCGAGATCCGCGCGACCGTCCCCGGCATCGCCCGGATCAGCCCGATTGCCACCTTCGACATCGCCGTGAACGGCACGCGAACCGACGCGGCGGCCGTCGTCGGGGCGGACCTGGCCGCGGACGGACGGCTCCATTTCACCGCCGGCGATCGGGACGCTGCGCTCGCCGCGATCGATGCGGGGGGCGCGGCGATCGTGCCGGTCGGCATGGCCGTGCGCCTGGGTCTCGCCGTCGACCAGATCGTGACCGTGCCCACCGCCACCGGCCAGGCCCTGGACCTGCGGGTGGTCGGGGTGATCGATCGATCGATCCCGGGATCGAGTGGCGAATCGCTGCTGGTCGGGTGGGCGGACGCGACGACGCTCGGTGTCGCCGGCGCCGACGCGTTCGCGGTCCGCTTCGCGCCGGATGCCCCAGCCGGGGCGCGGGGCACGCTGCGGGATGTCGCCACGGCCTATGCCCTCGACGTCGTCACGCTCGATCGGATCCAGGGCGCGGTCGACGACGCGCTCGGGCGGATCTTCGGGCTCTTTGATGCCCTGGCCGCGGTTGCCGTGTTGATTGCCGCGCTCGGGATCGTCAACACCCTGACCATGAACGTGGTGGAACGCGTCCGCGAGATCGGCATCCTGCGGGCGGCCGGCATGACCCGGCGCCAGGTATGGCGTTCGGTGGTCGTCGAGGCGGGCATCCTGGGTCTGGCGGGCGCGATCCTCGGGGTGGTGCTCGGTCTCGTGGTGGGAGCGGTGATGGTCATCCTGCCCGGCGGTCGGCTCGACGTGGCGGCCGGGATTCCCTGGCAGGTGGTCGGGCTCTCGGTGCTGCTCGGGGTGTCCGTGGCCATGCTCGCCGCGGCCTACCCCGCGCGACTCGCCGCCCGCCTCCCAATCGTCCAGGCCGTCCAGTACGAGTGACTGAATGCTAGACTCGCTGCGGCCGGTCACCGCTGGGGTGACCTCCAAAGCGGAGTCCCGATGACCCTTGCCATCCCGAGACTCGACCGGTCCACGGCCGAGGAGCGCGGTCTGACGATCGCCGACTTCCTGGTCCCGATCCGACTCGGTGAGCGCGTCAACGCACGCGTCCGTGACGTCTCGCTCGTCGTCGCCGGGGCGTTGTTGATCTACCTCACGGCGCGCGTCGTGATCCCGGTCCCGGGATCACCGGTGCCGATCACCGGCCAGACCTTCGGCGTCCTGCTGGTCGGCGGGGCGCTTGGCTTCCGACGCGGTCTCATCGGGGTGGGGCTGTACGTGATGCTCGGGGTCGTGGGCCTGCCGTTCTTCGCCGAGGGCAGGGGCGGGATGTCTGTGATCTGGGGCGCGACCGGCGGCTACCTGATCGGCTTCGTCATCGCCGGTGCGCTCGTCGGGCGACTGGCGGAGCTCGGCTGGGATCGCAAGATCGGGGGCGCGCTCGGTGCGATGCTCCTGGGCAGCGCGGTGATCTACGCGATCGGGCTGCCCTGGCTCGGCATGGTGAGCTCCTCGACGCCGGAGGAGACGATCGCCCTCGGGCTGACGCCCTTCCTGCTTGGCGATGCGCTGAAACTGGTGCTTGCCGCCGTATTGTTCCCCGTCGCCTGGTGGGTCGTCGGGCGCCGCCCGGACGATCGATAACCTTCAAGGCGGTCGAGCCGCCAGTCAGGCGCGCTCCTCGCCGGTGACGAGTGCCCCGCGCCGCCGCCCAGCTCAGTTGACTGGCGGCGTCCGCAGCAAAGCGCTCAGGCTTCGATAGGATTCTCGCAGCAGGCTGGCGACCTCGGGCCAGTAGGCCTCACCCTGCGCCTTCGGACCCTCGGGGTCGGCGTGAGCGCCGCGATCGCGGACCTCGGCGGCCAGCCCGCGCAACCGCCCAGCCTCGGCGACCTGCTCGCACGGGACGTCGTAGAGCGCGGCGTACAGGTCGGTGATCGCCTCGCCGGCCGCCTCGCCGGCGGCCAGACCGAGCTCTCGCCGGACCACCCACCAGCGCAGCTCGTGGCGGGCAACGGCCTCCACGTCGACGTGTTCGGGCAGCCCGAGCGTCCGGTATCCGCGACCGATATCCGCGGCAAACCGCTCGTAGTCGCCCCAGGAACGAGCGAAGCCGGCCGCGGCCCGGGTCAGGCGGAGGCTCGCCCGCAAGCCGCGCAGCCACGAGACCTGGGCCTGGGCGCGCAGCGCCCGGACGAGGAGCACGAACAGGCGGGCCGGCTGGCCGCGGTAGTACGCCTTCCACATCCGCGTCTCGAGCCGGGCGAGCTCGTCCGGGTCGAAGTCCCTGCCCCAACGTGATGCGGCCATCCCCGGCGTCCCTCCCGTGCGGTCGGCGTGCGATTTCGGCATGGTCCGATATCTTGCCCGGGTGGATACGCGTTTGGGAGACATCCGGATGAGCGAGGCTGCGCCGTCCGGACCGGATCCCGGGCTATATGGCCCCGAGTCCGAGGCGTGGCGGCTCAATCGGGAGGCCTTGCTCCTGCTGGGGGCCGGTCCCCGGGCGCTGCTGCTCCAGATCGCGCATCCGGCGGTCGCGGCCGGCGTCGACCAGCACTCGAACTTCCGGGCGGATCCGTGGCAGCGGCTGGCGGCCACCCTCCGAAGCTATCTGACGATCGTGTACGCGACAAACGCCGCCGCCCTGTCCGAGATCCGGCGGCTGAACGCCCTCCACCTCGGGATCAGCGGGCCCGGCTACACGGCGCGTGACCCGGAGCTGTCCTTGTGGGTCCACGCCACGCTCGTCGATTCGACCATCGTCGCGTACGACGCCTGGCTCGAGCCGCTGTCCCGTGAACGGCGGGCGGCGTACTACGAGGAGACCCGTCCGATCGGCCGGGCGTTTGGCGTGCCCGATCGCTTGCTTCCGGCCGACCTGGCGGCATTCGAGGACTACGTCGAGAAGATGCTCGGACCCGGCGGTCCGGTGCGGGTGTCATCGGTGGCCCGGGAGCTCGCGACGGCGGTGCTCCAGCCGCCGCTGGCCCCGCTCGCGGGCTGGTTGCCCGGCGGCGAGCTTGTTCGTCCGGTGCTCGAGCGGCTCCCGATGGCTTTGTACGCGTGGACATTGTGGCCGGCCGTCGGCCTGCTGCCAGCCTCGGTTCGTGTCGACTACGGGCTCTCATGGGGTGCACGCGAGTGCGTCGTGTCGGACTGGCTGGTCGCCTGCTGGCGGGCCTGGCGTCCGCGCCTGCCGGCGTCGTTCCGACAGATGCCGCAGGCACTCGCCGCGGATCGGCGGATGGACCCGGACCGAGCGCGACCAAGCGGAAGGATCTAGGCGAACGTTCGCTCGCGCAGCTCGTCGAGCGCGGCATGGCTCCTGGCCGCCCGGGCGTAGTCCCGAGGTGTTGCCTGAACCGGCGCGCCAGGTGCGCCTGATCGGCGAAACCGACCTCTGCCGCAACGTCTGCGAGCGCCTGGCTGTCGAGGATCCGATCGCGGGCAGCCTCCATGCGGCGTCCCAGCACGTACTGGTGCGGCGCGATCCCGTAGGTCGTGGTGAACGCCCTCGCCAGCCGCGCGGTGCCCGCGCCGAGCTCATCGGCCGCGGATCGAAGCGTCACCGACTCCGTGATTCGGATATCGAGCCATGCACGAAGCGCTTCGGCCAGATCGAGCCCATCCGCTGGCGGAACGGCGACGGGTATCTCGCCAAGCGACGCCCGGATCCGCTCGGCGATGACCCCGACCCGGGTCTCCGCTTTCATGACATCCTCCATGCAGCCGAGCGTGTTGTGGAGTGCCGACACCTCGCGACGCAGCGCCGGGTGGGGGATGACCGGATGGTCGACGGCCCGCCCGATGGCCGCCGGGCTCGGGACGCTCATCGATGATCGTGATCATCCATCCCGTCCGCCGCGGTCTGGGCGGGTGCCGGCGGCGTCCTGAGCCACCAACCGGTGACGCCGCGCGCGCGACCGGGACGGCGGGGGACGGGGCAAGCGTGAGAGCCGCCAGGACCACGGCCGCGACGGCGGCAGGGAGGCGGTGGACGCGGGCCATCGAGGGCATCGTAACTCGGACGGGCGACCGAGACCGCCGGATAGACTTTGGTCGTGACCGCCACCAGCGATCCAGCCACCGGCGCGGGCCCGCTCGTCGATGCGATCCGGGCACGGCTGCCGTCGTTGCGGCTGATGACCGAAGCCATCGACCGGGAGACCTACCGGTCAGATGAGACGGCCTACCTGCACGCCGGGCTTCCGGCGGCCGTGGCACTCCCGACGACGACCGCCGAGGTTGCCGAGCTCGTGCGGATCTGTGGCCAGCTGCACGTCCCGATCGTGCCCCGCGGGGCGGGGAGCGGGTTGTCCGGTGGCGCCGCCGGGATCGAGGGTGGCCTGACGATCACCTTTACCGGGATGGACGGGATCCTCGAGATCGACCGCGAGAACCTGGTCGCGGTCGTCCAGCCGGGCGTGATCAACGCGACGCTCAAGGCCGCCGTGGCCGAGGTCGGTCTGTTCTACCCACCGGACCCGGCCAGCTTCGAGCAGTGCACGATCGGCGGAAACCTCGGGACGAATGCCGGGGGCCTGTGCTGCGTCAAGTACGGTCAGACGCGCGATTCGGTACTGTCGCTCGAGGTCGTGATGGCCGACGGGACGGTGATCCGGACCGGCGGTCGCAACGTCAAGGACGTGGCCGGCTACTCGCTTACCCACCTGATCGTCGGCAGCCAGGGCACGCTCGGGATCATCACCGAGGCGACGCTTCGCCTCCGCCCGGCGCCCCCGCCACGCTCGACGATGCTGGCCTTCTTCCCGACGCTCGAGAGCGCCGGGGACGCGGTAGCCGGCATCGCCGCCGCGGGCCTCTCCCCGGTCACCCTCGAGCTGCTCGACCGGTTCACGATCGGGGCGGTCGACGACATGCACCAGCTCGGGCTCGATAGGACGGCCGCGGCGATGCTGATGGTCGAATCGGACATGCCGGGCCCCGCGGCGGTCGACGAGCTGGAACGAGCCGAGGCCGCCTGCCGCGTGGCCGGTGCGACGGACGTGATCCGCGCGGCCGATGCCCAGGAGGCGGACTGGCTGCGGCAGGCCCGCCGGGCGGCGCATTACGCCCTGGAACGGATCGGCGAGGTCCGCATGGAGGATGTCGGCGTGCCGCGGTCGCGGGTGCCGGACATGCTGCGCGCGATCGAGCGGATCGCCGCGAAGCACAACGTGCGGATCGGGACGTTCGGGCACGCGGGCGACGGCAACCTCCACCCCGACCTGGTCTTCGACCGTGGCGACCCACGCGCCGAGACCGTCACCAAGCTCGTCCAGGCCGATCTCTATCGGGCGGCGCTCGAGCTTGGCGGGACGGTCACCGGCGAACACGGGATCGGTATGGCACGGCGCGACTGGCTGGAGATCCAGCGTGGTCCCGATGCCGTGCGGTTCATGCGGGCGATCAAGACCGCGCTCGACCCCCTCGGCATCCTGAACCCGGGCCGCGTCGTCTGACGCTGCGCCGGACAGGCGCGCACCAAACCGTCACGAACCGATTCATCCAGACCATCGGGTCGTACGCATGTACCCACGAGTCCAACGCGGGAGAGTCGCGACAACCGCTCGGGCGATCGGACGGGGCGTTCGCAGTCAGCGACGCCCGACCCACGAGAGACCCCAGGAGGGATCGGTACAACACGATGCGTACGACCCGGAACATCCTCGCGCTCGGCGCGGCCATGGCTGTCCTGACCGCCGGCGCCGCCCCGCTGCTGGTCGGTGCCGCCGACCATCTCGATTCACCGAACGCCAAGGCGAACCACGCCCTGGATATCACCGACATCTACGCCTTCGACGGCGACAACCCGGGCAAGTCGGTCCTGGTCGTCAACGTCAACCCGCTCGCCGGCGTGGTCTCGGGCACCGAGTTCGCCACGGACGCCGAATACCGCTTCAACATCGACACCACCGGCGACGCCGTCGCCGACGACGTCTACACCGTCACGTTCGGGTCGAATGCGCCCGGACCCAAGCAGTCGCTCACCCTGTCGAAGAACGGGACCACGATCCTGACCGGCATGACGGGCAACGCCAACAACGGCGGCGGCGCCAAGCTCTATGCCGGCGTCAAGGACGACCCTTTCTTCTTCGACCTCGCCGGGTTCCTGCGCTGGCGCGATCCCGATGGCGACGGCGCATACACGTACACCGGCTCGACCAACCTCGACCTCGGCGACTTCTTCGCGGGCACCAACATCTCGACAATCGTCCTGGAGATCCCGGACAGCTGGCTCGGTTCTTCGGCCGATTTCTGGGCGACGACCGTCCGAAACGGCGCGATCGTCGACCGGATGGGCAAGCCGGCGCTCAACACCGTCTTCATGAACCCATTTGGTGGTGAGGACCAGAAGGACCCGTACAACCAGACCGCGCCATCCGCCGACGTCGCGACCTGGGGTGGCCAGTTCACGGCGGTCCTGGACGTCTTCAACGAGACGGCGACGGCCGAGGCGATCACCGGCCTGCTGCTGCCCGACGTGCTCCACCTCGACGTGGCGACACTCGGCAAGTCGACCGGCAGCGGGTTCACCGGTGGAGCCGGCGGGATTCTCAATGGTCGGACGCTGGCCGAGGACGTCATCGACCTCGAGCTGCTCGTTGTGACCGGCGGTCTGGAAGGGCATGCGGTCCTGAGCACCGACAACGTCGGCGCCAATGACGCGGCCTTCCCGGGAAGCTTCCCGTACCTCGCTCCGGCCCACTAGGCCGACGCCCGAATTCCGAGTGGGGCCGTCCGCTCCTCCGGCGGCCCCACGCGAGTCCATCTGACTCCAGGGACGAACACATGACGCAGGCCACGATCTCGAACCTGACGCCCACGGTGGCCGCGAGCCGACCGCGATCCGGTCGGCCCGGTCGAGCCGTGGGCATCCTCGCCGCCGCCGTCCTCATCTCGGTCCTGAGCTATTCGGTCGGTCCGGTCGTCCGTCGCGGCGACGAGGTCGCGACGCAGCCCGCGCTTCCTGTCCCGGGGGACGTGGCGCCGCTCGCCGGCGGCGACACTGGGGTCGGACCCGCGGTCGACGGCCGGCTCTCGATCCCCGATCGCCTGGCCTTCTGGGCCGCGCGGGTCGAGGCCGCGCCGGACGATTTCCTGTCGCTCACGCAGCTCGCGCTCGTCAGGGCGGAGGGGGCGCGCCTGACCGCGGACCTCGACGGCTACCAGCGGGCTCTCGTCGACATCGATCACTCGCTGGCCATCGTTCCGGCCTATCCACCGACCATCCGCGTCCGGGGCTCCATCCGCTACGCCCTGCACGATTTCGCCGGGGCCCTGACCGACGCGGAGACGGTTCTTGCGGCATCGCCGTCGGACGCAACCGCGCTGGCGGTGCGCGGCGACGCGCTGCTCGAGCTCGGGCGACCCGCCGAGGCGGCGATGACATACGACCGACTCGATGCCATCGCTCCCGGTCCATGGCTCGATGTCCGTCGGGCACGACTCGCGTCAGCGACCGGCGACGCCGATGGGGCGCTTTCGCAGGCGCGGAGGGCGTTCGCGATCGCGCCCTCGATCGATCCGGGCGAGGTCGCGTTCTACGCGTATGCCGTTGGCGAATACGCTCGGCTGGCGGGAGATGTGGACGCGGCACGGGCAGGCTTCGAGACTGCACTGGCGGAGCGACCGAGTGACGTGGCCGCCCTCCTCGGACTCGCTCGCATCGACGCGTTCGAGGGTCGCACGGCCGAGGCGATCGCCGGCCTCCGGGCGGCGTCGGACATCGTCCCGCAGCCGGAGGCCCTGGCCATCCTCGGCGACGTGCTCGAGGCGAGCGGCGACCCGGCCGCGGCGAGGGCCGCGTTCGAGACGGTCCGGTTCATCGGCAAGCTCGGCTCGGTCCAGGGTGCCGTCTACGATCGGCAGCTGATCCGCTTCGAGCTCGACCACGGTGGCGCACCGGCCACGACGCTTGCTGCGGCCCGAGCGTCGCTTGCCGATCGACCCGATTCGGCGGGGCACGATCTCGTCGCATGGGCGCTCTATCGCCTCGGTCGCTTCGATGAGGCCGCCGCGGAGATCGAGGCGGCGCGCGGATTCGGCGCCAACGACGCACGGCTGCGGTTCCACGACGGCGCGATCGCCTTCGCTCGCGGCGACGGAGCCGGCGGGATCACCTTGCTACAGGACGCGCTGGCCGACGGACCGGCCCTCGACCCGGCCGAACGGGCGGAAGCCCTCACGCTGGTGCTCGCGCCTAGTGGCGCGTAACGATGTCCGAGAAGCCAAACCGCAGGCGATCGAACACGATGCGGGCTCGAAGCACGGCGTGTGCGGCCAGCATCGACTCCCCGGTCGCAGCGCTCTCACGGTCGCGCTTTCCGAGCCGGTAACGCGCCACCAGCCTCACGCCCTCGTCCGCAGGCTCGCGCCGCACGTCGAGCAACTCGATGTCGGGACCGAGGCACTCCTCGCAATCCTCCCAGATCCGTGCGAGGTACTGGGCATCGGCATCGCTCACGGCGTCGCTCCGTGCCATCGCCGCGAGATTGCCACCAATGGCACTCCGGGGCAAGAGCCGCTTGACATGCCGTCTGGCCGCAGCCGATGATGCTGGGGTCGTGGATGCACATCTGATAAGTACAAACGTGCAAATTGGCACCATCGCACGGCGAGCGCCGGTTCATTGAGCGATTTCGAACAGCTCGTCCGCGCCAGCCGTCTCTATTACGAGCTCGGTGA
>Ga0214472_10006951_pt1 | contig 11859 bp, 9 predicted proteins | sample RVTome_6_FD_207662 | JGI IMG/M metagenome (GOLD analysis project Ga0214472, IMG submission 207662) | Soil microbial communities from uranium-contaminated site in the Upper Colorado River Basin, Wyoming, United States - RVT140D175 | ecosystem: Environmental > Terrestrial > Soil > Contaminated >...
TTGTTGGCGTCGGACAGTTCATTGGGCTGCGGTGGAACATTGATGCGGTAGCGGATCACGCCCGCTCTTTCCGGTTTGGTTCTGAGTTCGACAATGGCCGACGGGTGTTGGGAGTCAAGGTCAACCGTTTCTTGATTGAGCACCGTCGCGCTGGCGTCGTCAAGTAGCTCGACCGTGATCGTTGTTTTTTCGGTTAGCCCCGAGGCCTGGACTTGAGCTTCGATGGCCAGCAAGTCGCTTTGGAATACGCTGTCAATCGACCGCAGCGGGCCGACCTCAATGTCCCACGGCGGTTGCGGCGACCCGATTCGTAGCGGATAGATCGGAATGTGCCTGTCGCGCGCCAAATCAAGGGCATCCTTCATGTTGGTGCGTTGAGTGGCTTGCCCATCCGATGCGAGAACGATGGCGGAGAGCCGGCGCCCCCGAGTCTTTCGAATGATCTCTTGGATGGCCCGCGCGGGATCGGAAACCGATCCGGTAGCGCTGATCCCGGCAAGCATCTCAGATAGGTTTTTCTTGTCGCCGATCGAATCGACGAACCCGCGCGGCTCCAGGCGTTCTGAAAAGGAGCATAATTGTATGCCGTTGTGGGCCAGTAATGTGCCGATCGGTTGTTCCTCATAGGGGTTCAGCGCGGCACGGATGAGATCCAGGCGTGAATGTGTCGACGCCTCGGCACGGTCGCTTAATCTCGCGCCGGTCGAAATCGCGGCCGCCAAGTCGGCGTTTGAATACTGATCCGACGTGGACATGCTCTGAGACGAATCCACGGCCAGTACGACGTAGGATGGTTCCACGCGATTACGCTGAAGTACAAGCGATGGTTGGCATAGAACGGCCAGCACCAGGGCGAACAACCCCAGTCGCAGCGTCGCCGTGACCAGGCGGCCCCAGTGCGAGGTGGTTTCTCGACGATAGATCAGGGTGATTCCGCCGAGTGCCAGAACCGTGATGCCGAACAGCGCCCACGCCTCAAGCGGTGCGTGCCACTTCAGGTGCAGTGGAGCGTCCCGCGCGATGCGGATGTTCTCCAGGTCGAGCAGCCATTCGATCATTGTTTCCACGAATCTCGTTCCCGTGCAATACCAAGTAGCTCCGGCCTCCGTGCCCGAGAATTACCGTTATCAGCTAAGGCTACCGCCGGGTGGTACGCCGGCTCTATTCTTTTCAGGCAAAGCCTATGGTGCCGCCATCTTACCGCGCGTGTCGATGCGCGGGATTGATCGAGGCGATCCAAACCGCATGGCCATCCACATTTCCAAAAAGAGAAGTGCCAGAACCAAGATAATCAAGCCCGGTGCGATTTCGGTGGATCGCGCCCTCGTGATCTTGGTGTCGCCGATGGTGAGCACGCTTGGCGCTACGTTTTCAACTCGTAACGGTAGATTTACTGCACTCAGGAAATCTTCCGCACTCATGGCACGTAGATCCGACTCGCTTGGATCCACGTTGACCGCAAAGATACGTTGCTCTTGCCCGACCGATAGCGTGATTGGTCCCGCTCGAACGATGGGCTCCAAGTCAACGGCCAAACCGTCGCCGTCGGGTACCAATTCAGGTTCCAACATCGTCATGTCGGAGCGCGTAGCGCGCAGCGGTAAATCGTGCTCTTGGGGTGTCAGCGGCTCACGAACGGATTCGCCCACGTTGAGGTTGCGGTGTTTGCCGTGCTGCGGTGCCAGCGCGGCCACAGCGTTGTGCGTGAGTGACACAAAATCGCCCTTCGCCGGCAAGTTGTTCCAGTCGAGGTTGGCGGTGGTTGTGCAGAGCAATACCGATCCGCCGCCTTTCGGCGACCGTGAAAGTGTCATGGCGGGTGTACCGGTTGAGTATTGCAGGACTACGTCCAGGCTTCGTTCCGGAACCAATTCGATCGGGAGGTATCGATCGACCCGGGCCGAAAACAGTCCGCTCGAGGGTTTCCCCGAGAATTCGGCAACCAGGGGGTGCACCGTAGTTGGAAGTTCAAATCCCACGGTTTGCTCCGAATCCGCGACGAAGAGTTGGGATGAGAATCGCCCCGGCAGGATACCGCTTTCATATCCAAAGCGATTGTAATTCGTCACGTCTACTTGATCGCCGGCGAATATCATGACGCCACCTCTGCGTTCGATGAAGAGTGCAAGTCGCTCCCAGGTCGAGGCCGTCAGATGGGAAACATTGCAGAGTACGACAATGTCATATTCATCCAGTGGCTCGTCGGACAGTTCCGTGGATGCGATCAACGTCGGCCGTGTAGGGGGCGGCGCGGTGCTGGACCGATGCTTGAACGCAAATGCATCAGCTTGGTGAGGGCGTGGGGCGAGCGCCGTGACAAGAAAACCGGCCTGTCCGGCCAGTAGGGTAGGACCGGGGCGGCCGTCAACAACAAGGATCGGAGCGGACTGGCGCACTTCGAGCGATAAGTATCTCGTGTTGTCATCCGGGAGCACATCGGACGAGCGCGGTGCGAGGCGCGTTTCAATGAGATGGGTTCCGGTCGCTGCGAACTGCGTCGTGATGGTTGTGCTCGCGGCCGTGAGTGGAGCGATGCGGGGAAGAACCGTCTGTCGGATGATCTCCCCGTCACGCCGGATTTGCAGCTCGACGTCTTCAGCGGTTGTGTTACCGAAGTTCCTTACCCTGATCGTGATTCGCGCCGGTAAGTTCACACCGCTGACGATCGATTCCATGTTGATGTCGGTGATGCCCAAGTTTTCCCAAGGCGCAACATCCGTTACCGACGCATCGGCCGCCACACGAACGACGGTTAGGTTTTCGCGTGGATCGGTCAGCAGTTCACTCACGCGGCGTAGTTCTTCGCCGGCCGGTGTCGGTCCGGATTGCCCATCGGCGCTCCAGGCCCCGACCGGCAAGTCTGAAATCAAGTACACGGCTCTGTTGCCCTTGGCGACCTCGGCCTTTTTGAGTATGTCGCGGGTAAGGATCAAGGCACCGGTGACATCGGTCGGGCGCTGTGTAACGCCGATCGATGCCAGTTGTTCGCGTACGAACCGGCGGTCGTACGCCGCTTGAGACACGACGGCTTGTGCCGGATCGGCGAGCGTGACCAGGCTCACGGAATCGATCCGCGGAAAGGAGGCGAGAAGCTTTTCCGCGTGTTGTTTGGCTAGATCAAATCGTGTGCTATCTGATCCCGCTCGGGCGTTCATGGACATGGAGTTGTCAATCAGCAGCACGCGATGAATGCGGGAAGCACTCAGCGCCAGAAGCCCGGTCGCCGGGAAGTAAGGGCGTGCGATGGCGAACCCCAGAGCCACCACCAGTGCCATACGCGCGACGAGTAGTAGAAACCGCTCTAATCGGATGCGACGCACGCTGCGTTGATTGGCGGCGAGCAAGAACGCCATGGCCGCCCATTTCATGCGTACGAAGCGGCGGCGGTTGATTAGATGGATGATGATCGGAATTAGGCCGGTCGCCAAGGCGATGCCGACGATGCCGGGGTGAACGAAGGGGATAGCGGCCATAAGGGTCTGCTCCATGGCACTAGCTCCCGCCCATGATGCGCGAAGAGCGCTGCCGAAGTCTGGCACTGCGCGTTGCTAAGTACTCGCTGAGTGCTACGTCCATCGAAACGGAGGTGTCAAACAAAGAGAACTCGGCCTTCAGGTGTCCGCACCCGGTTCGCATTTTCGACTGGAATGCTTCAGCTTCTTCCAGGTATCGGTTGCGCAGAGCGCGGGGGTCGGCCATGAGGTTTCCTGAGGACTCCAGGCCTTCAAACAACACAGGACGCTCAAACGGGAACGAGAGTTCCGCTTGGTCCCAGATATTCCACACGATCAGCTCGTGTCTGCGGTAGCGGAGTTGTTTGAGGCCTCGGAAGATATCATCCGGATTGTCAAAGAGATCGCTGATGATGATGATCAGCATGCGCCCCGTGAGTCGTTCCGCCAGCTCGCCCAGCACACTCCCGATGGACGTTTGGGTCTTGCCCCCCTCATGACTCAATTCTTGTATGAGTGATTTCCAGTGGTGGGCGGCGTTGGACGGTCTAATGAAATCGGTCACGCGTTCGTCGAATCGTGCCAGCCCAACGGAATCCTGTTGTTGCAGCGTCAGGTAGGCGATGGCGGCCGCGATGGTGGAGGCGTATTCGTATTTCGTCATGGCGCTGGTCTCGGACCGATAATTCATCGATCCGCTGGCGTCGACCACAATCATGAGATTCAGGTTGGTCTCTTGCTCATATTCCTTGATGTAGTACTTGTCGGTCTTGGCGAACACCTTCCAATCAATGTGGCGGAGATCGTCGCCTTGCGTGTACGCTCGATGATCGGCGAACTCCACGGAAACGCCACGATGCGGGCTGTGGTGCATCCCGCTAAAAAAGCCCTCCACGATGAGCCGGGCGCGCAACTCCAGACCGTCGATCTTTGCGAGTACGTTCGGATCGAGATACTTGCGATAATCGTGTTGAGCCGTGCCAGCCATGATGCGCTCACAAAGGTGCCTAACGGCGCAACGCGCTGTAGTGCCGATCGGTACCTGATCGTTGATCTAATATCATGATGCCCCTTTTTCTTCTTGGGAGGCGAAGACCCGGCCCGCGACGGCGTCGCTCAGCTTGGCGGACGCATCGGACGGAATCGCCTCGATCAGTTGATTGACAATGTCATCGCTGGTTACGCCGTCAGCCTCCGCGTTGAAATTGGTCAACACGCGGTGTCGAAGGACGGGGCGTGCGACGGCGCAGATGTCTTCCGTGGCCACGTAGCATCGACCCTGCAAGATCGCCCGGGCCTTGCCCGCCAGAACGAGGTTTTGCGAAGCGCGTGGTCCGGCGCCCCAGGATACGTAATCGCTCACGAACTGCGGCACGTCACCCCGACCCACCCTGGTAGATCGTGTCAGTCTTGTGGCATATTGAACCACGTGGTCGGCACAAGGAACCTGGCGCACGATGGCTTGCAACGCCAAGACCTCGCGTGCGTTGAGCGTGCGCTCCAAGGTGATCTCTTGCGATGCGGTCGTCATTTTGACGATGCGGAATTCCTCTTCTTCGGTTGGATAATCCACCAGCACTTTGAACATGAACCGGTCGAGCTGAGCCTCGGGTAGCGGATAAGTTCCTTCCTGTTCGATGGGGTTTTGGGTGGCGAGCACGAAAAACGGCTGGGGTAATTTGTGGGAGAAACCGGCGGCGGTCACCTGGTTCTCTTGCATGGCTTCCAATAGGGCGGCTTGCGTCTTGGGCGGGGTCCGGTTGATCTCGTCGGCCAGCACAACGTTGGCGAAGATCGGTCCTTGGACGAAACGGAGTGAGCGTGAGCCCGTTCCGCGATCCTCTTCGATCACTTCCGTACCCGTAATATCCGAAGGCATCAGGTCCGGTGTGAACTGAACGCGCGAAAAAGTCAGCGAAAGGAGTTTCGATAGTGTGCTGATGATCAGCGTTTTCGCCAAACCTGGAACGCCCTCCAGAATGCAGTGTCCATTGGAGAAGAGTGCCACAAGAAGCTGCTCAATAACGTCTTCCTGCCCCACGATAACGCGACCGAGGTTCAAACGAATCTGATCGTAGGCTCCGACCAGCTTCTCGATCATTTCCATCTCGTCTGCGGTGCCAGTGAATTCTTGGTCTGGTGTTTCGTTCACCATCAAGCCAACTCCTTGAGAAATATTGTCGCTTTTTTTGTGAAAGCATGTTCTAGATGTTCGATTGGCAATCTTTGATTTCCGAACCGCGACCGTAAGGAAGCGGCTTGACTGTCCCGCGAATACCGCTGCCATACGGTCCCGGTTCTGATCGGAGAATACCCTTCTGAAACAGGCCCTTAGCTAAATCCGTCCATTGCGATCATGATTTTGCATTCACGGCTCATGCCGAACGCGGCCGGCGAGCGCTCATTGGCGTTCTATTTCGCTTCATTGATGACGTTCATCAGTTGCCGCAGCCGTCCCGCGCTGCGCCGGTCAAACGTAAACACCAACCGAGCCTTTTCGGGATATTCGTCGTTTTCACCAGCCAACGGACCCGCCTGCTCTCGAAAGTTACCACGCAGCAAGATGTCACCGTACTCCGCGTTGAGGGCATCGACGGTCGCGGCACTCAGCGGCGTATGAAGGCGCAAGACGAGTTCGTCACCCACGAAACGCGACGAATGATATCGGCGATAGAACGTGGTAACGATATCGACGGCATGTTCGGCGCTGTCTGTGATGTCGAACAAGCCCATGTCGGCCTCGTCGATCATGTCGTTATCCAGCAATTCGGCCACTACGAATTCCCGCCAGGCCTGCCAGTAGGTACCGCCCGGTTCGTCACAAAGGACGACGGGCACGGGAAGCGTCTTGGCGGTTTGAACGAGCGTGAGCGACTCAAAGCCTTCGTCCTGCGTTCCGAATCCGCCGGGGAACAGCACGATGGCCCGGGCCTCTTTCACGAAGACCAGCTTGCGCGTGAAAAAGTACTTGAAGTTCACCAGCTTGGGGTCGTTGGCGATGACCTCATTGGTTTCTTGCTCGAACGGAAGGCTGATGGCTACGCCGAAACTGGATTGGCGCGTGGCACCGTGATGACCCGCGTGCATGATTCCACCGCCCGCGCCGGTGATGACCATCCAACCTGCCCGCTGGATGAGTTCCGCGAACTTCCTCGCTTGAAGAAACTGAGGATGATCTTCCGGCGTTCGGGACGATCCGAAGATGCTGACTTTGGGTATCTCCGAGTAAGGCGCGAAGACTTTGAACGCGTAGCGCAGCTCTTTGAGGGCATGGGTGAGCAACTTCAGGTCGCCGCGATCCGTGCCGTCGGCCGCCATGCGACAGATGGTGACCAGCATCTGCGCTAGCAGATCCTCGTCCTCGCACGACGCGTATGTTCCAAGAAACTGTTTGATCGCCTCCGTCCGTCCGCGCCGACGATCTTTGATTGTTTGTAGGGATTCCGTAGCTGGGTCCATTCAACCGCTCCGATAGTGCGTGTACGCACGTTTTCGCACGTTCTCGCGCAATGATTCCGTATGTTTTTCGGTCGCTAGACTATAGGTCGGTATTTGGATTGGGTCACGCTACACAAACAACGAGGCAGGCAGGTCAGGTGCCGGATTATGGGGCCATGGCGTGTATTAAGTGGGCCTTGCCGGGCGGTGAATCGTTCCTGGGCTGGATACCGAAGACAGGGTGGCCCGTTGAGGGTAACGCTCCGAGGTGCGACCCTCATTCGTCCAGATAGGGTTGGATGGCGAGTTCTAGTAAGACTTCGTCGTGAATGGGGATTCCGCGTTCGCCCGTCTCGGGGATTTGTGGCTTGATCTTTCGAGCTTCGTCAACGGCGCCTACATCAATGGCAATCATGCGGAATCCCAGACGTTGGTAGAAACCGATTGCCCGAAGGTTAGCGTTCGTGGTGGTCAACCAGATCCGCTTGTCGCGGAGTTTTCGTGCCTTTTCGATGGCGTTGAGCATCAAGGACGAGCCGATGCCCTTTCCCATCAACGTGACGTTAAGGGTTAAGATCTCCAACGTGTCGCCGTCGCGCGTATACGTCAGAAGCCCCACGATCTGACCGTCGCGACGCTCTATAAACCCGCTTTCTTGGTGTGGAAAGAATCTTCGCCCGCGACTCATCACCACTTCGCTGAACCAATGCTGCTCAATGAAAGTGGCCACTTCCGCCCGATCCGCATCCTGTAATTCTTGCCTGGCCATGGTGCTCAAGTTGTACCGCGTCTTGGCCACAAACACCAGACCGAAGTCCCGCTTACGCCACGAAATAGCGTCCGAGGGCATCATAGCCAAGGCGGCGTTGTCATTTTGAATGCTTGGCGCTATAGTCAACTGCGGTTAGGTCCATTTGTCACAGAACAGGGGCGTGCATCTATGAGCGAGCAAAAACTGGACATCGTCTTTACAGCGCCACACCCCGACGATTTGGAAATCGGGATGGGCGGCGCAATTGCGAAAATGGTTAAGTTGGGCTACGCCGTCGGCATGATCCACATGACCACAGGCGAGCCGACGCCCCGAGGTACGCCCGAGACACGGAAGAAAGAAATGGAGGCGGCGGCTGAGATTCTCGGCGTCAAAGTTTGCCGGATGATCGGCCTCCCGAATCGGGTCTTGATGGATGGACCGGAAGCGCGATACGCTCTGGCGGCGGAGTTGCGTCGGTTTCGTCCTAAGGTCTTGGTAGGCATGGCCGGTCGTACGCCGGGTGCTTCGCCGGACCATTACCAGGCGCAGTTGATTACCGAGGCGTCGCGATTTTATTCGCAACTCACCAAGTGGGACGAGCGCTTCGACGGAACCGAACCGTTCCGCATCGACCACTTAGTCTACCGTCCGGTGCGGATTGGGGCGGAGGTTCACCACTGGCATGCGCAGTTTGTCGTTGATATTACGGATACGCTGGAACAGAAAATCGAAGCCATTCGGTGTTATCGATCGCAGTTCGATGGAGAGCGTTTCGCAGGATTGGAGCATTACGTTCGTTCGGCTGCGGGCGTTGATGGTGCGTCGATTGGCGTGAAGTTTGGAGAGTTGTACGCACTTCCCAGGCCGTTGGGCGTTACGGACATCGTGGGACTCCTTGGTGATTGGCAGATTCCGCCGCCGTTTCCCGTAAAGCCCGAGACCGCGGGCGACTGACGGCGGTTGGGGAATCGCAACGCGGTACCGTGATGAGCGGCAGCGTGCCGATAAAACCCTTAGCTGAGTGCGATTCTTGGGGCGTCTTGAAGCTGGAGAATGGTTTGGAAATCCTGATTGATGACGAAGTCGTCGAGCGTTTGCATGCGAAATCGAGTACCGTCGAAGAGGCGGTGTGTTCGATTCAGTCCAGTTTTGCATCGGAGGATCGCATGGTGATCGGTCTGCGGGTGAACGGGCGGAATGTGGATTCGCAGATGATGCAGGATACGCTCGCTCAGCCCCTTTTGAGCCTTGAGCGGCTGGAGATCATGACCGGGACACGCGCCGAGTTGGTGACCGAGGCGATGGATCAGGCGTCGAATTGTTTGGAGGAAACGGAGCGTGCTTGTCAAGTGGCCGCAGAGCTGCTGACGCAGGGCGATACGGCCGAGGCGGCGAAGTCCTTGGGCGAATGCTTCCGCGTATGGCAGCAGATCCACGACGCCGTCGCCAAGTCCATTGAGATGCTCCGGCTCAGCCCCGACGAGATGGTGATCAGAGATATGCCCTTGGTCGAGATCATCAATAAGCCGGTGGCCACGTTGAAGCAGATCAAAGAAGCGCTGGAAGCGCGGGATCATGTATTGCTGGCCGACATCCTTCAGTATGAATTGGTAGAAGTGACGCAAGGATGGCATGATATGGTCGCGAAGCTTCGTAGCGAAGCCGGCGAGATGGCTACGAAGGCGTCGTGATTACGCCTTGTAGCGCCCCCGAAACTTCGCGGAGGGATACTTGGCGGCATTCTTTTTCATCTTCTCGGCGAGCGCCGTTGATACGTCGATGTCCATCGTGGTGGCGAACGACAACGTGTAGGCCATGATGTCGGCGAGTTCTTCGCGAATCTGCGCCATCGCCCCCGCGTCATCGGCGATCGACTTCAAGTCCTCGCTGCGTACCCACTGAAAATGTTCCATGAGTTCCGCGGCTTCGATGGCGATGGAAGCGGATAGGTTCTTGGCGTCGTGAAACGGTTCCCAGTTTCGCTCGGCCACGAAATCCTCGACGAGGTTTTTCAGGTCCGTGATTGTCGTCGTGGTGTCGTGCATGCCTGTGCATCTCCGAAGAAAATAAAAAACCGATCCGGATCGATCGTATCCCCTTTGGGCACAATGGAAAAGCGGTCAGGCAATCAATGGAATCTACAGCGGAAGTGTATGCGGGATGGGCGTGGTCCCCGTGGGTAGTCTCCTTGACAATCCCGGCGAATCGCGTTTAGCTCCCTTGTTCGCTGCAACCCTGGATGGTAACACGTGTAGATATGACAAGGAATGCCATGAAATCCGATCTCCCGTTGACCATCTTCGTCTGTCTAATACCCATCACAGCTTGGGCTCAAGCACCCCGCGAACCGGTGGTACCGCGTGTGGAGGCGCCGATCGAGCGTTCACCCATTTCCATTGAAACCGTAGAGCCGGTTAGAACCGTTGTTCGGAGCATCCACGAACCCTATTGGCGCCTGGGCCCACGGTTCGAAGAGTTACGGGCCTATCAGGAGGAGCACGGGCTTTCCGGAACAGTGTTTTCTCGATTTCCGGAGAATCCAATGCGTGCTGCGGCGGGAACTCTGGTATGTGAAATCGGATTCGTATTGCAGCAAGATCACCTGGCGAGATATCCTTATCGAACCGCCACTAGAAAGGCCGAGTCGGTCGTGTCAATGGTCGTGAAGGGACGGCCGGTTAACATGCGGTCGGATTATCCGAAAGTGATCGAATGGGCGCTGGCTAACGGATACGAGCCGACCGGGCCAATCATGGAAGTTTATCTTCGCCGAAACGGCCCCTTTGAACGAGAGCCGCTAGAAACGGAAGTACAGGTCGCCGTACGCAAGCTTTCCGTGGAGCGCGACGAGGATGGCGCGGCCGCAACCAACGAGGGCAATATTCGTCGGGGATACGAAACGCCTGATTCCCATCATCCGCTGCCCGAAGTCGTGCGGCGCGATGAAAAACGTGACACTATATCGGCACTCAAGACCACTAGACCCCGCACGATCCGAGAGCTGGTAGTCGACGGAGATTTCGCCGCTATGGCCGACATGCTCTTACCCCTAGACGCACCGGTACCGGAGTCGCGCCAAGTATGGCTGGGGCACATCGTGTTCCGTGTTCGTGCCCTTGCGGATGGTGCAATGCGAAACGGCGCAGACGACGCAGCCATCATCGCCGCGATTTCGGCAGCGTTGTCGAAACGGTATGACGTCTTATCGGGTAAGTTTGCTTCGGATCCTCTGAAGAGCTCGGTCGCCTCCGGCATGGCACGGGGAACGCGAGATCGCCGTGAACACGCGATTATGCAGGAGCTCGATACGTTACTGGGCCGCGTTGCGTTCGGATTGCCGCCTTCGGCGCGTATTTCCCGCGAATTGGCGGATATTTTGGATCGCGTGAAGAATCTCCTTTGGAGTCAGTCCTGAAGAGGGCATTGGGAATTGTGTGATTATACGTAAGCTGTTGCTGCTTAATAGCTTACGCGATTATACGCGATTCCAAGGGGCGTCTTTGATTTTGGTTCGTTGCGCGTCATTGTGGCGAACCGTCTTGGCGCGGACCGATTGACGGTGTATAAGCTGATTCGCACTTGGCGCGGGCTAATGGCCCATATCAGTAGGACGATGGTAATAGTACATCACGAGACCACACGATGAGTAACGGAGCGACGGCGACCGCGGCAGACCCTGAAAAGGGTGCGGCGGGCGCTTTTCTTGAATTCGAAAAACCCCTGGCGCGCATTGAGAACGACATCCAGGAACTGGTGCGCGAGCAACAGGGCTCGAGCTGCCGCGAGTTGACCGACGACATCAAACAGCAGCGGTCGCGCTTCAAGTCAACGATGAAGCGCCTTTATTCCAGCCTTACGCCGTGGGAAACGGTAATGGTGGCGCGTCATCCGAAGCGTCCACTATCAACCGACTATCTGCGGATGATCTTCCGCGATTTCTGTGAGCTTCATGGCGACCGAGTGTTCGGTGACGACCATGCCCTGATGACGGGTTTTGCTCGGATCGGTGGGCATAAGGTGATGTTCGTCGGTCACAACAAGGGCAAAGAGGTCAAAGAACGCATCGCCTGTAATTTTGGCTGTGCCCACCCCGAAGGCTATCGTAAAGCGCTGCGGAAAATGAAGCTCGCTGAGAAGTACGGTCTGCCCGTCGTCTGCTTGATCGATACGCAAGGCGCCTATCCGGGTATTGGATCTGAAGAACGCGGTATTTCG
>Ga0214472_10006952_pt1 | contig 11859 bp, 9 predicted proteins | sample RVTome_6_FD_207662 | JGI IMG/M metagenome (GOLD analysis project Ga0214472, IMG submission 207662) | Soil microbial communities from uranium-contaminated site in the Upper Colorado River Basin, Wyoming, United States - RVT140D175 | ecosystem: Environmental > Terrestrial > Soil > Contaminated >...
CAGCCCGGATGGGATCACCAGGTCGGGCACGGTCGGCTTGCCGATGTTGAGGCCGAAGGTCGTCTCCGACCCCGGCTCGACCTGGCCGAAGACGAGCAGGATGACGACTGCCAGCACGAGATAGAAGATGCCGTAGCCGCGCTGGCGAGCCTTGCTGATGGCGCCTCGCCCGACCGCCGTCGCCACAGCCGCGGTCACGCTCCCCACCCCTTGCTGAAGGTCTCGGTGCCGGTCGTCCTGGCCACCCTGATCCGGTACATGGCCCGCACGAGGGCGGGTGCGGCGATGAATATGATCACCAGTCCCTGGATGACCACCACCAGGTCGACCGGGATGCCGGTCTGCACCTGCATTGGGGCGGCACCGGCCCGCAGGGCGCCGAAGAGGATCGCCGAGAAGACGACTCCGACCGGCCGGGAGGCGCCGAGAAGGGCGATCGCGATCGCGTCGAATCCCCAATTAGGCGAGAAGTTCGGCGTGAGCCGCAGGTTGGTGCCGAGGATCTCGGAGGCTCCGGCCAGTCCTGCGAGCCCACCGGAGATCATCATCGTCAGGACCACGGTCCGGCTGATGTTCATGCCTGCATATCGGGCAGCGGACGGGTTCAGCCCGACCGCGCGGAACTCGAACCCCTTCGTCGAGCGGAAGAGGAGCCACCACACGGCGACCGCGGCCAGCAGGGCGATGATCAGGCCCCAGTGCAGCCGCTCATCGGGCAACAGCCTGGGCAGGGTCGCGCTCGGCAGGATGTTCTTGCTGATCGGGTCATCGCGGCCGGGGAGCTGGAAGAAGACCTGTCGCAGCGCGAGGTCGACGATCAGGTAGGAGACGTAGTTGAGCATGATGGTGGTGATCACCTCATGCGCCCCGGTCCGAGCCTTGAGGATCCCGGGGACGAATCCCCAGACCGCACCCCCCAGGAACCCGGCGGCGACGGCGAGGGGCAGGTGGACGAGCAGCGGCAGGTCGGTGAAGCCGATCCCCACCGCGGTCGCGAACAGGGCGCCGATGTAGATCTGCCCCTCGGCGCCGATGTTGAAGAGTCCGGCGCGGAATCCGAGTGCCACGGCCAGGCCGGCAAAGATCAGCGGCGTGGCACGCAGCAGCGTCTCCGTGACGGGGCCGATGTCCCGGAACGGGTTGCCGATGGACCCTTGCAACAGGCCGCCGTATGCGCCCCCCACGGAACCGAATCCCGCCGCGAGGGCTGCCCCTGGATCCGATCCGACCTTGGCGATGAATTCCGGGTCCGAGAGGATGATCACGATCGCCCCGATGACGAGCGCGGTCACCAGGGAGAGGATCGGGACCACGAGCTGTCGTGCACCCCCGAGCATCACCGCCCCGATGCCTCGGCGATCCGGCGGCGGAGCCTCTCCGGCGTGCGTGACAGGCGGCGGGTCGGGGGGCAGCGTCTCGATGCTCATGCGGTCGTCTCCACTGGCGTCAGCCCCTCCTCGGGGTGGGCGCCGCCCATCAGCAGCCCGAGGCGTTCCGGCGTCGCCTCCGATGGGTCGAGGATGTCCACGATGCGGCCCTGGAACATGACCGCGATCCGGTCCCCCAGGGAAAGCACTTCCTCCAGCTCGGTCGAGACGAGGAGCACCGCCGTGCCCTCGTCCCGTTTGGCCACGATCCGCTTGTGGATGTACTCGATCGACCCGACGTCGAGGCCGCGCGTCGGCTGGGCGGCCACCAGCAGCTTCAGTGGCCGCGAAAACTCGCGGGCCACGATCACCTTCTGCTGGTTCCCGCCCGACAGGTTGCCGATGTCGTTCAGGGCCGATGGCGTCCGCACGTCGTATTCGCGCATCAGGTCTTCCGCGACCTTCCGCACCGGCTCCTGGTGGATGGCGAGCCCGCTGGCGAACGGCTCGAGGTAGTAGCTGTTGAGGATCATGTTCTCGGCCACCGTGAAGCCGACGACCAGGCCATCCTCAAGGCGATCCTCCGGGACGTGCCCAACCCCAGCGGCGTAGACATGGCGCGGATCGCCGGGGGCCGGTGCTCCCCCGATCTCGATCGCTCCGGACTGGATCTTGCGGAGGCCGGTGATCGCCTCCACGAGCTCCGTCTGGCCGTTGCCGTGGACTCCGGCGACCGCCACGATCTCACCCGCCCGCACGCTCAGGTCGACCTCGTTCACCGCGACCTGCAGACGGTCGTCGAGGACGGTGACGCCTCGCATCGTCAGGACGTCGTCGCCCGCCTTGGCGACGCCCTTGGTGACCTCCAGCTGCACGGGGCGGCCGACCATCATCCGCGCCAGCTCCGACTCATCGCTCTCGTCCGCGGTGGTGGTGCCGACGACCTTGCCACGACGAAGAACGGTGATCCGGTCGGCGATCTCTCGAACCTCGTTCAGCTTGTGGGTGATGAAGATGATGGAGGTCCCGGTCTTGACCAGGGAGCGCATCACCTCGAACAGGTCTTCGATCTCCTGTGGGGTCAGGACCGCCGTCGGCTCGTCCAGGACGAGCAGGTTCGAATGGCGATACAGGGTCTTCAGGATCTCGACGCGTTGCCTGACGCCGACCGGCAGGTCCTCGATGTACGCGTCAGGGTCGACCCGGAGTCCATGCTCCTCGGAGAGCGCGACGATGCGATGCTTGGCGGCGTCGCGGTCGAGTGTGAGGAGCGGCCCGCTGGTCGACTCGACGCCGAGCATGATGTTCTCGGTGACGGTGAAGACCGGGATCAGCATGAAGTGCTGGTGCACCATCCCGATCCCGGCGGCGATCGCGTCTCCCGGGTCGCTGAACTGGACTCGGATGTCGTTGATCAGCACTTCGCCTTCGTCCGGCTGGTACAGGCCGTAGAGGACGTTCATGAGCGTTGACTTGCCGGCGCCGTTCTCGCCGAGCAGGGCGTGGATCTCTCCGGGCATGACAGTGAGATCGATCCCCTCGTTGGCGACGACGCCAGGGAAGCGCTTGGTGATCCCCTTCAGTTCCAGCTTCATGGGCTGACTCCGGGAACCGGGAGATAGGGACAGGCGGCCCCGCCATGTGGCGAGGGCCGCCTGTCAATCGGTCGACCGACGGCTTCCTTACGGAGCCGCTGAGGCCGGCGGTTGTCCAGAGAAGGCGTCTGCGGTGACGCTCCCATCGATGAGAGCGGCCTGCAGAGCGGCAATCTCGTCCTTGAGCTCCTGCGACACGGCGCTGTCGAGGTCGTGGAACTCGGCCATGCCGACCCCCTCGTTCGCCAGCGTGCCGACGTAGAGCGTCTCGGGCCACGGCTCGCCGTTCAACCCCATGGCCGTCTCGATCGCGTCGTAGACGGCGTTGTCGATGCGCTTCAGAACGCTCGACAGCATGATCGACTCGTTGCCGGGGACGGAGATGTACTGGTCGACGTCCACGCCGATGAACATCGGTGCGGGATCGAGGCCCGCCCCGTTGTCCTTGACGGCAGCCATCGCTCCGATGCCGACCGGACCGGCCACCGCCATGATGATGTCGGCGCCTTCCTGCATCAGGCCATCGGCCGTCTGGCGGCCCTTGTCCTGGTCCTCGAAGTCACCGGTGAACGACCCAGTCTGGGTTTCCGGATCCCATCCGAGCAGCTGGACGTTCGTCCCCTTCTCCTCGTTGTAGTAGTTGATCCCGGCTGCGAAGCCGTTCATGAAGTCAACCACCGGGCCGATCTGGATGCCACCGAAGGTCCCGACAATGCCGGTCGTCGACATCCCCGCGGCAAGGTACCCCTGCAGCATCGAGGCTGACTTGGTGTCGAAGACGAGGCCCAGGATGTTCGGCGGAGCCGGGTCGTAGGCGAAGTCCACGATCGAGTACAGCTGATCGGGGTTGGTCGCCGCCGACGCCTGCGTGGCGGCGCCGAGCAGGAAGCCGACCGTGATGATCAGATCGCAGTCCTGGTCGGTGAAGGCCGCCAGGTTCGGCGCGTAGTCGGTGTCCGCAGTCGACTCGAGCAGGGCCTTCCCGACCCCGAGCTCGGACTCCGCGCGCAGGACTCCTTCATACGCGTTCTGGTTGAATCCCTTGTCGTCGACGCCACCGGTGTCGGTCACCTGGCAGACCTTGTAGCCTGCCGGGGCCACCGATCCGCTTGGCGAACCGGCCGACTCCTCGGCCGACTCCCCTGCCGATTCGCCGCCGCCATTGCAGGCTGCCAGCACCAGCATCAACGAGACGAGGGCGGCGCTCGCGCCGAGCCATCGCTGCTTCCGCATTGATTCTCCTTCTCCCCTCACTCACTGGTTTGCCGGCGCCGCATCCGATCGCGACGTGTCGGTCGCGTTCTGGCCCGAGGGCGAGGCCGGCGCGAATCCGGGCGATCATACTGCGCCGTCAAGCGGGCGCTCAAGTGCTTTGTGCGGTTGGCATCCCTATGATCGCTCGGCATGGACCGATCCGGCGAGCCGACCCTGCGCCTTGTGATCTTCGACCTCGACGGCGTCATCTACCGCGGCCGGCAGCCGGTCCCCGGCGCAGCTGAGCTCGTCGCCGCCCTCCGAGACGCAGGTCTGCTCGTCCGCTTCGCCACCAACAATTCGATGGCCACCCGCGCGATGTACGTCCCTCGGCTGGTCGAGATGGGGATCCCGGTCGAGGCCGACGAGATCGTGACTTCGACGTCCGCGACGATCGACCACCTCGGGGCGCACCTCCCCGACGTGCGCATCGTGATGGCGGTCGGTGCGGCGGGGATGCTCGACGAGCTGCGCGCCGCCGGCTTCGATGCCACGGCGGCGGGGGACGCGGTCGACTCAGCATATGACGGCGGACCGCTCGACAGGAGCTACGACGCCGTGATTGCCGGGCTCGACCCGACGTTCGACTTTCGCCGGCTGGCCGCCGCGACCACCGCCATCCGCGCCGGCGCTCGCTTCATCGCCACGAACGCCGACCTGCGTTATCCAACGCCGACCGGCTTCTTGCCCGGGGCCGGTTCGATCATCGCCGCGCTTCGTGCCGCCGGTGGCGTCGAGCCCCTGGTGATCGGGAAGCCCGAGCCGGGGATCTTCACGGCGATCCTGGAGCGCGCCGGAGTAGGTGCGGACGAGGCCGTTGCGATCGGGGACAACCCCGACGCCGACATGGTGGCCGCCCATCGCGCCGGGATGCAGTCGATCCTGGTCCTCACCGGGGTGGCCGACGCGGCCCTTGCGCCAACCCTGGAGGGGGAGCGCCGGCCCGACCACGTCGCACGCGACCCTTCCGAGGTCGGCGCCCTCCTGCGTCGAAGGCTCAGCTGATGGCGGGGGCCTCGGCGACCCAGCTGGACCAGGCCAGCTCCGCGGCCTTCATCATCGGGTCGAGGACGGACCGCGGGGCGAATGCTCGGCCGAAGGCGTTCACGGCGATCGTGGCCAGTTCGCCCGCTGTCAGGCGCAGCGCTGCGGCGGTGCGCGCCATCTCGTCGGTGAGGGTGGTGTTCGACACCGTCCGGTCATCGGTCGAGAGGGTCACGCTGACGCCGGCGCGGTGCAGCGTGGCGAGCGGATGCGCGGCGAGATCGGCCACGATGCCTGCCTGGACGTTGCTGGTGGGGCAGAGGTCGAGGGTCACGTCGCGCTCGCGGACCTGCGCGATGAGCTCCGGATCCGCTCCCACCGTCACGCCATGGGCGATGCGTCGCACCCCGAACGCGAGCGCCTCGCGGATGCGTTCCGGTCCCGGCACCTCGCCGGCATGGGCGGTCAGCGCCAGGCCGCCCGCGGCTGCCTCCAGGAAGGCAGCGGCATGCGGTGGCGCCGGATACTCGGCCTCAGGACCGGCCAGGTCGAATCCAACCACGGGAGGCCCGAAGTCCGCCGCCGTCTTCGCCAGCTCGACGTTGGCGGCGGGCGGGTGGGACCGCATGGCCGTCACGATCAGGCCGATCAGCGGAGTCCGCGGGCCGAGGCGCGAGGCCGCCTCCGCCACCCCGTCGGCGACCGCGCCGATGACGTCGTGGACGGACAGCTCGAGCTCCAGGTGGAGGCGCGGCGCCCAGCGAATCTCTGCGTACGTAAGGCCGTCGTCCGCCAGCGACTCGATCAGCTCCGCGGTGACCCGCCGCAGCGATGCCCCTGTCTGGAGGAGGGAGATCGGCAGGTCGAAGAACCCGAGCAGCTCCGCCTGGTCTCGACAGCGGACCGGCCCGATCAACCGCGCCTCGGCATCCTCGAGGGTCAGGGTCCGTCCGACGTCGGCTGCCAGCTCGACCGCCGTCGATGGGCGCAGCGAGCCGTCGAGGTGCAGGTGGAGCTCTGCCTTCGGCAGTGTCCGCAGGCTATCGAGGTCCATCCCGAGATGATAGGTGTCGCGGGGCGGCGCCGAGCGGGGATCGTCATCGCCGCCGGACTGACCGTCGGGATCGGCTTCGGGCTCCGCGCGGCGGATCCGGACGCCGCCGACCCGCCCGGCGCGCTGGCTCGGGCGGGGGCGATCGCTGGTGCGGCGGAGGCAGCCGATGCCGCGCTGGTGCGCCTTGCAGAAGGACTCAACCAGGCTCGCGAGCACGCTCGAGAGGGCACCGCGCGGACCCTCTCTGGCGAGGCGCCTGCGGCAGAGCTCACGCGCGCCGCCGAACTGCTCGCGGGCGCCGGTGGCGACGCCGATGCGGCCCGAGGGGCGCTCATGGCGCTGGCAGGAGTCATCGCAGCCATCGACCCCGGCATGACCGTCCCCGCGCTGTCCTACGGCGGAGCAGACCTGGCGCAGATGGCCGCCCAATTGCGCTCGGGTGCCGTCGCAGCGACCCTCTTCGTCGAGCGGCGACATGCCACCGAGGAGGTGGTGGATGCCCTGGCCGCCGCCCTTGCCGCCCTCGACCGCGACGATCCCGCGGCAGCGTTGACGGCCCTCGGTCGGGCAGATGCCCCGCTCTCCCTCCTTGGCGATTGGGAGGAGCAGCCGCCGCTGTTCCGTTACTGGATGACCGTCAGCCGGGACCTGATCGAAGCTGCGGGCGACATCGCCAGCGCGACCCTCGCGGGCGACGAGGCGGCGGTGCGGGCCGCAGGCATTCGGTATGCCGAGGCTGCGGATCGGGCGCGCGGCGCGGACAACGCGCTGGCGGTGGCCCTCAGCGAAGAGGGATCGGCGATCAGCGCGACCCCGCTGCGGCGCCTCGCGGCTGCGGCCGGCGAGGTGGACGATGTGCGCTCGGCGATTCAGCCGCTGCTGCAGTCGCCCGGCTGAATCTTCGGGAGCGGGTCCTATACTGGCGCCGCCGATCCGTGCGTACGCAACTGGATCGGTCCCTTGTGAACGAGCCTGAGGAGCATCGATGCGCGTCCGTGCCGAGACCATCAAGCCGGCGTCAGTGATGGCCGACGTGCTGGCGGTCCCGATCTATCGCGAGGACCGCGAGCCCCCGCCCGACCTTGCCGAGCTGGACGCCGCCACCGGTGGCGCCATCACGCGGACCCTGGACTGGGGCGAGTTCAACCCGCTCGAGGACGAGACCGCACTGGTCGAAGTCCAGGGGATCGGTGCGGCGCGAATCCTCTTTGTCGCGTCAGGTCGCCGAGGTCGCGGCGCGTGGCGGGCGCGGCGCAGCGCATCGAAGGCGGCACGCCGGCTGCAGGGCCGCGGTGCCACGAGCCTTGCCTTCTGGCTGCGCGATGGGGAGGGCGCGGACGCGTATGCGGCCGCGGCTATCGGTGCCAGCCAGGGAACCTATCGACCGTACGCCTACTACGGCCGAGTGCGCGACACGGAGGCCATGCTGCGGAGCGTGGAAGAGCTGATCCTGGTCGGCCACGAGGCTCCTGCCGAAGTCGTCCTCTCCAACGCGATGGCGATCGCCGACGGCGTCGAATGGGCGCGTGAGCTGTCGAACCGTTCCGCCAACGACCTCTACCCGGAGAAGATGGCCGATCTGGCCCGCGGCCTGGTCGACGACGGCTGCATCGTCGAGATCCTCGGCCCGGCGCAGATGGAGGCGCTCGGGATGGGGGCGCTGCTGGGGGTCGGGATGGGGGCGGCCCACGAGCCGCGCCTGATCGCCGTCAAGCTCCCCGGCTGGGAGGCGGGCGGCGACAGACGGCTTGCGATCGTCGGTAAGGGGGTCTGCTTCGACTCCGGCGGGATCAGCCTCAAGCCCCCGGAGCGGATGGAGGAGATGAAGCACGACAAGGCCGGCGCCGCCGCGGTGCTCGCCGCCGTGCGGACAGTGGCGCGGCTGTCGCCGCAGGCGCCGCTGATGGCGGTGATGCCGATGGTCGAGAACATGCCGGGCGCAGCAGCTCAGCGCCCGGGCGACGTGGTGAAGGCGATGAACGGCAAGACGATCGAGGTGATCAACACCGATGCCGAGGGGCGCCTGATCCTCGCCGATGCCCTTCACTGGGCGGAGAAGCAGGGCGCCACCCACATCGTCGACGTGGCGACCCTGACGGGGGCGGCGTCGGTCGCCTTTGGCGACCTGATCAGCGCCTACTTTGCCAGACCGCGTGAGTGGGGGAGCCAGGTCGCCGCCGCTGCCGAAGCGACCGGCGAGTGGTTCTGGGAGATGCCGCTTGCCACCGAGTACCGCGACACGCTCGATTCAGCGCACGCCGACATCGTGAACTCGGCTTCCCGCGACGGGTCGCTGATCAAGAGCGCGGTGTTCCTCTCCGAGTTCGTGACCGTCCCCTGGGTGCATGTCGACATCGGAGGATCCGCGTACCTGAACCGCGACAAGGCGCACAACCCCAAGGGCTCGCTGGGAACGACCGTGTCGACGCTCGTCCGGCTGGCACGCGACTTTGCGGCGGCCTAGCGGACCTTGACACTGTCGGCCCTGGTCACGGGCATCGCGTTCGCGGTGATCGGCGCCGGGGCCGAGAGGCTCGCGAGCCGCTGGCCGCCTGACGAAGCGTCGCGCCGGTCCGCGGGCGTGCGAACGGCGCTGCAGGCCGCGGCGGCGGGGCTGGTGGGTGGCGCCGTCGCGTGGCGATCCACGCTGCCATGGTGGGCCCTGGCCGCGCACCTGCTGATCCTTGCCATCCTGGTGCTGCTGACGGCGACGGATCTCGAGCAGCGCCGCCTGCCGCACCTCCTCCTTGACCCGCTCATCGTCGTGGCGGCATTGTTCGTGCCGTTCAATCCGGCGGTCGCATGGCCCGACGCGCTCGTCGGGGCGGCGGTGGCGGTCGGCTTCATGGGCCTGCTGGGGCTGCTGGTGCGGGGCGGCGTGGCGCTCGGGGACCTGTACCTCGTGGGCCCCATCGGGCTGGTCGTCGGGTGGCCCGCCATCTTCGTCGCCATCTTCGTGGCGGGGCTCCTCTCGGCCACCGTCAGCGCCCTCCTCCTCCTGACCAGGCGGGCGGGGCTCAAGACCTACATCCCCTTCGGGCCGTTCCTGGTGGCGGGGATGGTCGTGACCCTCCTCCGGGATCCGGCCCTGCTGGGAGAGGCGGCGGCGATCGCCGGGGGGCGGCTTCCCCTGACGTGAGATCCGGTCTCCCGGCTGCCGCGGATGTCGAATCGACTTGACCGCGGTGCGGCTCCGTCGGTTATCCTTGACCCCCCGGCTGGAGCGCCGGGTCGCTCCGAGCCCCGCGCGCACGCCCTGGCTGCGCGGCCCGAAGCAGCCACTGCCAAGCGACATCAGGGAGTCATGTCGATCGCAAGTCGCCCAGCCGCGCCATGGATCGCCGCCTTCCTGCTGCTGATGGTCGTCGCTGCACCGTTCCAGTGGCACTCGCAGGTGCGCGCCACCGACCCCAACGTCGACGCAGCCATCAACGAGCAGCTGCTGATGGAAGCCGAGCTGGCACGCCAGCGAACCCAGCTCGCAGAGCTCCAGCGCGAGCAGGCGGATCTGGCGGCGAGCCTCCGCAGCATCAGCGGCGACCTCACGACCGTCGGCCTCGAGATCGAGCGGGCTGCGCGCGACATCGAGGAGGCGGCCCTCAGGCTCGAGGAGGCGCGCGGCGAGCTGCGGAAGTACGAGCTCGAGATCGGGACGCTGGAGGAGACGCTGGCGGACCTCGCCAGCGGGATCGCCATCTCGAAGATCGAGCTGGTGGAGCGCGAAGCGCTCCTGCAGGACCACATGCGGACCGCCTACGAGCAGAGCCAGACGTCGGTCCTCGAGGTCCTCCTCTCGACCGACTCCTTCACCAAGGCGTCCAGCGAGCTCTCCTACATGCTCACCCTCTCCGACGAGGACCGGATGCTCGCCAACGAGATCCGCGACAAGCGGACGCGCCTCGAGGTGCGCAGCGAGACGCTTGGCGTCGGACGCGAAACCCTCACCAAGCTGCGGGACTCCGTGGCGGCGAGGGCCGACGCGCTCGCCGAGCAGCAGAAGCAGCTGGACGCCGCTCGGGCCGCGCTGGAGGAGAAGCGCAGGCAGCTGCAGGAGTTGCAGGACGCGGAGGAGCAGCGGTTCGCCAGCGTCGGCCAGATCGCGGATGCCCAGCAGGAGCTGATCGCGGCACAGGAACAGGAAGTGGCGGCGCAGCAGGCCCTTGTCGACAAGCTGAAGGCGATGGCGGATCGGCTGGACGTCGCCTACCGCGGACGCTTCGAGTGGCCGGAGCGCGGAGCGTTCATGGTCACCCAGGAGTTCGGTCCCACGCGCTTCAATTACTTCCACGCCGGGCTGGACATGGCCTACGTGAGCCGATGTGGAGGACCGATCTACGCGACCGGCGACGGGATCGTCCTCGCCGATGGGCGCCCCAACTCGAAGTACGGTGACTGGGCGATCGGGGTGATCGTCGCCCATTCGCAGCGACTGGCCACGATCTACTGGCACCTGTCCCGCGAGATCGTGACGGTGGGGCAGGAGGTGCACGTCGGCGACGTGATCGGCTACGAGGGCGCCACCGGCTTCGCGACCGGCTGCCACCTGCACTTCGGCGTGCAGTTCGACGGCGTGGCCCAGAACCCGAGGCAATACCTCCCCTGATCGTGTGGCCGCTGTCGGCGGCCCAATTCGACCGATTCACCCGCATGGGGTACCGTTCGCTCGATGCACCCGGCCATGCAGCGGCGCCGTCATCGGCTGATGATCCGCCGCACCACCCAGCGTCGCAGTCCGCGACGCGGGCTCGCAACCTTCCTCATCGCGTCCGTGGGCGTCTTTGTGCTCTTCGTTGGCGGCACCGTCGCCGGGACCGGGGCCGGGCTGCTGGCGGCCTACGACTACTTCTCGACCGGGCTGCCGGATCCGCACATCATCGACGGCATCGACATGCCGGCCAGCACGTATGTCTACGACCGCACCGGGACGACGCTGCTGGCCAGGTTCGAGTGCGAGAACCGCGAAGAGGTTCGATTCCCGGAGCTGCCTGACTCGATCGTCGACGCCACGGTCGCTGCCGAGGACCAGACCTTCTGGACGAACGACGGGATCGACTACACGGCCGTAGCACGTGCCGCGCTCGCCAACCTCGAGGCCGGCGAGATCGTCCAGGGCGCCAGCACGATCACCCAGCAAGTGATCAAGTACGCAGGCTCCATCAAGCTGGCGCAGGACGAGAACGAGCCTCCGACGACCGCCGCGCCATCGGTCGAGCTGGACCCCGGCCCCGAGCCGTACGCCCCCGACCCGTGCGAGCAGCCCGACCTCACGTTCCTGGAGGGGCGTGGCTTCGGTGACAAGATCCGGGAGCAGATCCTCGCCCGCCAGGTGACCGCTGCCTATCCGGGACGCGCCGGCAAGGAGCAGATCCTGGAGACCTACCTCAACCTGATCTACTACGGGAACCGCTCCTACGGCATCAAGGCCGCCGCGGCCAACTTCTTCGGCACCTCGAACCTGAGCGAGCTGACGCTGGCGCAGGGGGCGTTCCTCGCCGGGCTCCCACAGCTCCCCAGCTACTACGACCCGTACCAGCCGGTCGAGGCGCCGCGTGGCCCCGCCCGGGCCATCGCGCGGCGCAATGACGTGCTCGACGCGATGCTCCAC
>Ga0214472_10006953_pt1 | contig 11859 bp, 8 predicted proteins | sample RVTome_6_FD_207662 | JGI IMG/M metagenome (GOLD analysis project Ga0214472, IMG submission 207662) | Soil microbial communities from uranium-contaminated site in the Upper Colorado River Basin, Wyoming, United States - RVT140D175 | ecosystem: Environmental > Terrestrial > Soil > Contaminated >...
GGGCGGGGGTTTCACCCCCGCCCGGCACCCCAATGTTCTCCCTATCTACCGGGGTCTGCGCGTCCGGTTGAACAGGCGAATACTGATCCATAAACCGACCAGCCAGACAAACCCCGCAGGGATCCAGGGTAGAAAATCGTCGCCCGGGAAAGCCTGGGCCGTCACAGCGCCCGCCTGATAGCCGCAGCCGAGGGTCACCGCCAGAGCGATCAGCAGCACCACACAGCCCGCAAACCCGCGCGACCCGGGCCTGGCGCCCACCGGCTCCGGCAGGGCGACTGGATCAGCCAGGGTGACAGGCTCCGGCAAACCGATGTGCTCCGGCTCAGGCCGGAACTCCCAGGAACCGGCGGCCTGCCTGTACAGGTGCGGCGCGGGCTCCAGACGCGCAGCAACAGTGAACGAGATCGTCTGCGGCGTCCGCGGGTCGAGCGGCGTCACGGTCAGGTCGGCCCGGAGGCGCTCCCCCGAAACCAGCTGCAACTTTTCGGCTGAAAAATCATAGCGGCAGGCGCCTTCCGAATCGGAGGCCTCCAGCAAGACCTCGACCGGGTCCGGGCTGTAGGTCGTCAGCTCCACCGTGAACCGGCCGGGCGCCGGACCCTGCCTGCTCTGCGGCTGCAGGGCGACCTCGAATTCCGGGGGGATCTGCTCCCACTCGCCCTGGATCTTGGCGGGGGTATGAACGTCGCCCTCACTCGTCCCCGCCACGGTGAACAGGTACGTACGGCCGCCCCAGCCGGACACCTTGAACGCGGCTCCCACGCTCAAAGCGGATTTACCCGTCTCCTGCGGCGCTACGAGGACCGGGTTGGGTGAAAAATCGAAGCGGCAGGCGTTCTCCGGATCCCGGCCGCTCAGGCTCAAGGAGATCTTCGCATTGCCCCGGTTGGCGATCTCGACCTCGAACTGCCCCTCCGCCAGGCTGCGGTGTTTCTGCGGAGTGAGACTCAACTCGACGCGGTAGTCCGGACTGACCTCGAAAGAGATTCCGGCCGCCGCGAACTCCTGCGGAGAGGCCCGGCTGGTCGCGCGCAGCTCGGCGGAGTATTTGCCGGCGGCCAAATCGGTGGGAGGCGGCGGGATCCGAAGCGTCGCTTCCTGGCGCACACCGGGCATCAGGTGGAGGTCGGCCGGGTCGGGCGGGGTCCAGCCGGGAGGGAGTCCCTCCAGGGACACGTGGAAATGATCCACGATCGTCCTCTGGTTCAACACGTGCACCGGGATGGTCGCACCGGATCCGGGCTTGAAAGTGATCGCGTCCTGGGCGAGGAACAGGCCGATCCAGCCGCTCATGGATTGATGCTGTGGGACGTCCACCGGTGCCGCCGGAACCGGGTTGGACTCAGGCATGCTCGACGGTTCGGAGGTGGCCTCCAGCCGCAGCCAGCTGCTCCCGATCCGGACCAGTTTGCCCGGATTCCAGGGTTCGCGGAGCCCGGACAGCAGCCGCGTGTCCTCCAGGAAGGTGCCGTTCGTGCTGTTCAGGTCGACGATGAAGAACTGCATTCCATCGAACTCGATCCGGGCGTGCTGCTTCGAGATGAGTGGATCCTCGATGACCACATCGCAGCCCTCCCCGCGCCCGACGGTCAGGCGGTCTGAAACGATCGAGAGCGAGCGGATGGTCTTGTCCGGCACCATGATGTGGATGCGGCTGCCGCCTGTGCCGCCCGGCGATAGGTCGGCCTTTGAAAATCCGGGCGGGCGCTCCGGTTTCTCTCCCTCGGCCGCCTGCGGCGCGGTGATGATGCTGTGCACCTCGCTCGCGGGAGCGTACTCCGTCAATTCGTCATCCGTGAGCTGGTCCGCCGCCCGGCGCAGGTCGCGGAACAGGTCCCTGGCGCTCTGGTAGCGGTCATCCGGATCTTTTTCCAGGGTCTTCTGGATGATCGCCTCCACCCCGGGCGGAATCCCCGGGCGCAGGCGGCGGGGAGGCGGAGGCGTCTCGTTCTGATGTTTCAGGATCGCGTCGGTTGGGCTCTGGATCTCGAGCGGGAGGCGCCCGGTTGTAAGCCGATAAAGGACTACCCCGAGGGAGTAGAGGTCGGAGCGCCCATCCAGGGGTTGCCCGAAGACCTGCTCGGGCGACATGTACGGCAGGGTCCCGAGAAAGGTCCCGGTTTGCGTCTCCACACCCCCTTCGAGCAGCTTGGCCAGGCCGAAGTCGGTGACCACCGCGCGCAGGGGCGGGTCCCCTTCTCGTTCGGGATCGTCCAGCCGGCGCAGCAGGATGTTGTCGGGCTTGATGTCGCGATGGATCACGCCGCGCCGGTGAGCGTAATCGAGGGCGTCTGCGACGTGGCCCAGGACGACGAGCGTTTCTTTTAAATGCACGACCTGGCCCGATACGCCGGCCCGGTGAATGTGGTCCCGGAGTGTTTCGCCGGGGACGTACTCCATCACGATGAAGAGTGTGCCCTGGGTTGATCCGAATTCGTAGACGTGGACGATCGAGGGGTGAGAGAGGCTCGCGGGGGCTTTGGCTTCCTGTAGAAAGCGCTCGCGAAAGGCCGGCTGTTTGGCGTACTGTGCGTGCATGACCTTGACGGCCACGGGGCGGGCCAGGTTGGTATCCAGACCGCGAAACACAGAGCCCATCCCGCCTTCCCCAAGGGGGCTCTCGATGCGGTACTGGTCCAGCTGCGTCCCGATGAGTGGATGCATTAAAATCGCCTCCTACCGTGCTCCACCCGGGTTGGCAGAAGCAGTAAACGAAGGGAGATCGCGATCAGTATAGCATGGAAAGCGGGTGACCCCTGCTCGTCGTCCGGGCCGCGGCCGCCGAATCCGGTCGATCGGGCATTTTCCGTTTATGTCAGCGCCTCATGGGGCCAGGTCTAATTCCAGCCGGCCGATCTGCAGTTGGTAGTGCTCGTCCCCACCGGCGATCGTGAAGTACACGTAATCCGGACCGGCGTCTTTCGAGATGAGACCGGCTATATATTTCCCGTCCGTCCAGGCCGGATTGAAGCTCCCGTCGCTGCACTCGGGGACGAAGCACAGCACGGAGACCTGGCTCCAGGGACCCCACGGCTGCGGGGCCTCGAACAACGCCCCGCTGTTGGTAGGGCCGTCCGGCGGGCCGGCGTCGGTGGTCAGGAACAGGTAGCGCCCGGTCCCTTCGTGGAACATGGCCGAGGCCTGGCCGGTGGTGTGCACACCGTCCAGTGGGACCGCCTCCGCCTCGGCGGCCGCCCAGGTCAGCTCTCCGCCGCTCGACCCGGCAAAATACTCGTAGGCACCATAGTCCACGACCGCATCGACGGGGACCCGCGCCAGGTAGACCGTCCGCTCGCTCCACCCCAGCTCGCCTTGCGCCTCGGAACCGACACCGAAGGCGTAGACGTAGCCGTCTTCGTTGAGTCCGTAAGCCTGCCCCATGTTGGCGAACATCAGCACTCGAAAGCGGCTGTCCGCGCCCCAGGGCGAGCCGGGGATCTTCACCCAGCTCAACCCGTAATCGTCCGAAACGGCCAGATAGCCCTCAACCGGGTTCCCGGCGGGTCTGTGGCCGGCGAAAACCAGCCGGCCGTCCACGAACAGGAGGCTGGACGGCTTATCGTTGTCTCCGAAGATATCGAGCGAACCGTCCGGGTTCGTCCGGAAGAACGGCTCGCCGCTCGGCACGTCGATCGAAGCGACCAGGACATCCGTGAACTCGGGCACCGGCCCTTCGAACGCCAGTACGCCTGCGTCGGTCAGCGGAACCGGCGGGTGACCGATCCCGTCGCCGCAAGTGAAGACGCTGCACCACAGCTCGCAGGGGAAATAAGCATCGCACGAGTCGACCGTGACGGTCTCGCCGCTCTCGTAAGCCGGATAGCCGGTTGGGTAGCCGTCCCCGAAGCCGGTTCCGTCGCCCCAGGAGAGGAAAAGGCGGTCGTCGTCAGCCCAGGTCGGCATCCACAGGTCGCCGTAGGCGGGGAAGTAGACCGGATCGCCGTCGATGCGGGCGGCCAGGATCACCTGCCCACCTGCGGCCTGGCCGGGCGGTTCGGCTGCCCCGGTCGGCCCTGGGTCTTTGAGGTTGGGTCCGCCTTCGAACACGGGATCGCAGGGACCTGCGCCGTCGAACCCGGTGTAGGAGCAGACGTCGATCGCATCGAAGGGGGCGCTTCCCGTGGGTCCGGCGCCGTTCCCGGAAAAGGTGTTGTCTGTGGAGACGGCGGAACCGATCGCGGCGACCGAGAAGAATCCGTAGCCGATGTTGCCGGTCAACGTGTTGCCCTCGAACCGGTTGGTCCCCGATCCCCCCAGGTCCGAGATGCCGTCGAGGCCGTTGTCGCGGCTCAAGTTGTCCGTGTAGATGTTGTCCTCGGTTTCCTGCAGGAAAAACCCGCTGCCCTCGTTCGCGTACGATTCATTGGTCGTGAATACGGAGGAACCCGCTTCGTGCAGGATGGCAAAGCCGTGATAGCGGTTGTCATGGGCGAGGTTGTCCTCGAACAGCATCTCGCTGGAGCCATAGATCGCAAAGCCGAGCACGCCATGGCTGTGGGCTTCGTTCGCGCGGACCGTGCAATCCTGGCAGCCCTCGAAGGTGATCCCCCGCATCCGGTTGTAGAAGGCGAGGTTTTCGACAAGCGTGACCTCCCGGCTGCCGATGATCAATATCCCGTCCGGGTCGTTCCCCTCGGCGACGTTATCGAGCAATTCGTAGCCTGAGACGCCGATCAGGTAGAAGCCGATCCCGGTGTTGCGCCGGGCTTCGCTGCCGGTAACGGCGCCGCCTTCCACATTTGCGACGTAAAAACCGATCAGGTGGGAAGCCACATTGCAGTTCTCAACCCGGACGTCCGAAAGCGGGGATTCCGGGCTTCCGGCGATGTAGATCCCGGCGGAGGTCTCAGGTTCAGGACCGGCGCCGGTGAGCGCATGGCCGGCGCAGTCGAGTGAAACCGCGGAGGCGGCGATTTCGATGCAGGTGTTATCCAGAGACGCCTCCCCGGTATATGGAGGAAACAGCTCGGCGTCCGTCGAGAGGTCGAGGGGAGCGCCCTGCAGGTCCGCGGTGAGATGGTATTCCCCGGGCGCTTCGATGCGCATGCACTCGGCGACCGGCGTTCCACCCGTCGCGCCGGGAGCCGGCGTCGTTCCGGGTTGGGATGTCGGTTCAGGCTGGGACGGGGACGGGGTGGCGGGCGGCGGGAGACTCTCTGCGGCCAGTGTCTGGGCGATCGCGGTCTGGATCTGCTCCTCAGACGGCGCAGCGATGCAGGCAGTGCCTCCTGCAATCCATACCAGAGCCAGGCATAGTTTGACTTGAGCCCGTAGTGAAACGGCCATGATCGCACCTCCTTTCCGGACCGGAGCTGGCTGGATGGAATGCTCAGCGGCCCGCGGTGCGAATTGGTTTTCGCACTTTCACGGCGTATCACATGGCCTTTCAACATCCCGCGAACCCGGCGCGACTGCAGCGAATCCGAAGACGGTCCCGCAGTCTTCTCTCGCTCGGTCGGAAAAAGTCGATGATTTCGGGAGGATCAATCCGGCTGAAAATAGGCTGCGAGAATAGGATAGCACAGCCGCGTTACGGCAGCGTTACGGTCGTTTCCGACATTTCAACCGTCCTCAACGTATAGAAAACTGCCCCCCATCCATCAGTGGCTCATCCCCGGCGCCGCCGAGGGCGAACCGGGCGGGGATTCCTACCGGTTCTCCCGGGTCAAGGGCAGCGCATCGCGGCCGGGTGAGGCGCGCAGGTGATGATCGGGTCAGGGAGCGAAGCTGAAATCCGGCGCCTTTTCGAGCCGATCTACAATAAAAAACGGGACCGCCCGACGGAAAATGGGCCGGACACGGCGGGTGGGAGGCCGCGTCCAATTATGGGCCTGGCGGTGGTTTCGTCCCAGCGGATTTTGGCCTGACTTACTGTCGGGGGGAGGAAACGGATTTTGCAGCGCAGCATCTCATCGCTGCCCTGCTTGACGGGGAACCCGAACCCACCCGGCATCGTCTATATATAGCACCGAGGACTTCCGGAAAACGTAGGGGCGATCCGGGGTCCGATGAGATAACCCGTCACCCAAGGTGGAACTCATATGTCCCCCAACATTTCCCATTCCCTGCAAACCGGTCTTACACGCTCCGCCTTCGCCCTTACTCTGTTGTTCCTCGGCGCATGCAGCCTGTTCCAGCCCGGTCCTGAAGAGCAACCCACTCTGCCGGTCACGGACATCCTGCCCGGCACCCGCTGGTACCTGGTCACAATTGGTCCGGTTGATAACCCGGTTCCGTCCATACCGGGCCATCTGGTGACACTCGAGTTCGGGACCGACAACACCGCCGGCGGAACTGCCGGCTGCAACTCCTACGGCGGAGCTTACCAGGCACAGGACGGCACGATCACATTCAGGGATATCGTCAGCACCCTGATGGCCTGTGAGGACACCGCCCTGATGGACCAGGAAGCCCGGTACCTGGCGGCTCTGAACACAGCCGGCAGCCTGGCGCTCACCAACGGCCAACTGTATATCTTCCACGGCGACGCCCAGGTGCTCCAATTCTCTGCTTCCCCGCCCATCGTATTTGAGAATACCCCTGTCCCGACCGCTCCGGCGGCAACGGCAACGCCTTCGCCTTCCTCCACGCCCGTGGGCCAGCACCTTTGCGCCGCCGGAATGGAGACGCCGGAGGCAGGCTGGGCGCGCTGCGAGAGCCAGGCGTACGGCTTTTCCGTTGATTATCCCGCAGACGCCGTTCTGACCGAACACACCGCGTCCCAGGCCCGGATCGACCTACCCTTTGCCCCGGACACCAACCTGTCGGAGAAATACCTGCAGATCACGGTGGTCGAGGGGGCTGAAACCTGCTCCGGCCCATTCACGCTTGGCTTTAATCCCGGCGAGGTCCCGACCGAGACCGTAACCATCGACGGCGTGGACTTCCTCCGCAACGAAGGCGGCGGGGTCGCGACCGGGAACATCTACGAATGGATCACCTATGCGGCCGAACAGGGGGGCACCTGCGTTTCGCTGGGATTTGTCCTGCACTCAATCTCACCGGGCGTGTCCTCGACCCCCCCGCCCGAGTTCGACCGCGCGGCCGAGATCGCCGTCCTGGACCCGATCATCGCCTCGTTCGAATGGCAGAGCGGCAGCGCTCAGCCGCCGACAGCCACGTCCACACCTACAGCCACGTCCACACCCGCACCTGCGTCCACGCCCACGCTGACACGCACGCCGACACGCACGCCCACACCCAACAGCTCCGCCGAGCGGATCCAGTTCGGGGCCGGGAAGATCTCCGGAACCGTCACCGGCGACCTGGACCCGTCCGGGTCGGATTTGTACGTCCTCTATGCCCTCAAGGGGCAGACGATGATCGCCGAGCTGGACTTCGATTCCGGGGAAGCCATCCTCGTCATCTGGGGGGCCAATGGCACGGTCCTCCTGACCGACCACGCCGAAGCGTCGAGCTTCACAGGCGTGCTCCCTGCCAGCCAGGACTACTACATCCTGGTGAAAGCGCACCCGGAAGACGGTGCGGACTACGCACTGACAGTCGTTATTCCGCCGCTGCCCACGCCGGCGGCGCAGCGGATCTCGTTCAAGACCGGGGCAACTTCAGCCGAGGTGGAGAATGACCTGCCCCCCTCGGGTTCGGATCTGTACGTGCTCCGGGTTCTGGGCGGGCAGACGATGACCGTCGAAATGGACTTTGCATCCGGGGAGGCCATCCTCGTCATCTGGGGGGCCGATGGCACCGTCCTGCTGACGGACCATGCCGAGGCGTCCAGCTTTGAAGGCGAAATCCCAAAAAACCAGGACTACTTCATCCTGGTGAAAGCGGACCCGGATGACGGTGCGGACTACACCCTGACGGTCACCATCCCGCCCATCGATTGACTGACCGAGCCGGATGGAATGATATCCCCCTAGCCGGCAATTCAGCTCAATCCCATTCCTCCATCCGCAGCGCGTAGTAAACCGGCCATTTCTGGTCCGGGTCCTCCGCCTCGTACCGTTTATCGGCCTCCGCCAGGAACCGGGCCAGGCTCTCCTTCTCGAGCGGCCTCCCAAGCATCTCCGGAAGCCCATGCTCGAGCAGGTAATCCGCATACCAGGCGGGCCATCCGTAGTTGTAGCGCCCGCCCAGGTCGCGTTCCTGGTGTTCGTGATGCGCCCACTGGGTGGCGATCAGGAGGTCGACAAGTTTGGCGATTTCGGTTTCGTTCATGCGATTCTCCGTAGTGAAATTTACCTTCCGTAATCGAGAGGCGATCAGCCGGCTGCAGCGCCCAGCTGCCTGAGCGTTCTCCGCCCGGCGAAAAGCACCGGGATGATCAGCAGGATGATGCCGCTGGCGATCAGCAGAGTCCGCCCGATTTCGTACGCTGCGATCAGCGGCTGGCTCAAGACCGGTGAAAGGAACTGCCCGAGGAACACGGTTGTCGTGAACCCGCCCAGGACCCGCCCCCGCATGGCAACCGGGGCCGCTTCAGCCGCCCAGACGTACAGGCTCGGGACCAGGATCCCCAGGCCGATCCCTCCCAGCACCAGCCCGGGGTAGAGCCAGGGCGTCGCCGCGCCCAGGGCGACGACCCCGTATCCCACCGCCAGGACGGCAAACGCGCCGGTCAGCACGGCAATCCGGTCCCGGCGGGCCAGCGTCCTACCCAGGAAGATGGACGACAGGGCGAACGAGAGCGACAGGAAGGAGATGGCGATCCCGCTCCGGGTAGCCGTGGCGCCGACCAGGTCCGCCAGGTGGTAGGGCAGGTAAAGCGGGACGAGATAGAAATTGACCTGGATGAAGATGACCAGCAAATAGATGAACGCCAGCAGCCTGTAAGGGACCGGCTCGGCGGCCGGAGGCGGCGAGGGCGGACGCTCCCGGATCTCCGCTTCCCCGGCGCATGCGCCCGGCTCCCCGACCGGGGGATGATCGTCCGTGCAGCGGTCCTGGCGCTGCGGCTCGAACAGGTACAGGGCGGCGAACGGCAGGACGCCGAACGCTGCCAGGTGGATCAGGAACGGCGCGTTCCAGCGGATGTCCGCCAGCACGCCGGTCACCATCAGCAGCACCGTCCCGCCGATCCCCATCAACCCGGTCTGCAGCCCCAGCAGCCGGGCGCGTTCGGGGCCTTTGTAATAGTCTGCGATCAGGGTCGTTCCGGAGGTCATGATCCCGGCCACTCCGACGCCCAGCAGCGCCCGGCCGGCCAGCACCTGGCCCAGCGTGACGGCGAAAAAACTGGACGTCCCGGCGATCCCGGCCAGGGCGACGGAGGAGATCAGGACTCTCAGCCGCCCGAGCCGGTCCACCAGGACCCCGGCGGCCGTGGCGGTGAGTGCGATCAAAAGAGCCGGAAGGGTCAGGACGAGGCGGGTGAGGGTCTCAATGTTATCCAGGCCGGCGAAATGGTCCCCGATGCCGGGCAGCGCCGGCGCCATCGGGGCGCCCCCCAGGACGGCCATCAGCCCGGCGGCCAGGAGGGTGATTTTCACGATATGGCTATCGGGATTCCGGGTTTTTATCATGGGCTGCGCTTGCTCACATACCTGCTTTTCGCCTATTTTACACGCAAATGTGCAGTGCCTTATAATTTTTCCGTTCAAGTGTGCGCACTCGAGTTGTCAGAGAATATTGAAAAAAAGGGGCGAGCAGGGGGCGGAGCCCCCTGCTCGCCCCTTTTTTTCAAATCATTCCAACAACATTTGCGTGCACACCCGTTCAAGGATCATTCGCAAAGAGACCTGACCGCCCTCCTCGAACTGCTGGTCGACCACACCCGCCCGCCGCTGGTTATCTCGCGCCTGGCCGGGGATGCGGTGATCAGCTACGGACTGGAGGAGGACTTCGCCGGCGGGGCGGGCACGGCTGGGCTGACCAGCACCCCCGCCCTAAAATTAACCGCCGTACCCCTCCCCAAACGGATCATCGAGGACACCTACGTCACCTTCCGAGCAGCCCTCGATCGCCTCGTGCTCAACAACAACTGCGGCTGCAATGCCTGCGCCAACATCGCCGGCCTCGATCTCAAATTCTTCGTCCACTTCGGGACCTTCGGGATCCAGAACATAAAGGACCACGATGAACTGGTCGGCAGCGAGGTCAATCTGCTCCACCGACTGCTCAAGAACACGGTCACCGAGACGACCGGGTACCGCGCCTACGCGCTGTACACGGACGCCGCCGTCCGGCAGCTCGAGATCGCCGATCCGGCAGCCGGAATGACGAAAATCTCCACCCTACCGACCGGTCCGTTCTTCGGGGTCCTGGTCGCGCGGCTGACGACGCCGATGTTCACCCGGTTCCTCAACCAGGCGCTCGAACAGTTCAAGCAGGTCGTCGAGGCGGATTACAGGGAAAGGAAAGTTTGAAGATGATCGATTACCGGCTTCGAAAAATGACCCGGAACGCCCTCGATTTCGCCGTCGACCTGGCGGCGGCCGAGGGCTGGAACCCGGGGATCCACGATGCGGATTGTTTCTACGCTGCCGATCCCGGCGGGTTCTGGGTAGGCCTGCTGGACGGCGAGCGGATCAGCACCATCTCGGTCGTACGGTACGGGGGCGGGTACAGCTTTCTCGGTTTTTATATCGTGAAGCCCGATTGGCGCGGGAAAGGCCATGGGCTCGAGCTGTTCACGCGGGCGATGGAATGGATGGATGGGCGCGGCAGCCGGCGCCGGGGAAGCGACCGGTGGCGGTGGCGTCGTCGCCCTCGGCGAGGTCCCGTTCGAACACGTCCTGGCCTACGACCGGTGGATGTTTTCGGCCTCCAGGCCGGCCTTCCTGCGCTGCTGGATCGACCGCCCGGGCCACACCGCCCTCGGGTTCATGGAAAACGGCGCGCTAGGGGGCTACACCGTCTTCCCGGAAATGGACCTCCCCCTGGAGAACTGGTTTGGGGTGACGAGTTTTGAGTTGGGGTAAGGTTTAAAAATTTGGATCGCGTTCGGGAAAAACCCCGAACGCGATCCAAATTTTTATTTAAATATACAAGTCTCGCCGGGAATACGCCGCATACGCCCCCGCCAGGCTAGCTGCCACGATCCCTACCGAAATCAGCAGGAAGACCGGTTCGAAACCGCCGCCGTGCAGCAGATCGGCCGCGTTGAAGTACTTGAACGGTGAGAAGTATTTCAAAAAGCTCAAATCCTCGCTCAATCCGGAGAAGATCGACAGGAAATAAGTCCCCATCAGCACGGCGATCGCCAGCGAACCGGCCCGCTTGTAGTGCGTCATCGCGCTCCCGAGGAAGAGTCCGACGGCGAGAAAGATCGCCTGCATGATCAGAAGCGCCAGCATCGATCGCGCCACGAACCGGAAGAATTCGCTGTCGGTCTGGTAGACAGAGGCGTTGGCGAGCACGGCGCCCCAGGTTACCAGGAGCAGGATCAGGCAATTGATCTGGGCCGCCAACGCCTTGCCGGTGATCAGGCGTGAGCGCTTCACCGGGAGCGTCAGGGTGAATTCAACGGTGCGGTCGCGCTCCTCCTTCGTGATGATGTCCGTGCCCCACATCGTGGCGGAGATCGACAGGATCAGGGCAAAGTAGGTGAACATCACCCCGAAGAAACCCGTCAGCGTGGTCAGGTTGAACGCACTCAGGCTCAACGCTTCCGTGAGCGCGGGTGGGATGGTGTCCAGGATTGCCAGCAGTTCGGGATTTCCCTCGTACGCCGCGAATTTGGACAGGCCGACGGTCACAAACAGGACGGAGATGACGCACCAGATCAGCAGTGATTTGAGATTGGCGCGCAGTTCGCGCAGCAGGATGTTCATGGGTCCTCCTTCTACCGCAATTTTCCGGCGAACAATTTTGAAAAATCGGAGGCCGGGGGCGGGGTGGGCCCCCCCGCCGCCCCCCCATATTTATAATTTTTTAAAACCCGGGTGTTGTTTAGCC
>Ga0214472_10006954_pt1 | contig 11857 bp, 12 predicted proteins | sample RVTome_6_FD_207662 | JGI IMG/M metagenome (GOLD analysis project Ga0214472, IMG submission 207662) | Soil microbial communities from uranium-contaminated site in the Upper Colorado River Basin, Wyoming, United States - RVT140D175 | ecosystem: Environmental > Terrestrial > Soil > Contaminated >...
TGAGGCGGTGCTCTCCTGCCGCGGCCTGAAGAAGACCTACCAGGGGCCGCAGCCGGTCGAGGTGCTGCGCGGCGTCGACTTTGCGGTGCGCGCGCGCGAGCGGGTGGCGATCATGGGGAAGTCCGGCTCGGGGAAGTCGACGCTGCTGCACCTCCTCGGCGGGCTCGATGCGCCTACGGGGGGGTCGGTGAGCGTGGAGGGGCGGCCGTTCAGCGCCATGGGCGAGGCCGAGCGCGGCCGCGTGAGGAACGCGACGCTCGGCTTCGTCTATCAGTTCCATCATCTGCTGCCCGAATTCACGGCGCTCGAGAACGTCGCCATGCCGCTCTTCATCCGGCGCATGGAGCGCTCGCAGGCGCTCGGCAAGGCGCGCCTCGCGCTCGCGGACGTCGGCCTCGCCGAGCGCCTGCAGCACCTGCCGGGCGAGCTCTCCGGCGGCGAGCGCCAGCGCGCGGCCTTCGCGCGCGCGCTGGTCACCGAGCCGGCGTGCGTGCTGGCCGACGAGCCCACCGGCAACCTCGACGCGCACACCGCCGACGAGGTGTTCGAGGCCATGATGAAGCTCTCCGCCGCGCGCGGCACCGCCTTCGTCATCGTCACGCACGACACCGCGCTCGCCGCCCGCGCCGAGCGCATCCTCGAGCTCCACGACGGCGTGCTAAAAGCCAAATAGGGACAGTCCCTATTTGATTAGCCCTGAAGCGATCGCTTCGGCGTAGAAGTGCTCGTCGGTAAGCGCGCGCTGCAGGACGAAGCCGGGGGCGGTGCGGCGCACCGCGTAGCGCAGGCCGAGGGCGGCGGCGAAGACGAGCGCGCCGGCGGCGAAGTAGCCCACGAGCGCGAGCGCCACGGCGAAGCCGAGCAGCGGCAGGAGCACGAACGGCAGCATGAGGCGCGCCGAGACCCGGCGCGCGGCGCCCTCGCGGTCCACCTGCACCTGCAGGCGCCCTTCGCGATAGGCGGCGACGAACTCGGCGTGCGTCACTTGCGGCGCCGCTTCTCGCGGCGGGCGCGCCAGGCGAGGACCACGTAGGCGCGCCAGCCGAGCTGCACCGCCGCGTAGCCCAGCACCGCAAGCGTGAGCCCGAGCGCGACGAGCCCCACGGCGAGCGGCTCGCCGAGCGCGAGCGTCCAGTCGGCGAGCCGCACCATCGAATCGAGGAAATTCCCCCAGTCCATCTCGAAGGGCTCGATCCGCGGCCGCGCGTTGCCACCGCCGAGCAGCAGACTGCCGTAGCCGTAGGCCACCACATACAGGGGCACGATGGTGAAGGGGTTGGTATAGAACGTCATCAGCAGCGCCACCGGCAGGTTGCGCCGCAGCGGGATGGCGAGCGCGAGCGCGGCCAGCATCTGCAGCGGCCCCGGCACGAGCCCGGCGAACAGGCCGATCGCCACCGCGCCGGCGACCGAGTCGCGGTTGAGATGCCACAGGTTCGGGTGATGCAGCAGGCCGCCGAACATCGCCACCAGGCGGTTGCCGCGCACTTCGGCGCTGCTCGGCAGGTACTTGCGGAAGAACTTGCGCGGCATCGGGTCATCCGGCGTGGTGCCGGCGCGTTGATTCTAGATGACCGCGGCCGCGCTCGCGTTCAGCGCCGGGGTGCTGCTCCTCCAGCAGCAGGCGGCGCTGCCCGCGCTGCCCTGGCTCGCCGCGCTCCCGGCGTGCGCGGCGCTCGCAGCGTGGCGCCGCGCCTTTCTCGTGCCCGCGGCCCTGGCCGCGGGCTTTCTCTGGGCGGCGGGGTACGCGCACCTGCGCCTCGCCGATCGCCTCGCGCCCGAGCTGGAAGGCGCAGACCTCGAGGTCGCGGGGGTGGTCTCCGGCCTGCCCGCGGCGAGTGAGCGCAGCCTGCGCTTCGAGTTCGAGCCCGAGTCGCCGCGCCTGCCGCGCAGGGTGCTCCTCTCCTGGTACCGCAGCCGCGCGGGCGAGGCGCCGCCCGAGCTGCAGCCCGGCGAACGGTGGCTCCTCACGCTGCGCCTCAAGCGCCCGCACGGCCCGCTCAACCCGCACGGCTTCGACTACGAGGCCTGGCTCACCGAGCGCGGCATCGGCGCCACCGGCTACGTGCGCGATGCGGCAAGCGCGCGCCGCATCGGCGCGCGCAACGGATTCGCCGACCGCATCGCGCAGGCGCGCGCCGCGGTGCGCGAGCGCTTCCGCGACGCGCTCGGCGAGACGCCCGCCGCCGGCATCCTCGCCGCGCTCGCGGTCGGCGAGCAGCGCGCCATCTCCAGCGAGGAGTGGCGCCTTTTCGGCCGCACCGGCGTCACGCACCTGATGAGCATCTCGGGACTGCACGTGACCCTGGTCTCGGGCCTGTGCGCCTGGCTCGTATCGGCGCTATGGCGTCGGGTACCGCGCCTCCTGCACGCGCTGCCCTCGCGCAAAGCGGGCGCGGCCACGGCGATCGCCGCGGCCTTCGCCTACGCGCTGCTCGCCGGCTTCGCCGTGCCGGCGCAGCGCACCTTCTACATGGTGAGCGTGGTGGCGCTGGCGCTGTGGTGCGGGCGCATCGCCTCGCCCGCGCGCACGCTCGCGCTGGCGCTCGCCGTGGTGACCGCGCTCGATCCCTGGGCCGTGCTGCAGCCGGGCTTCTGGCTCTCCTTCGGCGCGGTGGCGCTCATCTTCTACGTGAGCGCGGGCTGGACGCAGGCCGAGCCGCGCTGGCGGCAGTGGGCGCGCGTGCAGTGGGCGATCACCGCGGGGCTCGCGCCGGCGGCGCTGTTTCTCTTCGCGCAGGTGTCGGTGTCGGGGCCGCTCGCCAACGCGCTCGCCATCCCGCTCGTCTCGGCGGTGATCACGCCGCTCGCGCTCGCCGCCGCGGCGCTGCCCGTCGATGCGCTGCTGTTCGCGGGGCAATGGCTCGTGCACTGGCTGCTCGAGTACCTCGAATGGTGCGCGTCGCTGCCGGCGGCGCTGTGGCAGCAGCACGTGCCGCCGCTCTGGGCGACGCTCGCCGCGCTCGCCGGCGTGGCGTGGCTCCTCCTGCCGCGCGGCTTTCCGTGGCGCGCCTGCGGTCTCGCGCTCATGCTGCCCGCCGTGGGTCTGCCCGCACCGGCGCCGGCCGCGGGCGAGGCCTGGGTGACGACCTTCGACGTCGGCCAGGGGCTCGCCGTGCTGGTGCGCACGGCGCGCCACGCGCTGCTCTACGACGCGGGGCCCGCCTACGGCGACACCGACAGCGGCGAGCGCATCGTCGCACCCGCGCTGCGCGCGCTCGGCGTGGCGCGGCTCGACGTCCTCGTGCTCACGCACGACGACGGCGATCACACCGGCGGCGCGCTCTCGATCCTGGAGGGCTTCGAGGTGGATGCGCTCCTGCACTCGCTGCGCGATGACCATCCGCTGCTTTCCCTGGCGCCGGCGCCGCGGCGCTGCCTGCGCGGCGCGTCCTGGGCGTGGGACGGCGTGCGCTTCGAGCTGCTGCACCCGGCGGCGGGGCGCCCGGCGCGGCGCCGCAACGACGAGAGCTGCGTGCTCAGGGTAAGCGCGGTCGGCGCGGCGATGCTGCTCGCCGGCGACATCGAGCGCGCGGCCGAGCTCGAGCTCGCGCGCGAGGGCGCGGCGCGCGCCGAGGCGCTGCTCGTGCCGCATCACGGCAGCCGCGGCTCGTCCTCCGCGCCGTTTCTCGCCGCGGCGCGGCCGCGCCTCGCGGTGGCCTCCGCCGGCTACCGCAATCGCTTCGGCCACCCGGCCGCGGAGGTGCTCGAGCGCTACGCGGCGGCGGGCGCGCGGCTGCTGCGCACCGACCGCGACGGCGCCGTCACCGTGCGCCTCGGCGCGGGCGGCGCCGCGGCGCACGCCGAGCGCGCGCGGCGCGCGCGCTACTGGCACGTGCCCACGCCACCGGCGTAAACTGCAGCGCGCGGGGTTCTCCCGCCCAACTTCCTGGAGGAGCTCATGGCTAAAGGCGACAACGCGGTCTACCGGGTCACCGAGGTGATCGGCACCAGCCCCAACTCGTGGGAGGAAGCGGCGAAGAACGCGGTGAAGACCGCCGCGGGGTCGCTACGCGACCTGCGCATCGCGGAAGTGACCAAGCTCGACGTGAAGATCGAGGACGGCAAGGTGACGCAGTTCCGCACGCGCCTCGCGCTGTCGTTCAAGTACGGCGGCTGATGGCGTTCACGGCGGTCGTGCGCGTCACCGGCGAGGCCGGGCGCTTCGAGGATTTCCGCGAGCGCGTGCGCTGGCTGATGGTGCGCGACATGGACGCCGAGCGCTACACCGAGCACCACCGCCCGGGCGAGCTCGAGTACCGCTTCGAGATCGAGCGCGGCATCCCGTTTCCCGCGTTCGTCGAGGCGACGCGCGCCTTCGAGGAGCTGCGCGTGGAGGTCGAGTGGGACAAGGACGGCGCGCGCGGCGGCGCGGCCATCGAGGCCGGGCGGCTGGTGGACAAGTGGACCGGGGACCGCAGCCCGGCCTAGCGGTGGTGTCGCGCCAGCGGCGCGTGCAGTGCGCCTCGGGCGCGGGGCTGCACCGCCTCGCCTACCTGGAGTGGGGCGACGCGCGGAACCCCGAGGTGCTCGTCTGCGTGCACGGCCTCACGCGCTGCGCGCGCGATTTCGACAATCTCTCGCGCGCGCTCTGCGAGCGCTATCGCGTCGTGTGTCCGGACGTCGCGGGTCGCGGCGATTCCGACTGGCTGGCCGATCCGATGCTCTACGTCATCCCGCAGTACGTGCAGGACATGGTGACGCTCATCGCGCGGCTGGATGTCGAGCGCGTGCACTGGGTCGGCACCTCGCTGGGCGGGCTGATCGGCATGGCGCTCGCCGCGCAGAAAGATTCGCCGGTTTCCAGGCTGGTGCTCAACGACGCGGGGCCGGTGATCGCGAAGGCGGCGCTCGAGCGCATCGGCCAATACCTCGGCGCAGCACCGTCCTTTCCTTCGATCGAGGCGGCGGAAAAGGTGATCCGCGCGACGGCGGCGCCTTTCGGGTCGCACACGGATGCCGAGTGGCGCTTTCTCACCGAGGTGGTGCTGAGGAAGAATGCGGACGGCAGCTATCGCTTCCACTACGATCCGAAGATCGCCGAGGCCTACCGGCAGCAGATGCCCGACAAGGACATCGAGCAGTGGCCGGTGTGGGAAGCGGTGCGCTGCCCCACGCTCGTCATTCGCGGGGCGCAATCCGACCTGCTGTCGAAAGCCACGGCCGAGGAGATGACGCGGAGCGGGCCGAGGGCGAAACTGGTCGAGCTGCCCGGCATCGGCCACGCGCCGACGCTCTTGCACGCCGACCAGATCGCGCTCGTGCGCGAGTTCCTGCTTTCGTAGGCGGTCCAGCGGTGGTCGGTCACGACCTAGAGGATCCCGGCGAGCAGTGCGGTCAAGTGCGGCCGTTCACCGGCCGGGCGAGGCTTTTAGCGGCTTTGCGCAGTCCCTCGAAGATGCTGTCCAGCACTTGCATCGGAAATTTCCGGGGCAGCTTGTCGCCCACTTTTTCGATCGCGGCCGGCGTGCGCTCGATGAGCTCATCGACGATCTTGTCGGCCGCCGGCACCTTGCAATCGGACGCTGTTTTCAGAAAATGCTCGCGCCGGATCTCTGACCATCGATAGTGGCGATTCTTGCCCCAGACGGCCATTGCCATCTTCGCCTTCTGAACCTGGATTTTGCCGGCCTTCTTTCCCATGACGGGGTAGGCCGAAAGGACGTCATAGCGTGGCGTGAGCCGGAATTCGCCGCGTTCCTGGATGAAGACGCCGAAGTTCTTGGCGTGGCCGTCGATCGCAGCGAGCATCCAGAAAAGGACTTGTGTACGGAAAAAATCCGCACGGTCTTCGCCCGGAGTCACCGAGCCCAGCAGCTGATCGAGGATCCATCGGATTCCCGGCCCGCCGTGCTCCTCGTATTTCTCATCCGGGTGCACGCCGGCCGCCTGAGCGAAATCCTCCTCAGGCAGCCGGATCAGCCAGCCTTCGCGAGGAAGCACTCGGTCGAAGCGTTCAACGGCCAGGACTTTCTGCTCTCCGAACGTAAGGATCTCGGCTTTCGCGGCCTTGACCTCGAACGCTTCCAAGAGCCGCATGCACAGCCACTCGTTCTCCACGGAGGTCGTGAGATCCAGTCCTCGGGGAGTCACCCCGAGCGGCAGCTTGAAGATGTGCGAGCTCGGGGTGCTTCCATGCGGCCGGCACCATCGGCCTTTGTGCCGGAGCAAGGCGGTCTTCTCCTGGTTTCCGGCAATGGAGATGCGGAAATCCTCTGCCTCGCCGGCCTGGAACCTGTCCTCGGATGGCACGCGCGCGAGGTGGGCTTCGATTTCGCGCTCGGAGAGCGGTGTCGCATCGATGCGGCGTACGTCTTCGGGCGTCGCGCCCTCGGCCAAGAGCTGGATGGCGCCGGCGCAGTCGCGGCCGATCTCTCGCAGGAGACCCATGGCATCGGCCGTCGTACCGAAGCGCCGTGCGAGCCGACGCCTGATGGAGGCATTGTCGGGAAGGAGATTCTCGAAGAAATTTCGAACCCGCTCTCCGCGATAAGGCTCCGCGGGCCGCAGCGGCATGGAGAGCGAGATCGGCCGGCCCCTGGAGGAGTCCATCCAGGCGGGGTCGTAGTGGAGCTCGTGCTCGCCCTTGGCGGTGACGCGCCACACGCCCACGCGCTCGCCGTTCATCCAGAGATCGAGAGCAACCCGTTTCGCCGGCCGCGGCACTACCAGCGCTCCGGGGCGCCTGGATGGGGCGCTTTGCCCTTCACGTCGAGGCTGAGCGCGCCCTGCACGGCGGCGAGGTAGCGCATGAGGCTATCGACGCTGCAGCGCTGAGGCGCGGTCTCCAGGAGTGACACCGTCTTTTGCCGAAGTCCGCTCACGCGCGCGACGTCGACTTGGGACATCTTGCTCGACTTCCGCAACCCGCGGAGCGTTTGTCCGAGTTGAGCGGCAGCGGTAACCCTGTAAGCCATGGGCCCTCCGAGTCGCCACTTTACCCCCTATAAGGGTTAAAAGCCAACAATCCCCTATGGGGGTTAAAAAGACGGTACCCCTTAGGGGGGATAGGCGTTTAGGCGCGGCGGTTCGCCGCGTCCCAGTGCTTTTCCAGGTTGGCGATGAGCGCCGGGCTGAAGTGGCACACCGCCTGCTCGCGCGCGTACACCGCCATGTAGCGCCGGAAGGTATCGAGCGGCTCCTCGCCCGCGCGAAAGGCGCGCCGGTTCCCGGCCGCGCTCACCACGCCTGAATCCGTCAGATCGGCAATGGTGCGTTCGATCGCCTGATCCATTTCCGCGGCTCGAACGATTTCATCGCAGATCCTGCGCCCCTCGGGCGAGGCGCAGTCGAGCCGCCGCCCGGCGAGGATCGCCTGGCGCGCGACGCGCGCGCCTACGAAGCGGGGAAGCCTCAGGTTGGCCGCGCCGGGGATGATGCCTTCCTTCCTCGCCGGCAGCGTCAGGTACGCGTCCTCGGCGGCGAGCACGTAGTCGAGCGCGAGGAGGATCTGGCAGTGCCCGCCGATGGCGAAGCGCTCCACCGCCGCGATGCAGGGCTTCTCGATGCCGTCCTCCTCCGGCGACACGCCGGGGAGCGCGAGGCCGCGATAGAGCTTGTTGACGAAACCCAGGTCGCGGATCAGGTACCAGAGGTAGCGGATCCTGCCCTGGTAGAGGTGCGTGAGGTTGATGCCGGCGCCGAACACACGGCTCCCCGCGTGCTTGGGGTGCTCCACCTGGTCGCCGCGCAGCACGACGAGCTCGGTGCGCGCGTCGAGCAGCGCGACGTCCACCGCGATCTCCACGCCGTCCAGCGTCGTTTCGTCCTCGGCATTCAGGAAGCGCGGGTTGCGCAGGGTGAGCATCGCCGCCCTGCCCTGCCGCGCGAGGCGCGCGCCGGCGAGCTCGAGCTCGCCCTTCGCCTCGAACTCCGCGAGGTACTGGCGAGAATCCGCGCGCGGCAGGAGCATCGAGCGTACCAGGTGCGTGCCGGCGATCGGGTCGGCGAGCACCGCGGCGAGAAAGCGCCCCTGCGCCTTCTCCAGTCCCTTCTTGTCGTGCTGCGCCAGCCGCGCCTCGGCGGCGAGCTCGTCCGCACCCGGCACGAGCCCAGGGAAGCGCTCGGCGGCGAGGCGGCAGAGCTCGTCCACGCGCAGCGCGCGGCTGCGGCCCCCGGTGAGGGTGTCGTAGGCGGCGAGCGCGTCCCAGGCCATGGCGCCAGTCTACCGCGAAGCCCCGCCGCGGCTGGACATTGACTGCCAGGGCAGGTAATTTGCTGCCTGAGCAGCTATCGGGGGGAGCGCGCATGGGCCTGTACCGGGCCGAGACCTACCGCGTCGAGGACAGCGTCGGCTGGCTGATCACGCGCCTGCGCGCGTCGATCTTCGCCGCCGTGGACCGCGAGGTCACGGCCTGGGGCGTGTCCGCGGCGCAGTGCTCGATCCTGCTGTACATCGCGGCCGGGCGCGGCGACCGCGCCGCCGACATCGCGCGCGACTACGACTACGACACGGGCTCGATGACGCGCATGGTGGCGCGCCTCGCCGCCAAGCGCCTGCTGCGGCGCGTGGCGGACGAGAACGACCGGCGCGTGCAGCGCCTGGAGCTGACCGCCGCCGGGCGCAGGCTCGCCGGCGAGGTGCCGGCGGTGGCCGTCAAGGTCCTCAACGAGCACCTGCGCGGCTTCTCGCGCGCCGAGCTCGGGCAGCTGAAGGGCTTCCTGCAAAGGATGCTCGACAACCGTGCCTAGCCGCCGCCGCGCGCTGCTACTCATCTTCCTCGCCATCGCGGCGGCGCTCGGCGGCTGGGCGTTCTGGTGGCATACGGTGGCGCGCTTCTACGAGAGCACGGAGAACGCCTACGTCGCGGGCAACCTCGTCGAGGTGACCCCGCAGGTCGCCGGCACGGTGATCGCCATCGGCGCCGACGACACGCAGCGCGTGGCGGCGGGGCAGATGCTGGTGCGCCTGGACCGCACCGACGCCGAGGTGGCGCTGGCGCAGGCCGAGGCCGGCCTCGCGCGCGCGGTGCGCGAGGCGCGCACGCTCTACGCCAACAACCTCGCGCTGGCGGCGAACGTGCGCGTGCGCGAGGCCGAGCTGCAGCGCGCCGAGGAGTTCCAGGCGCGGCGCGCGCCGCTTGCGCGCCAGGGCGTGGTGTCGCGCGAGGAGCTGGAGACCGCGCAGAGCGCGGTCGCGGCCGCGCAGGCGGCGCTCGCGGCGGCGCGCGAGCAGCTCGCCGCCAACCGCGTGCTCACCGACAAGGTGCAGCTCGAGGACCAGCCCTCGGTGCTGCTCGCGGCGACGCACGTGCGCGAGGCCTGGCTCGCGGCGGCGCGCACCGAGATCCCGGCGCCGGTCGCGGGCACCGTGGCCCGGCGCTCGGTGCAGGTCGGCCAGCGCGTGGCGCCGGGCGCGCGCCTCATGGCCGTGGTGGCGCTCGACCAGGTGTGGGTGGACGCCAACTTCAAGGAAGCGCAGCTGCGCGACATGAGGATCGGCCAGCCGGCGCGCGTCACCGCCGACCTGTACGGCGACAAGGTCGAGTACCGCGGCCGCGTCGCCGGCCTCGCCGCCGGCACCGGCGGCGCTTTTGCGCTGCTGCCGCCGCAGAACGCCACCGGCAACTGGATCAAGGTGGTGCAGCGCGTGGCGGTGCGCATCGCGCTCGACGCCGAGCAGTTGCGCGCGCACCCCTTGCGCGTCGGCCTGTCGATGACGGTCGAAGTGGAGATCCGCGACATGGGCGGCACGCAGCTCGCCGCCACGGCGGGCAGCGGCCCCGCCTACGCCACGCAGTCGCTCGCCGTGCCCCCCGAGGGCGCCGAGGCGCGCGTGCGCGCCATCATCGCCGCGCACCGATGAGCGCGGCGGCGCCGTCGGCCGTGGCGCCGGCGCCGCTCGTCGGCGCCGAGCGCCTGCTCGGCGCGGTGATGCTCGCCGCGGCCACCTTCATGGTGGTGCTCGACATCACCATCGCCAACGTTGCCATCGTCACGATCTCGGGCGACCTCGGCGTGAGCACGAGCCAGGGCGCCTGGATCATCACCTCCTACGCGGCGGCGCAGGCCATCGCCATGCCGCTCACCGGCTGGCTCACGCGGCGCTTCGGCCAGGTGCGCCTGATCGTCGCCTCGGTGCTGCTCTTCACCGCCGCGTCTTGGCTGTGCGGCCTCGCCGAGAGCATCGAAACGCTGATCGCCTTCCGCGTGATGCAGGGCCTGGTGGCGGGTCCCCTGGTGCCGGTGTCGCAATCGCTGCTGCTCGCCACCTTCGGCCCCGGCGGCCAGGGCACCGCGCTCGCCGTCTGGGCGATGACCGCGACGCTCGCGCCGATCACCGGGCCGATCATCGGCGGCTGGATCACCGAGGAGGTCGCTTGGCCTTGGATCTTCTACATCAATGTGCCGGTGGGCTTGCTCGCCGGCGGCATGATCTGGCTGCTGTACCGCTCGCGCGAGACGGCGACGCGGCGCGTGCCGGTCGACGTGGTGGGCCTTGCGCTGCTCATCGTCTGGGTGAGCGCGCTGCAGGTGCTGATCGACAAGGGCAAGGAGCTCGACTGGTTCGGCTCGCCGCTCATCGTGGCGCTCGCCTGCGTCGCCGCGGCGAGCTTCGTCGTGTTCCTGGTCTGGGAACTGCTCGACAATCCGCACCCGATCGTCGACCTGCACCTGCTGCGCGACCGCGACTTCTGGACCGGCACGGCGGCGCTTTCGGTGGGCTACGCCGTGTTCTTCGCCGCCATCGTCGTGCTGCCGCTGTGGCTGCAGACCTTCATGGGCTACACGCAGATCTGGTCGGGGCTGATGATGATGCCCTTCGGTATCCTCGCGCTCGCGCTGGCGCCGGTGATCGGGCGCACGCTGCACGTGGTGGACCCGCGCCTGATGGCTTGCGCCGGGTTCCTGATCTTCGCGCAGGTGTCGTTCATGCGCGCCGAGTTCAACCTCGAGGTCGACTGGTTCCATATCGCGCTGCCGATGTTCATCCAGGGCGCGGCGAACGTCATGTTCTTCCTGCCGCTCACGGCACTCGCCCTGCGCGGCATGACGCCGGAAAGGATGCCCGGCGCCACCGGCTTGCAGAACTTCCTGCGCTACATGGGGGGCGCCGTGGGGGCCTCGCTCGCCATCACCCTGTGGGACGACCGCGCGAAGCTGCACCGCGCGCAGCTCGCCGAGCACCTGGTGGCCGGCGAGCCGCAGACCGAGGCTGCGCTCGCCGCGCTGCGGGCACAGGGCTTTTCGCCCGAGCAGTCGCTCGCGCGGCTCGACCAGGCGCTGGAAGCGCAGGCGCGCATGCTCTCCACGCTCGACCTTTTCTGGCTCTCGGCCGTGCTGTTCCTCGCGCTCGCGCTCCTCGTGTGGCTCGCGAACCCGCCGCGCTCGGCTGCTAAGATGAAACCTCGCACCGGGAGCCTGGAATGAAAGACCTTACGCCCACCGTACGCACCAGGATCAGGCGCCTGCCGAAGCGCGCGCACTACGACCGCGCAACGCTGTACGCGATCCTCGACGCGGGATTCATGTGCCACATCGGCTACGTCATCGACCGCCAGCCCTACGTGACGCCCACCGCCTACTGGCGCGAGGGCGACGCGGTGTACTGGCACGGCTCGTCGAAGAGCAGGATGCTGCTCGCGCTGGAGAAGACGCCGAGCATCTGCCTGACCGTGATGCACCTCGACGGCCTGGTGGTGGCGCGCTCGGGCTTCCACAAGTCGGTCAACTACCGCTCGGCGATGCTCTTCGGCAAGCCGTACAAGGTGGTCGAGCCCGAGGAGAAGGTCGCGAAGATGGAGAAGTTCGTGGAGCGCCTGTATCCCGGGCGCTGGCGGGAGCTGCGGCCGGTGACCCGGCAGGAGCTGAAGGCGATGAGCGTCTTCGGGCTGCACATCGACGAAGCGGTCGCCAA
>Ga0214472_10006955_pt1 | contig 11857 bp, 12 predicted proteins | sample RVTome_6_FD_207662 | JGI IMG/M metagenome (GOLD analysis project Ga0214472, IMG submission 207662) | Soil microbial communities from uranium-contaminated site in the Upper Colorado River Basin, Wyoming, United States - RVT140D175 | ecosystem: Environmental > Terrestrial > Soil > Contaminated >...
CGTGTTGAGAACACGCGTACCGATAACCCTGGCGGTGATGGCGATGATCCTTGTCGCCTGTGGTGGCGGGGCCACCACCACTACCGCCGCTCCGACTACGACTGCCGCCCCGACCACTACCGCCGCCCCAACGACTACCGCGGCTCCTGAACTGGGGTCGCCGGAAAAGCCGATCCAGGTGTTATTTGTGCCTTCGGTGGAAGCCGACGTCATCGTGTCCGGAGGCGAGGTAATGAAGGCGGCCCTCGAAGAGGCCACTGGTCTCAGCTTCGAGGTCACAGTTCCGACCTCGTATGCGGCGACCATCGAAGAGATGTGCGCAGCACCAGACTCGACGATGGGATTCATTCCCGGACTCGGCTATGTGCTCGCATCCAACCTGTGCGGTGTCGACGTCTCCTTCAAAGCCGTCCGATTCGGGTACGACGTCTACTGGGCCCAATTCCTGGTGGGTCGCGACTCCGGCATCGACTCCCTCGACCAATTGGCCGGGTTGAGTTGGGCCTATCCGGATCCAGGCTCGACCTCGGGCTACATGGTTCCGCTGTTGGAGCTCCAGGAAGCGGGGATCGAGCCCGGTGAAGAGACCGAGGCCGGCGGACATCCCCAGGCTGCCCTGGCGGTTTACGCAGGTGATGCCGACTTCGCCACCACCTTCTACAGCCCTCCCTTGCTGCCGGATGGCAACTGGTCCGAGGGCGATCCGCCGGACATCCCCGATGAGTTCGTCGAATCCTGTGCCGTCAATGCCGATGACCAGTTGTGGTGTGGCGACTATCGGGTGCTCGATGCCCGAGCCTCCGCCCGCACCGATGCCCCCGACATCGTCCAAAAGGTGAAGATCCTCTCGATCACCCAGGGCATCCCCAATGACACACTGTCGTTTGGGCCCGACTTCCCGGCTGATGTGCGCGCCGACATCGAAGCCGCTCTCATGGCTTTTGCCGAGACTGAAGCCTGGGGAGAGTCGATCGGGAACCAGGACTTCTACGGCTGGACCGGGATCAGCGCAGCTAGCGACAGCGAATACGACGGTCTCCGCACCATCGTTGACCTAGTCGGCATCAGCCTCGACAACATCTGATCACGACTCAAGAACGGTGAAGACCGGGCAGAGAGCAAATCGCCTTCTGCCCGGTCTTCTTTTCTCACCGCTTACTACCGTCTGCGTCCCGGCTCATGCTTACGGTTGAGAACCTCACCAAGACCTACGACGACGGCACCGTCGCCTTGCGCGATGTCTCATTTGAGGTACCAGACGGCCAGTTCCTCGCCGTCATTGGACTTTCCGGATCAGGAAAGTCGACCCTGCTCCGCTGCATCAATCGTCTGGTAGAACCAACGTCGGGTCGAATCCTCTGGGATGGCGAAGACATCACCGCTGCCCCTCAAGAGGACCTTCGCCAGATTCGCCGCCGCATCGGCATGGTCTTCCAGCACTTCAACCTCGTCCATCGGTCCAAGGTCATCACCAATGTCCTCGCCGGAAGGCTCGGCTACGTAAACCCGGCCTTGGCTGTCATCAATCGGTTTCCCCGAGCCGACATCGACAAGGCCCTCGCTCAACTGAAGCGCGTTGGTTTAGCCGAAAAGGCTGCCGCCCGGGCCGACGAACTATCAGGAGGACAGCAACAGCGGGTGGGGATCGCCCGGGCAATGATGCAAGACCCCATGATGATCCTGGCGGATGAACCAGTCGCCAGCCTCGATCCGGTCCTGGCTCACTCGATCATGCAGTATCTCGAACTCATCAACGACGAGGACAAGGTGACCGTGCTGTGCAGCCTCCACTTCCTCGACCTGGTGCACCGCTACGCCGACCGCGCCATTGCTCTCAACCAGGGCCAACTGGTGTACGACGGGACTCCGATCGGCATCGACGACGCCCGCTTCAAGGCGATCTACGGACAGGAAGCAGAGCGGGTTGGCTAAACCCAACGACGGCAAACGGTCCCTCTGGGTCGGTGTAGCGATCATCGCCGGTGTGCTGGTCTACGCCTATGGGTTCACCGCAACTGAGGTAGATCTCGCCCGGATCCGCGACGAAAGTCGGCAGGAGCGTCTGGTAAATATCGTGCGGGCCTTAGCCCGGCCCGACCTGGTCGAATACGACCAGGCGGAGACCGTCACAGAGCTCGAGTTCAGGATCCCTTGTCCCTCCAACCGGGAGGCGCCGACCCCCTCGAGCCAGGACCGCTACATCCAGGCAACCCCTCCCTGTGCCGAGCCCCGGGCCGAAGTGTTGCTGGAGGGCTTCGGCTTTCCTGCCAATCAGACGGTCCGGCTCGCCCTCGTCCCCACCTCCCAGGTGGAGTTACGCCTAGGTGACGTCCGCACCGACTCAACCGGGGCTTTCGCCATCGACGTCCGCCTGCCCAACCGTCCTGCCGACGAGCCGCAGATGATCCTGGCCCGGACCACCGAGCCAAGCGGCAGTCCTCGACTCACCCAAACGGCCACCGACACGTTCGACAAAATCATCGAGACGGTCTTCCTGGCCCTGATCGCCACCACCTTTGCTATTGCCCTCGCCATCCCGCTTAGTTTCTTTGCCGCCCGCAACCTCATGAAGGACATCACCAGTCCACTGGCCAACGTCGCGATAGGGGTCATCGCCCTCCCATTGGGCGCTGGCGCCGGAATCCTGATCGCCCGGCTTGCCTCCGAGCTCAGCTCCAGCGCTACTTCCAACTCTCTCTTGGCGGCCGGTGGATTGGTGGTGGTGCCATACATCGCTTGGTGGCTGTTGAGACAGGGCCTGCCCTCCGAGGACGATGGGCGACAAGCCGGAGTCACCCGCTGGGCAAGGCAGGGCCTCCTGGTCGGTTTAGCGTTTCTCGCCGGCATCATCGCTCTCTATCTCGCGGCAGACCTCCTGCAGGTGGCAGGTGACTGGTTGGCTCCGCGCCTCGGAGTGTTCGACTTCCTCGGAACATTCCTATCCACGGTGGGTGAGCTGTTGGAGTTCGGAACCGTGGTGATCGCGGCCGTCGGCGGGGCCGGGGCGCTCGTAATGGTCGGCAACCGTTTCGGTCATGCGATCCGCAGGCATCTCCCGACCAGAACCCTGCAGCTGTTGGACGTCCCGTTGGCGATGGCGGCCGGGGCAGTGGTATCTCTGTTGATCGCCCAAGTGGTCGCCTGGTTCTACCAATTGACAGACTCGCCCCGCATCTTGTGGATTCCAGTCGGGGTAGGCGGTCTATTGGGGCTCGTAATCGCCGCTCGTTCTTTCCGGAGCGACAATGTGAAGGTCGGTCTTGCGACCTACTACTTGACCCGCACGGTGTTCAATGTCCTCAGGGCAATCGAGCCGTTGATCATGGCCATCGTGTTTGTCGTTTGGGTGGGGCTGGGCCCCTTCGCCGGTGCTCTGGCGCTCGCCCTTCACACCATCGCAGCCCTGGCCAAGCTCTACTCCGAGCAGGTCGAGAGCATCGCCCCAGGACCACTCGAAGCTATCCGCGCCACGGGGGCTACACGGCTCCAGACCGTTGTGTACGCGGTGGTGCCGCAGGTGATCCCGCCGTACATATCGTTCACCATGTATCGATGGGACATCAACGTGCGCATGTCCACCATCATCGGATTCGTGGGAGGCGGGGGCATCGGCTTCCTCCTCCAACAGAACATCAACCTGCTCAACTACCGGGGAGCCGCCGCCCAGATCCTCGCCATCGCCATCGTGGTAGCGGCCATGGATGCCCTCAGCTCGAAGATCCGTGAGCGCTACGTCTGATTTGCCTGCTTTCCTTCGCCGACAGCGGGAAGAGCGAGAAAGTCTCGAAAGCAAACTGCTGGCGCCGGCTGCTTCCAAAGCAGCCAATAGTGCGGGCCGCGAGCAACCGGAGCAACCGGACGAGTTCCGCACCGCCTTCCAACGTGACCGCGATCGCATCCTCCACACCAAGGCTTTCCGCCGGCTCAAGCACAAGACCCAGGTGTTCATCAACCCGGAAGGAGACCACTTCGTCACCCGGCTAACTCATACACTCCAGGTGACGCAGATCGGCCGTGCCATGGCGGCGGGCCTGGCTCTGAATGAAGATCTGACCGAAGCGATCTGTCTCGGTCACGACGTGGGGCATTCACCGTTTGGCCACACCGGCGAAGAAGCTCTGACTCCATATGTAGATGGAGACTGGCTCCACTCGGCTCACAGCGTTCGGGTGCTCTCGATGCTCGAGCCCCAAAACCTTACGCAGGAGGTGATCGACGGGATCCGGGCTCATAGCTGGCGGGTCTCGCCACCGCCTTCCACCCCCGAGGGCCAGCTCTGCCGGCTGGCCGACCGCATCGCCTATCTCACCCATGACGTCGCCGATGCCATCAGGGCCGGGATCCTGGTCTTCTCCGATCTTCCCGACCGTGCCCGTCGGAGATTTGGTGATTCGAGCCGGCAGTGGATCAACCAGATGATCAGGGCCGTGATCGACAATTCTTTCATCGAGGGTTCCATTTCCATGGACCCCGCAACCCTGGATGTCATGAACGAGTTGCGCCAGTTCATGTTCGATCGGGTCTATCTGCGCCCAGAGGCCGAAATGCAGAAAGAGCGGGGCATCATCGTGATCAAAGATCTCATGGACTACTTCGTCGCCCACCCCGAGGAGGTGCCGGAGTCGACCACGGTTCCCGACGCCCCCCCGGTCACCCGAGCAATCGACTTCGTGGCGGGGATGACCGACCGTTATGCCTTGCGCCTGCACGACCGGTTGTTTCGACCGACTTTGTTCGACTAAGGGGGCTCTCCATCCCCCCTTCATGCGTAGATCTGCGCCGGCGGTCTCCGCCGTTTCGCTACGCAGGAAGGTGTGGGGTTGGGGTGGGTCAGGGCAGCGGTGGGCTCACCCACTCGAAATGGGCCGCGTCGGGGACCAGCCAGTTGCCGCCCCAGGTGAAGCCCCAGCGTTCCATGGTCTCGACCAGACGAGCGTCCTGGGTCGTGGTCTGGCCGGTGACATTCGCCTGATAGTTGATATCAACGGCTACCCCCCAGGCATGGCGGGAGATCGACCGCGCCCCCCCAATGAAGCGGGGGTTCCAGCATCCGTGGAAGGTCTCGACAAGAAAGCCGAGGTTGGCCTGTTCGAGTTCCGTCATCGCCGATTGCAACGCCGACATGACGCCGACGTGACAGGTCACCGGTCCGAGCAGGGCAACCTCATCGGTGATCAGGTTGGCCTCCCGCCAAGCCCGATCAAGTTCGAGGTCGCCGCCACCCACTTCCCGAATGGCGAATTCTCCGAAGCTGTCCTTGATGATCGCCTGCGGCAGAACGGCATCGCCGTGACGAAGAAACGGTGTCTCCCCCGGCGCTCGGACCCGAGCCGGAAGACCCGGCGGCAGAAGTTCGCGAACCTGGGACTCGAACTGGGCCCGGTCGCCATCGAAGGTTACGAGCAGATATCGCGGGGTCTCGACCCCAAGCCTCTCGCCAGTGCCAACCGAAACGACCACTTCGGCTCCTCCGAGCACGACATCCGGGAGCACTCCCTCCACTCGCAGGTCGTCTCCCTCCAGCGTCAGGGTGCCTCCCACCCCTAACCGTCTTACCCGTGCCGAGGTCTCGGTGAGCAGCACTCCGTCAGCAAGGCTCTCAACCTCACCTTGCCACTCGACCGGCACCACCTCGGCCATCGACTCATCGAACGCAGCTACCTCAACGGGGAAATACATTCCCTCGTCGGGGCGGCCGACCAGCCCGCCTTTGAGGTCCCTGGTATCGGTGAGGGCCACCAGATCCGCGTTTACCTGCGCTACCGCGGATACGCCGCTCAGTGATGCCACGCCGGCCGCCAGTCCGTCGGGGAGCCCACCCGAGGTCCAGACCAACAACAGGCTGGCGGGAAGAGGCTCGGTGAGGGTCGGCGACAGGCTGGTTGCGGGCGCCAAAGTCGTTGGGGTCGCGATGGTCGAGGACACGGGGGGGACGGTGAGACCGGCGGTGAGCGCAGCGGCGGCGCCAACCAGAACACCCACCAGAACCCCCAGACCGAACCTCAACGCTCGTCTCACGGCCGCTCCAAGGCACCGGCGATGTCAATCAACTCCGCCAGCGACAGCTGTTCGCTGGCCACACTTATCACCACGCCGGCTTCTGCCCACTCGAGTAGACCGAGGCTCGGAGAGAAGCGACCTACTGTGCCGCGGACTGCCACGGCCCGGGCATCAGGGTCAAATGGCGGGCGCAAGAAACCGCCTGGTTGCTGGGTGATCCGAGCGGCCCGGCTTCCAGAGCCGACCAGGTCTATCACGAGCGCCTCGCCCACCTTTTTGGCGATGGGAGGGGTGAACCCTCCCAGATCGGTAGCGACAAACAGGTCGACGCCCTCGGTGAGGCCGGCGGTGCTCTCGGGCCAGTCAGCCGGGACAGGCTGTCCGGGAACCGCCAACGCCTCCGTTACCTCCAAAAGCACCTCGTAGTCGACCGAGCCAGAAATGACCAGGTCCTGGTCGGCGGCATGGATGTAAATCGCCGATCCGTCGGCAGCCCGGTAGCCGGTGCCATGAGGCAGCGTTACTGGCGTGACGACCCCCTCCAGGTTGCCGAAGAGACCGGGTCCCTCCCAGCTGGCGGCCCGGTCCAGTCGGATCCAGGCGCGCCCGTCGCTCCACGCCCAGACATCAGCGGGCACGACTCCCTCCAGGCGCCCCGCTGCCACCATTGGCATGTCGGGTGACACAGGTGCCTCACCGAGTTCGGCCGGGCGATAGCCCGCATCTACAGTCGTCTCACCCGCGCCCACCTCGATCTTTATCTCGGGGCCTCCCGCAAAGCTCACGTCGTGATAGGTGAGCTCCAGATAGGGGCTCGAAGCCGGATCGACATATCCTCGCCGGGCGCTCCACACGGCCCGGTCATCGCTTTGAACAGCCACCACCGCCAGGCCCAGCGGGATCAGGTACTCGCGATCAAGCCAGAGATCGACGACATCGGTGTCGTGGATGTCACGCCAGTTGCCGAGACCAAACAGAGCGTCGAGAAGGGGCCGGGTCTGGCCTGCTGTCAATTCGACCCCGATGACCTCACGCCCGGCGATTACTCGGATCGGTAACGCGGGTGGTTCGTCCGAGTTGCGGAAAACGTCGACAGGCACCACCAGATCGAGGGGCGCGGGGGTGACGATCGAGAATGGATCCCGACCAACGGTTAGCTTCCTGAAGGGATCGGCCCCGGCGCAACCGTCGAACGACGGGCATGGGAAAGGACCGGCCGCCAAGGCCTCATCATCATCAACAATCAGCAAGGTCGAGTTCTCCAACCATCCCGGTGGGCCGGAAGATTGGGTGACGGTCAATGACACCGACTCGGGAGATCGGAACGCCAATTCGCCTTGATAGGTGCGCGTGACCCCGGGACGGATGCGTTCCACCACCTGAAAACGGCCGACCAACCGGTCGACTTGGGCCTGGCCCGCCATCACCGACTCGGGCACCGTGGCCGCCAAAGTGGGGTTAGGACCAGTCCATCCTCCTGTGACCAGCAGCCCGATCACCAGACCCACCAACGCGCCCGCGGCCGGCGCCAGCCAGCCGCTAGGTCGGCGGCGGGGAAGCCGGGCCAGGATGCGGGGCGCCAGATCGGGCAGCGACCCCACACTCTCGATTCGCACCGCTCGCCGCAGCTGTTCGACGTCGGCCAAGAACTGCTGGCAGTCGGCGCAGCTCTCCAGGTGCACATCGACCCCGGGGGCGACTTCACCATCGACCATCGCCGATATCAGAGGTCGGACGCGTTCACATTTCATCGGCGTCCTCAATGTCTGCCCGCAGCCAGCTGATCAAATGCGACCTGGCATGAAAGACCCTGCTTTTGACCGTGCCCTCCGGCACCTTCAGGACCCCCGCCACCTCGCGGTAACGCATCCCCATGACCTCCACCAACAAGAACGCCTCTCTCAATTTGGGCGACAGGGCGGCAATTGCCAGCTCCAGTTCGAGACCGCGGTCGGGGCTCCCCGACGTTGGAATGAGTGGGACCAGGCCTTCGGCCAGCCGACTCCGCCGGTTGCGGCTCCGGATGGCATCGATGCCGGCGTTGCGGGCGACCGAAAAGACCCAGGTAGAGAATTTCGAACGGAAGTGAAAGGTTCGCAGCTTTAGGAAGACCCGGATGAAGGTTTCCTGGGTGACATCCTCGGCTAACGCAGGATCGCCCAGCAAATGCCGGAGGAATCTCCACACTTGAGCCTGATAGGCGCGCACCAACTCGGCAAAGGCCTTCTGGTCGCCGGCCGCTGCCGCCCGGATCAAGGCTGGTTCGGGTTCTTCCATTGAGTTTCCGGCCGATGTGGGCTCCGTCTCTTGCTGCTCATGTGACGGAATCACCGGGCCTTTGGTTCAGTCGAAACGAAGCGGCTCCGACTTCCAGTTCACGGGAGTACCCCACCGATCGGCGTATGTCACCTCCTCCACTGGTTTGCGAGCGGCGACTCCCCACTTGCCCAGCGGGTACCCGAACGAGACCGAGGCGTTGAGGGTCCAGCCTTTGTCAACAGGAACCTCGAGCACCGCAGCCGTCGCCGCGGACCGGAAGAAGCCGAGGATGGTGGTGAGGCAGCTGCCAATCCCTCGCCCTCGAGCCGCCAACATCGCCGACCAGACAGCTGGATAGATCGAGGCCCCTGACGGATCATTCCGGGAATAGGCGAACAGCCAGAGCGGCACCTTTTCGAAGTTCTCTGCCAGCCATGCCGACGACTTCTGCACGGCCATCGCTGACTGGTCACCGACCTGTTGAACCCGGGCCCAGGCGTCCTTGTAAACGGTCTTCTGGAGAATCGCAAACGCTTCCCTATAGAGAGGCGCCAGGCGACTCCTTACATCAGGGTCGATGACGGTGAGGAATCTCCAATTCTGACTGTTGCCGCCCGACGGAGCCCGCACCGCCGCGTCGAGGATGGCCGCAATATCAGGCTCGGGAATGGGCTCGGGGCGTACCCGGCGCATGGCCCTGGTCGTATAGAGGGCGTGATTCAGTTCCATTGGTTTCTGAGCCTAAGTCGGATCGAATCGACCCGCCGGGTGCTCGCTATCTTGCCACCCTGATGCATGAGATCACCGACCTCGCCAAGACGGGTCATGATCCGAGACGCCTGGCGCCAAGGCGATCTGTGACCCAATAACCTCCCGGACATGGGGTTTGAGCACCTCGGGATCGAGAAGGCAGGCGGGGTTGCCACCCTATGGCTCGATCGCCCCGCCAAGCACAACGCTCTCTCTGCCGATATGTGGGCCGACCTACCAGTGGCGATGCACCAACTTGCTGAGGATCCGGCGGTACGCGTGATCGTGGTGGCGGGCCGTGGTCCCTCCTTCACCGTCGGGATCGATCTGGAGATGTTGGCTTCACTTGCACTGGTCGGGTTATCCGAGGCCGACAGACGCCGCCAACTTCTCCGCAAAGTGAAGGAACTGCAGACAACGATGTCCGCCCTGGCAGAGAGCCCGCAACCGGTCATCGCCGCCATTCACGGCTACTGCCTCGGGGCGGGCCTCGATCTCATAACCGCCTGCGACATCAGATTGGCCGCCGCCGGGGCGGTCTTCGGAATAAGGGAAACCCGGATGGGACTGGTGGCTGATGTCGGCACCATGCAACGGCTGCCGCGGATAATCTCAGCGGGACACATGGCCGAACTGGTGTACACCGGAACCGACATCGACGCCGATCGGGCCGCCGCCATAGGCTTGGTCAACCGGGTCCTGCCCGATAGCGACGCGCTGCACAACGCGGCGGCCACCATGGCAGCCGAGATCGCAGCCAACTCTCCCTTGGTGGTCCAGGGCGCCAAAGCGGTCCTTCGGGCGGGAGAGGGTCGATCGATCCAAGAGGGACTCGACTATGTGGCGGTTTGGAATTCGGCGTTTCTTCTGTCTGACGACCTCACCGAAGCGATCGCCGCTCACATCGAGGGGCGACCTCCGGATTTCAAAGGGCGTTAGCCCACCAAGCCACACTCGTAGGCGATGACAACGGCCTGGGCTCTGTCGCGGGCACCGACCTTCAAGAGGATCCTCTTCACATGCGTCTTAACGGTGTTGTCCGAGATGAAGAGGCGGTCGGACAGTTCTCGACTGGAGTGACCCCGTCGATCAGACCGAGGACCTCCCGCTCTCGGTCGGTGAGACCGTGAACGCGATGAGGTTGGACCGAGGCGGGCCGCTGATTCACGAACGCCTCGATGAGCCGGCGCGTGATCGACGGCGATAACAGTGCCTCCCCGGCGGCCACGACTCGCACCGCCTCGACTAGTTCGCCGGGTGGGCTTCGCTTGAGCAGAAAGCCGCTGGCTCCAACTCGCAATGCTTCGAAGACGTACTCATCGAGTTCAAAGGTGGTGAGGATGATGATCCGCGTTGATCCTGATGACGTGATCTGGCGAGTGGCCTCGATTCCATCGAGGTTTGGCATCCGCACGTCCATCTAGATCACGTCGGGGGATGGATCCCTGCCATGGCCACGGCCTTATCCGCCGGGGTTTCAGCCGGTCCATGACTCAGCCTGTCGCCCACAGCAACACTCCGAAGGACAGGGCGAAAGTGATGGTTTTGCGGAAGGAAACCGCCCCAGAGAGGTTGCCTCCACTCAGCACCATGGCAGCCACGTGGACCGGAGCCGAAGCTGCCAGGATCAAGGCTAACCAACCGAGCCGACGGTTCCAGGGACGGTGTAAACGCAGTTCTGTGATGAATGGTCTCATCATCAGAGCGTACGGTCAGGGGTCGGGGCCGTCGTCCCTCCTGGTTGGTATTGGCCCGTCCACCCGCCTAAGTGATTCTCAGGGGAACAGAGGCACGTGACCTGCTGGACTGTCACCTTCTCCCGCCACCTGATCAAGGGCGGGGTCGATCGCATAGACGGTGTTCTCCGAACTCTGGCTGTGAACCCATATGAACCCTGCCCCGACGTAGATCGGCATCGCACCGGAATGGGCGTCCCCGAGGGTGAGACCCGCAAGAGCGAACCATCATCGCGGGCCAACCACACCGACGCACCTCCCGCCGTGATGGCGGTGACGTTTCCCTCAATCGAGGCCAACTCGGTGAAGGAGCCGTCATCGGGGTACACCCGGATCAGGTCACCAAAGGCGAAGGTGACAAAGTCCCTTTCGCCAGGCGCCGCGGTGGTAGGGGAGGTCTCCCCGGCATCTGACCCGGCCGGTGTGGTGGTCGCTGTCGAGCCACCACAGGCCACAGCCAACAATGCAAACACGACGAAAACGACCAGTCGCCTCGCTACCCCAGCCTCCGATCACTTGCTGGCGGCAGCGCAGGCGGTCTTAAAGTGGCCCAGCCGAGTTAGATAAGTCCTATGTGTCATGACATCGACTCCTCTCCGCCCGTACCCGCTGTCACCGGCGCCGCCATCCGAGCGCACCGTTTGACGCTCAACGCCAGCGATGGCAACGAGTTCCTCGCCTACGAGGCATTCGCGGACACGCCAAGTGACACCGCGGTTGTCGTCCTTCCCGACGTGCGGGGCTTGTACCACTTCTATGAGGAACTGGCGGTGCGTTTAGCCGAAGCCGGACATGACGCCATCGCCATCGACTACTTCGGACGAACCGCCGGGTTGACCGCTCGCGACGACAGCTTCCCGTACACCGAGCATGTCCCCCTGGTCACCTATGACGGGCTCAAGGCCGATGTGGCGGCCGCCGTGGCCCGGCTTCGCGAAACCAATCCGGGGCGGCGGGTGTTCACCGTGGGATTCTGTTTCGGCGGGTCGAATTCTTGGCATCAAGCGGCCAACGGTCATGGGTTGGCGGGCGTGATCGGGTTCTACGGACGACCTGACGGGGCCAGACCGGTGGGGGCCAAGCCACCACTGGAGATGGTCGACCAGATGGCA
>Ga0214472_10006957_pt1 | contig 11856 bp, 8 predicted proteins | sample RVTome_6_FD_207662 | JGI IMG/M metagenome (GOLD analysis project Ga0214472, IMG submission 207662) | Soil microbial communities from uranium-contaminated site in the Upper Colorado River Basin, Wyoming, United States - RVT140D175 | ecosystem: Environmental > Terrestrial > Soil > Contaminated >...
CGCCGATGTCTCGATCATCGACCGGTCGCTGCCTCGGCTCAGGCAGCTCGACGAGCTGTTCGAGGGCCGCGTGCGCACGCTGGCGTCAACCATGGAAATCATCGAAACCGAAGTGCTCGGCGCCGACGTGGTGATCGGTGCGGTGCTGGTCGCCGGAGCGAGCGCGCCGAAGCTCGTCCGCCGCGACATGCTCCGTCACATGAAGCGTGGCGCCGTGCTCGTCGACGTGTCCATCGACCAGGGCGGCTGCTTCGAGACCTCGCGGCCAACGACGCACGCCGAACCCACGTTCGAAGTCGACGGCATCATTCACTACTGCGTGGCAAATATGCCCGGTGCCGTGCCCGTCACCTCGGCCCAGGCTCTCAACAACGCGACGCTGCCCTTCGTGATCAAGCTCGCCGATAGAGGCTTGGCCGCCTTCGATCACGACCCGCACCTTGCTGCCGGACTCAATGTCCGCGGCGGCCGCATCATGCATCCGGCCGTTGCGGCCTCGCTCGGCTTCGACGGAGGGCCGGCGGGAAACGTGCGCCTCGTCGCCGCTGAATAAGCGCGCGACGCAAATCCTTTTCGCGGACGCATCCCCCCGCGTCCGTTGCCGGTCCGCTTTCCCTCCCCCCAATGGAACGGACCGGCTTTTCTTTATCTTGAGCTCGGAAAATGGAACTCAGGCCCGCCGCGGATGCCGGTCGGCCAGCGGGCGGTCACGGTCTTGAGGCGGGTGTAGAAGCGCACGCCTTCCGGGCCGTAAACGGCGTGATCGCCGAACAGGGACCGTTTCCAGCCGCCGAAGGAGTGATAAGCGACCGGGACCGGGATCGCCACATTGATGCCGACCATGCCGATTTCGATCGATGCGGCAAAGGCGCGGGCTGTGTCTCCGTCGCGGGTGAAGATGGCGGCGCCGTTGCCGTACGCGTTGCTGTTGACCAGATCGGCGGCTTCCGCGTAGCCGTCCGTCCGCACAACGGACAAGACGGGCCCGAAGATCTCCTGTTTGTAGATGGTCATATCCTTGGTCACGCGGTCGAACAGCGAGCCGCCGAGGAAGAACCCGCGCTCGTAGCCCTGCAGCTCCAGCCCACGGCCGTCGACGACGAGGTCCGCGCCTTCCTTGACGCCTAGACCGATGAGATCGGTGATGCGCCGCTTGGCCTCGGCCGTGATCACGGGACCCATCTCCGACTCCTTGTCGGTGGCAGGGCCAACCTTCATCGTGCGGATCTTTGGTGCCAGCGCCTCGACGAGCCGGTCTGCGGTTTTCTCGCCGACCGGCACCGCGACCGCGATCGCCATGCAGCGCTCGCCCGCGGAGCCGAAGCCTGCTCCCATCAGCGCGTCGACGGCCTGATCCAGGTCGGCGTCCGGCATGACGATCATATGATTCTTGGCGCCCCCCAGGGCCTGTACGCGCTTTCCCGACGCCGAACCGCGCCTGTAGACGTACTCGGCGATCGGCGTCGAGCCGACGAAGCTCACGGCCTTGATGTCGGGATGGTCGAGTAAAGCATCGACGGCCTCTTTGTCGCCGTGCACGACGTTGAGCACGCCGGGCGGGAAGCCAGCCTCCTGGAACAGATCCCAGATCAGCATCGATGTGGAGGGATCACGTTCGGACGGCTTCAGGACAAACGTGTTCCCGCAAGCGATGGCGACCGGATACATCCACATCGGCACCATAGCCGGAAAGTTGAAGGGCGTGATGCCGGCGACGACCCCGAGCGGCTGGCGGTCGGACCAGCTGTCGATCTCGGGGCCGACATTGCGGCTGTACTCGCCCTTCAGGAGATGCGGGATGCCGCAGGCGAAATCGACGACGTCGATGCCGCGGGCGAGCTCGCCTGCCGCGTCGGCATGCGTCTTGCCGTGCTCGTTCGAAATCGCCCGGGCGATCTCGTCGGCGTTACGATCGAGAAGCTCCTTGAAGCGGAACATGGGCTTGATGCGCTTGAGCGGCGGCGTCGCGCCCCAGCCGACGGCGGCCTTCTTGGCGGCCGCGACGGCTTCATTCACATCCTCGGCGCTCGAGAGCGGCAGATCGGCGGTCTGGTCGCCCGTGGCGGGGTTGTAGACCGGCGCGATGCGCCGCGATGAGGACGTGACCTTGTGGCCGTCGATGGCGTTCTGGATGGTTGGCATGGCGACGACGTACCGTTTCTCAATCCGCAGTCTTAAGCACGCCCGACAGGATATCGATGAGCTGGTCGATCTCCTTCTTTTCGATGATGAGCGGCGGCGAGAGCGCGATGATGTCACCGGTGGCGCGGACCAGGAGGCCGCGCTTGAACGCCTCGACGAAGCGCGTGTGGGCGCGCTTTGACGGCTCGCCGGGGATGGGATCGAACTCGATGGCACCGATCAGCCCGATATTGCGAATGTCGATTATGTGGGGAAGGCCCTTGAGCGAGTGGACCGCGTCCTCCCAATAAGGCGCAAGCTCCGCCGCGCGCGTCAGCAGTCCCTCCTCCTGATAGGTCTCCAGCGTGGCGATGCAGGCTGCGCAGGCGACCGGGTGGCCGGAGTAGGTATAGCCATGGAAGAAATCGATGACCTCCTCCGGGACGCTCATGAACGCGTCGTGGACCTTCGTCTTCACGAACACCGCGCCCATCGGAATAGTGCCGTTGGTTATGCCTTTCGCCGTCGTGATGATGTCGGGCGAGACGCCGAAATAATCGGCGCCGAACGGCGTGCCAAGTCGCCCAAAGGCGGTGATGACCTCATCGAAGATGAGCAGGATGTCGTGCTTGGCACAGATCGCGGCGAGGCGCTTCAAGTAACCTTTGGGCGGGATGAGAACGCCGGTCGAGCAGGCGACGGGCTCGACGATGACGGCGGCGATGGTCGAGGCGTCGTGCAGCGCCACGAGACGCTCGAGATCGTCGGCAAGCTCGGCGCCATGCTCGGGCTCGCCGCGGCTGAAGGCGTTGCGGTCCAAGTCGTGGGTGTGGCGAATATGGTCGACGCCGGAGAGAAGGGTGCCGAACCACTTGCGGTTGTTGGCGATGCCACCGACCGAGGTGCCGCCGAAATTGACGCCGTGATAGCCGCGCTCGCGACCGATCAGGCGGACTTTCGTCGCATTGCCTTTTGCCCGGTGATAGGCGAGCGCCATCTTAAGCGCGGTCTCGACGGACTCGGACCCCGAGTTGGTGAAGAACACGTGGTCGAAGCCCGGTGGGGCGATATTGACGAGCTTCGAGGCGCACTCGAAGGCCCCAGGATGGCCCAGCTGGAAGGTGCCGGCGAAATCGAGCTCGCCAACCTGCTTGCGGATCGCTTCGACGATTTTCGGTCGGCAATGGCCGGCATTGACGCACCAAAGCCCGGACGTACCGTCGAGCACGCGGCGTCCGTCGTCTGCGGTGTAGTGCGTGCCTTCGGCGCTGACCAGCAGGCGCGGCGCCTTCTTATACTGGCGGTTCGCCGTGAACGGCATCCAGAATGCTTCGAGATCGTTCGTCGCGAGCCTTGCGCTCATGTAGATGCCTCGTAACGGTGGCGAGTGTTGAATCGAGAAGAGCTCACGCGACCCGGGTCACGGCTTCGGTGAGGCTCGTCTCGAAGATGTCCATGCCATCGCGAACGAGTGCGTCGCTCGCGGTGAGCGGAACGAGGAACCGAATGACGTTCCCGTAGGTACCGCAGGACAGAAGAATGAGTCCGTTCTCGTTTGCCACCTTCATCAACGCCTGCGTCAGCTGCGGCGCCGGCTCGGCGCTCGCAGTATCCTTCACCAGCTCGATGGCGCACATGGCGCCCAGGCCTCGTACATCCCCTACGCAGTTCAGATTCGAGCGGCTTTTTATCTGGTTGCAGCGGTCGAGAATGATCTTGCCGATGGCATTGGCGCGGTCGCAGAGCTTTTCCTCCTCGATCGCATCGAGCACGGCATGGGCGGCGGCGCAGGCGACCGGGTTACCGGCGTAGGTGCCGCCGAGACCGCCGGGGTTCGCTGCATCCATGATTTCGGCGCGTCCCGTTATGGCGGACAGCGGCAGGCCACCGGCCAACCCCTTGGCCATCGTCACGACATCCGCCTTGATGCCGGCGTGCTCGAGCGCGAACATTTTCCCGGTGCGCGCAAAGCCCGTTTGAATCTCGTCGGCGATAAGGAGAATGCCGTGCTCGTCGCAAAGCGCCCTGAGGGCGCGGAGGAAGTCGAACGGAGCGACGTAGAACCCGCCCTCCCCCTGCACCGGCTCGATGATGATGGCGGCGATGCTCGAGGGATCGGCAGTATATTTGAACAGGGCCTTGAGGCCAGCGAGGCTCTCTCCGCCGCTGACCCCGTGATAGGTGTTAGGGAAGGCAACGTTGTAGATTTCGGCGGGGAAGGGTCCGAAGCCCTTCTTGTAGGGGACGACCTTGCCGGTCAGCGCCATGCCCATAAGCGTGCGGCCGTGGAAGCCGCCGCTGAACGAGACGATCCCCGGACGGCCGGTATAGGCGCGCGCGACCTTCACCGCGTTCTCGACCGCCTCGGCGCCGGTCGAGACCAGCATGGTCTTGGCCGGGCCGGCGACGGGCGCCAGCGCGTTCAGCCGCTCGGCCAGGCGCACGTAGGATTCATAAGGCGTGACCTGGAAGCAGACGTGGCTGAACGCCTTCATCTGCTCCGCGACGGCGGCGACGATCTTCGGGTGCTGGTGGCCGGTATTGACCACGGCAATGCCGGCGGCGAAGTCGATGTAGCGCTTGCCGTCCTCACTCCAGATCTCGGCGTTCTTGGCGCGCTTGGCATAGATGGCGGTCGCATGGCTGACGCCGCGGGGCACCGCCGCGACTCTCCGCTCATGCAGCTCGGCCGAATTTGGCATGTGGGGCGTTCCGTTCCTTGTAGTCTTCGAGTCTTCTTAGTGTGTGCGAAGCGTCAGGACTGGAGCACGACCGGGCTCGAGCCGCCCCAACTCACCCAGACCTTCTCGCCCCAGCCGAAATTGTCCTGGTCGAAGCGGGAGCGGTTGGGACGCGAAATCCGGATCAACCGGCCGCCATCAAGCAGGACGTGGAAGATCGAAATATCGCCGAGATAGGAGATCTCCTTGATCTCTCCCTTGGCGACGTTGTGGGCGGCCGGGCACTCGGGCACCGCGGGCGGCGCGCCGGAATCCTTATGCAAGTTCATCTTCTCGGGGCGGATGGCGACCCAGACGGACGACGTCTCCTTGCCGAGGACGGCATGGGGGACGTGGATGCGATGCGGATCGAGCTCGGGGCAGGCGACGGTGGCCTCGTCGGGCTTGTCGTCGATCAGCGTGCCCTCGAACATGTTCACCGAACCGATGAAGTCGGCGACAAAGCGGGTGGCCGGAAACTCATAAAGGTCGGAGGGCGTGCCGACTTGGGCGATCGACCCCTTGTTCATGACGGCGATGCGCGACGCAATCGCGAGCGCCTCGGTCTGGTCATGGGTAACCATGATGAACGTGATCCCGACCTTCTGCTGCAGCTGGGACAGCTCGAAGCGCATGGCTTCGCGTAATTTGGCGTCGAGCGCGGAGAGCGGCTCGTCGAGCAGCAGGACCTTCGGCTTTTTCACTAGCGCCCGCGCGAGCGCCACGCGCTGGCGCTGACCGCCGGACAGTTGATCCGGCATGCGCGCGGCAAGGTGGCCGAGCTGTACCAGGTCGAGGGCTTCCTGCACGCGCCGGTCCCGTTCCGGTTGCGGCACGCGATCAATCTTGAGGCCGTAGGCGACGTTGTCGGCGACCGTCATATGCGGAAAGACGGCATAGGACTGGAACACCATGTTCACGGCGCGTCGGTTGGGCGGGATATCGCCCATGTCCTGGCCGTCGATCAGGATGTGGCCCTCCGTCGGCACCTCGAGACCGGCGAGCATGCGCAACAACGTCGTCTTTCCGCAACCCGAGGGCCCGAGCAGCGCGAAGAACTCTCCGGGCTCGATGTCGAGGCTGACATTGTCCACCGCGACCGTGGAGCCCCACCGCTTCGAAACGTTGCGGAAGCTGATGATGGGCTTGGCGGCGGCCTTGGCGCCTTTGGCGGTCGCTTGGTCCACAGCACTCACCCCTTCTTCTGCGCCCTGCTCTGCATCACCATCATGACGACCATGAGTAGGATCGTGAGCAGGATCAACATGGTCGATGCGGCGTTGACCTCGGGCGTCACGGAGAAGCGCAGCATCGAATAGACCTTGACCGGGAAGGTGACGGTGTCAGGCCCCGAGGTGAAAAAGGTGATCACGAAGTCGTCGAGCGACAGAGTGAATGCCAGCAGACCGCCGGCAATCAATGCCGGGCGAATATGCGGCAGCAGCACATCGCGGAACGCCTGCCAATCGTTGGCGCCGAGGTCCCGCGCCGCCTCCTCCTGCTCCTTGTTGAAGCTCGCAAGCCTGGCGCCGACGACCAACGCAACGAAGGGGAAGCAGAACGTCACGTGAGCGATGATGATGGAGCCAAGATTGAACGGCCAAACGAGATTGTTGGGCCAGGGCAAGACGCGGGTGAAGAACAGCAGCATGGCAACGCCCATGCAGATTTCCGGCACCACGAGGGGCAGCGTGAAGGCGCCCTCGACGGCAGTCCTGCCGGCGAAGCGGTAGCGCCACAGGAGAATCGCGGCGAGCGCGCCGATGACGAGCGAGATCAGCGTCGCCACGAAGGCGATGGTCAGCGAGTTGGCGAAGGCCAGAAGCAGGCTGTCGTTGCCGAAGAGCTTCTCGTAATATTTGAAGGTGAACCCGCGCCAAACCGTGGTGCGCTTGCTGTCGTTGAAGCTGAAGACGATCAGCGCCACGAGCGGCGCATAAAGAAAGAAGAACACGGCGAGCAGCCAGGCGCGCATCTGCCACAGGCGATTATATTCGAGAGGGGCGCGCCGCTCGGCCATGGCTAGATCCCGTGTCCTGCCGGCTTGCCGCGGCTGAAATAGGCGCGCAAGGCGATTGCCGCAAAGGTGGCGTACATCAGCAGGAAGGACAGCGCGGCGCCGAATGGCCAGTCATTGGCGCGCTTGAACTGGCGCTCAATGACGTTGGCGATCATCTGGCTGTCAGGTCCGCCGAGCAGATCGGGCGTCAGATAGGCGCCGAGCGCCGGAACGAAGGTGATGATGATGCCGGAGATGATGCCCGGCAACGCCAGCGGCACCACGATCGAGAACATGGTACGCAGATGCCCAGCGCCAAGGTCGAGGCTTGCTTCGATGAGAGATTTATCGAGTCGGTCGAGGGCGGCGTAGAGCGGCAGCACCATGAAGGGCAGATGCACATAAACGAGCCCCAACACCACGGCAAAATTGTTGTAGAGCAGCTGCAGCGGCGTGAAGTCGCCAAGCGGCTGTAAGCCAACCAGCGTCATGAGCCAACTGCCCTGGTTCCACAGCCATTCCAGCGTGAAGTTGACGTAGCCCTCGGTGCGCAGCACCGACATCAGCGCGTAAGTGCGGATCAGCAGATTGGTCCAGAACGGCAGCATGATCAGCAGCAACATCCACGGCCGCCAACGCTCGCTGGCAAAGACGATCGCCAGCGCCACTGGGAAGCCGATGATGAGGCAGAGCAGGGTCGTGAGACCCGCCACGAAAATCGACTTGGCGAAGATTCCGAGATAGAGCGGCTCCAGAGCACGCGCATAGTTGGCGAAGGTGCCGCTGACGTCGATCTCGGTCAGGCTTACGTTCTGGCCGAAGCTATAGGCCCAGACGATCGCCAGCGGAGCGAGGAAGAACACTACCACCCAGGCAATGGGTGGTAGTGCCGTTGCCAAGAAGGCCAGACGACGTTCCTGTGTCTGGGTCGCCACCGGGCTACTCCTGTTGCTCCTAATTCACCTCACATCCGCTCTCGATCAAGACGCGCGCAGCCGTGTCATCGCTTCGTCGAGGAGGCGCGAAAACTCTGGCCCGAGATAGTTCGGATACTCGCACTTGGCCATGACATCGGCCGGCGGGAAGATCACCTTGTTGTCCCTGTAGGACTCCGGCATCAGCGCGACGGCGGCGGCATTCGGAGACGGATACAGGATCGTCTTGGTGATCCCGGCCCCGACTTCCGGCTCGAAGATGAAGTTGATGAATTTGAGGGCGTTCTCGGGGTGCGGAGCGCCTTTCGGGATGGCCAGCGTGTCCTGCTGCTTCATGGCGCCTTCCTTCGGCACGACGAAGTCGATGTCGTCGTCCTCCTTCATGATCTGCGCGATGTCACCGTTATATTCCATCACCACGTCGACCTCGCCCGACAGCAGAAGGTCCTGGCCATTATCCTCATGGAAGGCCTTGATGTTGGGCTTCTGCTTGGTGAGCATCTCCTCGGCCTGCTTCAGCAGCTCGGGCGACGCGTCGTTCAAAGAGTGACCGAGATACTTGAAGCAGTTACGGAATAGCTCGCTCGCGTCGGACATCACCGCAATGCGGCCTTTATAGGCGTCGGAATCGAAGAGCCACTTCCAGCTATTGGGGACTTCCTTGACCTTCGACTTGCGATAGCCGATGCCGATTACGAGCCAGGTATAGGGCAGGCTGTACTTGCGGCCTGGATCAAAGGGCGCGTCGGTCATGAACTCCGGCGCGATGTTCTTGATGTTGGGGATCTTGGCGTGGTCGAGCGGCTCGAGCAGGTTGGCCTGGATCATGCGCTCGACGAACTCGCTACCCGGAACGATGACATCGTAACCCTGGTTGCCCGCCCGCAGTTTGGCGAAAAGCTCGTCGTTGGTCGCAAACAGGCTCATATTGACGTCGATGCCGCTCGCCTCCTTGAAGTCCTCGAGCGTCGTCTCGCCGATATAGGTGTCCCAGTTGTAGAAGTTGAGCTTCTTCTCCTCGTCGGCCGCCCAGGCGGAGTATTTCTTGCCCGAGAGGCTGATGCCGACGGCAGCGGCTCCGAGACCTTTCAGAATTGAGCGGCGTGATGTGCGTGTGGTCAAAGATTTGGCGGGCGCGTCGGTCATACTCACTCTCCCCTGTGCTTGCTGGCGGCTAGTTGGGCTGCGGTTTGGTCCTGGTGGTCTGTGCGATGCCAAGTATGGCCGCTGGCGGCTATCCCCGCCAGCCCATTCGATAGCCACTTTCCGTCTCGGCGTGACCAATCATGCATCGATGGCCCCCAGGCAGATGTATTTGATTTCGAGGTACTCCTCCAAGCCTTCGGCGGCCCCCTCGCGGCCGAGACCGGATTCCTTGACGCCCCCAAAGGGCACGACTTCGTTGGAGAAAATGCCTTCGTTGACCCCGACCATGCCGGCATCCAGCTTCTCGGCGACGCGCCAGGCGCGGCTTAGGTTCTGGCTGAACAAATAGGCGGCGAGCCCGAAAGGCGTGTCGTTGGCGATCTTGATCGCGTCGGCCTCGGTGTCGAAGCGCACCAGCGCCGCGACGGGGCCGAAAATCTCCTCGCGCACGATGTCCATATCTGGAGTCACGTTGCCCACGACCGACGGGCGATAGAAGAGCGGGCCGGCCGCGTCGAGCGCGCCGCCGGTGAGGACTTTGGCGCCCTTGTTGACGGCGTCACCAACGAGCGTCTCGACCTTCGCGATCGCCTCGCAGTTGATCAGCGGGCCGATATTGGTGCCGGCATCGAGGCCGGGTCCGACCCTAAGCTTCTTTACGGCGGCGACGAGAGCCGCGGCGAAGCGGTCGTAGATGGCGGACTGCACCAGGATGCGGTTGGCGCAGACGCAGGTCTGGCCGGCATTGCGGTATTTGGAGGCCATGGCGCCGGCAACCGCCTGGTCAAGATCGGCGTCGTCGAAGACGACAAGCGGCGCGTTGCCGCCGAGCTCGAGGGTGAGCTTCTTCACCGTGTCGGCGCATTGCCGGTAGAGCGCCTTGCCGACGGCGGTGGAGCCGGTGAAGGAGAGCTTGCGCACCCGGTCATCGTCGCAGAAGACCTTGCCGACGGCCGGCGCATCCGTGGTGGTCACGATGTTGAGCACGCCCGCCGGTAGCCCCGCGTCGAGCGCGAGCTTGGCGATCGCAAGGGCGCAGAGCGGCGTCTCCGCCGCGGGCTTGACGACGATCGTGCACCCGGAAGCGAGCGCGGGCGCCACTTTGCGCGTGATCATGGCGATCGGGAAATTCCAGGGCGCGATCGCGGCGACGACGCCGATCGGCTGCTTGATGGTGAGGTAGCGCTTGGAAGCGACGGTGGTCGGGATCGTGCGCCCGTAGGCGCGCTTGCCCTCCTCGGCGAACCACTCGATGAAGGAGGCGCCATAGGCCACCTCGGCACGCGCTTCGGCCAGCGGCTTGCCTTGCTCGGTCGTCATCAGCTGGGCGAGGTTCTCGGTCTCGGCGGTGATGAGATCGAACCAGCGCTTGAGGATAGCCGCCCGCTCCTTTGCGGTCTTGGCCGACCAGGCGGGCAGCGCGCGGCTGGCGGCGTCGATGGCGCGGGCCGCGTCCTTAGCGCCGAGGTCCGGGACGGTCGCCACTTCGGCACCCGTCGCCGGATCGCTGACGGAAAAGGTCTTGTTGGAGGTGATCCACTGGCCATCGATCAGGGCCGCAGCCGGAAACTTCTTGGCGATCATGTTCATCGGCAATCTCCGTCAGCGTATCGTGATCGCGACGTCATGGTGAGCCTCATGCGACTTGCGCGTACCACAAATGATCGAGCGGGGTGACGATGCGCTCGAAGTTGCTGCGCTCGGCATGCTTCAGGCGAGAAAAAACATCCTGGAAGGACGCACCGAAAGCTCCGCGAACGATCTCCGAGCGCTGGAAGAGATCGAGGGAGTTGACCCAGGCGGTCGGAAGGGGCGGCGCTTCGATCGTCTCCGAGTTGCCCTCGACGGCCGGCCCCGGATCGATCTGGTTGGCGATACCGTGGCTCACGCCGGCAAGGATGGACGCGATCACGAGGTAGGGATTGGCGTCGGCGCCGGCGACGCGATGCTCGATGCGGGTCGCCGCGCCGTTGTCGCGGGGAATGCGGAGCGCCACGGTGCGATTGTTGAAGCCCCAGTGCGCGGCCATGGAGACATAGGACTTCGGCACATAGCGCCGGTAGGCGTTCGCCGACTGCGCCCAAACGGCCATGAAATCCGCCATGGTTTCGCGCATGCCGCCCAGCGCGTGACGGAAGAGCGGCGAGGAGACCGAATCAGCGACAAACAGGTTCTGTCCCGATTTGTCGAGGAGGCTTAGGTGGACGTGCATGCCCGAGCCCGGCCAGTCGTGGTGCGGCTTGGCCATGAACGTGGCGTCGAGCTGGTGCGCTCGCGCCGCCGCCTTCACCGCGCGCTTCAAGAGCAAGCCGTCGAGAGCTGCGGCGACGGCATCCGCGCGATGTTTAAGATTGATCTCGAACTGGCCGGGACCAGACTCCTGCATGACAGCGTCGACCGGGAGACCCTGGGCCTCACAAATACGGTAGATGTCATCGATAAATGGAGACAGCTTGTCCATCTCCTCGAAGCCGAAGGTAAGCGGCCGGCCCGGATCGTCGGAGAGACCTTCGGGTGTGTGGAGCGCGAAGGCGCCATTCTTGCTCCTGCGCGTGACATAGAACTCGAGCTCCACGGCCGCGACGGGCGTTTGACCGGCGCGCGTGAACCGCTCAACCTGATCGACGAGCACCGCGCGCGGGTCGAGTTCATCCTTGATGTCGACGACCATCACGGCTTGCGCGTGCCGGCCGTCGCCGACGGGGATCGGAACCAGCGTCCGGCCGAGAAGGTGGCATTGGTGGTCCGGATCGCCGGTCTCCCACAAGCGGCCGGTCTCCTCCACGCAATTGCCGAGCGGGTCCATGATGAACACCGAGGTTGGCATCATGAGGCCGCTCTTGGCGACGCCGAGCAGGTCGGAACGGCGGATGCGCTTACCGCGCGGAATGCCGTTCATGTCGAAAACGAAGGTGTCGATCCATTGCACCGCCGG
>Ga0214472_10006958_pt1 | contig 11856 bp, 7 predicted proteins | sample RVTome_6_FD_207662 | JGI IMG/M metagenome (GOLD analysis project Ga0214472, IMG submission 207662) | Soil microbial communities from uranium-contaminated site in the Upper Colorado River Basin, Wyoming, United States - RVT140D175 | ecosystem: Environmental > Terrestrial > Soil > Contaminated >...
CAGGTCCGGCCGGCCGCCCCGGGAAACCACCGCCTGGACGGCTTCCGGTCGCTGTGCCGCCGCCCGCAGGGCCGCCGCTGCCCCGGTACTGGCCCCGAAATACCCGATCCTTAGGGACCTGGTGACTGGCGACTGGGAAAGCCAGTCGGTGGCGCCGATGAGCCGGTCGGTGAGCAGGTCAATGTCGAAACGATATTGTAAAGTGTTCCGGTCAACCTCTGCCTCTTCCCGAGTCAGCAAGTCGATGAGCAGTGTGGCCAATCGCCCCTGGCCGAGCACTCTGGCCACAAACTGGTTGCGGGGGCTGAACCGGCTGCTGCCGCTGCCATGGGCAAAGAGTACAATCCCCTCAGCTCCTTGGGGAATTTCCAGATTACCTTCCAGGGTAACCTCACCGGCTGCTACCTTTACTTCATTGTCCCGTACTTCATTGTCCCGCCGTTCACTTCTGGTTGTTGTCATCTCTCCCTCACTCCCAAATATCCTGGTTGTGACTGCTCAGAGCTCCAACTGGATTGACTCTGAAGCCTTCCTGGATAAATTTAGACCAAGACCCCAGAATGACGGGAACGTATGACGTGAGTGTGAAGTTAACTTGACGTTTCATGAAAACCTCGTGAATCGGTACTGCTGGAGGTTCACAATTCCTGGCCGGAGCGGTCCAGCCGGATGGAGCCAAACTGTACCGAAGCAATCTGGCTGCTCTCAAAGGGTGGCGAGTATAACCGTAGACAACCTCCAACCAGGTCCAGTTCCTCGATGATTCCTAACACAACCACAAAGCCTCGCCGGTCGCATAGGGCAATCAGGAGGTGGCGGTGACTGCCAGGCGCGCCCAGGGGCGGGACCATTCCATGGAAGCCCATGCCGTCCAGGGGCAGCATCTGCGGTGATGCATCCTTGAAGTACCGATCAAACTTCTGTCGCCGATAGAATTGTCGTTGGACAGGGCTTCTACCCATGGCTGCCGTGGAAGTTGCCAGACGGTGTAGGCGCGGCCTGGCCCGGCGGGTGAAATTCGCCAGCAACGACTCCATCTCATTACCTCTCTGTAGGGCCACCAGATGGTCTGGTTCCACCAGGTCCAGCGTCTGAAAATGGAATTCTCTGCCGGCGCCAGTGTCCATGTAGCCGCACGAGTCGAACACCACTTTCTGGGCACCCTCCTCGAAGGCCCGCTCGGAGAGCCGCTTTACACCGGTCAGGGTTTGAAGGAGATGCCGGGACGGTGAGGTTGATCCGACGAAGCGCAAGGCCAGCAGGCTACTGCCGTCCCAGGGCTCCCAGGCCACGCTGAGACTGGCCGGTGGTCCAAAGACGGACTGCCCGGGGTCGCAGTCAACCCGGGCAGTGGCCCAGTGCTGGGATAATTGTTGCCCCAGGAACCGGCATAGGGTGGTCTTTCCCGAGTCGGTGGGACCCAGAACAAAAACTATCTGCCAGGAAGGGTCGTTCTCCAGCAGGGCCAGAAGCTCTCGCCAGGACTGCTCTACTCTAATCATCTGAGATCCATGTGTTTTAACCACTTCGCCATCCAGTCCCGCCAGTAAAAGGCTGCTGTCCTGCTGGACTACCGGGGCTCCCATCGCCCAAAATGTCCAAGTCCCCGGGGCATAGTGAGGTCATTGACTCGGGCGAAAGTGGGGATGGCTACGGGGGCATGGTGAGTGGCCGTTAACCAGCGCCCGCTCCGGGTCCGCCAAGGGCCATTTCCGGGAACTCTTTGAGGTACTCGGCAAACTCTCCTAACCGTTGCTGGACCAGATAGTTGACTGTGTCAGGAGTGAATCCGCCGTCAGCTGTTCTCTCTCCAGCCGGTACGCCAGTAAGGACCTCCATCCCCTCGTCCACATTTTTAATGGCCCAGATATGAAATTTGCCCTCTCTCACATCCGGTACAACCTCCTGCGACAGCATCAGGTGCTGTACATTACCTTGAGGTATAATCACCCCCTGCTCGCCGGTGAGAACCCGGGCTTTGCAGACTTCGTAGAAGCCCTCTACTTTCTCATTTACCGCCCCAATGGGCTGTATTTCGCCATGCTGGTTGACCGAGCCGGTCACCGCAATACCCTGGTTAATAGGAAGCCTTGATAGAGCCGAAAGAATTGCGAACAGCTCGGCTCCGGAGGCGCTGTCGCCCTCCACCCCTTCGTAGCTCTGCTCAAACACCAGCCGCCCGGCCAGCGTCAGCACCATATCCTGGGCGTATTTCTGGGTCAAGTAGCCCCCGATGATAAGCACACCTTTGCTGTGGACAGCTCCTCCCAGTTCGACCTCCCTTTCGATATCTACTATGCCCTGTCCGCCTGGCCCGACAGTGGCAGTGATACGGCTGGGCCGGCCAAACATATAGTCGCCCGAGTTCATCACGGAGATCCCGTTGACCTGTCCCGTAGCTTGACCAGTGGTATCCACCAGAAGAGTCCTTCTACGGACCATTTCTTGGATATGCTCTTTGATTAGATTGGAGCGATGCACTTTCTCATCCAGGGCCTTTTGCACGTGCTTCACATCTATGTACTCCGCGTCTTCCTGGACCGCCCAGAAATGCGCCTCCTTGAGGACATCCGCCAGAGCGCCAAAGTGGGTGGACAGCTTCTGTTTGTCCTCACACATTCTTGAGTAGTGCTCCAGGACCCTGGCCACCGCCATCTTGCTCAGGGGTTTGAGTAGGTACCTCTGGCACAAGGTGGAAATTAGCCCCACCAAGCTCTGGACGTTCTCATCGGTGGCCTCCATGGAGATGTCAAAATCCGCCTTCACCTTGAACAACTCGGGAAAGTCCACATCGTAGGCATGGAGCAGGTGATAAATTAGCGGGCGACCCATAAGGACCACCTTAATGCTCAGGGGAATAGGTTCTGGCCTGAGGCTCTTACCGGATGTAAACCCCAACCGCTCAGCCGGCTCTTCTACGTCTATCTGGTTGCTGCTTAACGCCCGTTTCAAGCCATCCCAGCTGAAGGGGTTTTGCAACACTTCCTCCACGGGCAACACCAGATAGCCTCCGTTGGCCCGGTGTATTGCTCCAGGCCGGATCATAGTGAAATCGGTGTAAAGGGTGCCCAGGTGACTCTCTTTTTCAATTCGCCCACAGAGGTTGTTATACGTGGGGTTCAGTTCCACCACTACCGGCGCTCCAGCCTGCTGAGCGTTGTCCACCAGAAGGTTGACCTCATACTTCCGTGAAGGCAACTCTTGAAGCCAGGGCAGGGAAGCCATAGACTCCTGGTAGCCTGGCAACACCGGAGATTTAAACGCCTTGATGTCGTACAGAATGTCCTCATGGACCGTGGTTAGGTAGTGGACCGCCGCCGGCAGACCCCGGTATTTTTCCCTCAGATCGTCCAATTGCTCACCCACAAAGAACATCGCTACCTGCCGGTTCAGTTCCGCCAGTTTCTCGTTGGCTTCCCTTTGTGGCTGACGGAGCTGATTTATTACCCTGGTCAGTTCCTCTTCAAGTTGCTCCCTGCGACGCCGGAAGTGTGCCCTCTCGGCGGCGGGGAGCGTGGCAAACTCGATGTCTTCCAGCGGTCGACCATCTCGCACCGGGAGGATCACGAATCCGAAGGAAGTTGGGCGCAACGCAAAACCAGAGTCAGCAGCCTGTTGTAAAAGGTGTTCCAGTGCTGTTTCTCGTTGCTGGCTCACTCCGCTGATAATCTCTTCCCGTTTCTTGCTGTATTCGTCGCTTTCGAAGGCCCGCTGAATGTCCAGTCGAATTTGATCAACCAGAGACCTCATGTCTTGTGCCAGCTGCCGCCCCAGCCCAGCCGGGAGCTTGAGGGCTTTGGGCCGGTAAGGGTCGTCGAAGTCGTTGACATATACCCAGTCCGGAGGAGCCTCTTTTGATCGGGCCGACTCTTCCAGAAAAAGACGCACCGCGGTCATTTTACCAATGCCCGGCATCCCGGAAACGAAAATGTTGAACCCGGCGTCTTGAATGCCCAGCCCCATTTGCAGAGCGGCCAGGACGCGTTCCTGGCCGATTATGCCGTCCACCGGCTTTATCTGCTCGGTGGTCTCAAATCCTGCAACTAGCGAGTCAAAGCTCCTGCGGAGGTCCTCCGGTGAGAGCTCGTGATCAAAATTAATGGCTGGCGTCTTGGGATTTGACCCGATTGGCTCACTGGGCATTATTTGGCCTCCGGTTTGGAAAATCCCCGCTTGGAAACAAATTATCCGGGGATTGTGAACCCTGTGTGAAGGCGGCAGAGACCACCATGAAAAACCTGTGCATAAAGAAGAGATATTGCCCGGCTGGCGTTTTTCTCATTAGCTTCACGTTTGAGCGCACCGTAATCACACAATATCCATTACTCGAAAATATATTGAGGGTGTTGCGGCCCACAACCTAGTACTGTCGGATTTCTTCAGCTTAAATTAAGGTGCGCCAAATGACACGGGAGGTTATGACTCAGAGTCTTACCATCGCCATTGCCGGTGATGTGATGCTAGGTCGCCTGGTGAATGAGACCATTGCCCGCAAAGGCTATAGCCACCCCTGGGGTAACCTTTTGTCAGTGCTCCAGGAAGTCGACCTCTTCCTGGTCAACCTGGAATGCGCCCTGACCGCTCACACCCAACCCTGGCATAACGGGGAATACAAAGCCTTCTACTTCCGGGCCGGACCCTCCGTCGCTGAGACCCTGAGGATTGGGCGGGTCGATTTTGCCTCGGTTGCCAACAACCACAGCTGCGACTTCGGCACTGTAGGAATGGGAGAGACGGTAGCGGTCCTGGACCAGGCGAGCATCGCTCATGCCGGGGCCGGGGCCGACCTGGCGGCAGCCAGCAAACCAGTGTTCCTCTCGGCCCAGGGAGTGCGGGTCGGCGTGGTAGCTTTTGCCGACTACCCTCAGGAGTGGGCCGCTACTCCTACCACACCGGGAATCAACTACACGCCCATATCTCTCGACCCACAGGACTTCGCTAAGGTAGAACAGGCCCTGAGCGCCGCCCGACAGAAGGCTGACCTGGTCATCTTCTCCATTCACTGGGGTCCCAACATGAGCCCCCGGCCCATGGAACTGTTCCGACAGTTTGCCCGCCAGGTGGTGGATGCGGGAGCCGACATTTTCTGGAGGCACAGTGCCCACGTGGTCCAGGGTGTTGAAGTCTATCGTGGGAGGCCCATCCTGTACGACACCGGCGATTTCATAGATGACTATGCGGTTGACGAACTGTTGCACAATGACCTTTCAGCCCTATTCCTGGTGAAAATCAAGCCGCCGGACACAGTTGAGCGAGTTGATCTGGTGCCGGTGTTTATATCGGATATGCAGGTAAACCTGGCCCCGGAAAGAGAAAGAGCCAGTTTAATCAAGCGGCTGACGTTGCTCTGTGCGGAAATGGGGACGGACCTGGAGACCTGTTCTGAGCCTTCGGCGTCGCTCAGGCCGGGGCTTGCCGCCAGTGGTGGTGCTCATAAGGTGTCCATCACGGTTAGCCAGGAACTCCAGGGGGAGGCAAGAAAGGCATGAATCTATCGGTTTTCAGCGGGACGGCTAACCCGCCTCTGGCCCAGGCGGTGGCGGACAAGCTGAGTCGGCCCCTGGGTCGGGCCACGCTGCACCGGTTTCCCGACGGGGAACTTCACGTTGAGGTAGAGGAAAGTGTACGGGGGAAGGACGTTTACCTGGTGCAGCCCACCAGCCCGCCAGTGGCGGAGCACCTGCTGGAGCTGCTTTTGCTGGCGGACGCCTGCCGCCGAGCGGGAGCCACCAGGCTGACCGGTGTCATCCCTTACTTTGGCTACGCCCGACAGGACCGGCGGGCCAGCGGCCGGGAACCCGTGGGCGCCCGTCTCCTGGCCGATGTGCTTAAAGCTGGCGGGCTACAAAGAGTGGTGGCCGTCGACCTGCATACGGTCTCTCTGGAAGGGTTCTTCCCCTTCCCGCTGGAGCACCTGAGCGCAGTCCCCCTGCTGCTAGAAGCAATCCGTCCCTGGGTGTCCCATAACAGCGTCATCGTCTCGCCGGACCTGGGAGCAGTGAAGCTGGCGGAACGGTACGCCCGCCAGCTGGGACTGCCAATGGCTATCGTCCACAAGAGCCGTATTTCTGGGGAAGAAGTTGAGGCCAGAGGTATTGTGGGTGAGGTAAGTGGACGCTCCCCTGTTGTGGTGGACGACATGATCAGCACCGGCGGCACTGTAGAAGCTGCCGTCAAAGCCGTGCTGGCCGCTCGGGCCGTGCCGGAAGTGACCGTAGTGACCAGCCATGCCCTGCTGGTGGGCCCGGCGGCGCAGCGTCTGAAGGCTCTGCCTATCAAGAAGTTAGTAGCGACAGACAGCGTCGCCGTGGCTGCTGACTTCCCCGTACCCCTGCACGCAGTCGGCCTGGGACCGCTACTGGGCGAGGCCATCCAGCGACTTTATCAAGGGCGGTCTCTCGGCGACCTTATCGTCCATGCCTGACCGGTATACGCCGAGAAAAGATTCAAGAGGCACTGATGGCTGACAACCAGCAAGGAGGCTGGCCAGTTTCGCCGCTTCAGGTGGCTATCGCCATTGCCCTGATCATTGCCATATGGGCTTACTTGGCTTCAGCCTCCGACGGGCCGGAACGAGTAAGCTACAGCCGGTTCCTGGAGGCGGTGGAAAATAGGGAGGTAATTGAAGCCCGGATCGGCGAGTCGGAAATCCGGTGGAAGCAACGAGGCACTGGCCAGTGGTGGGTCAGCACCCGAATTCCCGGCGTGGACGACGCTGAAATAGTAGAGCAATTGGGCCAGAGCGGCGCCGAGATCACCGGAGAAGTGTCCAGCGGCATCTGGCCCTTGGTGTTGAGCTGGGGAATTCCTCTGGCCCTGCTGGCGGTATTCTGGTTCCTCATTTTCGGGCGCATGGGTGGTCGCCAGCAGTTCCTTACCTTTGGCCGCAGCCAGGCCCGGGTTTACCGCAAAGGGATGGTGGACGTGAATTTCAACGACGTGGCGGGCGTCGATGAGGCCAAGGCGGAGCTACAGGAGGTGGTGGACATCCTGAGGAATCCCGCCAGATACCAGGCATTGGGAGGTCGGATCCCCAAAGGCATCCTTCTGGTGGGCGCCCCGGGCACCGGTAAGACCCTGCTGGCCCGGGCCACCGCCGGGGAGGCTGGCGTACCCTTCTACAGCATCAGCGGCAGCGAGTTCGTCCAGATGTTCGTGGGAGTGGGAGCCGCCCGGGTCCGGGACCTCTTTGAGCAGGCCAAGAACGACGCTCCGTGCCTGGTATTTATTGACGAGATCGATACCATCGGAAAGCTGCGCGGTGGCGCTACACTGGTGGGAGGCCACGAAGAGCGGGAGCAGACGCTCAACCAGTTGCTGAGCGAAATGGATGGCTTTGACCCCTCCCGGGGGGTGATAATCATGGCGGCTACCAACCGGCCCGACCTCCTGGACCCGGCCCTGATGCGGCCGGGCCGCTTCGACCGCCAGGTAGTCGTGGATAAACCCGACATGAAAGGGCGGGAGGAAATCCTCAAGGTGCACGCCCGGGGAGTTGTGCTGGCACCAGAGGTAGACCTCCACGCCATCGCCGCTCAAACACCCGGGTTCGCCGGGGCTGAACTGGCCAACGTAATCAACGAGGCAGCCCTTCTGGCGGCCCGGCACGGCAAGCAATCGGTAGAGATGGCGGACCTCCAGGAGGCCATCGATCGGGTCATGTCTGGCCTGGAGCGCAAGAGCCGGATTCTCAGCGATGAAGAGAAGGAAATTGTGGCGCACCACGAGATGGGCCACGCCCTGGTCGCCCTGCTCCTGCCCCATACTGACCCGGTGCGCCGGGTTTCCATCATACCCCGGGGAACGGCGGCGCTGGGCATGACTCTCCAGCTTCCCTTGCAGGACAAGTATCTTTACCTCCGGGAGGAACTGGAAGCCAAACTGGCAGTGCTCATGGGCGGCCGGGTAGCTGAGGAACTTTGTTTTGGCCGGATTTCCACTGGAGCGCAGAACGACCTGTACCAGGCCACCCAGCTAGCCCGCCGCATGGTGCGCGACTTTGGTATGAGCGAGCGAGCTGGTCCGCTGACTTTCGGCGATGAGGCTGACCCCTTCCTGGGGAGAGGTGCTGCTTTCCCTGGACAGAAAGAGTATAGCGAAGAGACCGCGAGAATTCTTGACGAGGAAGTAAAGGCCCTGGTGGAGTGTAACTACCAGCGGGCCGCTACTTTGCTGGAGACAAATAAAGAGGCGCTAGAGACCCTGGCTAAGGAGCTTAAAGGGAAAGAGACCCTTGAGGGGACGGAATTGCGGGACCGGCTAAAAGAGTTGAAGGTGGAACCCATTCAAATTTGGAGAACAAGCCACCTCAAGGCTTGAGTTGTAATACTAATTCATTTTGATCAGGCCATAATTTACAAGGGTAATTGGGCCAAGGCATCGCAGACCCAGGACCAGCCACCAAGCCGCTGCGCCCACTATCGCCGTTTCCGCAGTTCTCGCTCCGACCAGACCCCCACCGATACGCACACCTAAGTAACCACGTGTTCCATCTTTTTCCATGATTGCCCCAACCTCAGCCCCCGGTTCCTTCAATTTCCAGACCTAGTGCCTTGCAAATCTTGGCCAGGCGTTGTGGTTCCACTGGGCCGGATAGGGCCTTACGCAAGTCGGTTACCACTTCACCGGGGCCAAGAGCGAGGTAGGGCTGTCCCTGAGCATCCCAGGTTGCTATAAGCTCACTACACTGACTCTCTGAAAGTACGGCAAAAATGTGGTAGCTTCTTTCAGTGAACCGATAGTCTGCACCCTTATGAAAAAGTGGACGCAGTGGACTCACTCCCCCAACTTCAACTACATCTGAATAATCATTACCCACGCTTTTTGAGTCCACACCATTATGAAATGTGGACTCACCTGGGGAGCTGGTGGACTCAGTGGTCTCATCGGTGGACTCAGGCTCGGAATCCTGATTCGGGGTATTTCCGTTCTCATCGTTATCAAAGTCCTGGCCATCCGGAGTATCTGAGTCCACTGAGTCCACCTCTTGACGGAATGACACAAATGTCTCCTTAAAAATGTGTAACACCCTTCTTTGCTGATGGCCCTGGAGCCGCCGGCGAACCTCTAGCCGTATCTTGGTCCCATCCAACTCGGTGGACGCTAGCAGCCTTTTCCCATGAAGTCGTTTTTTCAAAGTAGTCAACGTTACGGCGATGCTGTCCCCTTGTTGTCTGGCTAACTCCTGGGCCTCAGCATATGCCGCTTCAGCTTCAAGATAAATGTCATTGCCATCAATCCAGCCAATGCGCTTTCCCTGGGGATGATATTCAGTACCGAAATCCCATGATTGATGTCCATTGCGCCAACCCCACTGAATTGCCTCATGGGGGTCTTTCCCTTCGGTGCTTGCTAAATGCGCTCGGCCGCTGGAGAGGCAAGAATTGACCAGTTCCAGGAATCTAAACGCCGGGTCGTTATCTCGTTGACCGTCTCCCTGTTCGTCGGCAACCTGGATTAAGGCATTCCATGCCCGGTCCCACAGCTCTCCATATTCTTGCGGTTCGATGGCACCGACCTCTATCGCATAGTCTAAAAAGTGCCTGAACCCCACTGCCAGGTCGGCCACGATACCTGGCGTCCGTCGGTGTTGCCCGTCTAGATAAACCTCCGATCTGAGCGCGTTTATCTCCGCGCGGAGCGCCTCGGTAATGTGCTCGTAATTTGAGGCAACCTTCCTGATGAATGCAGACATGGCCTCAGAGTACACGCCTCTGTCGGCAGCCTCTTGACATTTAGTCAGCTTGTTCCAGTCCACCGCTCCTGGTCCCCAGTTCTCTGGAGGTTCAGCTTCAACATGCGTGCCCCCAGGGAATGACCTCTTGGCGTATCTTCGCCCGTTGCCCAAATCAGGCCGCGGGGTTCTCTAGGGGGGCGCAGGGAAGAGTCCGACCGGAGCCGGTTCCTGGGAGATTTATTGGCTTGAGAACGTAGCAAGCGATCAGCGTCCCGGTGCTGTTGCTGAATACTTGATATCGACCCTGATGGAGCGAAGTCATCTATCACCATCAAGGTGTCTTTTGCCACGAAGGCCAGGACTTGCAGCGAGTTAGCCGTAGACTCCCATGAGGCGGGTAGATGCAAAGCATCCATGCCCGGACCAAAATGCTGCTGTCCTAAAGCTGCTAACGCTGTCTTACCAGTTCCGGTTTCTCCGCTAGAATGTCCGGGGGAGCTTCAGGGATATGAGGCGGCTTCATGCGGGACATGGGGGAGTCTTGGATTTCCCCCTCGTCTGCCAGCCACTTGAAGAAGGCCTGCAAGCCCCGAAAGCGGTTATTGGCCGTCGCGGGCTTCTGGTCTCCAAGAGGTAGGCTATGAAGCTCTCGATATGCTACCGGCGGATGGCAGACACGAGCAGTGGCATGCCCTGATCCGTAAGGTAGGCAGCCATTTGGGATACCGATTCGGAGTAGGTCTGCTGGGTCGTGGGGCTCTTATTCTCGGCTTTGAGGTGGCGCTGGAATGAGGAGAGATTCAGGAGGAGGTCAGACTTTTGGGCCTTGGTAGCCAGTCTAGCCACAGCGCATGCTCCTTTGAACAACGGGTTTCAAATTTTGAGCGATTATGCGCTGTGCGAGGGGTGCCCGTCAAGGTATTTTCAATTATCTTCTGTAATCAAGCGTGGTGGAGGTGAAGGGAATCGAACCCTTGACCTCCTGCTTGCAAAGAATATCCGTCAATACTAACTAGATTGGCGACGAGTCACGCTTCGATTTATGCTTATAGCCCTTACGAATTAGATGAATTAGGCACACTTTTGAAACTCGTTAAATCCGATCTTTCTCTCACTTTAACCAATCCTAGATAACCATAATTATTCTTTTTACAACTACCCAAGCCTACTCTTGTCGACAATGTGGTGAGTAAACAATCGACCTTTTTCGGTAAGTTCTTATTAGTCCGGGCCCATATTCGAGGCAGATTATGAAACCGGAGATAGGACCTGGGAAAACATATTCGGCTATAAAATGAGTTTCTCCCATGTTGCCTCGGCCGGTAGATATCCGATGTTTCTGGGCAACCAAATAAGTACCCTTGGCCCTATTTGCCTCATAGGCGATTTCGGTTAGACCTCATGGGGCTAGCTAGGGACTGGTCTTGCGAGTCCTGCCGGGCACTTATATTCGCGGGTTTTCATGAGCCTTTCTGTTCCTTCCAGAGGCGGACGATAAACCGATCTGGCTCCTCGATAAGACCTGGCTCAGTGCCGTTATGCACGAGCATGCCGTGCACAATTTTACGCGGTACACCAAGGCCTGTGGCCTCGACATACCGGTAGTCTCGCAAGGTTTCCTTTAAGAGTTCGTTGCGTGACGCGCGGTAGCCCGCGCGCATCTTTTCCACGGTAACTGTGTTCGGGAGACCGCCGGGGGAAATTACCTCCAGACGATCCGAGTAAATCGCCAACTCAATATCTGTGACTGTGATTGTGTAGTCGCGGTGAGCGACAGCGTTAACCACGGCCTCGCGCACCGCATCCAACGGATAATCCCAACGCTCTTGGCGCCTTCCTCCGCCGTCAATCCCCGCCGAGATTGCGACGTTCCTCCGAACGAATTCGAGCGCTTGTTCGATAATACCCGTTTCAACAACGTCACCCGATTCAGATAAGAGTGCAACCGCTGGACCACGAATCACATTCCTCTCTTTTGCGTCATAATCCTTCTCTACCCCAGCGTAAGCGACGGCGTTGATGCCCGATTGAGGCAAATACTTATTGGGATGCGATCCGAATAGAAGCAGCCCTCCCACGCTCGGAATGCGGCGCCTACGGTCCTCGGTCATGAACTCCGTGTTGACCAATAGATTAATCCAGCCTTCTTCATCACCCTCATCCGGACATGCCTGTAGCCG
>Ga0214472_10006959_pt1 | contig 11855 bp, 17 predicted proteins | sample RVTome_6_FD_207662 | JGI IMG/M metagenome (GOLD analysis project Ga0214472, IMG submission 207662) | Soil microbial communities from uranium-contaminated site in the Upper Colorado River Basin, Wyoming, United States - RVT140D175 | ecosystem: Environmental > Terrestrial > Soil > Contaminated >...
CTGCCCCGGTTGCGAGGGGTGGCAGGATCGCGGCGGAAATGGCAGCGGAAAAGCAAGAACCAGCGGAGCGCCACACCACCTGATTTCGCTCACTGGCTTGTCGATTTGGCAAGGATGTGCTCGCCATCGCAGGAGGTTTTACGGTGACTAATCGAGTATGCGGGCTCTGTGATTCGTACCCGTGCCGCTGCGGGCATGCGCACAAGCACTTGGTTCGTCGCTTGGGGCGTCGCGGAATCGTGGAGGTCACGGCACCGGACGACCAGTGGATTCAATTCGCCTACGCCGGAAACGTGCTGACCGTTTCCTTTGGCGAGACGGTGGTGACGATCGACCCGTATGGGAGGGTGTGAAGCCGCCCTGGGCCTTGCTCTGGACTATTCGCCGGGGAAAGGCGACAATGCGACTGACAAACTGATTAGGGCGGTCTGGCCGACAATTAGCAGCCCCTCTCACGCAATGGCCCGCGTGTGAGGGGTTTTTTCGTTCTTGGGAGTGGAGATGCACACAATTCAGAGCATAGTCGTACTCTCCACTCTGGCGCTGGTTCCGCTTCTGCCGCGCGCGGACGTCGAGCGATACGACGCGCTAATTCACAATCCGGTTTACTGCGGCCGAGATGGGCGGCTGGTCCTGGACCAATACGGCTGGCTCGACCTGATCGAAGTGGACGGCTCGGCAGACTACCACTGGCAGGGATGGGTGCTCACAAATCGCTGCTTGCACCCGGTCAGGCAGGGCGAATCCTGGCAGCTGTCCTACCGCGATGGTGGCCGGCGGAGAGTAATTCGGGCTCCGGTCTTCTTCCAGAATTCGAGTACCTACGACTTGGAGATAGCCGACCGGGCTGTGTGGCCCGAGACGAAACGGAGGACTCGGTGATGGAAACCGCGTTCCCGGTCAAGTTGTTTACTCTGGCAATTGTGCTGCCGCTCGCGAGAGTGGTTCCCTACATCTGCCGTAGTACGATTCCGGGAAGCGTGACGCTCTACGTGGCCACCGCAGTGTGCGTTCTGCTACGTGCTGGCAATCCGTATTCGTGGAGCGACTTCGTGGCAGTCGCGTGCTTTGCTGTTCTCTGGCCGGCGATCGAAGCCGGGTATCACAAGCATCTGATGCACGGCGGCGGAACGAATCTGTCGGCCGTCAATCACCGCAGGCACCACGCAAATCCCACGACACACAACGGACTAATGCCGTTGTTTCCGGTCTTGCTTTTAGTGTCGGGATACTGGCTGCTGGAATCACGTCCGATTGCTTCGACGTTGATCGTGACGGCGATGGTGTTTCTTTGTTGGTACGAAACGACGCACACGCTGATTCACCTGGGGTGGGCGCCGCGATACTGGTCTGAGAATCACGCGAGGCATCACCGAGACCATCGGGTCAATTTGAATGTGACGGTTCCTCGTTTCACTTTCCGAAAGGTTTCCGCGAATGACTTACTGGACTGAGAAAATCCTTGCAATGCTTCAGAGTCGGCGGTTCCAGTTACTGATTGTCGGCATTCTCGTCATCTTTTTTCAGGATGTGCTGGGAATGACGGAGGAGCAATCGAGTACTGTCGCACAGATGATTATGGCGTGGATCGTCGGCGACAGCCTGTTGAACACGACGAACCCACGTTTAACCGCAATGCGAGAGAGGCTGTCATGGAGGGAGGGCGGCACGAAATGAGCAACGACAACAAGGACACGGACAGGCAAGAACCGGAGATCCACTGCCAAGAGATTGGCAACAGAACTATCGGTTTCGCGTGGTTCAATTCTTACTTTCCCGAAGCTGACGAAGCATCAACAGAAGAGGACGAGCCGAAATGAGCAGCAAAGAAAAAAGCATCTGGGGCACGATCGTGACGGTGTCGTTCCTCGTGATGGTCGCCACCGCTGGATACGTGGCGCGAGATATTCAGCAAACGACTGTGCAAGCCCAGCCGCTCCAAAAGACGACACTGCGTCCGATGCAGTACGCAAGCGACGTTGCGAGTCAGAGGATGCTGGGCAGCAGCAGTGCCTACGATATTCGGCTGGGAGCCGGAACGTGGAAGGCGACTGCGGGCGTGAATATCACCGTGGCGCAAGACGGAACAATGTCGGTCGCAATTGACCCATCGCGGCCGATTTTCCTAGGCGAAGACACGGGTACTCCGCCGCCTCCTCCTCCAGTAGACGGACTCACCGAACAAATCAAGCAACGAGTTGATGCGGTCACTGGCGACCCAAACAAAGACGTCACGGTATCGCAGCTGTCGGCATTGACCGGATTCATTCGGTCGCAACTCGGAACCGGGCTCTCTAGTGTCGAGGACGTCCGAGCATTCTGGAAACTGGCGTCCGATCGAATCGTTGCTAACCAAAACGCCGCCGCCGCGTGGCAGCCGTTTCTCACGTACCTCGAAGGTGAGATCGACAAAGTGGCAACAGTCGACGGCTACGGTTCCTTCTTCGCCAGCGTGGAAGTTGGACTCGGGGGTGGTGCCATTGGCGACGGGTTTCTGAGAGACCTGCTGCGTGATCTGCTGTCCGATTTGCTCAACGACCCGGAGGTGAGGAAGTTCATTCTCGATCTCATTATCAAGCTGATTACCGGTGGAGGGGTGAAGTGATTACCCCAATCGAACTAAAAGCCAATGGGATGTACCAGCGGACGACGCTGAGCCGGCTGTCGTCAGCCTCGATTACGCCGCATGAGCAGGCCGTCCAGTCCCAACAGAATTGGTGCCTGCACCCGAATCATTCGGATCGAGAGATCGTCGAGGCCGATATCGGAGACCTACGGCAGGCATTCAATGGCGTTTACGATGCCGCCGCGTGCGACTGGATTCAGACGATGCACCGCCGCATGGCGGAGGCCACTGGTCGGGGTTCGTGGCGTCCGGGGAAAGAATGCCACCCAACGTACTATCCGCACGAGGGGTATCACGCCGCGCTGCTGTTCATCGAGCACGAGCAATTCCTACAGCATCAGGACATGCGGCGTGCGGTGTCCGACGAAGAGTGGCAGACGGTGATTGTCGACGCACGATGCTGGCCGACGGTTGCGAATCCCGTCAAGTCGATAGCGGACTGCAAACGCACATTTATCTACGGCGGTGAGGCGGTCGCGTCCATCGACAAGCCGGAGTGGTTGCAGGCGTCTGAGAAAAGGGACGGGGATGTGTACAACGTCTTCGACATGTCGACGTGGGTCGTGCTGGAATCCACTCGTCGCACGGGCTGCTTTTATCTGGAAATATTCGACGGCGAGAACGGCAGCGAGCACAACGTCCACGAGAAGATGATTCCGATTCCGGGCGGCACATCGGGATTCGCTTATTTCAACAACGGCACCTGCGGCGACCACGTCACGAGCAACATTGACAACACGATCTCGTATTCACTCGGCAGGGCCTGCGGGCTGCGATTCCATGAGATCGGGCACACCAACAATTTGCAGCATGAATTCCGAAGCCCGCAATCCGCACACCGTAGTTTCATGTCGTACGATCAAGACAATACGCCATTCCAGGGGGCGCGTCTGGCCGTCGATCCGTACTGGGTGAATCAACCGGGCAATCGCGTCGAGGATCATTCGTGGGACGACCTGCGACGATTCTACGGCGGAGAGGCTGCGAAGCCGGTAATCGAGCCTGAAACACCACCGACGCCGGATATGGAGCGGCTGTGGAAGCTGTTTGAGGAATGGCTGAGGATTCAACAGACGTGAATGAATTCCTCTTCCGCACCGCTCGCCAGATCTGTCTGTTGGCAGCCTTGTGGATGTTGTTGAACGCAAATGCGAGCAACTTCGACAGGACGGAAATCAAGACGTGGATCGGAATGGTCATGACTGGCCTGGTCGCCGAGACGGTGGGAGCGGTGGCGAAGAAGTTCCGTGGGGGAAATGACGATGGCTAGATTCCTCGGCTTGGCATGTTGGCGTGAATTAAACCCCTGGCTGTGGGTTGTGCTCGCGTTGGTGGGGCTCGCCACCGTTGTTGTTTCAACGTTGCTGCAATACGGGATCGGGGAATGAGTCATGAAACCTGAAACACTCAAGCGATGGAATCGGATGCGATGCTCCCCGCCGCGCCGATGCCGCAAATGCGGGGGAGTGCTCAGGTATTTGATTGATTTCCGGGAAATGGCAAAGCATTTGAAGTATGTGAAATTGCAGCCCATTGTGGTTGAGAACTGCCGATTATGCGGAAGGCACGAATACCGTGAAAGCCACGGCTTGAACGACCATGAGATTCTGAGAGAAGAACTCGCTCGCCGTGCCAGACACATCGAGAGCAAAATCAACGACATTGAACAAGCCAAGCATGTCTCGCAGGAAACGTTGCAGTCGGCGTTTGTCATTTAAGTGGAACGTATATTTGGGCAACTTGGAATGAGTGCTGAAGTCGCAATTCCGCTGATCGGCCTGCTGACGATCGTCGCGACGGCGTTGAACGCGCTCGTGGCGGTGGTCGTGCTGGTGCTGAGGAATCAGGTGCAGAAGAGTGCCATGTCAATGGAATCGGTACACTCAGCGGTAAACGGGAACCTTGAGCGGCTGGAGAAGAAATTGACGGAAGCCAATAGTGTGATCGTGGCGGCCAATGGGCAGATCTCTGCGCTCGGCGCCAAGGTTGCCAATCTGGAAGAATTGCTCAAAGAGAAATCGTGATGGGCTGGTGGTGGACGAGTGAACAGACGGTATTACTGCGTGCGGTGGACGCACGAGTAACTATTCTCCTGCGAAAGGTGAGCGAAGCTACGGCTGCACTGGACGACCTCAGGCGGGAACAGGAGGAAATGGCTGTCGCGATAGCGGCCATTCAACCGCCGATTCCTCCCGATACGGAAGTCTGACGGCCTTACTTCAAAGGAAAGCCAATGAACATTCTGCGAGTGCTGTTGCTGCTTCTGATCGTGCTTCCCAGCGCCGCAGAGGCACAGAAGAAGGTGAATCTACGATTCAACTGGACGCCGGTATCGGGCGCGTTGTCTCAGCGGATCGTCGTCAAGGAAGTAGCCGACGGCGCGTGGTACTACCCGCCGACCGAGTACGTGGACGTAGCGAACACGGTCAACAGCTTTGACTACACCGCCAGTAATCGATACTGGATTTCGTTTCACTTGCAAGCACTGACGAGTCCGACGGGCGGCGGAACCACGATTTCCAATTTCCTGTTAGACGAGCCGGACATGCTGTACCCGACACTGAGGACGGGCGGGCCAACAAATCTCACCACAACAGTTCTCGGTGTCGTGGACGACACGAATTACGAGCCCGACAACATCGTGCTCACCGATTCGTCAGGGGGCGAGGGTGGGCACATTATTTTCAAGACGCCGCTGAGTAAGTACAGACAGAACACCCCGGACTCGCATTTGGTGCGACCGCTGGCTGACGTGTCGAAAGCCAATGATCCGGCATTTTCGCCGAGCGATATCGAATTCATCGAGGTTCGTAACGCTGGCACAAAGCCAGTAACGGTCATCACGGCAACAGCAGTGAACGCTCAATTCGTCAGCGTCCGACCGAGCGCATCGCCGGCACAGCCTGTCATTATTGAGCCCGGCAAGCGGCAGTTGTTTGAGATCTGGTTTTGGCCATTACATTTCAACTTCGCCCATTACGACTTCGCGCCGGAAGCAGGCCCGATTGGACCGAACACGCCGCAGGTTGTGATCGTGACGGCAGATGCTGCGATGCTCCAGGTTGCGATCGAAGGGCATTCGACGTTCGACGCGGATATCAATTACGACGGCAAGGTGAACCTCGGCGATCTTGGCGTGCTGCGGGCAAATTACCTGAAGACGACCACGAGCCCCGACTGGGACCCGACCGCCGACATCAACCAGGACGGCACGATTAATCTCGGCGACTACGGATTGCTTCGCGCTCAATTCGGCGACGAGAGGTAAACCATGCCCATACTCGATCTCCTAGTCACCGCACAGACAGCACTCACGCAGGCGATTGCCGAAATGCGAGGCAATCCGCCCCCGGGACCAGTTGGACAACCTAAGGTGGTATTCGCGCTGGAATGGGACGACAGAGAAGGTGTGCCTCAGCGTCGTGTATTAGGCTCAATCACACTCAGTGAGGCGCAAGAAACCGTGTTGTGAGCAATGCACGATTCACACTCAGTGTCGAAACCGGTGGCAGCAGAAGGACGTTAGCAGAAATGAGCCTGTTTCAAATACTGCTGGTTCCGGTTGGTGAAGGGAGCTCTATTCCCGGTGTTGATTCTCTCCACATGCACTTCATTCGATCGGGAATGACGGTTGATGCGTCCGTTCCGCCGAATATCAATCCCTGGGCCGCGACAGTCTCTGGTGCTTACCTGACAGCCTCAGCTGAACAGGCTACGCACGCCTGGAAGCCGGCGCTGAGAACTGCTGGCGACGGTATCAACAACCTAGACGCCGCAGAATTCGATGGAGTCGCCGATCACCTGTTACTCCTCGACAAGCCGTTGATGCGTCACCAGCGGGTTACGTCCGAATTGGACGGGATCGACTTCATCATTCCACTTCCAGCCGGAGAGATTCACGGCTGCATCGAGACCGGTCCATCGGCATTCATCGGCAACCAGACAGTCATCTCGTTTGCCGATCCTCTGGCGACGAACAAGTATTTCCGAATACACGTCAATTCCTCTGGCGCGCTGTGCATCGAAGCCAATGATGCTGGCACGATTGATCTTGTCAGCGGCGACACAGTCTTGACTACGTCGAGCAAGTACGTCTTTCGCGCCATCTGGCAAGGCGACGGAAACGCCTACGGATTGTGGGTCAACGGAGTGGAGCAGACCCTGTCCGTGGACAGTGGCTCAGACAGCGGCAAAGGTCCTGGAGACCTGAAGGATCTCGACAACACAGCAATTGGCGCTCTGGTCTTGTCTAGTGGTCCTCAGGACTTTCTGGAAGGAAAGATTGGCGCATCCAACAACGGTGGATTATTGGGCATGTCCTCGTCCGATGACGGTGAGGATGTTCATTCTCAAATGTGTAGCCTTTACGGAGTGTAGGAAATGACTCGACTGCGATTGAAATATCAACAGGCCACGACGGCAACTAAGCTGGCACTGTGGGCCGCGGTCCTCGTGCTCGTTCCGCTGTGCGGTTATGCAATCGCTCAAACGGCGATTATTGATCTGGACCCGATCACATCGCTCGCAGACGGCGACCACCTTGTCGTTACCGACGCCAGTGACGGCGATGCGTCAGTGCGTATTCTTCTCTCCAATTTCGACAAGTATCATGCCATTCAGCAGACGATCACAGCTTTCGCTGGTGGAGGGCAAGGCAGTGCTACGCAGATAACCGGAACCATTGCTCACGTGTCTACCGTTGCAACGGATGGGGATTCGGTAAAGCTGCCCGATGCAGACGCCACTTCCGTTGGTCGGATCGTCTACGTGCTCAATACCGATGCCACCGAATCGGTGGACGTCTTTCCGTTTTCCGGTGCCGATCTCGGGCAAGGTGCGGACACTGCCACTGCCATTGCCGCTGGATCGCAGTCGATTTTCTTTTGCTCTGCGACGGATACTTGGGTTGAGTTTACAGGCGGTGGCTCTGACTTTCCTGTAAGCGGCGAATTCAGCTTCACCACTGATGGAGTCATTGGGCCGAGAATCACTTCTGGTCGGATGTTTTCGGATAATGATAATCGGACTGGGGGCGAAAGGTTCGGAGACTCGGCAACACTACTTGGTGATTTTAGCTGCGCGTTTGGTTTTCAGTCATTAGCTGGAACGAGCAGTATATCGATTGGGAGGCAAGCCAGTTCACTAAGTAATACCGCGTGCATCATGATCGGACAAAACGCCCAGCCGGGACATGCTTCGACTGCAAGCAATTGTATTTCCATTGGTATCACAACATCCGCGTCCGGTGACAATGCACCTATGCCCCCAACTACACTGGCAGTCGGTCTAGGTGTCAGCAGGTCAGCCAGTAACAAGTACACTGACTACTATTTTGGGACTGGATTCAAAAGCACTGCACCAAACTCGATTACGTTCCACGGCCCTGGCGGCGGTGGAACGGATGTAGATGCTGGAGACATTACTCTCGGCGGTGGGATGGGAACAGGCACCGGAGCGGGTGGTAATATTTCTCTGGCTACCGCATTCGCGTCAACAACAGGCTCTACACAGAACGCTCTGGTCACGCGATTTATACCAATCGCGAAGGCAAATACCGTAACAGATGCAGCGACTTCGCTGTTTGAAATCGCTCTGCCCACACTGACGACAGCCGGCGGCACAATCGAAGCGACGATCCGTGCAAGTGACGGAACGGATGTGCAAAGCCTATCCCAGACGGTGAATTTTGCCACTGTAAATAAGGGCGGTGTCTATACGCACGATGTGAACGTGGTTGACAGCGCCACAGCGGTATCTGCTGGCACGTTGACGGCGACGTGGGCATTCATGGACGGAACGGACAAAGTCACGATGCAGGTCACGCCTACTGGTTCGTTGACGGAGACGACGTACGACATTACATACACGATCACGAACAATTCGCGGCAGGCAATCACTCCACTCTAATGGCCAGTTACATATTCATCGTTCCGACTGCGGACAAGGCAGCGACCAATTCAGCACTTGACTCTGCTGGGTACGGTCCGTCTAACTTGTCGGTAGAACTGTTCACCGCTGAAGTGAGTACCCATTGGGGGTGCTTTGCGCGGCTGACAGCCGCTCAGTTGGTGGACTGGCAAGCGGCGATGCCAGCAAGTGCAACGGAGATGGCGGTGGCCGATTCCCCGTCAGCGTTTCATGCTGCGGCTGCGAATAATGGCCTTGCCGTGTCCGGTCGAGTTGCCGACTTGGTGGAGATCTACGAGACAGTTGCTGAGATGCTGGCAGCGACGCCGTCCAACAACACGATAGCGTTCATAGACGGTGATCTGTTTCGGTACGACGCCGGATCAGAGGATTTTCCAGATCAGCTTGAGACGTTAATTGCGACAGCTCACACGGAAGAAGCGACAGAGTCTCATGATTTGTCAAGCACTAAGACACTTGCAAACACGCCAGTAATTTTCGGCACAGTTACGCTGATCGACACGGTGGACGGTACGTACACGTGCACTGACACTATCCTGCACAAGCACCGTATAGGCACTAACCAAGCGCCGTACATTAATCATGAAACCGGTAGTGTGTCTCTCAAAAACAGGATCTTTGACATCACTTACCGGTACGCTTCCGCGCCTGGTCGTTGGAAGAGAATGTTGAAACCAACTACGCCGGTGTCACCGTACATGCTCGGGGCGATTGGAAGTGGTGACGAGACGGACCTGGTCGCATGGTCGCTGCTGAAAGCCAATGCGCTAGGGAGAAATGTATTCATTGATCGCGAGTATTTTTACACTCGCCACCTGCAACTATACAGCAATCAGCTGCTGTACGGTCGTGGACGCGAGAAGGCTGGATTAAGTTGTCTTGGTGATGCTGTGATGGATCGCTACCGCACTGACCTTGACAACGTGGACCCATCAACTGGAGTAGATACGAGTTTGCATAGCCAGATCGGTACTGCACAGCCGTCTATTTCCCCCAAGTCTGGCTCAGATAGTTTTCGCATCCGTGATCTGCAAATGAAGGGAAATATTCTTGATTTCGATTGGGCCACACATGAGGACTCGCTAGCTGGCGCTCAAAATGCATGGCAAAACAGTCCGCAGTATTGCGGAATTACCGCCACTGAACAAAACGGTTGCGTAGTTCTCGGCTTAAAATGTGAAGTTGAGAACGTGTGGATACACGGATACGGCGCATCGCTCATGCTGTTCAGCAATGCTATTGACAACAATTCCTTCGCGAGAAATCCAAAGCTTGGCAACTGTCTTGGTCAGCGTTTTTGGTATGGGTGGAGTGGTTACGTACAGAATTATCACGCCCACGGTTACTTTCGGTACGATTTGGGGCGGTGGTACAACCCACTTCATTGTCACGGCTTACTTTATCGTGATGACTGGCAAGCTACGTGGCCGGCATGGGAGGATGTGGTCGGAGATGATAGGGACGGAAACGCCATGCAGATGGCATCTGGGACTGGTGGTACAGTAAATAACGACATACGAAGCGGTCGCAAGGCTGGTCCGTTTGTGATTCACGGTCTCGACGTCGATTTCAACACTGCACTAAATTCCGTGATGACATACTTGCTGTCCATGCGGCAGGAAAACGAGGTAATCGGAGTATGTCGTCATTTGCTTCCAGGAGCCAGCTCACCTAATTACACCGGTGCCATTGAACGAGTTGTGTGGGATCTATTGACAGTGGATTCGCAACTGCCCAACAAGGGCGTGACGGCTTCCGGCTATGTCGCGTCGCACCATCAGGAAATGGTAAACATTCAGCGCACCAGAGCCGTACCGGCTGGTGACGGATCGTTTGATTGGGGGAACAGCAGTAATTGGTTCAGCGTTGTGTCCTTCGCGCCTGCTATCGGCATAGGCAAGAACTCATTCGGCGTGGACGAATTTGTGCGATGGAACAAGCGGGAGTTACAGTGCGACTATCCGGTCGACCATGTAGTGAGAATACCTAGCATCCGCGATACTGCTGCCGAGGACATTTACCCTTCGCAGATGGTGCTATCAGGCCACATCAACAATCGCTTTCCGCGATTCTTTATGCCAGACAACAACCTTACAGTGCAGGTCGCCGATCTCGCGGAATATGCTACGTTCGAGACGTACCCGGTTCGCGTCTACCTTGACCGCTTGACGTTCAACGTCATTACTCCTCCAGGAGGGACGTGGAAGAACACTTACTTTGAGGAGCTGCGGATCATCAAAATGCGGGGCTGCCGTACTCACGACGGCATGGTCAGCGAGCAAGAAGGCGAAGCGGAGTGGGTAGCCGGTGCGATTGTCTCGGTTGCGACCAACTTGTTGTGGAAGGCGCGCGAAGTGTGCATCACTCCCATCACCCCCAAGGCGGTCGAGTATCTCAATGGCTACGAGTGGGCTGACATTGAAGATGAAGGGACTGCTGACGAGGACGCCCGTCGGCCCACCTTGCAAATCAACCTGAACACAACACCGGACCCAGCAGATGACGTGAGATTCAGCTGGGCCTGCGCCGTGTCCCCCTGCTAGGAACGACAGATGGCATTATTCTACGATACCGTCGCGGATCTGATTGCAGCTGGTATTCCAGCGTCGGGCACGCTCGCATCAGTCAACGGCGAAATGTTCGTCTACGACGGAGCAAACACCGATGCCCCGAATCAGTTGAGCATCATTTGCCCGACGGCCAAGTCTACTGAAGCCACGGAAAACTCAATTGACATTACGGGTGGGGTGACACTGGCCAATACCAAACTGTTATTCGACACAGTGACGCTCGTTGACACCGTTGGTGGGATTTACAACTGCACTGATCTCAGGTTGAGTGGTCATCGCATCGGAACGAGGGCGACACCGTACATCGATCATGCAGCGGGAACGATTGATGAGTTCGTGGCTGCCACGTTTAACATCACGTACAGATACGCCTCAGCTGCCGGCAGGTGGCGGCGCGTGTGGTCGCAGGAAGAACCGGTGTGCCCCTACATGCTAGGCGCGGCAGGCGGTGGAGCCGATGACAGCGGCTACATTTCGTGGGCGATGTATTTCGCGAACACGCTGAATCGGGACGTATTTATCGATCAGGAATACCATTACACGCGCCCGATCAAGATCTATTCCGGCCAGCTGCTGTTTGGCCGTGCCATGACGATTCCAGGTCTCAGCGTGATCGTAGAAGATGTGCTTGACCGTTACCGCACGGACCTGTCCAACACGACGCCCAATTCTGGCATTGATTCAGCGCTGTCTCTCACACTTGGAGACGAACAGCCGTCTATCTCACCTAT
>Ga0214472_10006960_pt1 | contig 11854 bp, 11 predicted proteins | sample RVTome_6_FD_207662 | JGI IMG/M metagenome (GOLD analysis project Ga0214472, IMG submission 207662) | Soil microbial communities from uranium-contaminated site in the Upper Colorado River Basin, Wyoming, United States - RVT140D175 | ecosystem: Environmental > Terrestrial > Soil > Contaminated >...
CGCCGATCTCGTCGAGCACTTCGTCGGTCACCGCGAGCTGGCGCTCGAACCCGGGATCGCTCGCATCGACGACGTGCACGAGCAGCGAGGCCTCGAGCGCTTCGTCGAGCGTCGACTTGAACGAGGCCACCAGCCCGTGCGGCAGGTTCTTGATGAAGCCGACCGTGTCGCTGACCAGTATCCGCGGCACGCCCTCGGGGTGCAGGGCGCGCACGGTGGTGTCGAGCGTGGCGAAGAGCTTGTCGGCGACCAGGGCTTCGCTCGCCGTGAGCGCGCGCATCAGCGTGGACTTGCCCGCGTTGGTGTAGCCGACGAGCGCCACGCGCGCGAGCCCCTGGCGCTCCTGCCGCCGGGCGCGCTGCGTCCGGCGCTCGAGGTGCATCGCGTCGAGCTCCTTCTGCAGCTCGGCGATGCGATCGCGGACCTTGCGCCGGTCGAGCTCGCTCTGCGACTCGCCGCCGGCGCGGCCGCCGACGCCGCTGCGCTCGCGGCTCTGCGGGCCCGCGAGCTTGGCGGCTTCGCGCAGGCGCGGCGCCATATAGCCGAGGCGCGCGATCTCGACCTGGGCGCGCGCGGCGCGGGAGCGCGCGTGCCGGTGGAAGATCTCGAGGATCACCATGGTGCGGTCCATCACCTCGCAGGCGATTTCCTTCCCCAGGTTGTGCGCCTGCGAGGGGGAGACCTCGTGGTCGACGAGAACGATGTCGGCGCCGTCCTGCACCAGGCTGCGCAGCTCCTGGCGCTTGCCCAGACCGAGGTACGCCGTCGAATCGAAACTGGCGCGCTTTTGCGTCAGCCTGCCGACGACTTCGAAGCCCAGCGTCTTCGCGAGCTGGCGCAGCTCGGCGAGCGAGGCCTCGAACTCGACGTCGCTCACGCCGGGCAGCTGCACCGCCGCCACGATGGCGCGCGTTGGCTTGTGGTTGACTTCCTGCATCATGGGGCACGGAGACTACCAGTCAAACCGGTTCAGGCCCCGATTCCCGTAGCTCGCCCCACCGCGTCCGGTCGAGCGGCGGGTTAGAACACTCGTCGTTACTTGATTGGTAATTCCTCATATTGCGGAAGTCCGTCCGTGATATCGTGCCACGGCGCTTTGGAACCAACGAAGACGTGGCGCGCAGGTTTGACGCCGGGATCGGTGTCAAGCGTTCCGAGCGGAAAGCCTAACCACTCCCTGTTCTTCTCGAACTTGGTAATCATGTTCGAGCCACACACCCGGCAGAACGTTCGATATTCCCCAGGAGATGATTCGTAGTGAGTAAGGAGGTTTTCGCCGGTTATCCAGCGAAAATCTTTGGCTCGGACTGAGGCTCTAGTACGAAATGCCGCGCCGTGGGCTTTGCGGCACATGGAACAATGCAGTTAAGAACTCCGGCAAGCTCGCCCTGAATTTCGTATTTGATCTGACCGCACAGACAACTGCCCTTGTGAATCATCGTTTCAGTCCCTGTGTGTTTTAACGTTTGAGGTGAGCGGCGGCCGACGGCGGCACGGCCGCGGGGCGGAAGCGCGAACGTGCCCCGCCGTTGACTGTCCGCTCGACTTGCTCAGTGCGCATGTCAACTTTTCGCAAGCAGCCTCCGAACTAGGGCGACACTGAAGATCACCAGAGGAATAGCCAGAGCAAGTAGTGAGGCCGTTCTCTTGATCATCGTCATATAGGGAAGGACTCCGGCAAGGAGATGCATCCGGTCTGGAAAGTACGCCAACAGCGCCAAAACTATTCCATTTTCAGCAAGATCGAAAATGACATAAACGAAGGGCAAGGAATAGAGAAATGCTCTTGGAACAGGTCCAAGGGACGAGCCTTTTAGCGCATGCAGCATCAACAAGAAGAGAGCTGGGAACACAGCGAGAGGTAGCAAGACGTCGACTGTGAGGTTTCGGAACACATAGTTAGTCCGCCCTTCGTCTCCATAGTCGGAGAGCCGCTGATATGTCGCTTCTTCAGAAAAGGACGGCTTCACATCTAGCAGCACGCCACCTCCACTCGACCTCTCAAAGTTAGGCACGCTTCCCGGGAAATCCAAGGAGTGAACGGCGAACACAACAAGTACAGCCAGGAGTAGAGCCAACACAAAGAGCATGCGGTACTTCATGACGTGCCTCTCGTTGTCACGATTGCTTGTGCCCGACGGTGTCGGCGAGCTGGCTGGCCGCTGTCTTCTCTACAGCACGGGGATGCGGCTGCTGGTAGGTCAGCGGCAGCGATCGCCTCGAGCCAGGAGACCCTCGTCACGCCGCGGCCCGGCCCGTCCAGGCAAAAAGCGCGCTGAACACCGCGTCGCGCACCTCGCGCCGCGACAGCACCAGATCGTGCAAACCGCCGGGGAAGGCAAGCACCGCAGCCTGCGATCCCAAAGTCCGTCCCCAGCGCGCGACATGGCGCCAGTCGAGCACGATGTCGGCTTCGTCCGAGTGCATGGTGAGCACCGGACAGGAAATCTCCAGCCCCGCGTGCACCTTCGCCTGCGCGGCGAGCACGGCCCCGATCCAGCCGAAGTACGCCGGAAACCCGTGCAGGGGCTTCAGCCGCAGGTCGAAGTCCCATTCACCATCGAAGTCGCGGTGGATGCTGCGGATATAGGCAGGCGAAAGCGCCTTCGGGTCGTTGAGAAACGCAAACGCCTGTCCGGCGAGCGCTGCAACGCCGAGCTGCGCGCGTTTGAAGGGACTCACCTTCCAGTCGAAGAACGGGCTGTTCAGCCACAGCGCGCGCACTGCCCCGCGCCGCTCGCCGCGATGAGCGTAGAGCGAGCACACCAGCCCGCCGGTCGAATGGCCGGCGAGCAGCACGGGTCCCCCAATGGCGTCGATCGCCGCCGTGATATCCGCGTCGTACTCGGCCATGTCCTTGCAGAAGCACGGGTGCTGGTGCACGAGCCACGAGCGGCCGTGCTTTCTCAGGTCGAGGGCGTAGAACGCATACCCTTCCGCGGCGAAGCGCTCGGCCATGTGGCGCTGGAAAAAATAGTCGACGAAGCCGTGCACGTAGAGCACCGCGCCGCGCGGCGCATCGCCGGCGGGCAGGCGCACGAGCGTCGCCACCACGCGCCCGTCGTAGTCGTCGGGAAATTCGAGGGTCTTCGTCTCGAACCCTGGCAGGAGTCGATCCTCGACCCACTCACTCATGGCGCGACAGCGCCCATGACACATGCTCGCGTACGAGCGCCGACGGATGATCGGCGCGCGCGCGCAAAGCGGCGAGCACTGCGGACGTGGTCGGCGCGTTGCCGAGGCCCACGGCGAGGTTGCGCAGCCAGCGCTCGTAGCCGATGCGCCGGATCGGCGAGCCCGCCATGCGCGCATCGAACTCGGTCTCGCTCCAGGCGAAAAGCTCTACGAGCGAAGCGCGATCGAGCCCGTTGCGCACCGCGAAGTCCGGCTCCGTGCTCGGCCGCGCAAAAGAGTTCCACGGGCACACCGCCTGGCAATCGTCGCAGCCGTAGACGCGATTGCCGATGAGCGGCCGCAGCTCCTCGGGAATGCTGTTTTTCAACTCGATGGTGAGATACGAGATGCAGCGCCGCGCATCGAGCTGGTAGGGCCCGCGGATCGCCTGCGTCGGGCAGACGTCGATGCACTTCGTGCACGTACCGCAATGCCCGCCCGCAGGCGCGTCCGCGGGCAGCGGCAGGCTCGTGTACACCTCGCCGAGGAAGAACCACGAGCCCGCCTCGCGCGACAAAAGCAACGTATGTTTGCCGCGCCAGCCGATGCCCGCCTTCGCCGCGAGCTCCACCTCCATCACCGGCGCGGAGTCGGCGAACACGCGGTGCCCGAACGGCCCGGCTTCGGCCTCGATCCGGTCGCACAGCTTCTGCAGGCGAGCGCGCAGCACCTTGTGGTAGTCGCGCCCGCGCGCGTAGCGCGAGATGCAGGCACGCAGCGGGTCGTCTTCGTCTTCCTCCAGCGAGGGCGCGTAGTCCATGCGGCAGCTGATGACGCGCACCGTGCCCGGCATGAGCTCGGCCGCGCGCGCGCGGAGCGTGCCATGGCGCGCCATATAATCCATCTCGCCGTGCCAGCCCTTGCCGAGCCACTCGCCGAGCCGGTTTTCCGCGGCGGCGAGGTCGGTATCCGCGATCCCCACCGCCTGGAACCCGAGTTCCCCGCCCCATTGCTTGATCTGCGCAGCGAGCGCGCCGTAGTCCATGGGCCCCGAGTCTAGCCTCGAGCTCGCAGACGAGGCGGCCACGCTGCGCCTGGGCGCCGCGCTCACCGCCGGCATCGCGCCGGGCCGCGTTTTGCACCTCTCGGGCGAGCTCGGCTCGGGCAAAACCACCGTGGTTCGGGGGCTCTTACGTGACCTAGGTCACACCGGACGGGTGAAGAGCCCGACCTACCCCCTGGTTGAACTTTATGTCGTTTCAAGATTAAACTTGTATCACTTTGATTTTTATCGTTTCAAATATCGGAGCGAATGGCTGGACTCGGGATTCAGGGAGCACTTCAACGCGCAGACGGCCTGCATCGTCGAATGGCCGGAGCGTGCGGGCGGGCTGTTGCCGTCCCCGGATCTCGCCGTACGGCTGGAGATCGCCGGCAGCGGGCGGCGCGCCTGGCTGAGCGCGGGCACGCCTGGCGGCGAGGACTGGCTGGCGCGCTCGCGGCAGCGCTTCTCCTCGGCCACCTAGCCGCCGCGCAGGCGCAGGTCATCGCCACGCGCATCTGGCCGGCGCGCGACTACACGCGCGTCACCTTCGAGTCGCGCGCGGCGCTCGACTACAGCATGTTCGCGCTGAAGAACCCCGATCGCCTGGTGCTCGACCTCACCGCCGAGGACGCCGCCGGCCTGATCGCCGAGCTGCAGTCCAAGGTCGCCGCCGAGGATCCCTACATCTCGGTGCTGCGCGTAGGGCTCAACCGCCCGGGCGTGACGCGGGTGGTGCTCGACCTGAAGGCGGAAGTGCGGCCGCAGGTGTTCGCGCTGAAGCCGATCGCCCAATACGGCCACCGCCTGGTGCTGGACCTCTATCCGCTGGTGCCGCCCGATCCGCTGGTCGCGCTGCTCGAGCTGAACGGCCAGCTTGCCGCGCCCGCCGCGCGCGGCGGGGGGACCAGCCCGCGGTCCGTGGTGCGCCTGGCCACCGTGGTGATCGACGCCGGGCACGGCGGCGAGGACCCGGGTGCGCGCGGCCGCCGCGGCACGCTGGAGAAGGACATCACGCTCCTGATCGGGAAGCGGCTGAAGGCCCTGATCGACGCCGAGCCCGGCATGCGCGCCGTGCTCACGCGCGACGGCGACTACTACCTGTCGCTGCAGGCACGCGTGGAAAAGGCGCGCGCGGTGAAAGCGGACCTGTTCGTCTCGGTGCACGCCGACGCCTTCATCCGGCCGCACGCGCGCGGCTCTTCGGTGTTCACGCTGTCGCAGCGCCCCACTTCGGAGGCGGCGCGCTGGCTGGCGCAGCAGGAGAACGACTCCGACCTGATCGGCGGCGTCAGCCTCGACACGCGCGATCCCTACCTCAAGCAGGTGCTGGTCGACCTGTCGCAGACCGCGACCAACGACCACAGCCTGAAGCTCGCCGGCGCGGTGCTCTCGGAGCTCGGCCAGATCAACACCCTGCACAAGGCGCGCGTCGAGCGCGCCGGCTTCGCCGTGCTCAAGGCCCCCGACGTGCCCTCGATCCTGGTCGAGACCGCGTTCATCTCCAACCCGCAGGAGGAGAGCCGGCTGAAGGACGAGCGCTACCAGGACAGGATGGCGCGTGCCATGCTGGCGGGCATCAAGCGCTACTTCAGCCTGCACCCGCCGCGGCCCCAGGGCCCGCTGGCGCAGAACTGATTCAGGGCGCCGCGCGCCGCGCGTGCGCGCGCAAGAACTCCACCGCGATCGGCACGAGCGACAGCGCGACGATGATCACGATCACCGCGGCGAGGTTTTCCTTCACCGCGGGAATGTTGCCGAACCAGTAGCCGGCGAGGCACAGCGACCCCACCCAGGCGAGCGCGCCGGCGATGCTGAAGGCGAGAAAGCGCGCGTACGGCATGGCGCCGATGCCGGCGACGAACGGCACGTAGGTGCGCACGATGGGCACGAAGCGCGCGATCATGATCGCCTTGCCGCCGTGGCGCTCGTAGAAGGCGTGCGTGCGCTCGAGGTGCTTGCGGTTGAACCAGCGCGAGTCCTCCGCGCGGAACACCTTCGGCCCCGCCCAGCGCCCGATCCAGTAGTTGACGTTGTCGCCGCACAGCGCCGCCGTCACCAGCAGCGCCATCACCAGGCCGATGTCCATGCCGCCCGCGGCCGCGAGCGTGCCGACAACGAACAGCAGCGAATCCCCCGGCAGGAACGGCGTCACCACCAGCCCGGTCTCGCAGAACACGATGACGAACAGCAGCGCGTACACCCACGCGCCGTGCCGCGCGATGAACGCGGCGAGATGCGCGTCGAGATGCAGCGCGAAATCCCACAGCGCGGCGGCGAGCTCCATGACGCGATTCTATATACTCCCCGCATGAGCGCCATCCGCGTCATGCCCGAGCTGCTCGTCAGCCAGATCGCGGCGGGCGAAGTGGTCGAGCGGCCGGCCTCGGTGCTGAAGGAACTGCTCGAGAACAGCCTCGACGCGGGCGCGGCCGAGCTGCAGGTGACGCTCGATGCGGGCGGCGTGAAGCGCGTGCAGGTCGACGACGACGGCGGCGGCATCGCGCAAGGCGAGCTCGCGCTCGCGCTCGCGCGCCACGCCACGAGCAAGATCGCCTCGCTCGAGGACCTCGAGTCGGTAGGCACCCTGGGCTTTCGCGGCGAGGCGCTGGCGGCGATCGCGGCGGTGGCGCGCGTCGAGCTGGTGTCGCGCGCGCGCGGCGCGGCGCGCGCCTGGTCGGTAGCCGCCGAGGGCGGCGAGGCGCGCGCGCCGCGCCCCGCGGCGCGCGCGCCGGGCACCACCGTCGCCGTGGCCGACCTCTATTTCAATACGCCCGCGCGGCGCAAGTTCCTGCGCACCGAAGCGACCGAGTTCGGCCACTGCGACGAAGTGTTCCGGCGTATTGCGCTCGCGCGCCCCGAACTCGCCTTCACGCTCAGGCACAACGGCCGCGTCTCGGCGCATCTCAAGCCGCAAACGCTGGCGGCGCGCGCCGCCGACCTGCTCGGCGCCGATTTCGCCGCCGCCTCGGTGCCGGTCGACGCGCAGGCCGGGCCCTTGCGCCTGCACGGCCTCGCCGGCACGCCGCAGGCGGCGCGCAATCGCGCCGACGCGCAGTACTTCTTCGTCAATGGGCGCTTCGTGCGCGACCGCCTCCTCGCGCACGCCGTGCGCGAGGCCTATCGCGACACCCTGCACGGCGAGCGCCAGCCGGCGTTCGTGCTGTTTCTCGAGCTCGACCCGCGCGGGGTCGACGTCAACGTGCACCCGGCGAAGACCGAGGTGCGCTTTCGCGACGCGCGCGGCATGCACCAGTTCGTGTTCCACGCGCTCGCGCGCGCGCTCGCGCCATCGGCAGCCGACGCGCCGGTGAGCTACGCCAGCGTCTCGGCGCCGGGGCCGGCGATCCAGGCCGCGCTCGCGATGCACGAGCCGGCGATGGACTACCGGCCGGCGCCCACGCCGTTGCCCGCTTCGGACAAGGCGCCGCCCCTCGGCTACGCCCTCGCCCAGCTGCACGGCGTCTACATCCTTGCGCAGAACGAGGCAGGCCTGGTGCTGGTGGACATGCATGCGGCGCACGAGCGCATCCTGATGGAGAAGATGAAGCTCGGGCTGGACGCGGGCGGCATCGAGCGCCAGAGCCTGCTGGTGCCGGCGATGTTCCGCGCCGAGGCGCTGGACGTCGCCACGGCGGAAGAGAACCGCGACGCGCTGGAGAAGCTCGGGCTCGAAATGAGTGTCGCCGGCCCGAACGAGCTCGCGGTGCGCGCGGCGCCGGCGCTGCTCGCGGGCGGCGACGTGCCGGCGCTGGCGCGCTCGCTGCTCGCCGAGCTGCGCGAGTTCGGCGCGGCGCCAGTGCTCGCCGCGCGGCAGAACGAGCTGCTCGCCACCATGGCCTGCCACGCCGCCGTGCGCGCCAACCGGCTGCTCTCGCTGCCGGAAATGAACGCGCTGCTGCGCGAGATGGAGGCGACCGAGCGCTCGGGCAGCTGCAACCACGGCCGCCCCACCTGGTATCAGCTCACGCTCGGGGACCTGGACAAGCTCTTCCTGCGTGGCCGCTAGAACGGCCTACGCCCTGCTCGGCCCCACGGCGAGCGGCAAGTCGCGCCTCGCGCTCGAGCTCGCAGCGCGCCACCCGGTCGAGATCGTGAGCATGGACTCGGCCCAGGTCTACATCGGGATGGACATTGGCACGGCGAAGCCCTCGTTGGCGGAACGCGAGCGGGTGAGGCACCACCTGGTGGATCTCATCGAGCCGAAGCAGAGCTATTCCGCGGGCCGGTTTCGCGCGGACGCGGTCCGCGCGATCGGGGAAATTCAAGGGCGCGGGAAGATACCGCTCGTCGTCGGGGGCACGATGCTCTACTACCGCGCGCTTACGCAGGGGATCGCCGCGCTGCCCGAGGCCGACCCCGACCTGCGCGCGACAATCGACGCGCGCGCCGCGCGCCGCGGCTGGCCCGCGCTGCATGCCGAGCTCGCCCGCATCGATCCCGCGACCGCCGCCCGGCTCTCGCCGAACGACGCCCAGCGCATCCAGCGCGCGCTCGAAGTCTGGGAGCTTGCCGGCCGGCCGATTTCCGAGCTGCAGAAGGCCGCGGACCCGGGCCTGCCTTTCCGGTTGAAGGCCTACGCGCTGATTCCCGAGGATCGCGCCGAACTGCATCGGCGCATCGCCGAGCGCTTCGAGCGCATGCTGGCCGAGGGACTGCTGGAGGAAGTCGAAGGCCTTCGCAATCGCTATTCCCTTCACCCCGGTCTTCCGAGCATGCGTTGCGTGGGCTACCGCCAGGTTTGGGGCTACCTCGAAGGCGAGTACGGCAGGGACGTGCTGCGCGAGAAGGGCATTGCCGCGACGCGTCAGCTTGCCAAGCGCCAGCTCACGTGGCTGCGCAGCCTGCCGGGTATCGAGCCCGCCTCGGCACTCGCCCTAGAATGAGCGCCTCGCACGGAGGCGGCATGGACATCGGCATCGTCGGTCTGGGCAGGATGGGCGGCAACATGGCGCGGCGGCTCGCGCGCGGCGGCGTGCGCGTGCTCGCCTACGACCGAGAGCGCGCCGCGCGCGAGTCGCTGGCGGGCGAGCCCGGCGTTGCCTGCGTCGAAGGCCTTGCCGCGCTGTGCGCGCAGCTCGAGGGCGAGCGCGTGATCTTCCTGTCGCTGCCGGCGGGCACGGCGACCGAGGACGCGCTGCGCGATCTGCGCCCGCTCCTGTCGGCAGGCGACACACTGGTGGACGGCGGCAACGCCTTCTACAAGGACTCGATGCGCCGCGCGCTCGAGCTCTCGCAGGAGGGGCTGCGCTACGTCGATGCCGGCGTCTCGGGCGGCGTGCACGGCCTGGCGCACGGCTACTGCCTGATGCTCGGCGGCACGCCCGCCTCGATCGAGATCTTCGCGCCCTATGCGCGGCTGCTCGCGCCGGCGGCCGAGCGCGGCTGGCTGCACTGCGGGCCGGCGGGCGCCGGCCACTACGCCAAGATGGTCCACAACGGCATCGAGTACGGCATGATGCAGGCGCTCGCCGAGGGCTTCGCGCTGCTCGCCGCGCGCGAGGATTTCGGCTTCGACGCCGCGCGCCTCGCCGAGACCTGGGGCCACGGCAGCGTCATCCGCTCGTGGCTGCTCGACCTGTGCGCCGACGCGCTCTCCCGCGAGGTCGCGCTCGAAGGCGTGGCGCCGGTGGTCGCGGACTCGGGCGAGGGGCGCTGGGCGGCGCTCGAGGCGGTGGAACTCGGCGTCCCCGCCCCGGTCATCGCCTCGGCGCTCATGGCGCGCTTTTCCAGCCAGGGCGGCGCCGACTACGCGAGCCGGCTGCTCGCGCTGATGCGCGCGGGTTTCGGCGGGCACCCGGTCGCGAAGCAGTGATCGTCGTCGTCATGGGCGTTTCGGGCTCGGGCAAGAGCACCGTCGGCGCCCTGCTCGCCGCGCGCCTGGGCTGGGAGTTTCTCGACGCAGACCAGTTCCACCCGGCGCAGAACGTCGCCAAGATGGCGGCCGGCATCCCGCTCGAGGACGCCGATCGCTGGCCGTGGCTGGAACGGCTGAACGAGGAGCTGCGCCAGCGCACCAATGCCGTGCTCGCCTGCTCCGCGCTCAAGGATTCGTACCGGCAGGTGCTCTGCAAGGATCTGGATTGCCGCATCGTGCATTTGCGCGGCTCCTACGACCTGTTGCGAGCGCGCCTGCAGGAGCGCAAGCACCGCTACATGCCTGCTTCGCTCCTGGAGAGCCAGTTCGCGGCGCTCGAACCGCCGGCCGGCGCCATCGACATCGATGTCGCGCGGCCGGCGGAAGAGTGCGTCGCAGACGTGATTGCGGTGCTTGCCGGTCAGGGCGCCGGCACCCGGTGCCATTCAAATCCGTAACCGAAGGGCTTACGTGTCCATCCCTCCTCGGCCAATCCGGCGCAGTCCAGCGAAGCGGATCGCGAGCCCCCGATCGGGTTGATGGCGTCTAGGCCGGCGAACACCCCGCTCTTGCCTGCGGCTTGGTAGCCGCATTGCCCTTGCTGGGAATCGGCATAGCGGGTCCGGACCGCGATTGCATAGCCGCCGCGCACTTCCAGCTCCACGATATTTCCGTCCTGTAGTTGCAGTCCCTTCGCCACGCTGGCCAGGCGCAGGTGCTGGCGCACGATTCCGGACGCCGCGTTGTGGCGGTAGTACTGGAATCGGGCCAGAACCAATCTGCCATCCTGCAGTTCGGATTCGGAAAGACCGTGCGCCTCCAGTAACGCCGCAAGTGCTGGCAGCTTGACGCGCTGGCTTCCCCGGTTGTCGTAGAACATGTCCACGTTGCCTGAGACGACCTCCTGCCGGGTGAGCACGTGGGCCACCTCCCCTAGAATCAGCGTGCGATCAGCCAGCGGCGTACCGGCACAGCCTGCGGCAAGCGCCACCGCGGCGATTGCGGCAATGCGCGCGCGCATCGCGTACAGGGTCATCGTGTTCTCCTCATATCGTTCATGGCGTGAGCGTCCTCGCTCAGCTGCCGATGTGCACCTGATACTTGGCGCCGTTCGACAGCGTGCAGGTGCCGGCGCCCTGGCGCGGCGAATTCATCTGGTACTCGCAGCTCATGAACATGCCGGTCGGGCCGTAGGCGCTCGCCACGCCGCGGCGCTGGTCGCCGTCGACGCGCGTCGCCTCGCCGCTGAGCGTCTCGCCCTGGTAGGTGAGCTGGAAGCGGCCCTTGCCCGTCATCATGTTGACCACCGTGCCGGTAAGCACGCCGGTGCGTGTGGCCTCCTCGTTCGCCGGGTACAGGCGCACGGGGAGCGACACCGGCATCGCCGGCCCGCCCGCGGCGGGCGGCGGCAGCGGACTGCCCTGGGCCTGTCCCGGGATCACGTGCCAGAACTGCCCGTCAGGCCCGGGCACGACATAGCAGCCGGAAAGCGCCGAGAACGCCAGTGCGGCGGTAATGCGTGCTGCGGTTTTCATGTTCACTCCTTCATGGTCCAGGCGATGCCCGCCTGTGCACCCATGATCGGAGGGGTTCGCGTACTTCCAGGCTACGGCTGGATTACCGATCGCTTATGGCTGCCGCGTCCTGGCTGCGCTCGAGAAGCTCCCTGGCGCGCGACTGCTCTCCCGCCGCTTCCCAGTACCGGCCCAGCTCGGCGAGCGCGCGAGCAAAGCGGCTGCGCCATCTTTCGCGCGGACGCAGGCTCCAGGGCTCGTCGGCCTCGCCCGCGAGGAACGGGCCGCGGTACAGCTCCAGCAGCCGCGCGCCCAGCCGCTCGGCGA
>Ga0214472_10006961_pt1 | contig 11854 bp, 9 predicted proteins | sample RVTome_6_FD_207662 | JGI IMG/M metagenome (GOLD analysis project Ga0214472, IMG submission 207662) | Soil microbial communities from uranium-contaminated site in the Upper Colorado River Basin, Wyoming, United States - RVT140D175 | ecosystem: Environmental > Terrestrial > Soil > Contaminated >...
TCTGCTCCTCTTGTATCGGGGTGTTGGCCGCGACGGGGCGATAACACGAGAAGACCCCCTTCCGCAGGAAGTCGGGGGAATCGGGGTCCGTGTGGTACTGGAAGTCGCCGTAGGTGAACCCCGCGGCGATGCGCTGCTCGAACGCCGTCATGAGATCCCCGATCTCTAGAATCTGCACCTGGCGCTGCACTTTCACTCTGGGCGCGAGGCGCAGCTGGACGGAAGTGATCACTCCGAACAGCCCATATCCGCCGATGGCAAGTCGAAACAGCTCGTCGTTCTCCTCGCGACTGCACGTGCGGGGAATCCCGTCGGCGTCGACCAGCACGAACGACTCGACGTCTCCGATGAACGGCTTGAACCGCAAGCCCCGGCCGTGCGCGTTCGCCGCCAGCGCGCCCCCGATGCTCAAACGGTCCGCTCCGGTCTGCTTCTGCCGGATGCCCCACGGCCGCGCCGCCCCTTGTTGCCCGTGCCCGAGATAGCGCATCAGCTCGGGCCACTGGATTCCCGCTTCGACGTCGATCAGACCGCGGGAAACGTCGAAACTGAGCACCCGGTTCATTGACCGCATATCGACGAGCGTGGTCTCGGTGCCGAACTGTTGCCCGCCCATGGCGTGCCTGCCGCCCGCGATGCTCAGCGGGCGACCCTCCTGCCTGGCGGTCCGGAGAACCTCCACCACCGCGTCGAGGGAGGCTGGCTGCACGATCCGGTGCACCCGCGTGGCGTTGAGCTGCGAGTGGATGTCGTTGACGACGACGCCGGGCGCGGACCGTTCCCCGCCGCAGCCATAGGGCGCCAGGGCGATCGCCGCGCCGGCGCTAGCGCCGACCTCGAGGAACTCACGCCGCGTCAGCATGCAGCCTCCGCAGGCCAAGAAACAGGAGCCATAGGGCCACCGCCTGGATGAGATGGTACAGCGCGTTGTGATTGAAGTACGTGGGGTGCAGCACGATCCTCGCCTGTTGCACCGTGGCGGCGATGAACATGAGGCCGAGCCCCGCAATGGCGACCAGGATGCGCCGCTCCCGCGCGCGTGCATACGCGAGGGAGAACACGACCAACAGGAACACGGCCGCAGGGAGATAGAAGGCGACGGCTGCGCGGAAATCCTGCGTGATAAGCAACGTGAGGACGGAATAGCCCACAAACGCCGTGACGGCCGCGATGGTGATGCGCCGCGCCGCCGGCCCGGGAAACAGCACCCGCGCACCGATTGCCCAGGCGCTGAGCGCCGTAACGCCGATCGCGATCAGGGCGATGCGCCAGAGGACCGCGTTCCCGAACGTTCGGACATCCAGGAAGAAGCCGTGGACCGTCCCTCCGGCAAGCGATGCTACGGCGGCCGACCCGAAGAAGAGGGCGTGCTCCCTACGATGCGCGAGATACGCGAACAGAGCGCACTCGATGGCGAGCGCGTAGTCCGTGAGGGCGACGTCGGGCTCGGTCATCCCGCGGGAGCGGGGGCGACGGGGCCAGAAACCGAAGGCCGCCTGTGGTAGCGGCCCACCACGAAGAGGAAGGTCGCGAGTACGCAGTGGAAGAAGATCGGAATGGCTCCCCCAAACCAGCGGCGTTCGGGATGCAGCGTCATGCTCACCACGTACCGGACCGCCATCCCACCCCAATAGAGATAACTGAACCACTGGAAAAACCGTCCCATGGCCCTTCGCGGCACGACGAAGAATCCGCGGCGCCGAGTGAAATCCGTCGCCACTTTCGCGAGCAAGAGGATGATGAGGACTTGCACGGGAAGCAGAACCGGGTAGGGGATGACCCCAGAGTACCACTGCTTCATCGGCGGCAGAAACGGGACCTCGAACGCGGCCACGAGTGCCTGCCCCACCACGCGCAGGCAGAACAGACACAGGAGAAACCAGAGCACGGTGGCGTACCTGAACGGGCCAGGGGTCCCCACCTAAGGACGGTACCTTGCCGGTGGGCTTTCCGTGAGCCCCGGGCCAGATCGACCAGGACCCCAGTAGGGTGGCAGGTATCCCTGCTCGCGCTCGAGCAGCGTCGCCTGCTCGCTCAACGCCGCCGGAAGGTGGGGACGCCGCCAGCGTAAGAGCACAGGCCCTCAACCCATCCCCCGCCGATCCAGGCTCCGATACTGAATCGCCTCGCTCACGTGCTTCGGTTGGAGATCGGTCGCGCCGTCCAAGTCGGCGATCGTGCGCGCTATCTTGAGGATCCGGTGGTACGCGCGGGCCGAGAGCCCGAGCCGCGTGATTGCGGTCCGGAGCAGCGCGTCGGCACCGTCCGACACGCGGCAATGCGCGCGGATATCGCGCGGTGCCATGTGCGCGTTGGCATAGATCCCGGGGCGCTGGACGAAACGCTCCCGCTGCACCACGCGCGCGCGGTCCACGCGCTCCCGCACGGCCGCGCTCGGCTCGCCGCCGCTCTCCCCCGCCAGCGCGCGGTACTTCACCGCCGGCACCTCGAGGTGCAGATCGATCCGGTCGAGCAGCGGACCCGACACACGGGCGAGATACCGCTGCACCGCCACGGGGGCGCAGGCGCAGGCGTGGTGCGCATCGCCGAACCAGCCGCAGGGGCAGGGATTCATCGCCGCGGCGAGCATGAAGCGCGCCGGATAGCTGAGACTCATCGCGGCGCGCGCGATCGTCACCACGCCGTCCTCCATCGGCTGGCGCAGCACCTCGAGCACGTTCTTCCGGAACTCGGGCAGCTCGTCCAGAAACAGCACGCCGCCGTGTGCCAGGCTCACCTCGCCGGGCCGGGGATAGCTCCCGCCGCCGATCAGGCCTGCGTCGCTGATCGTGTGATGCGGCGCGCGGAACGGCCGCCGCGCGACCAGCGACTCGCCGAGCGGCAGCGTCCCCGCCACCGAGTGGATCTTCGTGGTCTCGAGCGCCTCGTCGAGGCTCATCTTGGGGAGTATCGTGGGGAGGCGGCGGGCGAGCATCGTCTTCCCCGAGCCCGGCGGGCCGACCATGAGGATATTGTGGCCGCCCGCCGCGGCGACCTCGAGCGCCCGCTTGGCGTGGGCCTGCCCCTTCACTTCCGCGAAGTCCACGTCGTCTTTGGCACGCTCCGCGAACAGCCGCGCGACGTCGACCGCCGCGCCGAGGAGCTCCGCCTTGCCGTCGAGGAACTCCGCGATCTCGGCGAGACACCCGGCGCCGAGCACGCGCAGCCCCTCGACGACGCCGGCTTCGGGGAGGTTCTCCCGCGGGAGAATCAACGCCTCGACCCCGGCGGCCCGGGCGGCGAGCGCGACCGGCAAGGCGCCGCGGACGGGGCGGACCGCGCCCTCGAGCCCCAGCTCGCCCAGGACGGCGATCCGGCTGAGCCGCTCGCCCGCGACCTGCTCGGTGGCCGCGAGGATGCCGAGCGCGATCGGCAGATCGAACGCCGAGCCGTCTTTCCGGATGTCCGCCGGCGCGAGGTTCACCGTGATGCGCTTCAAGGGAAAGGTGAATCCGGTGTTGGCGAGCGCGGCGTAGACGCGGTCGCGGCCCTCTTTCACCGCCCCCTGCGGCAGGCCCACCGTAACGAACGTGGGGAGCCCGTTCGCGATGTCGGTTTCGACGTCCACGAGGTAGGCGTCGATCCCGAGCACGGCGGCCGAGCGGACGCGGGCGAGCATGCCCCAAGCTACGCGCGGCGCGCCCCCCGCCGGTAAGCATTTCTTCGCGGCGGGGGGCGAATGATTGCGGCGCTACCGATTCACCTTGGTCGGCGCCGCGATCGCCTCGTTATCCGCCGCCAGCGCATCGCGCGCGGTGACGACGACCGCGACGGCTTTGAACGTGATCTTCCCTAGCCGGGCCTCGTCATCGGTGAACGTGTGGCTGAAACCGAAATCCGTCGTGCGGTTCGCCGGGCGCACGGGCACGGACTGCGTCTGAGAGGCCACCAGCTGGAAACCCTCCGGAGCGCTCTTGAAGAGCTGGACCTCGACGGTTTCGTCGTATCGCACATTACTGATACCGACGACGATGCGCCGGGTTTGTCCGGCACTGGCCACTTGCGGCACCAGGAACTTGGTGATCGCCACATCGTGAGTCCGCACGAGCACCGTCTGGGAGGTCGATGCGGTACGACCGTCCAGCGTCGTGACGATGAGTTGTACCGAATAGCTTCCGTCCGCTGCGTACTGATGAGTCACACAGCATTCCACGATGGTCGTGCCCGCTCCGTCGCCAAAGTCCCACTGGTGCGATTCGAAGCCTAGTCCTCCGGGGTCGGAACTATTGTCGACGAACTGCACGCCGTCGAACACCGAGGGCTCGGAGGGATTGAAGGAGAAACTCGCCACCGGTTGTGGGGTGACCACCAGCTGGAACTCAGCGGGACCACCCTGGTCGCTGTAGAAGCTCCCCACCTGGAGGTAGTAGGTCGTGCCGGCCTCTGCGCGGAACGTCAGCGGCGCGAAAAACTGACGACAGTGCACCTCGGTGAGGCCGGATAGCGTGTTCCCGGTGTAGGCCGCGACCACCGGTACAAACGCCGCACTCACCACGCTCGCCGAGATCGATCCGGTTTGCGGGGGCGTGAAGGCGTACCAGGCGGTCCTGATCGCAGCGCCGAAGCTGCAGATCGACGTCGGCTCCCCTGATTCCGTGGTGGCTGCCGCGTTGTTGATGATGTCGCTGAACGGCAGTCCCGAAATCACCGTCGCGCTGGCGAAGTCATCATTCGGGGGCGGCGGGATCTCCTCGAGGGAGAACGTCAGCGAACCGGCCTCAGCGAACAGCCCGTCCACCTGGAAGTAGTAGGTCGTGCCGGCCTGGGCCACGAACCACGGCTTCACGACGTAAGGGCTGCGACACCAGATCTCCGACAGGGTCTCGAGCGACGCCCCGGTGTATGCAGCCACCACCGAGTAGAACCGGTCGAGGCTCGGCGAGAGCACGGCGGCCGTCGTCGGCGTGAAGGAGTACCAGACGCTATGGCCCGAGTGAGAGCCGCCGACGCAGGAAGGAGCCGGTTCGCCTGCCTCCCGGGTCGCACCAGTGATGTCCACAGTATTGCTGAACGGCAGCTCCGTAGTCACCCTCGCGCTGGCAAAATCATCATTCGACGGGGGCCCTGGCTGGATCCAGACGGGAACGGCGTCGTTGGGCCCCTCGTTGAACGTGAGTTGGGTCACGAACGTCCCGCCGGCGTCCATGACGTAGATCTCTTCGTCGCCGTCGCGGGTACTGTGGAACGCAATATGCTCGCCATCGGGCGACCAGACAGGGTCGTCATCCTCGATGCCGTCGTTCTGCGTGAGCTGGACGACGCCGCTCCCATCGGCGTTTATGACGAAGATGTCGAGATCACCCCCGTCGCGCCTGCTGCTGAACACGATCCGTTGACCGTCCGGCGACCAACCCGCGCGGTCGCCCTCGTCGCTGGCGGGGTTGTCGGTCAGCCGGGCGAGCTCGCTGCCGTCCACGTTCATGACATAAAGCTCGGTGTTGCCGTCGCGGTCGCTCTGGAAGAGGATCTGCTGGCCGTTGGGCGACCAAGCGGTCGGGAAATCGCGGATCACGTCGTTGTGGGTGACCTGGGTGACGTCACTCCCGTCCGCGTTCATGATGAACACCTCGTCGTCCCCGTCCCGGGCGCTGACGAACGCGATCCGTGCCCCGTCGGGCGACCACGCTCCCGGGAACCCGCCACCGTCCGTGAGTTGTCTGAGACCACTCCCGTCGGCGTTGATGACCCACACCTCGCTGAAGAAGATCTCGCAGCCGCCTGCGCATTTGCCGAACGCGATTTGCCGACCGTCGGGCGACCAGATGGGATCGAATTCCTGGTCGATGGTGTTGGTGACGTTGGTGACGTTGCTGCCATCCGGGTTCATGACGTAGATGTCGCCGTCGCCGCCGCGGTTGCTGTGAAACGCGATCCTGCCTTCGAGGGCCTGGCCCGGGACGTGGCTGAACCGTGGCCCGGAGATCGGAGGGGTGACGGGGGCGTCGGCGTCGCGACAGCCGGCGAGCGGGACCCCAAGGGCGAGGAGTGGCAGCGACAGCGTCGTCAGTAGTCGATGGCCCATATCTTCTCCTGGGTGAGACGTGAACGAGGCGGGCCGGCGCGCCCCCCGCCGGTAAGCACTTCTTCGCGGCGGGGGGCGAATGATTGCGGCGCTACCGATTCACCTTGGTCGGCGACGCGATCGCCTCGTTATCCGCCGACAGCGCATCGCGCGCGGTGACGACGACCGCGACGGCTTTGAACGTGATCTTCCCTAGCCGGGCCTCGTCATCGGTGAACGTGTGGCTGAAACCGAAATCCGTCGTGCGGTTCGCCGGGCGCACGGGCACGGACTGCGTCTGAGAGCCCACGAGCTGGAAACCCTCCGGAGCGCTCTTGTAGAGCTGGACCTCGACGGTTTCGTCGTAACGCGCATTGCTGATACCCACGACGATCCGCCGGGTCTGGCCCGCACTGGCAGCCTGCGGCACCGAGAACCTGGTGATCGCCACGTCGTGGGTCCGGACGAGCACGGTCTGTGAGGTTGAGGCCGTGCGACCGTCAACGGTCGTGACTGTATGGTCAACCGCATAGTCTCCGTCGGCAGCATACTGATGAGGCACACAGCAATCAGTCGTGGTCGTGATCGTCCCGTCACCGAAGTTCCACGCCTGCGATTGGAAGGGCAGCTCGCCTGGGTCGAACGAGTTGTCGACGAACTGGACGACGTCAAAGACCGAAGGGTCTGAGGGATTGAAGCCGAAACCGGCTATCGGTGGCGGCGTGATCTCAAGGCGGAACTCCAGGCGACCGCCTTGGTCGAAGAAGCTACCTACTTGGAAATAGTAGGTCGTGCCGGGTTCCGCGCGGAATGTCACCTTCCCTCCAAAAATGTGACAGTTCACGGGTGTCAGGCTGGCGAGCGCGTTACCGGTGTACGCGGTGACCACGCTCGGGAACGGAGCGTTGACGGCGCTCGCCGAGATCGACGTGTCTTCCGTGGGGGTGAAGGTGTACCACGCGCTTCTGTTCACAGGATTACTACAGGGCGATGGCGGCTCGCCTGCCTCACTGGTCGCCCCCGTTATGTCGACGACGTCACTAAACGGCAGTGGTGCGGGAATCGCGGTAGCGTTGACGAAGTCATCATTCGGCGGCGGCGGGATGGCTTCAAGGCGGAACGTCAGCAGACCGCTTTGGTTGAACATGCCATCCACCTGGAAGTGGTAGGTCCTGCCGGCCTCCGCCAGGAACGTCGAGCTCCCTGTGAAGGGGCTGCGACAGGCTACCTGGGCCAAGGCACCCAGCGAGCTTCCGGTGTAGGCGGCGACCACGGTCGAGAAGGCGGCGTTGATGCTTGCCGAGACCACCCCGGTCGCGGCAGGGGTGAACGAGTACCAGACGGTCCTGCGCGATGAAGAACCAAAGGCGCAGGACGGCGGCGATTCGCCCTCCTCCGAGCTCGCCGCTGTTATGTCTACCACGTCGTCAAACGGCAGCGTGAAAATCACTGTCGCGTTGGCAAAGTCATCGTTCGATGTGGAGAACTGCTGGACCCAGTGGGGAGCACCATCGGAGACACCGTTGAAGGTCAGCTGGATCACTCCGCTCCCGTCCGCATTCATGACGAAGATCTCCTCGTCGCCGTCGCGGTCGCTGTTGAACGCGATCCGCGTGCCGTCGGGCGACCAGGCCGCGCCGTCGTCCCTGGCCGGGTGGTCCGTGAGCTGGGTGACCCCGCTGCCGTCCGCGTTCATGACGAAGATGTCGAAGTCACCCCCATCGCGGTCACTGCTGAACACGATCCGCGTGCCGTCGGGCGACCAGTCCGCGCCTCCGTCATTAGCGGTGTTGTCGGTGAGCCGAGTAACGCCGCTTCCGTCCAGATTCAACGCGAAGATCTCGAAGTCACCGTCGAAGTTGTTCCCGAGCATTAGTTGCCTGCCGTCGGGCGACCAGCCGGTCACGAATTGGGGGTCTGCGACTCGGACTAGGCCGCTTCCATCTGCATTGATGATGAACATCCCATCGCTTCTTCCGAACGCAATCCGGTTGCCGTCGGGCGACCACGCACCCGGGAAACCGTCGTTCGTAACCACCGTCTCACCGCTTCCGTCGGCGTTGATGACGACAACGTCGCACAGGGCTGTACATCTGCCGAACGTGATCCGCGTGCCGCCGGGAGACCAGAGGGGAATGAGGTCGTTTACAGTGTTGTGGGTGAGCTGGGTGACGCCGCTGCCGTCCGGGTTCATGACGAAGACCTCGACGTCGCCGTCGCGGTCGCTGTGGAAGGCGATCTTGCCTTCGAGATGCCCCGGGGTGTGGCTGAGCTGAGGTCCGTGGATCGTGGGGGCGAGGGGCGCGACGGCCTCGCGACAGCCAGTGAGCGGGACCCCAAGGGCGAGGAGTGGGATCAGGTGTGAGATCGCCCCCCATGGCGACAGCGTCGTATGAAGTCGGCGGCCCATATTTCCTCCTGGGTGAAAAGTGACCCGCATCTCGCACGCGCAATGTGATCATCCAAGGTTCTTGAGCGCTCTAGAGGGGCACGACTCGCGCGGTGCGCGTTCTGGTTCGGGTGATAGATCACCGTGGCTCGACAGCACGCCGCTCCTTTGAGGTTGCGTCTCTCAACACCTGCGCGGCATCAGCATGCCCTTGGGCTTCCGCCCAGACCAGAGCGGTCTTTCCCTCTTTGTCTTTGATGGACACATCGGCTCCGTGATCAAGCAGAGCCCTGATCACATCAACGTGTCCTTTGTGGGCTGCAGCAATCAATGCGGTCCAGCCGGTGTTGTCGTTCGGGACGATGTTCGGGTCCGCGCGGTGGGCGAGCAGGTCTTTGACAATGGCAAGGAAACCGTAGGACGAGGCAAACCCCAGGGCGGTGCGCCCCAGCGCATTGGTTGCATTCACGTCAGCGCCCGCCTTGACCAGAGCAGACACGGTCTCCGCATGCCCTTCTGCCGCCGCAAACATCAACGGCGTCCAACCCAAATCACCGGGCTTGTTAATGTCGGCCCCGATCTCGATCAGTGTGTTTATCAGATCCGTCCTTCCTGCATGCGCGGCCATCAAGGGCAGCGACGGGCCGGATTTCTCGAGTTTATCGTTGAGGCGCCGCAGTGTGTTCCTGCAGGGTTGTCCGCGAGGCTCCTTCTGGCAGACACCGTCGCCGATCTGGCAGAGGAGACTCGCCATGGTCTCTGCGTTTCCTTCCTGTTTGAATTCCTCGACGGACACACGCATGCAGGCGGCGAAAATCAGCGAGTCTCGCGGCGGCCGTTGCGCCGGCAGCGTGGCACTCGTTGCGACCATCAGGACACAGAGGACGGGTGCAGCACGATGATGGATCGTCATACGCTCCTCCTCAACGAGGCGCTCCGCCGAAGAGCCCATCACCACGGCGCCGCGAACGAGTCGCGCAGCCGCATTCAGGATCGAGTCGGACCGACTGGACCCGAGCAGGGCCCAGCCTTGCGAGGCGCGCCCGCAAAAGGCAAACGCCGGGCTACCTATTCGGCAGCTCGGCGGTCGTGGGTCCTTCGGGGCGTCGGGAAGAAAGCGTCGCGGAGGAGGCGAGGACCCGTGGCTTTGCGCCCCCGGCTTTGGCCGGGTTTGCCTTTATCGACGGTGCAACGACTCTTATACGGCTCAGGCTGGATAGCGTCAAGGGCGCCGCCCCGGTGCAGCGCGCGTGAGGCCTTATCGCAGGCCGAACGACACGCCGATCTGAAATACCCGCATCCGGACCGGAGTCTCGACGCGCTCCACCGTGAAGCTGCCGTCGTCGTTCTCCGTGATGCCGCCCGCGGGGACGTACTTCACGCGATCGTGTCGCACGTCGCGCACGCCCAGGTCGATCGCGACCGGCGTGTGGCCCCGCGACACCACGACCAGGAGACCGGTGCCGACCTGCGTCGCGGTCGTGAAGTGGCCGTCGAGGAAGAAGCTGCCGCGGTCGTAGCAACCGCAGTATCGATCGTCGGTGACCGCCGTCCAGAAGAGCGAGCCGCCCAGGGTGGCAAAGCCGTAGGGCCGGATCGGGCCTTGCCCGAGCGTGACCTGCGGACCCACGGCGAGCCCGCCGATGGACGAGTTCGTCGAGACGCCGTAGCCGCGGTAGTCGGAGTCGTAGATCATGTACGTACCGTCGATGCGCAGCCCCAGCGTGGCCTGGCGGTCGAGCCCGACGACGGCGAACCCCGTGAGCCCGGCCGCTACGTTGCCGTGACGGCGGAACTCGCCAAGCGGCTGGGCGACGACAAAGGTCAGGCCGGCGTTCCCCCGATTCCGTACTTCGCGCAGCGCCGAGCGCTGGCCGGCGAGCGGAGCCGCCACCAGCGCGAGGCTGAGTACCACCATGCCGATCCGCCACATATCGCCGTCCCTGTACGAGTGGTCGTGCCCTCGGCGTGGCGGAAGGGCAACGCACGTGCCAAGCTTCCCACGCAGGGGCGACCGCTACGGCTGACCTCAAAAGGGGACATTCGGGAGGGGGAATGGCGCTCATCACGTACGACGACTTCGCGAAGGTCGATATCCGCGTCGGGCGGATCGTGCAGGCGGAGGATTTCCCCCAGGCGCGGAAACCGGCCTACAAGCTGCGCATCGACTTCGGCCCGGAGATCGGGGTGAAAAACTCGAGCGCTCAGATCACGAAGTACTACGATCCGGCCGACTTGATCGGGCGTCTCGTGCTCGCGGTCGTGAACTTCCCGCCGCGCCAGATCGCGACGTTTTTCTCCGAAGTCCTCACTCTCGGCGTGATTCTCGGTGAGGGCGACATCTGCCTCGTACAGCCGGACCGCGATGTGCCGCTCGGCAGCCCGATCGCCTAGGCTCCCCGCTCCAGGAGAAGCTCACGCAGCCGTGTCGCCGCCGGTGACAGGGGCGTCTGGGCGCGCCGCACGACGAGCAGGTCGCGCAGCCACCGCTTCCCTCCCAGTCGGACCGCCACGACCCGCCGGTCGCTGGTCCGCACCGCATGCCGGGACACGATCGCCACGCCCAGCCCGGCCGCCACCGCTTCTCTGATGGCCTCGGTGCCGCCGAGTTCCATCGCGGGCCGCACCGAGACGCCGACCGCAGCGAGGTAGCGCTCGGCGACGCCGCGGGTGCTCGAGCCTTCTTCGCGGGCGATGTAGGGGTGGGCGAAGAGCACCCCGGCCGACACGGCGCGGCGACGCGCCAAGGGGTGACCCCGAGCCACGATGGCGACCAGCTCGTCCTTCACCCACGGGTCGGCGGCGAGCCCGGCCTCAAGCGGCGCTTCGCCGATGACGCCCAGCTCCACCTCGCCGCTCGCCACCCAGCGCTCGATCTCCCGGGTATCGCCGATGCGCAGGCTGAGCGCGATCGCCGGATGGGCCGCGTGAAAGCGGCCGAGGACCCCGGGCAGCAGGTAGGTGCCCGGGGTCGTGCTTGCGCCGACGGCGAGCGTCCCCGCGTTGAGTCCGCGCAGCCCGGCGGCCGTCTCGACGGCGCGCTGCAACAGCCCCACGACCTGTCGAGCGAACGGCTCCAGAAGGCGGGCCGCGGGCGTTGGCCGGATCCCCCGCCCCACGCGCTCGAACAGCGCCACGCCGAAGTACGCTCCCAGACCGCGCAAGTGCTCGGAGACGGCAGGCTGGCTCAGGTGGCGCGCGCGCGCCGCGCGGCCCACGGCGCCCGCCTCAAGGACGGCGAGGAAGAGATCCAGTCGGTGCAGGGTGAGCCCGGGCTTAGCCATAAGCCATAGCGAATGGATGTCATAACATCTTCGTCTTTGCCCGATGCCGCAACCCGGACTAGCGTGGATACCCAACCCCACTGTGTGGAGGTCTCTCATGCGTCACGCCGTGCCCGTTTTCGCCACGCTGGCCGGCCTGGTGGTGCCCCGCGCACTGCCCGGTCAGGCCCCGGCGGCGCC
>Ga0214472_10006962_pt1 | contig 11854 bp, 11 predicted proteins | sample RVTome_6_FD_207662 | JGI IMG/M metagenome (GOLD analysis project Ga0214472, IMG submission 207662) | Soil microbial communities from uranium-contaminated site in the Upper Colorado River Basin, Wyoming, United States - RVT140D175 | ecosystem: Environmental > Terrestrial > Soil > Contaminated >...
TTCCCGGCCCCACCGGCTGCACGCGGCAAAAGCCTAAGCCGTTTCCCGGCGATGCGACGGTATTTGTCATGAACATGAAGAAGATCCTGGAAGATTTTCAAAACGCCATGTCGGCTGCCGCCTTTGCGGAGGCCGGCGAGTTCGATACGGCCAAGGAGGTCTTGGGGCCATCCAAAAACGCCCACAAGAAGGTCCTGCTGGTCACGGACGGCGGCGCGATCCACCAGTCCATCGAACATGCCCTGACTCTCTGCCGCCGCCTGGAAGCACAACTGGAGATCCTCCATGTCCGCACTCCCGGCACGAACCAGGGGACCGAACAGGAGACGTTGAACGACGAAGACAATCCGGCCGGCATCTCGGTCTCCTACTCCGCGGTGGCGGGCCATGACAGCCTGGCGGACACGGTGGCTGAGTACAGTCGCGGCCGACGGGATATCCTCTGCGTCGTCCTGGGGGCGACATCCGCCGACCAGCCCACCGGGAAAAGGAAGAAATCCTCCCGGTCCCTGGCCTGGCTGATGAAGCAGCTTCACTGTCCGGTGGTGGTCTATTCCGGAAGTTCCTGAAAAATCATTGCCCGATTTTTCCGCGACGTGCTCCCGCCGCCTTTTTTATGGCCGGCCGGCGAGAAGCGACAGCAGGAGTACACCGTCGAACAATCGGCCAAGCCGAACCCGATAACCACGACTCTTTTCACCCCGGTTTTTCCCTCGGGGCGAAGGGGCCGCAAAAAAAAAACTATAAGGAGAAAAAAATGGCTGAAACACTGTCAAGTTTCGACAAACACATGACCGCGGTCGCCTTTGCCGAGGCGGGGGAACATGAAACCGCCAAAAAGGTGCTGGAAACCAAATCGGCACCGGCCCCCCTCAAGGCGCAGCACCACGCCAAAAAACCCGTCCTCGCCACCCTCGTCTTCGGCGCCCTCTCCCTGAGCGCCTATTTTTATCTCTTTTCCCACGAGGAGTGGACCACCGACCATTTCACCCGGGGCGGCTGGTACACGGTGCTGCCCCTGGCCAGCGCCGTGTTTTTTTCGTTCATCCACGGCGCCTTCGGCAGCAATCTGCTGAGTGTTCTGGGTCTTGAGGCCAAAAAATAATCACTGCCGCAATAACAATTATACGAAAAAGGAGTCGGGAAGAAATGAAAAGATTACTGGTTATCCTGTTGGGGGTTTTGTTGATCATGCCGCTCGCCACCTCGGCCTTCGGGGCCGGCGGCGACGGACCGCCCAAGGACATCATGAAGGGCATATTCACCAGTGTGGATGCCGCCAACCGCACCGCGGCCTTCATCAAGGAAGGCAATACCGGGGCCATGACCCTGACCCTGGGGGCCGACATGAACGTCGATGCGGTGGTCCTGGACAAGAAAGTGATGGTGAGCCTCGACAGCCACGCCGGCGAGGGGGTGCTCAAGGACATCTCCGTCATGTTCATGGACATGACCGCCGGTAAGGTGATCGCCCTCATCGTGGTCGGGTTGATCGGCGGCCTGCTCTCCGGTTTCATCGGCTCGGGCGGCGCCTTTGTCCTCACCCCGGCCATGATGTCCCTCGGCGTCCCCGGGGCCGTGGCCGTGGCCAGCAACATGTGCCACAAGTTTCCCAAGGCCATGGTGGGCACCTACAAACGCTTCAAATACGGACAGGTGGATCTGAAGCTGGCCGCGGTCATGTCCGCCACCGCCATCGTCGGGGTGCAGATCGGCATCAAGATCCAGAAGTTCATCCTCAACAGTTGGGGCAACGCCGGTTCCAACCTCTACGTCAGCGTCATCTTCGTCTTGGTGCTGGTGTTGGTGGGCTTCTACGTGATGCTCGACGCCATCAAACTCGCCAAGGGCGACACTAACGCCGAAGCCAAGACCGGCAAGCTGGCCCTCAGGATGCAGAAAATCCAACTGCCGCCGATGATCCATTTCAAGGTGGCCAAGGTGACCATTTCCGCCTGGGTGACCGTGCCGGTCGGCCTGGCCACCGGCATGCTGGCCGCCACCATCGCGGTGGGCGGTTTTGTCGGCGTGCCCGGCATGATCTACGTGATCGGCGCTTCCGCCGTGGTGGCCAGCGCCACCGAACTGGGCATCGCCTTTGTCATGGGGGCCTGGGGCTCCTTCCAGTGGGGTCTTTCCGGTCTCATCGATATCCGCTTGACCCTGCTCATCCTCTCCGCCTCGCTCATCGGCGTGCAACTCGGCGCCCTGGGCACCACCTATGTGAAGGATTACATGATCAAGCTGGTCATGGCCTCGGTCATGCTGGTCGTGGCGGTGAGCCGCGGCGCCAAGATCCCCGGCTACCTGGCCGACCTCGGGTGGCGCGCCCAACTGGATGCCGGCCCGGCCGCCCTTCTCGAGTCGGTCAGTTTCTGGGCCCTGGTGGCGGCGCTCGCCATCGCCGGCGTGATCACCTCCGTGGCCATGGCGGTCGGCATGATGAAGGACAAACAGCAGAAAAGGATGGAGGCGGCGGTAAGCCATGGCTAAATATCGCAAGATCCTGGTGGCCTTCGACGGCTCGCCCTCGGCCCGCAACGCCTTGAACATGGCGGCCCGGTTGGCCGGGGAGGACAAGAGCTGGATCAAGGTCCTGGCCGTGGTGCCCGCCTACGAGGGCGACATGGAACTGATCGGGGTCAGCAACATCAAAGAGACCATCGCCGGGCCGGGCCAGAAACTCCTGGACGAGGCCAAGGGACTGGCCGCGGCCGCCGATGTCCACATCCTGGCCGATATGGCGCAGGGGGAACCCTACGACAAAATCGTTCATGTGGCCGAGGAGGAAAAGTGCGATCTGATCATCATGGGCCGCAGCGGCCACAGCCACCTGGAACGAGCCCTCATGGGCAGCGTCACCGCCCGGGTGATCGGCCACACGGACCGCAACGTCCTGGTGATGCCGGACCAGGCCGAACTGGCCTGGGACCGCATCCTCCTGGCCACGGACGGCTCCGACAACAGCCGGGACGCCGCCGATCTGGCCATGGAGATCGCCCGGGAGAAAGGGGGTTCCCTGACTGCGGTCTCGGTGGTCTACACCAACGATGAATTCATCGCCCTGGCGCCCGAGATGATCACCGAACTGGTGGGCAAGGCGGAAAAGGTCCTCGACGGGATCAAGGCCCGGGGGGCCGAGCAGGGTCTGGCCGTGGATACCGTGGTCAAGGAGGGCGAACCCCACGAGGCCATCACCCGGCTGGCCGCGGATATCAACGCCTCCCTGATCGTCATGGGCACCTTCGGCCGCAAGGGTCTCAACCGCCTGCTCATGGGCAGCGTCACCGAACGGACCATCGGCTACGCCGTCTGTCCGGTCCTGGTGGCCCACTAACCAAAATCCGGCTGCAAATCAGTCGATAAAATTCCTCTTTCCCCACCTCCACATCAGGGCGAGCGCATGAAATCATCAAGAAACACGGGGTGTAGCCGGCAGCATAGGGTTTGCCATTAACAATTCGTAATTAGCAATTCACAATTAGCAATTCTTCTATCAGTTACCATGAGCCATGAAGAAAATTGATAATTGATAATAGCTAACCGAATACGATACCCGTTCCCCACTGCATCGCGCCAGCAAAGGAATTTTCGTGCGCTCGCCCCCACCTCCACATCCCTCTTGACCGGCCCTTCCCCCTCGCCGGCCGGTCAAGAGGGATCCCTTTCAACATTTCACCCGAAAGGGTGTTGAATTTGATGAATTACTGTTTTATGCTTTCCGCCTCTGCCCGAAAAGCCGGGGTCGCGCAAAGGCGAAAATTTACCGCATAGGGCCGAGAGGTGAAAAGATGATAACGCTTCTCGCGATACGGCTTGTTTTGGTGTTGGCAAGCCCGTCGCGGGATGCAAAACCCGCGGATACTTCATTGACCACCGGCCCTTAAATCACCCTTGGGGTGGCGGCCCACTATGATCGTCGCATGAAGAATTCCTACCTCCTGTTGCTCCCCCTGTTTTTACTGCCTCCGGCCGTGGCCTCCGGAACGGAGAAGGCGGATACGGTTCTGGTGGTCAAATCCGCCTACAAACTCTATCTCAGGAAAAACGGCCGCAGTTTCAAGGAATTCGACGTCCGCTTCGGGGGCAATCCCAAAGGCCATAAGCTCAGGGAAGGAGACGAGCGCACCCCGGAAGGAAAGTACGTCCTCGATTTCAAAAACGAAAACTCCGCCTTCTATAAATCGATCCGCATCTCCTACCCCAACGAGGCGGATCGCCAACGGGCCGCGCAATTGAAAGTCGATCCGGGTGGCGCGATCATGATCCACGGCCTGAAAAACGGCGAGGAAAGATACGCCTGGCTTTACAAGCGTTACGACTGGACGGAAGGTTGCATCGCCGTCACCAACCGCGAGATGGACGAAATCTGGCAGGCGGTGGAAGTCGGCACCCCGATCGAAATCCGGCCGTAAACGTCTCCCAGCGGGTTTTGGCTTGTAACATCCGTGTCCATCCGTGAGAAGCCGTGTCAAAAAAAATCTGTGATTTTGACGGCGTTTGACAGCTAAGGGAGATGGAAATTACCAATTTACCGTTTTTAGGTTCAACCGTAGGAGCGGGCCATGCCCGCGATTATTGGTATTCAGAGTCATATTTATCGCGGGCATGGCCCGCTCCTACAGATGATTCGATAGTTACCAGGCGAACACCGAAAACGGTAATTTAAGAATTTCCGAATCCCTTACCGATAATATCATAGCCGTTAGGTCCATAGCCTGACGGCTATGGACCGAGGAGCCCACCGTAGGGGTCCCGCCTGGCGGGATGCCTGCCCGGGTCGAGATAACGATCAGGGGACAGGGGCGTAGGGGCAGGCCCCCGTGCCTGCCCGGGTCGAGGTAAAATCAAAAATATATTCGCGCCCACCGTAGGGGCGAACCTGCGTGTTCACCCTGGTCGATGCTACCAAGGACGAACGTCGAACGTATGGCCAACCTCGGACCAAACCTCGTTCCTACGCTCCAGCGTGGGAACGTAAGCCTGACGCTCCCGCGTCCTGGCGCCGGGCTCCTCACAGGCAAATGATAATGGTTGCAGAATGAGCGCAATTAAAAACAAACCCACCCCGGTGCTGCTGGCCATTCTGGATGGCTGGGGGTACGGGGAGCCGAGCGACACCAACGCGGTGCATGTGGCCAAGACGCCCAACATGGACCGGTGGCTGGCCCGCTATCCCTTCACCACCCTGGTGGCCCACAACGGCCTGGTCGGCCTGCCGGAAGGGCAGATGGGCAACTCCGAGGTAGGCCATCTCAATATCGGGGCCGGCCGCATCGTTTATCAGGATTTCACCCGGATCAACCGGGCCATCCGGGATCGCTCCTTCTTCGCCAACCCGGTCCTGGCGCGGGCCATGGACGGAGTCCGGGACCGGGGCGGAGCGCTCCACCTCCTGGGGCTGGTGTCGGACGGCGGGGTGCACAGCCATCTCGACCATCTGGTGGCCCTCTTGGAAATGGCCCGGGAGAGGAAGCTGGAGCGGGTCTATATCCATGCCTTCATGGACGGCCGCGACACCCCGCCCGAGAGCGGCGCCGCCTACCTGGCCCGATTGGCCGGGGAAGTGGCGCGGATCGGGTGCGGCCGGGTGGCCACGGTGACCGGCCGCTATTACGCCATGGACCGGGATAATCGCTGGGACCGGGTCCACAAGGCCTGGCAGGCCCTGGTGCAAGGCATCGGCCTCCGGACGGCGGCCGAGCCGGAGGAGGCGGTGCGGCAGGCCTACCGGCGGGGCGAGACCGATGAATTCATCCAGCCGCTGGTGCTGCTGAACGGGGACGAGCCGGTGGCCACGGTGCGGGATGGGGATAGCATCATCTTTTTCAATTTCCGGGCCGACCGGGCCCGACAGTTGACCCATGCCTTCACCGACCCGGACTTCGAGGCCTTTCCCCGGCCCGACCGGCCCCGCCTGACCGAATATGTCACCTTCACCCGCTACGACAACCATTTCGACCTGCCGGTCGCCTTTCCACCCGCCAAGCTGCGCCGGATTCTGGGCGAGGAGATCAGCCGCCACGGTTTGTCGCAGCTCCGCATCGCCGAGACCGAAAAATATGCCCATGTCACCTATTTCTTCAACGGCGGCCGGGAAGAGCCTTTTGCCCTGGAGGACCGGCTCCTGGTGGCTTCGCCGCAGGAGGTGGCCACCTATGACCGGAAACCCGAAATGAGCGCTCCGGCGGTCACCGACACCCTGCTGGCCCGGCTGGCGGAGAAGGAATACGGCCTGGTGGTGCTGAACTTCGCCAACGCCGACATGGTTGGCCATACCGGGATCATGGCGGCGGCGATAAGGGCCTGCGAGGTGGTGGACAGTTGCCTGGGCCGGCTGGTGGAGCGGTTTATGGCCATGGGCGGGGTGGTGTTGATCACCGCGGATCACGGCAATGCGGAAATCATGTACAATAAGGAAACCGGCGGCCCGATGACCGCCCACTCCTCGAACCCGGTGCCCCTCATCCTGGTGAGCGATCGTCATCTCGGCTGGAACCTGCGTACCGGCGGCGCCCTCAAGGATATCGCCCCCACCGTCCTCGATCTGCTGGGACTGCCGCAACCCGAGGAGATGGAAGGAATCAGCCTGCTGAAAAAAGTATGATTTTTGAAGTTTGATTTTTGATTTATTGTTGGGGTTCGCGGGGCTCACCCCAACCCACTCGGGTCCACAGATTACGCAGATTATCGGTATAAAGTCTTCAGTCTGTGAGAAAAAAATCCGTGTAATCCGTGCAATCTGTGGATAAAAAAATGCCGGTTGGGGTGAGCCTCGCGAACCCCAACGATTTTTCTCCTGACTCCTGACTCCTAACTCTTAACTCCTCACTCTCATGCCATGAAATACATCAGCACCAGGGGGGGGATCCCCCGCATAGCGTTCAAGGAGGCGGTGATGATGGGGCTGGCCGATGACGGCGGCCTGCTGCTGCCCGAGACCCTGCCGGTGGTGGACGACGCCACCCTTGCGAGCTGGGGCACCCTCACCTACCCGGAACTGGCCCGGGCGGTGATGTCGCTTTATATCGACGACATTCCGGACCCCGACCTGCGCCGCCTCATCGACCGTTCCTACGCCGCCTTCGGCCATGAGCAGGTGACGCCGGTGAAGGAATGCGGCGGCCTGCACATCATGGAACTCTTCCACGGCCCCACCCTGGCCTTCAAGGACGTGGCCCTGCAATTCCTGGGCAATCTTTTCGAATACATCCTGGCCGAGAGCGGCGGCCACATGAACATCCTCGGCGCCACCTCCGGCGACACCGGCAGCGCCGCCATCTACGGGGTGCGCGGCAAGGCACGGATCAACATCTTCATCCTGCACCCTTACCAACGGGTGAGCCCGGTGCAGGAGATGCAGATGACCACGGTGCTGGACGACAATGTCTTCAACATCGCGGTGCGCGGCACCTTTGACGACGGCCAGGCCATCGTCAAGGCCATTTTCAACGACATCCCCTTCAAGGAGCGCTATCGGCTGGGGGCGATCAATTCCATCAACTGGGCCCGGCTCCTGGCCCAGGTGGTCTATTACGTCCACGGCTGGCTGCGGGTCGGAGCCCCGGCTGGACAAGCGGTGGATTTCGCCGTGCCCACCGGCAATTTCGGCGACATCTTCGCCGGTTACGTGGCCCGTCGTCTCCTCTCCCCGCAACGGATAAGGCGCCTCATCCTGGCCACCAACGAAAACAACCTGCTCAGCCGTTTCGTGCTGGCCGGCGATTACTCCAAGGGCGAAGTAAAAGCGACCTCCAGCCCCTCCATGGACATCCAGGTGGCGAGCAATTTCGAGCGTTATCTTTACTATCTGAACCAGGAGGACGCGGCCAGGACCAGGCGGGACATGGAGGATTTCGACCGGACCGGGCGGCTTGATTTCAGCGACCGGAGCGGCCGGATCAGGGAGGATTTCGATTCCCGGAGCGTCATTGAAACGGAGACCATCGAGACCATTACGGACTTTTACAAGGAAAACCACTGCCTGCTCGATCCCCATACCGCGGTGGGGGTACGCGCGGCCCTGGACCTCCGCCGGGATGAAACCCCGATGATCTGCCTGGCCACGGCCCATCCGGCCAAGTTCGGCGAGGCGGTGCGCCGGGCCATCGGCCAAGAGCCGCAAATGCCCCCTCCCCTGGCCGGCCTGGGCGAACTGCCCTCCCGCTGCGAGGTCCTGGACGCCGATGCCGGCCAGGTGCGTCATTTCATCGAGGCCCACGCTCTACAAGGATAGAACTACTATTGGGAATAGCCGCAAAAGAGCGCAAAGAAACGCTGCGAGATCATCAGGTATTGCGTTTTTGAATTTTCTCTGCGCTCCTTGCGTTCTTTTGCGGCTAACGGGTTTTGACCTGTCGGATACGGGGAATTTCGCGGCTGAAGCCGCTCCCACGCGTGGGCATTCGGATTTTCACCTTTGAGGGGCCGCCCGGCGGTCATTGCCCATGATCGATATGGAGAGCCATAAAAAGCGGGTCGAGGAGGCGGTGGCCTTTTTGCGGCCCCGGCTCGGCCGGCCGGTAGGCATCGGCCTGGTTCTCGGCACCGGTCTTAGCGGCCTGGCCGAGGCGGTGGAGACTGAGTGGGTCCTGCCCTACGGGGCGATTCCTCATTTTCCCCGGGCCACGGTGGCGAGTCACGGCGGCAATCTGCTCCGCGGCCGGCTGCAAGGGCGGGAGGTGCTGGTCCTGCAAGGGCGTTTTCATTATTACGAGGGATATTCCACCCTGGAACTGACCCTGCCCGTCCGGGTGCTGGCCCTGCTGGGGGTGGAGATACTGCTGCTCACCAACGCGGCCGGCGGCCTGAATCCCGCCCTGGAGCCGGGTGCCATCCTGGTTATCCAAGACCACCTCAACTTCATCGGCGAAAACCCCTTGCGAGGTCCCAATGTGGATGAATGGGGCCCTCGTTTTCCGGATCTTTCCCAGCCCTATGATCCGCTCCTGATCGCCGCGGTCCGCCAAGCCGCCGTCCGGCTGGGTCTGCCCCCGGTCGCCGGCGGCGTCTATGTCGCCATTCCCGGACCCAGTCTGGAGACCCCGGCCGAGACCCGTTATCTGCGCAACTGCGGGGCCGACGCGGTGGGCATGTCCACGGTGCCCGAGGTGATCGTGGCCCGGCATGCCGGCATGCGGGTACTGGCCCTGTCGCTGATCGCCAATGTCAACAATCCCGACAACCTGGCCCCCATTCGGCTGGACGAGATCATCAGCCGGGTCCGGACCGCCGCGCCCGCTCTGCAACGGCTCATCATGGAGGTGCTGGCCGGAATGTAGGGCCAAGGGTAAACGTTCAACAGCGCCCCATCCGCACGCGATGAGGCCGCCTGCTTACGTATATTCGGGGCACTGCTGAACGTTTACAGCACCGGGGATTACTCAATCTTGGTCGGCCTGGTGAACGGGTGCCAATAAGGAAAGTATTTGCCACTCCCGGTCAATAAAGGTACAAATAAGGGACGCGAGCGGCAAATCGGCAGACCGCGCAGGTTGGTTGACATTCGGCGGAAACTGACTCTTGTTTTCAACAAGCCAAGTTTTGACGGATTCGCAAAAAGCCGTGATTAACCGCGAAGGACGAGAAGTTAACATCCTGATTTGTTTCGTCTTTTATTCGCGATCTTCGTGGCCTTCGCGGTGAAAACAATGTTTTTACAAGGCCATCAAGTTTTCCGTGTAGCCCTATGATCTCGCCTTGGCGCATCAGGGCGCCCAGGCATGACGCCGGTAAACCCCAGCATCTGAGAGGATGGACCTATGTTCGGACTAGGCATGCCGGAACTCATTATTATTCTTGTGATTATCGTGATCATCTTCGGGGCCGGCAAACTGCCGGAAATCGGCGCCGGCCTCGGCAAGGGGATCAAGAATTTCAAGAAGGCGACTCGCGACGAAGATGCGGGGGACAAGCTGGAAGACAAAAAAGAAGACTGAGGTACTGTTATGTTCGGACTGGGAACACCTGAACTGCTGGTGATTTTCGGCATCGCCTTTCTGATCTTCGGCGGCAAGAAGCTGCCCGAACTCGGCGCCGGTCTCGGCAAGGGGATCCGCTCCTTCAAGAGCGGTCTGCGCGAGGTCGAGGATGCCGGCAAGGATGTGATCGATGCGGTGCCCGGTGTCAAGGAGACCGCGGAGCTGAAGAAGGAGATCAACGAGGTCAAGGATCTGGGCAAGACCGTGGTCAAGTAACGCTCTTACCGCTCACTGTCCACCGTCCACTGTCTTTTTTCAGGCCCTGATCATCTCCTCGTTGAGCAGGGCGTCGGCAAAATTGCAGACAAACTCCCGTTGGGCCGGAGTGGCGTGGGCGATGCACGTACAGTGCAGATTGGTCTGACTGCGAATCAGAAGTTCCAGCCGCAGAAAATCCTCGCCAAGTTCCACCGCAAAACAAAAGGGGCCGCACTCCTCATGACCCTGTTGCGGCCGGGCCAGCAGGTCCGGCGGCACCGCCAGCCAGAAGATCCCCTCGACCGAGCCCGGTGGCAGGGTCCTTTTCAGGTAGCTCTCAATATTGGCCCGCTCCTCGCGGCTCAACTCGTCGATCAGCAGTTGTCGCATTTTTTCAGATATCCAGGAAAGTAGTGTCGCGATTCAGCAGTTCGCAGCCGTCCGGCCGGACCACCACCATGTTTTCCAGCCTGATGCCGCCCCATTCCGGCAGATAGACGCCGGGTTCCACGGTCACCACCATGCCGGCCGCCAATTGGCGCCGGCTGCGTTTGTTCAGGTACGGGGCCTCGTGTACCGCCAGACCGACCCCGTGGCCCAGCCCGTGGCCGAAACGATCCCCCAGACCGGCCGTTGCGATGGTTTGCCGGGCCGCCCGGTCCACCTGCCGGGCCATGGCCCCGGCCCGGATTCGGGCCATGGCCGCTTTCTGGGCCTGCCGCACCAACCGGATACGTTCCACGGTCGGCCGGTCGGGATCGCCCAGGACCACGGTGCGGGTCATGTCGGAGCAATAACCGGCCAGCCGCACCCCCATGTCGATCACCACCGGTTCCCCTTGCCGGATGGGCCGGTCGGTGGGCACGGCATGGGGCAGGGCGCCGTTGGGACCGGCGGCAACGATGGTGGGGAATGAGGGGCCTTCGGCCCCCAGCCGCAGCATGGTCGCCTCGATATGCCGGGCCGCCTCTTTTTCGGTCATGCCGGGTCCCAGTTGCTTGTAACATTCCCGGAAAACATCTTCGTTCAACCACACGGCCCGGCGGATCAGTTCGATTTCCGCCTCGCTCTTGCATTCGCGCAGCCTCTCCACCAGATCGGTCGAACCCATCGTTTCCACCCCTGAAGGCCGCAGGGCCTCGGCAAGCCGCAGGGCGGTGGCATGCATCATGGCGTGACTCTCGAAGGCCAACCGTTTGAGGCCGAGTTTGGGGAGCAACTTGACCAGCAGGGGCACCGGGCCGCGCTGGTACAGGACGATATCGTACCAGGCGCCCGCCTCGCTTTCGGCATGCAGTTGAAAACGGAAATCGGTCAGCAGCAGGGGCCGGCCGCGCAAGGGGATGAGCAGGGCCCCGGAGCTTTCCTGAGCGGAGTGATCTTCTGCAGTATAGCCGCTCAGGTAGCGCCGGTTTTCCGGCTGGGTGACCAGCAGGGCCTGCACGCCTTTCCGGCGCAGGCGCCGGCGCAGATTATCCAAGATGGCGGGAATCGGCGGCGGCGACGAAGGCCGGGGATGGGAAGAGGTCGAGTGCATGAAAAGATGGTAATCGGTGATCGGTGGACCCGGCTTCGCCGAAAACAGGCTACGCCGTGGCAAGCGGTGGACCGTAGGGGCAACCCCCCGTGGTTGCCCGGGTCGATGCAACCACAGAGGTAATATGCTTCCCTTGTTC
>Ga0214472_10006963_pt1 | contig 11854 bp, 8 predicted proteins | sample RVTome_6_FD_207662 | JGI IMG/M metagenome (GOLD analysis project Ga0214472, IMG submission 207662) | Soil microbial communities from uranium-contaminated site in the Upper Colorado River Basin, Wyoming, United States - RVT140D175 | ecosystem: Environmental > Terrestrial > Soil > Contaminated >...
GAGACGCGGCTGAATCTGATCTGCCCAATCCACCTCGTACATGGTATAAGCCGAGCTGGGGTCAATCCGGAAACCGCTGACCGTTGAAGAGTCTTCTGCCAAACCTTGTCCAATGAGTTCGTCATTGCTGAGTTGCACACCAACGTTAACGGTCCAATCGCCAAAAGACATGGTGTCGTTAAGCTCAAGGTTCTGGGATTTGAATTCGGATTTAACTACGGAAACGCCATCGCCCAGACTCGCCTGCAAGCTACCTTGCCAGAAGCGCGCTTGGTAAATATAGGGCATCTCCGCTCGTTGGTCGGGCGTCAGGAAACTCGCCTGTTCACTGCCAACGATGGAAATGAATCCCCAGCCGTTGGAAGAACGCTGCAGGTCTTCTGAATCGGAATAGGTTTGGTAGCCCACATGGATATCGTGCGCCAGCGAACCTGTCTGAAGGAAATAGTCGTAGCCAATCTCAAAGCTTTCGCGAAAGAAGTCCTGATCGTTTATGAGTTCCGATGCTCCGATGACGCCACCGCCCTGGCGAATGCCATTTTCCAGATAACCGTAGCGGTCAACCAAAGGTGAAGCGAGTGCGTTGAAAGCATCGTCGCCGTCACGTAAGAGCGGAACCTGGAACTGACCCTGGGTTTCTAGATTGTTCACGTTCAAACTGGAACTTCCGTCGATGCGGGCAAGATTGCCCAAAATAGCGTCAGGCCGTTCAGAAGATTTGTTCTCGAAATCGGCATATTTGAATGAAAGGACGCTGTTGGAATTCACAATCCATGAACCTTCCAAAATACCAATCCGCAAAGTGGCCGAAGCACCAGATGTGGCAGTACCCGCAGTAGCTACGCCACCCACGCCCGCCGCCGTCACCTGACGATCTGAATCGCGATAGCTGGCACTCAGGGTAATGTCGTTGGTCGGTGAGAAAGTGAGTTTGCCAAACAATTCGTCGCGATCGCTCTCGAAATCGGGCACATCACCGTACAAGTTGGAGCGGTTGTCCCGCTGCACATTGGGTCCGTAATAGGATGCGTAGAAAAAGAGGCGATCTTTTACCAACGGTCCACCAAAATTGGCCGTAATCCAGGTGCGGTCTTCTTCGGTTAGGGTGGAGTTGGGCGTTTCGTCGTCGGCAGTGGTGCTATTGGGTTGAAGCTGATAGCGAACCTCTCCGCCAAAGGTATTGGTCCCTGTTTTGGAAATGGTGTTAATGGAGAAACCGCCTGCGCGGTTGAAACCCATCGCCTTGGCACCGCCTTTAACCACTGCAACTTCCGCAATATCGTGGGACGAGGGCTCTGCCGACAAGGTTCCGAAAAGTGGCAATGTGACATTTACACCATCGAAGAGGTACACGTTATCCTGGCCACTGCCCCCCGCAGATGGGCCACGAACCTGATCTTCGGTGTACTGAACGCCAGGAATCAGTTTCACAATATCGCGGTATTCCTGACCGGTTGGAACCAGATCCACCACTTCCTGGTCAATGGCAGCCTTTAACTCTGCCGAGGTCACATCAATGGTCGCAGCTTCAGCCACTACCACCATTTCCTCGCTGGATGAAGCAGGAACCATGGTAATGGTTACAATCTCTCTTTGCTGCAAACGCACTGGCACGTCTGTCTTGGAAGCCTTCATGCCTTCCATAGTTGCTGTCAGGACATACTCGCCTGGTGTTAATGACAACAGGCGGAAACTACCTTCTGCATTGCTAACTGTGGTCCGTTTTTGCGGCAGCACATTGGACTCAGCCGTAATCACAACGCCTGGCAGTCCTTCGCCATTGCTGTCCACCACATTGCCAATGATACTACCGGTTTGCTGGCCAAATACGGCCAAGCCAAAAATCAGAATGCTCAGACTCATCAGCCTTAGCTTACTCATGAACCCTCCTCAGGTCATTTTCCTAGGGAACGCGCGGGATCAATCTTCACGGCCAGGTAGGGCTCACTGAACTCCACCTATGCATTGGCAGCTACACGGAGGCCAATCGCTCCCCCCACTCGCGCAACATTTTGTGGGCTTTAAATTCATAACTTTATGAATTGTATTTGGATCGAATAAACCAAATATCGGGAATGGGGTCAAGTAATAGTTTTATCATGCTATTTCCGATGATATGGTGACTCTAAAATGTCGCCATGCCCTTGAAAATAAAAGGACTATTCCGCAAACAATTCCCTCCCAACCCGTGCATACCCGCAACCGCATTTTTTCTAAAGGAAAGGCCCCTCCATGTGGATGCTTCTGCTCATCACTTTTCTGCAATCTCCTGATTCACTTAGTGTTCGCCAACTTGCAAACAAGACTTCCAACCTCATCCAACAACCTGCCCTGGCGGATAGTTTCTGGGGTGTTGTGGTGTATGCCCCCATGCGCGACAGGGTTCTTTTTGAACACCAGTCAGGTAAAAACTTTCGCCCGGCTTCGAATATGAAAATTTTTACCACCTTACTGGGTTTTGAATACCTGGGACCCGACTTTCAATATCAAACGGTCATTTACCATACCGGGACCCTGGATGAGGCCACCGGCATTCTCAAGGGCGATTTGATTATCGAAGGTCGGGGCGATCCCAGCTTAACCGGCAACGACACGCAACTCCCCTTCCTGACAGAACATCTGTTAATCGCGGTGATTGGCGAATTGAAAGCGCTTGGGTTGCGGGAAGTTCAAGGGGATATTTGGGGGGTCACCGGCTATTTTGATGAGGTTTCGATTCAGAATTCGTGGGAATGGGATGACATTGGCTCTTATTACGGCACGCCAGTGATGGCCTTGAGCCTGAACGACAGTTGGGTGGATGTGACGCTGGGTGCCGACGAGATTGGCACCCCATTCGCCGCAATTCATCCAACTGCGTCCACCATGGACGTTCGTTTTGAAACCAGCAGCGTGGGGGCCGAGCTGGATCTGGAAATCCAGCGCATCTGGGGTACCAACCAGGTGGTGGTCAAGGGCACCCTGCCACCCTGCACGCAAACCACCCGCACCTTCTCGGCATGGAATTCGAGCCAGTACTTTCTGGATCTTTTCTCTGCCTGGGCACGCCAGGAGGGTCTCCTGCTTCGCGGCCAAACCAGACTTTCAACTCACTTCCCAAAAGCCTCCCGCCAACTGCTCACCACCATAGATTCACCCAAATTCAGCACCCTTGCCCAACGCCTGATGCGTGAATCGCAAAACCACTATGCGGATTGCGTTTTGAAAACGGTGGCCAGAGAACTTACCGGCGAGGGCAGTTTCGAGGCTGGCTCTCGCGTCGCAGCGGAGTTTTTATCCAGTATCTACGCCCATTTCAATGCTGATAAACCAACCCTGCTTGGCATCACGATGCGGGACGGTTCTGGGTTGAGCGCGCAAAACTATTTAAAACCCCAAGACCTGCTGCACCTGCTTCGCTATGGCTTGGAACAGCCCTATGCTGAAGCCTGGATCGCCACCTTCCCCCCCCTGGGCACTGCGGGAACCCTTTCGCGTCGGGGCCTTGAGAACTCGCCCGCCATTGGCCGCGTCTGGGCGAAAACCGGCTATATTTACCGCAGCCGCACCCTTTCGGGCTATGCGCTAACCCTGGCTGGTGAACCGCTGATTTTCTCCATCATGACCAACAACTACAGTGCTATGACCACTGAAATTAACGGTGTTCAGGATCACCTCTGCGACCTGATGGTGCGCCTGAAACCCACCCGGAAGGTACGTTCTCGGTTGCAGAGTTCCCCCTCCATCTTGCAGACCCAGCTTCCTTAAGTCCACCCCACAGCCCGATCCGGCAGCCGAAACCCTTGCGCCGCAAGGGAACTCCTCCATGGTGGGCTACGCCATGCCCAACCGGAGCGCCGTGTTCTCGACACGGCTTCCCCATGCCCAACCGGCGCGCCGTGTTCTCGACACGGCTTCCCCATGTCCAACCGGAGCGCCGTGTTCTCGACACGGCTTCCCCATGCCCAACCGGAGCGCCGTGTTCTCGACACGGCTTCCCCATGCTGGGGTTTGTCGAATCTGCATTGCCCGACCCGGCGGCCGAAACCCTTGCGCCGCAAGGGAACTCCTCCATGCGGGGCTTGACCATGCAGGGGGTGGCCGATTCGGAGATCGGCGCTCCATTTCCCCGCAATGGGGAGCGCCCAGGCCTGACCGATGCCGGTCCCCGGCCTCTGTCCGGCCAGGGCTTGGGTGTTTACTTGTTTCCCGCCTCCGGCTCCTTTTGACCTCGGGCCAACCGGAAACCGCTGCCGTCGTCGCGGAGGCCAGGCGTGCTGCCGTCACGGCTAGCAGACCGACAGCCCCTGCCTCCGAGGTCCCAGGAACCCCCGCGCAGCACACGGTCCTGGCCACTGTCAGGGCCAACAGGGTCGTGCTGTGGTTCTGCTGTGTAGTCTGCCAGCCAGTCCTGGCACCACTCCCAGACATTGCCATGCATTTGGTACAGCCCCCATGCATTGGCTGGCAGTGCCTTCACAGGCACAGTTTTTTGGCGGTACTCGCCCTCCGGGCTCCCCGCCAAAGGCTCCGTGCCGCGATAATTCACCTGATCGGTGGTGATGCTATCCCCAAAGTGGAAGATAGTTTGCGTTTCCGCCCGACAGGCGTATTCCCACTGGGCCTCGCTGGGGAGGCACGAGTGCAAAGCAGGTTGCCTGGTGTTCAAAGCCTGCATAAACGCCTTGCAATCGTCCCAACTCACATTTTCAACTGGAAGATCCTCTCCCATGAACCTGCTGGGATTCTCCCCAACAACCGCCTTCCAAAGCGCCTGAGTCACGGTGGTTTCTCCCAGCCAGAAACCGTGAGTCAGGGTGACTTCGTGTTGGGTTTCGTCAGTCCACCCTTCCGGGTCCTTTTCCCCAGCTCCCATTAGAAAACTCCCCGGTGGGATCCAGCGGAAGCCGTAGCGGACACCTTTGAAGGTGAACGCCATCCAAAGCCCATAATCATCTTCACCCCAGTCGCTAGCCCAAGCCTCAGGGAATTCCGGCGGTGCAGTGGCCTTCGACAAACGCATCATGCCAAGTCCTCCCAAGGCAAAAGAAGAAGGAGCCGGCAAGCTTTCGCGTGCCATGCTTGGCGGCTACTAGCATACCGGCTCCAGGAAACTCTTTGCCAAGCGCTTCGCAGTAGGCCTGGACAGGTCATGGGTTGGGTCAAAAGGTGCCATCCAGCTACTTTTTGCTCTCGGGCCAACCGGAAACCGCTGTTGTCGTTGCGGTTGTCAGGCGTGTTGCCGTTACGGTTAGCAGACCGACAGTTCCTGCCTTCGTTGTTCCAGGAACCCCCGCGCAGCACACGGTTCTGGCCACTTGCACCCAAAACCTGCCTAATCATACGTCCAACTCCCTGCGCTGGTGCAAGAGATTCTTCCGCCAGGCACCGCAATCGGCATGGGCCACGATGGCATGTACCGAAGCATAGGCCTGCTGCAATCCCAAAGCACTCAGCTCACCCTGCTGGTAGCGTTCTTCCCATTTCCCCAAAGCATGAACATAGCGTTGTTTGCGACGCCGATTCAAACGCAGGCTTTCGTGAAAGATCCGGTAGCCCAGAAACGGCAAACCTTGCTGACTGCGATTGATTTGGGTGTTTTCCTTCAGGGTCAGGCCACGATGTTCGCCAACCCAAGCCTTAATTTTGGGCAACGCCGAACGAACCGCTCCCCTGGTGGGTCCCCACCACACCACATCGTCCATGTAGCGCACATAGCCTGGCGCTTTCAGCGTTTCGGTCACAAAACGGTCAAGGCCGTCCAGATAGAAATTGGCAAAAATCTGAGAGGTCAGCGCACCAATGGGCAGGCCTTTACCGGGTTTGGTTGTGTAGGCTTCCAAAATTCGCTCGAAAAGGGCCGCCACGCCCTGGCCTTTGAATTTGCGCAGCAAAAGCAAGAACATCTGCATGTGATCAATACTGTCGAAATAGGCAGCCATATCCACCTTGCCATACCAGGGCAATTGCTGAGAGAAGATCCTGGCGCGATTCACAGCCGCCAGCGTTCCCTTGCCTATGCGACAGGCGAAGGTGTTGGGAATCAGAGCACGATCCAGCACGGGCTCACAAAAGCGCATGAGGGCATGATGGAGAATCCGGTCCTCAAAACAAGGCGCATAAATGATGCGGGGTTTCGGGTCCCAGATTTTAAAGCGAAAAAATCTCCCTGCGGGTAATCTACCTGCCAGGAGACCTTCCCGGAGCTTGGCTAAATTGGGAAACAGGTTGGCAAAAAAGGCTTGCACTTCCAGGCGGTCGCGCTTGCCAAGGGCAGCGCGATGGGCTGCCCAGGCCAGGTTATTCCAGGACCCAACCTGTCCAAGGTCTAAAAGATAGCGTTTCAAACCCGCCTACCCAGTCTCATGCCGAAGATCCCTTCCCAGGATTGCCCCTGGCTCCCAGCTCTTTTTGCAAAAGGGCCAGAAAGGGAGCGCCAAACTTTTCCACTCTTGCCTCGCCAACCCCTTCCAATGACGCCAACTGGGTCTTGCTGACAGAAGTCCACATGGTCATGGCTGCCAGGTGTTCGTTGTTAAACACCGCATAAGCGGGCATGTTGGCTGCCTCAGAGATCTGTTTTCGCAAATCGCGCAATTTAGAATAGAGAGCGAATTGGTCCGCGCTCAGCACTTCGCGGTAATCGATTTTGGGTTTCCTGGGTCCCGAGAGTGCGTCGGTGGAACCGTAACTGATGCAAAAACTCCAAAAACTTTGGTGGCCTGCGGCCACAAACGCTTTGTCTATGTGGAGGATTTGGTGGGTGCCAAGAAACTGATTCATCTTTGCCTGGTGGGTGGATCCGTCGTGAGTGGGAACCGTAAAGCATTGGATCTTCATAGTTGTCTTTCCCCTCCCTGGTCAGACAGCACCCGGTCCCCGGGCGCAGTCGGACCAGGGGCCTGCTGTTTCCTGGCCTCCGGCCCCTTTTGACCTCGGGCCAACCGGAAACCGCTGCCGTCGCTGCGGGAGTCAGGCGTGAGGCCGTCACGGAAAGCAGACCGACAGTACCTGCCTTCGAAGCGCCAGGAACCCCCGCGCAGCACACGGTTCTGGCCACTGTCAGGGCCCACAGGGTCGTGCTGTGGTTCTGCTGTGTAGTCTGCCAGCCAGTCCCCGCACCACTCCCAGACATTGCCATGCATCTGGTACAGCCCCCATGCATTGGCTGGCAATGCCTTCACCGGCACTGTTTTTTGGCGGTACTCGCCCTCCGGGCTCCCCTCCAAAGGATCTGTTCCGCGATAATTCACCTGATCGGTGGTGGTGCTGTTGCCAAAGTGGAAGATGGTTTGCGTTCCCGCCCGGCAGGCGTATTCCCACTGCGCCTCGCTGGGCAGCCTTAACTCCAGGCCTGGATGCTCCTGGTTCAGGCGTTGCAACTGCTTTTGACAGTCGTTCCAACTTACGTTCTCCACGGGTAATTCCTCCCCCTTAAATTCGCTTGGGTATTCACCGGTGATCGCCTGCCAAAACGCCTGGGTGCAGGCCGTATTCGCCAGCCAAAAGCCCCGGCTCAGCGTCACCTCATGCTGGGTTTCGTCTTTATCCCGCCCTGGCTCATCCTCAGGTGACCCCATGGTGAAAGTACCTGGCCAGATCCAGCGAAAGCGTTGGGTGACGCTCACACGGTTAGCTGAGCCAAAAAGTTTTTTTAGCATTCCTTGTTTGGTCCAATACATCCAATCGACAAAAATCCCGTGCTCATCAACGCCGATGTTATTACACCACTCCGGCTGGGCAAAAGTACCTGTTTCAAAAAGACCTAACTGGTCCTGAGACATCCAGGTGCCAGTTTTTAGGGGAAAGGTTCCCACATGGACTCTATCCTTATTTTCTACTCGGATATTTCCCGGGGGGAGCCAGTAGATCCTGCGGCGTCCCTTTTCATCCTCCGCTACACCAAACAAGCCGCGCCCATCGCAGCCAAGCGCTTTGGCCCAAAAGGGACGTTCGGGATGCGCCAGACGCTGTAGCTGAAAAATGCCGTCGTGGCCGCGCAAGGTCCATGCTTGTTTTTGTGGCAACGCCAGGATGGGATGGTGCGTCAATGCCAGGCTGCGCAAGGCTCCTTTTGGTTTGGGGCCGTGGGTCAGAAAACCTGCCTGTACCGCAAGCTTCCCCAGCAAGCATCCCTGTTGCCAGGCGTCAGACTGCATGGCACCTTGGTTTTCTTGAAACACCAGGTTCTGGCCTTCCAAACGCAACACCCACTCAGTCACCTCGCCTTCCAGGTCCAGAACCCAGCGGAAGGGTTCGATGTCCATGCCTGCTGGAATAGCTACCTTCCCTGCGCGCACGTCCTCTTTGTTCCGTTGCAGCCACAGCACCACCAGTCCTGGCTGATGCTGCCAGGCTACGGCGGGCTGACGTCGGCTGAGGTCGTCCACATAGTTGCCCAGGCAGTTGTTGCCGGCTTCCACCTGCTTGGACATGCGTTGGAAATAGGTTTCCTCTTCTTCGTGGGGAAGCCCTAGTTGCCGGAACACCGTCAGTCGCTCTTCATTCAAGACCGCCTCACCCATCCAGGCGTGGTGCTTCTTCAGCAAAGCCAGCAGCGCCAGACCTTTTTCCTGGCCAAACTTGGCGAACTTGGCCAAATAGTGGGTTTTGGCTTCCGGGTTCAGCACCATTTCCTCTGTGCTGCGACGGCCCTGAGGGCTGTTCCACAAGGCGTACTCACTGCCCACATCCGCCTGCTGGGGGCTCAAAGACTTGCGCGCCGCCCGCAACACTTCCGGCTGCACGGATACGGCTGGGGCAAGAAAAGCGGCCAGGTTGTCTTGCTTGCGCTGCTGATTTATGCGATTTTCGGGCAAGGGCGATTGGTGCGAGTATTGCCGCCGCACCACCGGGGGCAGTCGGTCCGCATCGTCCCAGGCTGCCAGTTGCCAGACATTTGCCAGGTCGGGATCCCATTGGTCGCGCGGACACGGCACCAGGGCCAGCGGAACACATTGATGGTGGCGTAACCTTTGGCCCAACGCAAGCCAGCGCTGGCGTTCCTCAGGTTCCGCCAGGTACATGCCCAAATCGCTCAACACCAGGACCGGCGTTCCAGCAAGCGGCGCTTGGTAGGCTTTTGATTCGCGCTCCTTGTATTTGCGCAAACGGGTGCGACAGCCCTGGTCGGCCACCCAGATTTCAAGGCCTCCCTTCCCACGCAAATCCTTCAGCGGTTCCAAAACGCCTTCAAAGTCTTTGCGAAAGGGTCGCAAGCGCGGGCTAAAGTCCAAAATCACCTGGCAGGAATCCGCCCAGGTGAGGCGAGTTTCACGCGGAATCACCCGCGGCCAGCGTCCACTGACCATGCTTTCAATCACCTTGCCCACGCGGACCTCGCCGGTTTCGCGCCACTGCCCCAGGCTTGCGCGAAAGTAGGGCCAGAGCTGGGACCAGGCCAGAATGGGGATTTGGCGAGGGATAACCGCTGCGTAATTGGCCGCCATTTCAGACCGGTCAAGTGGTTTCAGGGCAGCATAGGCTTGTGGTTCACCACGGGTCACCTGCGGAAGGGGTTCAAACGATTTCAGGTACCAGGGCTCAAAGAAGTTGGGAAGCTCCGCTTCTGGATCTGGCTGTTTGGTTTCCACAGGTGCCGTCTTGCTTGGCCTGACACCTTCCGGCTTGGGGAAGGTGAGTTCGACAGGAGCCTTCACCTCAGGCCTAAGCTCAAAATCCAACATCTCGGCTATATAGCTGGCAGCCTCGCCGCCAAACAGGGCGCGCATGCGCAACAAATCCGCACGACCCACTGCCGCCTGAGGACTACTTAGGCAGGACGTCTCGCTCATTCTCAAGGCTAATTCTCTGCCGCGAACTTTTTGAACATGAACTTGGCGATACCGTCCAAAGCTGTATCAGGATCCACGCCATTGTCTTCTTTCAGATTCACCAGTGCCTCCAGCATGTCGAAATACTCCGCCTGGCCGGGGCCAGTGCGTTGATTGGTAAGAATCGCCATTCGATCTGTCCAAAGTTCCTTGGCTACTTTTTCATAGAGCGCATCGGGCAAACGTTTGCCATAGCGGCGACGTCCACGGTTGGCAAGCTTGGTCACAAATTCGCCTTCATCCTTGGAGAACTGCATGCGCAGGATCAGACAGCGCCGCAGAAACGCCGGTGGCAGTTCGCGGTCGCCATTGGTGGTGAGCATCACCAGCGGAAACGGGTGCGTCGCATTGACGGCCTGGTTTATGTAGGGAACCGAGAACCCGCCATTGCCCAGGGTTTCCAGCAGGCCATTGGGCACATCGCTGTCGGCCTTGTCGATTTCGTCAATCAGCACCACCGTTCCGTTGGCGATGTCGGCATGCACTTTGGAGCCATCGCCCATGGTAGCAGGACCCGGCAATTCCGGTTTGGCACCCGCAGAGCGGCAGAGATGGTGTTGCTTTTCGGCATTTCCCCAATTGAAGGCCCACCAAAGCACGCCTGGCGCCAGGAAGTGCTTGGGATGGAGGCTGCTGAGCACATCTTGGGCTTCTTGATCCTTTTTTTGCGTCAACGTGGCAGTCTGGGCTTCGGCAAGGCGGGCCAGGGCATCGTAGTGGTACTGCAGGTCGCGGCTCTCGGTGCGGGCATTCACCACATAGCTCAACGGCACACGTCCCAGGGCGGCCGCAGCTGCGCGCGCCAATTGGCTCTTTCCCGTGCCAGGCTCGCCGCGGACCAACAACGGGCGCCGCGAAGCCAGAGCAGCGTTGATGGCCCAGATACTTTCGGGCTCAAAACTGTGATCGGCAGCGGGCCAGGAGCCAATGGGCGGCAGGGTGACGTCTTGGTGTTTTTTCGGATCGAGGTACATGGGTTATTGCTCCAGGGATTGGTAGGCTTGGTTTAGTTCCTTATAAAACCGTTTCAGTTCTACAAATACCGACTCTTCATCGATTCCTTCTTTCCACATCTCGCCTTCCCCATGCAGACACACAATGTGAATCGGGTCGATATCGCTATTAAGTTCGGGGGGATTCAAATCTTCTTTAAGTTGTTTAATCACTTCAGGGGGAAATTCCATCAAAGGCGACGTTAGCGGATTGATCATTAAGAACGGGGTCACAAGCCAGTCTTTTTTAAAGGTAGAGATCAACTCCGTTCGGAGCCGTCGGTTCATGTCAGTTGAAAAGGGTTTCAATTGGGATCCGCCTTCTATCTTTTCATAAAGAAACTCTTGTTCCTCATCTGGGCATACCGCCCTGAACAGGCTTCGCTTAATCTTGTTTAGGTAGTCCAGTCTATCTGGAACTTTTAGTGGGGGTGTTTCCAATTCAAGGGCGCCTGGCACCTTAAATTTCTGAATTGCGTCCTTATCAAACACAAACTTGGCGGGAAGAGCCTTACCTTTCTTGTCCGATTCCAATCGCAATCGCGTCACTCCCACCTCGATACTCAGTGAATAAATACCGGGAATGAACATCACCAATTCGTGAAACTCTTTAGGCGCAGTCTTGGGGATCTTGGGTTGCCACCCAGGGTCTTGAGCAGTGAGAACCAACCAACAAGGGATCTCCTGTATCTGCTCTAACATTTTCTTGCTTTGGTCAGGTTGGTTTTGGAATGCATCCTTCGGCCGGACCTTATGCAAAGAAGTGGTTAGCGCACTCATGGCATCCAGGAAATTAACCTTGAAAACCATGGTTTCACCCCATGGAGCTCCTGAGTGCAACTCTTCCTGCCAGTAGGGCCAAAGACATGAGAAACATGGCAGTTTTAAGATGTCGTTCAGGGCATTTCCAATTTTTCGCTCCAAAAGCGTCGGCAGAAGGTTCCCAGAGGGTTCTTGGTTCTCCGATTCTAGTTGATCACTTTTCGAAGATACCAACTTATCTATTTCTGGACCTGCATATTCAAACAAGGATGAATCCAAAGGCTTTTG
>Ga0214472_10006964_pt1 | contig 11853 bp, 7 predicted proteins | sample RVTome_6_FD_207662 | JGI IMG/M metagenome (GOLD analysis project Ga0214472, IMG submission 207662) | Soil microbial communities from uranium-contaminated site in the Upper Colorado River Basin, Wyoming, United States - RVT140D175 | ecosystem: Environmental > Terrestrial > Soil > Contaminated >...
GTCGGCGAGGACGCGCTTAGGAACCTCGACGAGGCGGGCATGGTCTACATCGGCGCCGAGGTGCAGCCGGGCGACATCCTGGTCGGCAAGGTGACGCCCAAGGGCGAATCGCCGATGACGCCGGAGGAGAAGCTGTTGCGCGCCATCTTCGGCGAAAAGGCCTCGGATGTCCGCGACACCTCGCTCAGGGTCCCGCCGGGCGTCAACGGCACCGTGGTCGAGGTGCGGGTGTTCTCGCGCCGCGGCGTCGAGAAGGACGAGCGCGCGCTCGCGATCGAACGGGCGGAGATCGAGCGCCTGGCCAAGGACCGGGACGACGAGAAGGCGATCCTGGAACGCAGCTTCTACGGCCGGCTCAAGGACCTGCTGGTCCACCAGACGTCGGTCGGCGGCCCCAAGGGCCTCTCCGCCAACACCAAGATCAGCGAGAAGGTCCTGTCCGACTTCACGCCCGGCCAATGGCGCCAGATCGCGGTGAAGAACGACAAGCGCCAGAGCGATGTCGAGGCCCTCAACAGGCAGTTCGACGGAGCCATCGACGAGTTGACCAAGCGGTTCGAGAACAAGGTCGACAAGCTGCAGCGCGGCGACGAGCTGCCGCCGGGGGTGATGAAGATGGTCAAGGTCTTCGTCGCCGTGAAACGCAAGCTGCAGCCGGGCGACAAGATGGCCGGCCGGCACGGCAACAAGGGCGTGATCTCGAAGATCATTCCGATGGAGGACATGCCCTCCACCGAGGACGGCACCCCGGTCGACATCGTGCTCAACCCGCTCGGCGTGCCGAGCCGCATGAACGTGGGCCAGATCCTGGAAACGCACCTCGGCTGGGCCTGCATCGGACTCGGCCGCCAGATCGGCGAGGTGCTCGACGCGGTGCGCCGCGGCAGCAAGCTGGATGATCTCAAGAAGAAGCTGAAGCAGGTCTATGGCGACCGGGCCTACAAGACGGAGGTGGCCGAGCTCAACAACGAAGAGCTGGTCGAGTTGTCCGAGAACCTGCGCGGCGGCATTCCGGTCGCCTCGCCGGTATTCGATGGCGCGCGCGAAGACGACATCGTCGAGATGCTGGACCAGGCGGGGCTCGCCACCAGTGGTCAGGTGACCTTGATCGACGGACGCACCGGCGAAGCCTTCGACCGGCCGGTGACCGTCGGCTACATCTACATGCTGAAGCTGCACCACCTGGTCGACGACAAGATCCACGCCCGCTCGATCGGCCCTTACAGCCTAGTCACCCAGCAGCCGCTGGGCGGCAAGGCGCAGTTCGGCGGGCAGCGTTTCGGCGAGATGGAGGTGTGGGCGCTCGAGGCCTACGGCTCCGCCTATACCCTGCAGGAAATGCTGACGGTCAAGTCCGACGACGTGTCCGGCCGCACCAAGGTCTACGAGGCGATCGTCAAGGGCGACGACAACTTCGAGGCGGGCATTCCGGAATCCTTCAACGTCTTGGTGAAGGAACTGCGCTCCCTCGGGCTCAACGTGGAACTGAAGCAGGACTCCTATTAGCGGCGCGGGGGACCGGCCAACGCCGGTTCCCCCGCCGGTGGACGAATTGAGACGCTGATATCTAGCGATTCGGGAGAAACCGATGAACGAGTTGATGAACTTCTTCGGCCAGCCGAGTGGAACCCAGAGCTTCGATCAGATTCGCATCTCGATCGCGAGCCCGGAGCGGATCCTCTCCTGGTCGTACGGCGAGATCAAGAAGCCGGAGACCATCAACTACCGCACCTTCAAGCCGGAGCGCGACGGGCTGTTCTGCGCGCGCATCTTCGGCCCGATCAAGGATTACGAGTGCCTGTGCGGCAAGTACAAGCGCATGAAGTACCGCGGCATCATCTGCGAGAAATGCGGCGTCGAGGTGACCCTCTCCAAGGTGCGCCGCGAGCGCATGGGCCACATCGAGCTGGCCAGCCCGGTGGCCCACATCTGGTTCTTGAAGTCGCTGCCGAGCCGGGTCGGCCTGCTGCTCGACATGACGCTCAAGGATCTCGAGAAGGTGCTCTACTTCGAGAGCTTCGTCGTCACCGAGCCGGGGCTCACGCCGCTCAAGCAGCAGCAGCTGTTGACCGAGGAGGAATATCTCGACGCCCAGGACGAGTTCGGCGAGGACGCCTTCACCGCGATGATCGGCGCCGAGGCGATGAAGCAGATGCTGGGCGCGCTCGACATGGAGGAGGAGCGCACCAACCTGCGCGTCGAGCTCAAGGAGACCAGCTCCGAGGCCAAGCGCAAGAAGCTGGTGAAGCGGCTCAAGCTGGTCGAATCCTTTCTCTCCTCGGGCGCCAAGCCGGAATGGATGGTGCTCGACGTGGTGCCGGTGATTCCGCCGGAGCTGCGGCCCCTGGTGCCGCTCGACGGCGGCCGCTTCGCGACCTCGGACCTGAACGACCTCTACCGGCGCGTCATCAACCGCAACAACCGGCTGAAGCGGCTGATCGAACTGCGCGCGCCGGAGATCATCGTGCGCAACGAAAAGCGCATGCTGCAGGAGGCGGTCGACGCCCTGTTCGACAACGGCCGCCGCGGCCGGGTGATCACCGGCGCCAACAAGCGGCCTTTGAAGTCGCTGTCGGACATGCTGAAGGGCAAGCAGGGCCGGTTCCGCCAGAACCTGCTCGGCAAGCGCGTCGACTATTCCGGCCGGTCGGTCATCGTGGTCGGCCCGGAGCTCAAACTGCATCAGTGCGGCCTGCCGAAGAAGATGGCGTTGGAGCTGTTCAAGCCCTTCATCTATTCCAAGCTCGAGCTCTATGGCATGGCCTCGACCATCAAGGCGGCCAAACGCATGGTGGAGAAGGAGCGCCCCGAGGTCTGGGACATCCTCGAGGAGGTGATTCGCGAGCACCCGGTGCTCTTGAACCGTGCGCCCACGCTGCACCGTCTCGGCATTCAGGCGTTCGAGCCGGTGCTCATCGAGGGCAAGGCGATCCAGCTCCATCCGCTGGTCTGCACCGCCTTCAACGCGGACTTCGACGGCGACCAGATGGCCGTGCACGTGCCCTTGTCGCTGGAAGCGCAGCTCGAAGCGCGCGTCCTCATGATGTCCACCAACAACATTCTCTCGCCGGCCAGCGGCAAGCCGATCATCGTGCCGTCCCAGGACATCGTGCTGGGCCTCTACTATCTCACCACCGAGAGCGTGGGCGAGGTCGGCGAAGGCATGGTGTTCGCCGACCTGGGCGAGATCCAGCACGCCCTCGAGGTCGGCGCGGTCACATTGCACAGCAAGATCAGGGCGCGCATCACGACCATGGACAGCAACGGCGACATGGTGACCGAGGTAGCGGCGACCACGCCCGGGCGCATGCTGCTGTCGGAGATTCTGCCGCAGCACCCGGCCGTGCCCTTCGCCTTGCTCAACCGGCTGCTGACCAAGAAGGAGATCACCGAGGTCATCGACATCGTCTACCGTCACTGCGGCCAGAAGGAGACGGTGCTGTTCGCCGACCGCATCATGGCGCTCGGCTTCAGCCACGCCTGCCGGGCCGGCATCTCCTTCGGCAAGGACGACCTAGTCGTGCCGCACGCCAAGCACAAGCTGGTCGAGAACGCTCAGCGACAGGTCAAGGAATTCGAGCAGCAGTATCTCGATGGCCTCATCACCCGCGGCGAGAAGTACAACAAGGTGATCGACGTCTGGTCGACCTGCACCGACAAGGTGGCCGACGAGATGATGAAGGTCATGTCGCAGGAAACCGGGCGGCATGTGAACTCGGTCTACATGATGGCCCATTCGGGCGCCCGCGGTTCGGCCGCACAGATCAAGCAGCTGGCGGGCATGCGCGGCCTCATGGCCAAGCCGTCGGGCGAGATCATCGAGACCCCGATCATCTCCAACTTCAAGGAAGGCCTGACGGTGCTGGAGTATTTCAACTCCACCCACGGCGCCCGCAAGGGCCTGGCCGACACGGCGCTGAAGACGGCGAACTCGGGCTATCTGACGCGGCGGCTGGTCGACGTGGCGCAGGACGCCATCGTCATCGAGCACGACTGCGGCACCGAGGACGGCCTGACGATCAAGGCGGTGATCGAGGGCGGCGAGGTGATTGCGCCGCTCGGCGACCGCATCCTCGGGCGCACGGCGGCGCGCGACGTGGTCGATCCCCTGACGGACGAGGTCATCGTCGCCGCCGGCGATCTGATCGACGAGGAGGCGGCGGAGCGGATCGAAACCGCCGGCATCGACGCGGTGAAGATTCGCTCGGTGCTGACCTGCAACAGCCGCGGCGGCGTCTGCGGCACCTGCTACGGCCGGGATCTGGCGCGCGGTACGCCGGTCAACGTCGGCGAGGCGGTCGGCGTGATCGCGGCCCAGTCGATCGGCGAGCCGGGCACGCAGCTGACCATGCGCACCTTCCACATCGGCGGCGCGGCCCAGCGCGGCGCCGAGCAGTCGAGCGTGGAAGCCCCGGTCGACGCGACGGTGACCATCAAGAACCGCAACGTGGTGATCGATTCCGAAGGGATCCCGGTGGTCATGGGCCGCAATCTGGAGATCGTTCTCAGCGACGAGTCGGGCCGCGAGCGGGCCCACCACCGCGTGCCCTATGGCGCCAAGCTGCTGGCCGATGACGGCGCGACGGTGGCGAAGGGCACGAAGCTGGCCGAATGGGACCCCTACACCCTGCCGATCATCACCGAGAAGGAGGGCGTCGTCGGCTACGTCGACCTGATCGAAGGTCTTTCGATGCGCGAGATCCTCGACGAGGCCACCGGCATCTCGAACCGCGTGGTGATCGACTGGAAGCAGCAGCCCAAGGGCAACGAGTTGAAGCCGCGAATCACCCTGCGCGACGACGACGGCGAGGTGGTGAAGTTGGCCAACGGGCTGGAGGCTCGTTACTTCATGTCGGTGGACGCTATTCTGTCGGTCGACAACGGTACCCACGTGAAGGCCGGCGACGTGATCGCGCGCATCCCGCGCGAGACCTCGAAGACGCGTGACATCACCGGCGGCCTGCCCCGCGTCGCCGAGCTGTTCGAAGCGCGCAAGCCGAAGGACTATGCGATCATCAGTGAAACGGCCGGCCAGGTCGAGTTCGGCAAGGACTACAAGACCAAGCGCCGCATCGTCGTGGTGCCGGAGGACGGCGATCAGGAGCCCAAGGAATACCTCATCCCCAAGGGCAAGCACATTTCGGTCCAGGAGGGCGACTACGTCGAGCGCGGCGACCTGCTGATGGACGGCAATCCGGTGCCGCACGACATCCTCGACGTGCTCGGCGTGGAGGCGCTGGCGGAATACCTCATCAACGAGATCCAGAGCGTCTATCGCCTGCAGGGCGTCAAGATCAACGACAAGCACATCGAGGTGATCGTCCGCCAGATGTTGCAGAAGGTCGAGATCTCCGACGCCGGCGACACCACTTTCCTGGTCGGCGAGCAGGTCGACCGGGAAGAGTTCGACGAGGTCAACGAGAAGGTGGTCGAGGAGCGCGGCGAGCCGGCCACCGCGAGGCCGGTCCTGCAGGGCATCACCAAGGCGAGCTTGCAGACTCGCTCGTTCATCTCGGCGGCCTCGTTCCAGGAGACGACGCGCGTGCTGACGGAAGCCGCGGTCCAGGGCAAGACCGACGACCTGCTGGGGCTCAAGGAGAGCGTCATCGTCGGCCGCCTGGTCCCGGCGGGAACCGGGGCGGTGATGAACCGGATCAAGCGGATCGCCGCCGAACGCGACCGCGAGCTGCTGGAGCTGAAGGAGCAAGCGGCCCTCGAGCTGGCCGAGGCCGAGGAAGCCATGGCCAAGGCCGCGGCGGAGGCTTAGCCGCTGCCGGTCGCCTGAGGCCCTGGCGCCGCCATCGGGGTTTGACCGCCCGGCGGGTCGGAAGCGATCCGCCGGCCGTTCTAAAACGTTGATCTAGTGAAGTTTCTCGGCCCTTGACGGGGTTGGGGCGCGTCAATAGTATGCGCCCACTTTGCGGGGCTGGTGGTGGGTCCGTGCGGCTCAGACGCAGCGCCGAGAGAAACGGGAAGACAAAATAGCCGACGAGGGCTCCGACCGGTCCGCTGGGAGCAAGCGGGTTGCTTCCATGCGGGCGTTTGCATCGCAATTTTGCTGTTAAGGGTGCGAGTTTATGCCGACGATCAACCAGCTGATCCGCAAGCCGCGGCAACGTCCGGTGGCGCGCAACAAGGTGCCGGCGCTCGGCGCCTGCCCGCAGAAGCGCGGCGTGTGCACGCGCGTCTACACGACGACGCCGAAGAAACCAAACTCGGCGCTGCGCAAGGTTGCCCGCGTGCGCCTGACCAACGGGTTCGAGGTGACCAGCTACATCCCGGGCGAAGGCCACAACCTTCAGGAGCACTCGGTGGTGATGATCCGCGGCGGGCGCGTCAAGGACCTGCCGGGTGTGCGCTATCACATCATCCGCGGGACGCTCGACACCCAGGGCGTCAAGGACCGCCGCCAGCGCCGCTCCAAATACGGCGCCAAGCGCCCCAAGTAAGGCAGGAGGAACGCGCATGTCGCGCCGTCGCAGAGCCGAAAAACGCGAGGTCTTGCCGGATCCCAAGTTCAACGATCTGGTGCTCAGCAAATTCATGAACAGCTTGATGTACAGCGGCAAGAAGTCGATCGCCGAGGGCATCGTCTACGGCGCCTTCGACCGCATCGGCCAGCGCGGCGGCCACGATCCGATCCGCGTCTTCCACGAGGCCCTCGACAACGTCAAGCCGGACCTCGAGGTGCGCTCCCGCCGGGTCGGCGGCGCGACCTATCAGGTGCCCGTCGAAGTGCGTGCCGACCGGGCGCAGGCGCTCGGCATCCGCTGGTTGATCAACGCCGCGCGGGGGCGCTCCGAGGCGACCATGTCCGACCGCCTCGCCAACGAGCTGATGGACGCCGCCAACAACCGCGGCACCGCGGTGAAGAAGCGCGAAGACACGCACCGCATGGCGGAGGCCAACAAGGCCTTCTCCCATTACCGCTGGTAATCGGGGCGGCTGGAGGTTCGACTCATGGTTCGCGCGACGGACATCGCCCGGTACCGCAACATCGGCATCATGGCGCACATCGACGCCGGCAAGACGACCACGACCGAACGGATCCTCTATTACACGGGTCGCTCCTACAAGCTCGGCGAGGTGCACGAAGGCACCGCGACCATGGACTGGATGGAGCAGGAACAGGAACGCGGCATCACCATCACCTCGGCCGCCACCACCTGCTTCTGGCGCGATCACCGCATCAACATCATCGACACGCCGGGCCACGTCGATTTCACCATCGAGGTCGAGCGTTCGCTCAGGGTGCTGGATGGCGCGGTGGCGGTGTTCGACTCGGTGGCCGGCGTCGAGCCGCAGTCCGAGACGGTGTGGCGCCAAGCCGACAAGTACCGCGTGCCGCGCATCTGCTTCGTCAACAAGATGGACCGCGTGGGCGCCGATTTCGAACGCTGCGTGCGGATGATCGTCGATCGCTTGGGCGCGCAACCATTGGTTGTACAACTCCCCGTCGGGGCGGAGTCCGAACTCAGGGGCGTGGTGGATCTCATCGCCATGAAGGCGATCACCTGGAAGGACGAGACGCTCGGCGCCGAGTTCGTCGTGGCCGACGTGCCCGCCCACCTGCGGGACCGGGCCCTCAAGGCGCGCGAGAAGATGATCGAACTCGCGGTCGAGCAGGACGATGCCGCGATGGAGGCCTATCTCGACGGCAACGAGCCCGACCAGGCGACGCTGAAGCGCTGCATCCGCAAGGGCACCTGTGGCCTCGCCTTCGTGCCGGTGCTGTGCGGCTCGGCGTTCAAGAACAAGGGCGTGCAGCCGCTGCTCGATGCCGTGGTCGACTATCTGCCGTCGCCGGTCGACGTGCCGGCGGTCAGGGGCGTCAAGCCCGGCAGCGAGGAGACGGTCGAACGCAAGTCGGACGACAACGAGCCGCTCGCGGCGCTCGCCTTCAAGATCATGACCGATCCCTTCGTCGGGTCGCTCACCTTCGTGCGGGTCTATTCCGGCGTGCTGGCGAGTGGCATGCAGGTGCTCAACTCCGTCAAGGAGACCAAGGAGCGCGTCGGGCGCATGTTGCACATGCACGCCAACCACCGCGAGGACATAAAGCTGGCCCACGCCGGCGACATCGTCGCGATCGCCGGCCTCAAGGGCACGACGACCGGCGACACGCTGTGCGACCCCGCCAAGCCGGTGATGCTGGAACGCATCGAGTTCCCAGAGCCGGTGATCGAGGTCGCGGTCGAGCCCAAGACCAAGGGCGACCAGGAAAAGATGGCGACGGCGCTCGGCCGCCTGGCCCAGGAAGACCCTTCGTTCCGGGTCGCCAGCGACCCCGAGAGCGGCCAGACCGTGATCAAGGGCATGGGCGAACTGCACCTCGAGATCCTGGTCGACCGGATGAAGCGGGAGTTCAAGGTCGACGCCAACGTCGGCGCGCCGCAGGTCGCCTATCGCGAGACCATCAGCCGCACGACCGAGATCGACTACACCCACAAGAAGCAGACCGGCGGCGCCGGCCAGTACGCCCGGGTCAAGATCGTGTTCGAACCGCTCGCGGCGGGCGAGGGCTTCGTCTTCGAAAACGGCGTCGTCGGCGGCTCGGTGCCGAAGGAATACGTGCCGGGCGTCCAGAAGGGGATCACGGGCGCCCGGGAATCGGGCGTGATCGCCGGCTTCCCGGTGATCGACTTCAAGGCCACCCTGGTCGACGGCGCCAGCCACGACGTGGACTCCAGCGTCATGGCGTTCGAGATCGCAAGCCGCCAGGCCTGCCGCGAGGGCTTTTCCAAGGCCGGTCCGGTGTTGCTCGAGCCGGTCATGCGGGTCGAGGTGGTGACCCCGGAAGAATACATGGGCGACATCATCGGCGACCTCAACAGCCGCCGCGGCAACGTCTCGGGGATGGACACCCGCGGCAACGCGCGGGTGATCACCGCCATGGTGCCGCTCGCCAACATGTTCGGTTACGTCAACACCCTGCGGTCGATGAGCCAAGGCCGCGCCCAGTACACCATGCATTTCGACCACTACGAGAAGGTGCCCCAGGCGGTGGCCGACGAAGTGGTCGCCAAGATGGCTTGAGGCACCCTGGGAGACCCCAGTCGAAGACGGGAATGGAGAGAACGACCGATGGCGAAGGCGAAGTTTGAGCGGACGAAGCCGCACTGCAACGTGGGGACGATCGGGCACGTTGACCACGGCAAGACGACGCTGACGGCGGCGATCACGAAGGTGCTGGCGGAGAGCGGGGGAGCGACGTTCACGGCGTTTGACGAGATTGACAAGGCGCCTGAGGAGAAGGCGCGGGGGATCACGATAGCGACGTCGCACGTGGAGTACGAGACGGCGAAGCGGCACTATGCGCACGTCGACTGTCCCGGGCATGCGGACTACGTGAAGAACATGATCACAGGCGCGGCGCAGATGGACGGGGCGATCCTGGTGGTTTCGGCGGCGGACGGTCCGATGCCGCAGACGCGCGAGCACATTCTGCTGGCGCGCCAGGTTGGGGTTCCGGCGATCGTGGTTTACATGAACAAGGTGGACATGGTCGACGACGCGGAGCTTCTGGACCTGGTCGAGCTCGAGGTACGGGAGCTGTTGTCGAGCTACGAGTTTCCGGGCGACGACCTGCCGATCATCCGGGGCTCGGCGTTGTGCGCGCTGGAGGGGCGGGACGACGAGATCGGCAAGGCGTCGGTGGTGGCGCTGATGGCGGCGGTAGACGACTACGTGCCGCAGCCGGAGCGGCCGAAGGACAAGCCGTTTTTGATGCCGATCGAGGACGTGTTCTCGATCTCGGGTCGCGGGACGGTGGTGACGGGACGGGTCGAGCGCGGGATCGTGAAGGTCGGCGACGAGGTCGAGATCGTCGGCATCCACGACACGCGGAAGACGGTGGTGACGGGGGTGGAGATGTTCCGCAAGCTGCTGGACGCGGGCGAGGCGGGGGACAACATCGGGGCGCTGTTGCGCGGGATCGGGCGCGAGGAGGTTGAGCGCGGCCAGGTGCTGGCGAAGCCGGGGTCGATCACGCCGCACACCAACTTCACGGCGGAGGCCTACATCCTGACCAAGGAGGAGGGCGGGCGGCACACGCCGTTCTTCACCAACTACCGGCCGCAGTTCTACTTCCGGACGACGGACGTGACGGGGGTGGTGTCGCTGCCGGAGGGGACGGAGATGGTGATGCCGGGGGACAACACCTCGATGCAGGTGGAGCTGATCGCGCCGATCGCGATGGACGAGGGCCTGCGGTTTGCGATCCGCGAGGGCGGACGCACGGTGGGCGCGGGCGTGGTCGCCGCCATCCTGAAGTAGCGCGGGCGGCACGAAAGACAACCTGCCCCGGACACCCACGGGGCGCTTTGGACGGTCGACGGCGCGCGAGCCCATGGCCGGCGGCAAGGAGAGAGTAGGAGTGTAGCTCAACTGGCAGAGCACCGGTCTCCAAAACCGGGGGTTGGGGGTTCGAGTCCCTCCACTCCTGCCAGCTCCTGGACGTGAGAGCGAAATAGCGAATACCGGCGTGCGCCATAGCGAGGATCCGGGGCCTGGCATCGGCACGGGGGCACCTCGAGGGCGCAGCGACCGAAGACGAAGGTGGAAGAATGGCGAAGATCAATCCGGGCCAGTTCGTCCGGGAAGTGCGGCAGGAGGTGGCCAAGGTCACCTGGCCGAGCCGCAAGGAGACCACGATCACCACGGGGATGGTGTTCCTCATGGTCGTCCTGGCGGCGCTGTTCTTCTTCCTGGTCGACCAGATCCTGGCGTTCGGCGTCAAGCAGCTCCTCGGATGGGGAGGATGAGGCAGATGGTCCAGCGTTGGTACGTCGTCCATGTCTACTCGGGCTTCGAGAAGAAGGTCGCGGAATCGATCCGCGAGCAGGCCCGTCAGAAGGGCATGGAGGACTATTTCGAGGAGATCCTGGTGCCGACCGAAGAGGTCGTGGAGATGCGCCGCGGCCAGAAGATCAACGCCGAGCGCAAGTTCTTTCCCGGCTACGTGCTGATCAAGATGGACCTGATCGACGACACCTGGCATCTGGTCAAGGACACCCCCAAAGTGACCGGTTTCCTCGGGCCGCGGGGCCGTCCGACGGCGATTTCCCAGGCCGAGGCCGAACGCATCCACCACCAGGTGCAGGAGGGCGTGGAGCGGCCCAAGCCGTCGGTCATCTTCGAGGTCGGCGAACAGGTGCGGGTCAGCGACGGCCCCTTCACCTCGTTCAACGGCATGGTGGAGGAGGTGGACGAGGAGCGCGCGCGGCTCAAGGTCGCGGTGTCGATTTTCGGGCGCTCGACGCCCGTGGAGTTGGAGTACGGCCAGGTGGAGAAGCTGTAGCGCGCGAACGCGTGGCCGAGACCGCCCGCGGAAGCCCGGAGGGCGTCCGCGGGCGCAGGGTGCGGGAGGTCACCGCCCGAAGACCAGGGCCGAGACCGCACCGCGTCGCTCGGAAACGATAGGGACGAACGATGGCAAAGAAGATAACGGGTTACATCAAGCTGGAGATCCCGGCGGGGCAGGCCAACCCCTCGCCGCCGGTGGGTCCCGCCTTGGGTCAGCGCGGCCTCAACATCATGGAGTTCTGCAAGGCGTTCAACGCCGCGACCCAGAACATGGAGCCCGGCACGCCGACGCCGGTGATCATCACTGCCTATGCGGACCGCTCGTTCAGCTTCGAGACCAGGACCCCGCCGGCGGCCTATTTCCTGCGCAAGGCGGCAGGCGTGCCGAAGGGCGGCAGCGAGCCCGGCCGGGCGACGGTGGGCCGGGTCACCATGGCGCAGATCCGCGAGATCGCGGAGAAGAAGATGCCGGACCTCAATGCGAACGACATCGACGCCGCGGCGCGGGTCATCGCGGGCTCGGCGCGTTCCATGGGTCTGGAAGTGGCG
>Ga0214472_10006967_pt1 | contig 11851 bp, 13 predicted proteins | sample RVTome_6_FD_207662 | JGI IMG/M metagenome (GOLD analysis project Ga0214472, IMG submission 207662) | Soil microbial communities from uranium-contaminated site in the Upper Colorado River Basin, Wyoming, United States - RVT140D175 | ecosystem: Environmental > Terrestrial > Soil > Contaminated >...
AGGGTCCAATGTCACAACCGGGCTGGGCTGTCAGCCGGTCAGAACACGATCTCCCACACCCTGGAGAAGCCGAACTCCTGGCCGATCACCAGGACGTCCATCGTGATCGCCACTGCCCAGTGGAGGAAGAAGCCCCACAGGAACGAGCGCGAGCGGATCGCCAGGTAGCCGAGCACCAGGCCGGCGACGATCGCAGCGAACACCTCGGCGGTGGGCTTGCCGAAGTGCACCATCGTGTACGGGATGGTCATGACCGGGATGGCGTACCAGCCGAGGCGCGGCCACAGCCCGAAGGTCATGAAGCCCCGGAAGAACGCCTCGAGCCCGAGGAACTGCATCCCGTAGAACAGCTGCCACCCCCAGAAGTGCCAGCCACCCTGCACGGCGAGTGGGTACAGCGGGTACTTGGACTGGAACGGCCCGGTGAACGAGACGGCGAACAGGATGGGCACCATCACGGCGAACAGGTACACATAGGGCCGGATGTGCGGCCACTGGCCCCGCAGCCGAAAGCCCCACTCACCCGGCCGCTCGCGAAGCACCCACACGATCACGGCGAGCGGCACCGCCACCCGCAGCACCAGCGACATCACACCCCACCACTGATATGGCAGGAGGGCGAAGTACTCGCGGTACCCGTCGCCCAGCCGGCGGAGCACGTCGGCATGCAGGTCCGTGCCGGCGAAGCGCCCCGGCAGGGCGTAGGTCTGGAACACGACGATCAGCACCGTCGCGACGAGAAACACCACCATCGTCTTGCGATCGACGTTCACCGGCCCGGCGGGCAGGGTATGGATCGGCTGTTCGGACGGTGCGCTCACGGCGGCTCCGGCTCGGCACGACGGGCGGCCACGCTACAGCGTCGGGCGGGGCGTAACATGCCGGAGCGCGAAAACCTGGAGACACCATGCGGCCCATCTGGAAGGGCGCCATATCGTTCGGTCTCGTCACCATCCCGGTGGGTCTCTACAGCGCGACCGAGAACAAGCGGCCCAAGTTCCGCCAGTTGCGCAAGGGCGACAACTCCCGCATCCGCTACAAGCGCGTGTCCGAGGCCGACGGCGAAGAGGTCCCCTACGAGGACATCGTCAAGGGCTACGAATTCGAGAAGGACCGCTACGTGGTCTTCACCGACGAGGAGCTCGAGGCGGCGCTCACCTCCCGCGGCTCGGGCTCGGTCGATGTGGCGCAGTTCGTCAAGGAGGAGGAGATCGACCCGATCTACTTCCGATCGGCGTATTACCTCGCCCCCGAGAAGAGCGGGGTCAAGGCCTACAAGATCCTGCTGCAGGCCCTGCGGGACAAGGACATGGTCGGTCTGGCCCGCGTCGCCATCCGCGAGCGCGAATACCCCGCCACGCTGCGGGCCGAGGACGACGTGATCGTCATGGAGACCATGTTCTGGCCGGACGAGATCCGCGAGCCCAAGTTCGAGGAGCTCGACGAGGAGGTCGAGATCGGCAGCCAGGAGGTGAAGATGGCCGAGATGATCATCGACAACCTCACCTCGGCGTTCGACCCCGCCGACTGGGTCGACGCCTCGCGCGAGGCGGTGGAGGAACTGGCCGACAAGAAGATCAAGGGCGAGGAGATCGTCGCCCCCGAGGCCCCTCAGCCGACTGGCGTCGTGGATCTCATGGAGGCGCTCAAGGCGAGCGTCGAGGCCACCAAGAAGAAGGCCGGCTGAGGGGTCGGTCTCTTTCAGTTCTAAAGCCTATAGCCCTGTTATACAGATATCTCACAGATCGACTACTATCAACGCCATAGGGTCACTTGATAGCTAGTTGACAGGAGGGGCAGTGCCCCGCCTCCCCCTGAAAGCGCCCACACTCAACGACGCATACGGCGTGATCAGCGACCTCGACGCGGCCGAACTCGGTCGACTCATCGAGAACACCGACGCAGAGCCGGGTGGAAAGTATCGCCATTGGCATCGATTCAGAAACTTGCAGATGCCAGAGGGCTTCTCGGCGGAGCAGGCATGGGCGGGCGTCAAGCTGAAGCGATCCGGGCTGTGGAGGAATGTCGGGGGTCTCGCCGACCTCGACGGAGTGCCTTTCCGGTATGCACGGACCGATGGACTCCTGGAGCGGCTTCACAACCTCGATCTCGTAACGGCTGGCGACGTCGGCGTCGGCAGCGGACCCTGGAATGAGGAAGAGCAGCAGCGATACATCGTTCGGAATTTCATTGAGGAAGCCATTGCATCCAGTCAGCTTGAAGGTGCATCGACGACTCGTCAGGCGGCGAAGGAGATGATTCGGCACAATCGTCAGCCGGTCGACAACGCCGAACGAATGATCCTCAACAACTACCGCGGCATTCTGAAGATCGGTGCAGTGACCGAAGAACCGCTCTCGCCGGAACTGATCCTCGATCTGCATGCAACCCTCACCGAGGGGACCCTCGAAAACCCAGACGCCGTGGGACGGTTCCAGACCCCCGCCGACGAGCGCGTGGTCGTTGGAAGCGCAACGGAGAGAGAGCCGGCTTACATCCCGCCACCCGCCGAGGCGATCCCCGGCCTTATCGACAAGCTCTGTGACCTCGCGAACGCGGAGGCCGGTGCACGTTGGATGCATCCCCTGGTCAGAGCCGTCGTGCTTCACTTCATGCTGGCGTGGATCCATCCGTTCGAGGACGGTAACGGGCGCGCGGCAAGGGCACTCTTCTACTGGTCTGCGATGAGGTCCAACTACTGGACGGTCGAGTATGCCTCGATTTCGCGCATCCTGTTGGACGCTCCAGGCCAATACGCGACCTCATTCTTGGAGGTCGAGACCGACGAGAACGACCTCACGTACTTTATCCTCTACCAACTCGATGTCATCCAACGAGCGATCGAGCAGCTGTATCAGTACGCGGAGACACAGGCTGCGAGGGCCAGGGAACTCGGGAATCGCCTACGAGATCTCGAGCTCAACCATCGTCAAGAGGCCCTCCTCATCCACGCGTTGCGAAACCCGGCCGGCCGCTACACGTTCTACAGCCACGCAGAAGCGCATCGAGTGGTACCGCTGACGGCGCGTTCCGACATATTGGAACTCCAGGAACTCGGCCTGCTCGTGCGAGACGGCATGATCGGTCGCGCGCACGCCTTCGCTCCGACACCGAACATCCATGAGGTCATTGAGCTGCTCTCCACAGAGTGATCACATCACCCCGCTGCTCCCTTGGGCCGGCTGCGGAGTCCGTCGGATCGCCCCGACGTAGACGGCGGTGATCACCATCGCCCCTCCGATCACGCCGTTGGCGGTGATCTCCTCGTCGAGCAGCACCGCTCCTGCGACCATCGCCACGACCGGGAAGGCGGCGGTCATGTAGGCGACCGCCGAGGCGGTCCACCGGCCCAGGGTGAACAGGAAGAGGGCGAACAGCCCCACCGACCCGATCGGGGCGAGGTAGGCCAGAGCCGTCCAGGTGTCGCCCTGCTCCGGCACCAGCCATGCCTCACCGGCCACCGCCGAGATGCCGAGCAGGAGCACGGCCCCGATCGCCATCGCAAGGCCGTTGGTGGACACCGGGTGACTGGGCGGGACGAGCTTGAGGATCACACCGGACTCGGCGGCGGCCACGGCGCCGATCAGCATGGCGAGCAGCGGGACGACCGGAACGCTCGCATCGGAGAAGGGGTTCGCCAGCACCGTGATGCCCGCCACCGCGATGAGGGCCCCGAACACCCCGCGGGGGGTGATCCGCTCCAGCCGGTGTGCCGCCGCCAGCAGGATCGTGATGAGCGGCGTGGCGCCGAAGATCACCGCCCCGATCCCCGCCGACAGCTTGCCGGGCTGCAGCGACCAGTAGGCGAGGGCATAGGTGATCGTGAAGGCGAGCACGCCGTAGGCGACCGTGACGGCGAGCACCCGGCCGCGCGGCAGCGGTATTCGCCGCACCGCGACGAACGCCAGGAAGATGAGCGCGGCGGCGCTGAACCTGAGCCCCGCCCCGAACATCGGGTCCAGCTCCTGGTTCGAGACCCGCACCGCCACGAAGTTCACACCCCCGATGAGGATGGCCGTGGAGAAGGCGATGATCGTGAGGCGATCAGGCGTCTCGGTCATCCCCACATGCTCGCATCCGCCGACGCGCCGCGTCGGCTGGAACCGGGCCTTTGACGCGACGCCCATCGGTACGCTGCGAACCATGATCCGGGTCGGTTCGATCGTCCTCCGGGTAGACGACCTCCAGCGCCAGGTCGAGTTCTGGAGCGAGGCCCTCGGCTACGCCCCTCGCGGGGAGCACGACAGCGACGACTTCGTCCTGCTCCGGCCGCGGGCGGGTGCGGGCCCGAACATCTCCCTGGATCGGCAGGCCTCCGAACGGCATCTGCCGCCCCGCATCCACCTCGACCTCTACGCCGAAGACCAGACCGCCGAAGTGGAACGCCTCGTCGGCCTGGGTGCGCGGCGAATCGACTGGAGTGGCCGGCCCGACGACGCCGACTACGTGATCCTGGAGGATCCCGAGGGCAACCGGTTCTGCGTGATCGACGCCGGACCCGGGGCCTTGGCCAGTGAGGCCTAGGAGCGACCGAGCACCACGGACTCGGGAGGCGTGTCGCTGAAGCCCACGAATCGGGGATGCCGCAGGCGGCCGGCATCCGTCCAGTCGCGGTAGCCCACCTTCGCCACCAGGCGCGGTTCCACCCACACCGGCTCACCGGGGATCTCACCAGGGTCGTGGAACGGGGGGTCATCACGGCGGATCTCGTCGAGCGACGAGCGGATCGCACGCAGCGCATCGTCGGAGAACCCGGTGCCGACCGCGCCTGCCCACCGCAGCAGCCGCCCGTCCCACAGCCCCACCAGCAGCGCCCCGAAGGTCGACGAGCGGCCCCGCTCCCCCGCGGTGTAGCCCCCCACCACCACTTCGACCTCGTTGACGTTGTGGATCTTGCGCCAGTCCTGGGAGCGCACACCGGGGCGATACGGGCCGGCCAGCCGCTTGGCCACCATGCCCTCCAGGTCCTGTTCGAGCACGGCGTCCCACAGCGCCTCGCCGTCGCCATCGACGGCGGGCTCGCTCCGCCGGAAGGCACCCTCGAGAGCGATGCCGTCGAGCACCTCGTGCCGCTCGACGAGCGGCCGCTCGACCAGTGAGGCGCCCCCGAGGTGGAGCAGGTCGAACACCACCATCTCGACCGGATGCATCGCCATGGCGGAGGCGACGGTGCGCTCGCCGGTGAGGTTCATCCGCTGCTGGATGCGCTGGAACGAGGGACGCCCGGCGGCGTCGGGGGCGACGACCTCGCCGTCGATCACACAGGGCTCCGAGTGGGTGAACGCGTGGAGCTCGGGGTATCGATGGGTCACGTTCGTGCCGCGCCGCGAGCGCATCGCGATCTGCGAACCGTCCCAGGTGAGGATCACCCGCACCCCGTCCCACTTGGGCTCGAACCGCCACGCCGGGTCGGAGAAGGGGCCCGGCCACGCCGACGCCAGCATCGGCTCGTACCGGGGGAGCGTCACTCCGCTCCCAGCGCCTCCCGGACCATGCGGCTGACGAGGGCGCCGTCGAGGCCGCCGGGCCCGGTCTTCATGACGTGGCCCGTGACTCGCCCTGCCATCTTGGGATCGTCCGCCTTCAACTCGGCGATGGCGGCGTCCACGAAGGCCTTCGTCGCCTCCTCGCTGAGCGTCTCGGGCAGCCAGCGGGCCAGGTACTCGACCTCGAAGCCCAACTTGGCGGCCTGTTCCTCGCCGCGCTCCCCCACGGCCTCGAACTCGGCCTTGGCCTTCTCCATCTTCTTCACGTAGGCGGTGATCACCGACTCGTACAGGGCGTCGTCCACCTCGCCCTGGAACCCGGGCTCGCTCTTGGCGCGCGACACCTCGGTCGCGATCTGGCGGATCACGTCCATCCGGCGCTGATCGTGCGCCTTCATGGCGTCACGCAACTCGGCGGCGAGCTCTGATTCGATGGTCATACCAGCCCGAGAGGGTAGTGAAAAGAGCGCCCAATCCCGTCTCACGATGGCGGGGTGGAGGATCCCCCGGATTCCCGCCTGTTGGTGGGGAAAAACCCCTTGACCGGGGGCGGAACGGCCCCTATCGTTCGCCCCACATGCTCTTGTGAAAGTGTTCACAAGGGGGTGCATCCCGGATTCCCGGGTTTGAGACGCACACAAGAGGGTATCGACACCAACATGCTCACGATCACCGACTGGCGCGAACTGGCAGCCTGCCGGGACTCCGATCCGACGCTGTTCTTCCCGATCGGGACGACCGGCGCCGCCATCGAGCAGATCGAGAAGGCCAAGGCCATCTGTCTCGAATGCTCGGTGCGCGAGGAGTGCCTGAACTACGCCCTGGAGACCAATCAGGAAGCCGGGGTGTGGGGCGGCTACGCCGAAGACGAGCGCCGTCGACTCCGCAAGCGCTGGCTCGCCGAGCGCCGCCAGCGCCGCGCCAGCTGACCAACCGAGGGGGGACCGGGCCGGCACGCGCCGCCCGCTCCGATCACCCGAAGCCGACCGTCCGGCTGCGGAGTGACTCGACGTCGACGTAGGCCACCTTGTCGAGGACGATGCCGCGCCGGCGGCCGTCCGGCTCGGTGACCCACCACACCTTGCTGTCGCCGCTCATCGCCGCTTCGAATTCGGCGATGAGACCCTCGGGGTCCTCCACCTCGATGTCGATCTCCCTCGTCACCGAGACGAGCCCGATCTTCACTCTGACCGTGGTTGCTGTGTCTGGCATGTGTGCTCGGACATTACCGGGGGTCAGACGAGCAAGGAAGCGACTCTGACACCCGCACTCAAGTGGGTATTGACAAAACTATGCCGATAGCGGTATAGTTTTGCTCATGCCGCATCTAAACGTTGCTGAAGCAGCCCGCCAGCTAGACCTGAACCAACGTCGCGTACGCCAGTTGCTTGCCGACGGACTTCTTGAAGGCGCGCGCGTCGGCCGCGCATGGATTATCGACCAGAAGGACCTTGACGGGTTCAAGGCCCAAAGGGCGGGTGCCGGGCGGCCCTGGAGTGCCTCCTCCGCGTGGGCAGCCCTAGCGGTCGCAAGCGGACATGAGGAGTCTGTAGATCCGGCAGCACGTTCAAGGGCACGGCAACGAGTCAATCGGAACGGGTTGCTTGGACTGCTTGGCCGTCTGCGTTCAAGAGCCCAGAGCGTGCAGTTGTATGGTCACCCTTCCGTCCTGGAACAACTCGCGCAGGAGTCAAGCCTTGTGCTGTCAGGAGCAAGCGCTGCTCCGGAACTCGGCGCTGATCTAATCGTGTCCGACTTCCTCGAGGCGTATGTCCGAGAGTCGGACATAGAGGTGCTCCGAAAACGTTTTGCGCTGACTCCCGCACGCGACAGAGCCAACATCGTGCTCCGGGTCGTGGAGGATTCTGTCTGGCCATTCCACGCGGGAGAACGATTCGCGCCTCCAGCGGTTGTGGCGGTGGATCTGTTGGAGGCCGACGACTCAAGAAGTCAACGGGCAGGGCGTGCTCTTCTGGAGCAAGCCCCGTGACCGACTGGCCGACAGTTGAGGCTGGACCTCTCGTCTTGCCAGCGACCGACGAACGAACACGAGAGCTGTGGGATGTCTTGCTGGAACTCTCGGGTCACCGCCGCGGCCAGTGGACGCTCATCGGGGGACAGATGGTTCTCTTACACGCCTTGGAGCACGGCGAAACGCCTCCGAGAGTCTCCGCTGACCTTGATGTCCTGGTCAACGCTCGGGTCCTGAGCGGAGGCACTCAGGACTTCGTTGCAGAGCTGAATCAGATTGGCTTCGAGTTGGCAGGAGCCTCACCCATGGGAATCGCCCACCGCTACACGCGAGGTGGAGTCTCAGTCGACGTATTGGCACCCGAGGGGATGGGCGCGAGAAGCGATCTGACTACAAGTCCCCCACACCGAACAGTGGCCGTTCCTGGGGGCACGCAGGCGCTCCAGCGAACGGAGTGGGTACGAGTCAACACCGCGTCCAAAACGGGTGTTGTCCCCCGACCCTCCTTGCTTGGTGCAGTGATCACAAAGGCAGAAGCGGTCGACGTCGGCGATGTCCCCGAGGCTCAACTCCAAGACTTGGCTTTCCTCCTGTCGCTGATCGATGATCCGTTAGGTCTCAAGGGCGAGTTGACCAAGGAGGACAGACGGCGACTCCGTCGACGAGATGAGCTCACTGACGAAAGCCATGGGGTATGGGATTCGCTGCCTACCGAGCTCGCCGCCGCAGCGAGAGCAACCTACAGATTGCTCGCTGCGTAGCCATCACCTACTCGATGACGAGCTCGGGGTGGGTCCTCACCCGGGGGCGGAGCTCCACGAGGCGGGAGGCGATCTGGTCGAAGGCCTTCGCCGCCTCGCTGTCGGGGGCCGCCAGTGCGACCGGGGTGCCCTCGTCGGCGCCCAGACGCAGCGCCGGCAGCAGCGGGATCTGCCCGAGGAGCGGCACCCCCAGGTCCTCGGCGAGCGCCGCTCCCCCGCCCGATCCGAAGATCTCGTAGCGGGTGCCGTCGTCGCCGGTGAACCACGACATGTTCTCCACCACCCCCACCACCTCCTGGTTCACCTTCTCCGCCATGGCGGCGGCGCGGCGGGCCACCCGCTGGGCGGTGACCTGCGGTGTGGTGACGACCAGCGACTGGGCCCGCGGTGCGAACTGTGAGATCGAGATCGCCACGTCACCGGTGCCGGGCGGCATGTCGATGAGCAGGAAGTCAGGCTCGCCCCAGAACACGTCGCCGAGGAACTGCTCGAGCGCCTTGTGGAGCATCGGGCCGCGCCAGATGACGGCCTGGTCGGGGCCGACGAAGTAGTCCATCGAGATCACCCGCACGCCGTGCGCCCGCGGCGCCACGATGCGCGACCCGATGGCATGCGGGGGGGCGTCCACGCCGAGCATCTTGGGGATCGAGAACCCCCACACGTCGGCGTCGAGGACGCCGACCGAGTGGCCGGCCTGCGCCAGCGCCACGGCGGTGTTGGCAGTGACCGACGACTTGCCGACCCCGCCCTTTCCCGACGAGACGGCGATCACGCGGGTCCGCGACCCGGTCGCCCCCACCCGATGCTTCTCGGCGTTCTCGAGGTGCCGGCCCAACGCCTCGCGGTCGGCGTCGGACATCACCACGACGTCGACGGCGACGTCCGTGGCGCCGTGTGCCTTGGCCGCGACGGCGATCGCCTCGCCGAGCGGCTCGCCCGGCCAGTCGGGGGTGGGCACGGCGACCTTGACGGTCACACTGCCGCGCCTGCCCTCCTCGACGTCCCGCAGGATGCCCAGCTCCGAGATGGGCTGCTCGAGGACGGGATCGAGGGCGCCACGGACGGCTTCTACGAGATCTGAGGCCATGTGGGGAGGCTAACGAGGGCTCGGGGGCACGCAGCCGGTGCGGCTAGGTGGCTGCCGAAAAAGTCGGGCGTCGGGAGGGGTGAGGGTCCTCGCGATCGGCGCTTGGATTGTTCAGACTCCAGATGTGGCGGCTCTTCTTGGGAGGGTGTGATGCTTGGGACTGTTGAGCGTCAAGGGAGTTTGCTGGGGGTGGACTCGTTGTTGGCGCCGCTGTTTGAGGGCGACGACGACAGTTTTTACGCCCGCCTGGCGGCGGGTGGCGACGAGGTCATCTCCGATGAGGATTTCGCCTCTTGTTACGCCGCTGACCGGGGTCGGCCCTCCATTCCGCCCTCGCTTCTTATGAAGGCGGTGCTGTGCCAGATCCGCGAGGATGTCTCTGATCGGGAGGCGGCCCGGCGAGCCGCCAAGGACTTGGATTGGAAGCGGGCCCTGGGTCTCGAGGCCGACGAGGTTCCCTTTCACCACACCACCTTGTCGGTGTTCCGTTCCCGTTTGTTGGTCAACGACGCCGATGGCGTGGTGCTGAGACGGACCATCGAACGGGCGGTGGGGGCCGGCTTGTTGGGGAGGCGGGTGCTGGCTATAGCGGATTCCACCGGGGTGATGGGCGCCGCCGCGGTGGTCGACACCTACGAGCTGATCCGCCAGGCCATCGCCCGACTGGTGGCCGCCTCGGGCGGCCCGTCGGGTCTTCCCCGCCGCCTCCGCAAGCGGGCCCGTGCCTACTCGGGGGGCAAGGCCCAGATCGACTGGTCCGACGCCGCGGCCCGTGGGGAGGAGCTGGGCAGGCTGGTGACCACCGCCAGGGAACTGTTGGCCGCCACCGAGGGATCCGAGGAGGCCGCCGAGGCCTGGGAGCTGCTGGGGCGCATCGTCGACCAAGACACCGAGGAGAACCCCCAAGACGACGCAGGGCCCGCTATCCGCCAGGGAGTGGCCCCCCAGCGGGTGGTCTCGGTGGTCGACCCCGACATGCGGCACGGCCGCAAGACCTCTTCTCGGCGCATCGACGGCTACAAGACCCACCTGCTCACCGACCACGATTCCGAACTGGTGCTCGGGGTCTCGGTCACCCCGGCCAACGCCCCCGACGGGCCTGAGGCCGCCCCGCTGGTCGAGGGCGCTCGCCGAGCCGGGGTCCCGGTCCGAGAGGTGCTTGGGGACACCGCCTACGGGGACGGAGACACCAGAGTGGCCGTCGAGGAGGCCGGGGCCAAAATGACCGCCAAAGCCCAGCCTCCCGCCACCACCGGAAAGTTCCCCAAGACCGAGTTCAGGATCGACCCCGACGAGCCCTCGGCCACCTGCCCAGCGGGACACACCACCACCCGCCACGGCTGGTCCCGAGACCACAAGGGCCGGCGGGTGATGATCATGAAGTTCGGTGCCGAGCTCTGCGGTTCCTGCCCGCTTCGGGAGCGCTGCACCACCAGTTCCCAGGGTCACTCCCTCACCCTCAACTTCCACGAGAGACGACTCCAAGCCGCCCGGGCCCAACAGACCCGACCATCAACTCGCAAGAAGCTGCGACGACGAGCCATCATCGAGCGCAAGATCGCCGAAGGGAAGCGTCACGGGATGGGCAAGGCCCGCTACCGAGGCATCCGCAAAGTCCTGCTCCAAGAGCGCCTCACCGCCGGGTTGCTCAACCTCAAACGCCTCTTCACCCTCCTCGACACCCCCAAAGGCCCCCAAACCGCCTGACCGCCTCGGCGCGGCCCCACCCCCTCAGCCCAACGAGGCATCCAACGGCCCATCGACCTCCCTGCCCAAGGCCACTTCTTCAGCAGCCACCTAGGGGTCGCGGCCGCGTGGGACGAGGCGGCGGCGCCGTGGTGGTGAGGCGGGGTCGATGGTCTTGCCCCGGCCGTGGATCTCGATGTGGTGGTGGTACCAGCAGAGGGTGACGAGGTTGGCGGGATCGTGCATGCCGCCGCGGGAGCGGGGGACGATGTGGTGGACCTCGAGGCGGTAGGTGGATCCGCAGCCGTCGATGACGCAGCCGCCGTCTCGTGCCAACACCAGCCGGCGGATCTTGGGTGGGATGACCTGGGTGGTGGGACCGACGGCGAGGGGAGCGCCCGAGTCGGCCGACATCAGGATCTCCACGGAGCCGTTGCAGAGCATCTCGTCCACGGCCTCGGGACCGATGCGGGGCCCGGTGGTGAGGGCGGCGCCGGCCTCGCCGTGGGAGGCGGCGAAGGTCTCGGGGTCGATCATCACGGACACCACCCCTCCAGCGCCTCGTGTGGAGGGACCGAGGCGGCCGTCGAGGTAGTCGTGGGCGAGGGCCACGAAGGCATCGGCGCGACGCTGTTCTGCGGTGGAGTCGGGGGCGTGGGGCAACTGGTCGCTGCGCCGGTCCAGGGCGGTGGTGACCGTCTCCCAATCGGGCCCGGACAGCTGCACCGACACGAACCCGGCGTTGTGGTCGAGCGACGGCCACGCCCGAACCGACCGCTGCTCGAAGGCCTCTCGCTCCGTGCGGCGGGTGATCCGCCGCTGCAACGACACGAGCCGCTTCACACCGGCGATGTCGCGG
>Ga0214472_10006968_pt1 | contig 11850 bp, 16 predicted proteins | sample RVTome_6_FD_207662 | JGI IMG/M metagenome (GOLD analysis project Ga0214472, IMG submission 207662) | Soil microbial communities from uranium-contaminated site in the Upper Colorado River Basin, Wyoming, United States - RVT140D175 | ecosystem: Environmental > Terrestrial > Soil > Contaminated >...
CGATCGCCTGCGCGTAGTCCTTGAGATGGGTGCGGTTGGTGGTGCCGACCTCGCGCAGGGTCGCGCCCGAGCGGCGCATGATGTCGGGGATGCGGAACTCACCGCCGATCTCGATCAGCTCCCCGCGCGACACGATGACCTCCTTGTCGCGCGCGAGGCTCTCGAGTGCAAGCAGGACCGCCGAGGCGCAGTTGTTGACCACGAGGGAGGCCTGGGCGCCTGTCAGCCGCTGGAGCAGGGCGTCCACGTGGGCGTAGCGCGAGCCGCGCTCCTTGCGGTTCACATCCATCTCGAGGTTGGAGTAGGCCCCGGCCACCGCCTGCAGCCGCTCGCGCGCCAGCGACGAGAGGAGGGCGCGGCCGAGGTTGGTATGGAGCACCACGCCCGTGGCGTTGATGACGCGCGCCAGGGAAAAGGCACCGGTCTTCGAGAGCCGGGTCACGACGCGCTCGGCCAATGCCTCGGCCGCGGCCGCCGCGGAGGCGCCCTCGAGCACGCGCCGCCGCTCGGCGGCGAGCACGTCGCGCGCGGCCTCGGTCAGGCGCCGGCGCGTGATGCCGCCGAGCGCGGCATGCCCCTCCACGCGGGTGACGAGGGCGTCCACGCCCGGGAGCGCCCGCAGGAGCGCCGCCGCCTCATCCGCCCGCGGCAAGCTCACCCTCCACGCGCGCGCGCACCCGGGCGATGATCTCGCGCGCTTCGTGCCGGATCGCGTCGCCGCCCGCGGCGCGGGCGTCCGTCTGCAGCAGCCGGCGCACCGCCTCCTCGGTCAGCCCCGCCCAGAGCTCGTCGAGGTCCCTGGGCGAGAAGCCCTGGCCCCGGAGCGCGGTCGTCCACTCGCGCGCCAGCTCCTGGACGAGCCGGTCCCGCTCGGTCGCGAGCCGTCGCGCGCGCTTCACCAGCTCGGGCAGCTTGGGCGGCATTCCCCTACTCCTTGACGAAGCGCCGCACGCTGTCCAGCAGGTTTGGCTCCCACCGGGTCGTCGAGACGCACCCGTAGTCGGGATTCGACCGGAGCTTGCCCGGCTTTCCCAGGCGGAACGTGCGCATCTTGCTGTTGATCTGGAGATCGGTCGTGGCGCCGTTCGGCCGGACGAAGACGGTGAACGAGACGAGCGCCTCGCCCTCGAGCGCCTTGTCGCCCCGGCTGCCGCAGTCGGCGTAGACACCGATGGGCGAGACGATGTCGTCCGAGGCGACGACGCCGGAGTCCCTGGCGACGGCGCGCAGCGGAACATTGTCAAAGGCCAGCGCCCGGATAAGCGCGCTCCAGGTGACATCGTAGGGCGCCGCGATCTGGTCACGGTAGGGCGGCGGCTGGAGCGGCGAGATATAGGCCGCGCAGCCGCCCGCCAGCAGCGCGCCCCCCGCGACTCCAAGGAGCCGCACGAGCCCTCTGGTCATGGGTCCATTCTACCGCGGGTGATGATCGATCCCGCGGTAGGCCGTGATGAAGCGGCGGATCCGTTTCTCGTCGAAATCATCGAAGGCGTCGAGCCGCGTCCACGCCGTGAGCGCGAGCCGCGTCTTCATGCCGGGATAGGGCGCGAGGATGACCTGGCGCTCATAGGTCGAGACGATCGCCCTGAGCTTGGCCACGAGGTCGGGACAGCCGTCGGGGCAGTTGTACTGGACCATGACGCCGCCGTCCTCGAGGTTGTGCACCTGGAGCTGCCTGGGGATGGGCTCGGTGTGGATGCCCCATGGCGCGATGTACGGCAAATGCGGTCCGGAGGTGGGCGGGTCGGAATTGTAGGTCGGGATTGCTTCGTTGAGCGTCTGGACGTGGCGGTTACCCTGATGGGGCAGGCTCGCGCCGGGCAGCGCCACCGCCGCGCGGTAGGCGAAGACACCCGCGACGACAGCCGCGGCGACCGCCGCGGCTCCGGCCCACAACCAGATCCGTCTCCCGCCGCCGTGCTCCACGGCCCCTGCCCTCGTGTGCGTGTCTCGCGTCCCCATGACCGAGTATCGAAGCGTGGGTTGTGGCGGAAGCGTGTGGGAGTCGAACCCACCTCCGACTTGTCTAGAGCCGGACGCCGGATTTGAAGTCCGGGGCGTGCACCGGCGCCGCAAACGCTTCCGTTCGGCTAACCCTGCGTGAAATCAGCGAGAGAAGTGTACCACCGGACGGGCCAAACCGGCCGGGGTGTCACCAAAGTGTAACCAGCCGATTCGGCGCCGACAGCCCTAAGAGGCTCCCGCGCGGGCGGGATCGCCCTCACCGGACGAAGAATCCGGTGCGCTCTCTCAAGGCCGCACGAAATCAGGTGGATGCCAACACCCTTGACATGGTCCGCGGTCTTCCGCGTCGGAGAGATCTGCGGCAACTGCTGACGACAGTGTCATGGCAATGGCCGCAGGTCGGGTTGCCGTATGAGAGGCCGGTGCCGGCCACGATGCCGTGTATCTATCTTTGGGCATTGGCGCGACTCGGTGCCCACGGTATCAAGGGGCGGGAGAAGACCTGAGCCTGGAACCCTTGGCGCGTTGGTGATGAGGCTGCGATTCGACCGAGGCACTATCTTGCTGACCGATCCGCCTGCGGACCTCGACCTCGCCCAGGCCCCCGGAGTTCTCTGGGACCATCGCGTTCACGCCCATCGCGCCCCCGCCAGCAGCTACCCCGCCCTCAAGAGCTGGCTCCTCGAAGCCGGGGCACGTTTCCAGGACATCCCCCTCCATCAGGCCCAGGACGTACCGGAAGCTTGGCTGAGGGTCGACCTGCGACCCTACCAGGAGGCCGCGCTGTCTGCCTGGGAACTCGGGCAGCGTCGCGGTGTCGTCGCGCTCCCGACAGGCAGCGGCAAGACTCGGGTTGCCCTCGCCGTCATGGAGAAGACGCGGCTGCCGGCGCTGTGTCTCGTCCCGACGCGGGTCCTCCTCCATCAATGGCTCCGCGAGATCAGCGCCCTCTATCGGGGCGTCGTCGGTTGCTATGGCGACGGCGTGCGCCAGCTGGCGCCACTCACCGTCGCCACCTTCGAGAGCGCGTATCGGCACATGGGCGAACTCGGGGATCGCTTCGGTCTCCTCATCGTCGACGAGGTTCACCACTTCGGAGGCGGCCTCCACGACGAGGCGCTGGAGATGACCATCGCAACAGCTCGTCTGGGCCTCACCGCGACTCCACCCCGGAGCGCGGCGGCGGCCGCCCGCCTCGCCGAGCTCGTGGGCCCGACGGTCTTCGAGCTTGCTGTCGGTGACCTGGCGGGCGGGTTCCTCGCCAGCTTCGACGCGATGACGCTCTATCTCGATCTGACCCCAGAGGAACGCTCGGCGTACACACGCCTGAGCTCGCTCTTCAGGCGCGCCTACGGGGAGTTCCAGCGGGCGGCGCCGGACGCCACCTGGGCGGACTTCGCCCTCCACGCGACCCGCACGGCGGAGGGCCGCCACGCCCTCGCGGCGTGGCGCCAGGCCCGACGGCTGGTCGCCTTCACCCAGGCCAAGCGCCGGGCGTTGCACTCCCTGCTGGCACGCCACCGGGCTTCCCGGGTGCTCATCTTCACCGCCGACAACGAGACGGCCTATGCCATCGCACGCGAGCACCTCGTGATGCCGCTGACCTGCGACATCGGCCGCCAAGAGCGCGACGATGTCCTCCAGCGCTTCCGCCGCGGCGATCTCCGAGCCCTCGTATCGGCACGGGTGCTCAACGAGGGGCTCGATGTTCCCGACGCCGATGTCGCGATGGTGGTCGGCGGCGCTCTCGGGGAGCGCGAGCACGTGCAGCGGGTCGGCCGGTTGCTGCGGCCCGGCGAGGGGAAACGCGCCGTCGTCTACGAGCTCGTGACACGCAACACGATGGAAGTGGGCCAGGCGCGCAGGAGACGCCAGGGCCTTGTTGCCCGACGCTCTGCTCAGCTATAGCGTGGTCGGCCCCCTCGTGGTGCCTCGTTTCCTCGGCGAGCACGATCATCCCTGGCTGCGCGCCCTCCTCGAGGAGTACGAACGGTTCATCGGCCGGCCCCAGCGTGAGCTGGAAGCCCACCTGCGGGAACCCCTCTCCTGTGAAAGTCCCCCGACAAGGCTGAAGCAAGCGATCCAGGTTCTTGCAAGGCTCCGGCGGGGACGCGATCGGAGGGCGGCGGTTCCGCCCCGGCGGGCGAGGGCGCTCGTCTTCGCGGAAGCGGCTCGGACGGAACAGCCCCGAGCTCCCATCCTCTCGTCAGTGGCCGCCACCCTGGGCGTGACGGCAGATGAGTTGCAGGACTCGCTGTTCGCCGACCTGCCCGGCGAACGGCTCATCGCGCCGCTGCCAAGCTTGTCACCGGCCGAGCTGGCGCTGCGGACGAATCTCGCGCTGGTGCAAGCGCTTCTTTCCCGCGCCACCTCCGTCAGGATCGAAGCCGAGGGGAACAGCCGGGTCCTGGTCCGCCACGCGAAGTTGCGGGGGCTGATCTGCACGGTCGCCAGGCGCTCCGGTGCGGGCGATGCCGTCTTGGATCTCTCGGGGCCGTTCGCGCTGTTCCGCCACACCCGACTCTACGGTCGCGCTCTCGGCGAGCTCGTGCCGCTGCTCCCTTGGTGTCGGCGCTTCCATATGGTGGGGAACTGTGTGCTCGAGGGGCAGCGACTCGCGCTGGAACTGCGGCCCGGGGATCCGATCTTCCCGTCCGTGGAGCCTCGCCGCTACGACAGCCGGCTCGAGGAGCACTTCGCCCGGGACTTCCGCCGTCTTGCGCCGGAGTGGGATGTCGTGCGGGAGCCAGAACCGGTGCCCGTCGGGAGCACGCTGATCTTCCCCGACTTCGCCCTCCAGCACCGCACCGACGCGGCGCGACGCTGGCTGCTGGAGATCGTGGGCTTCTGGACGCCGGACTACGTGGCGAATAAGCTCGCCCTCTATCGACGGGCCCGCCTGACCAACCTGATCCTGTGCATCGACGAGGACCGGAATTGTGCCGAAGCGGACCTTCCCTCCGCGGCGCTGGTCGTTCGATTCCGCCGCCGGGTGGATGCAGCGGCTGTACTGCGATGTGTCGGCTGAGCTGGACGCGAGGGACATGACGTCTGGCTGGAGCGCGCGACCGCGGCGATCATCGGTGCCCTTCGCTCAGCTCGCGGGGCCGAGGATCGCGTTCAAGCGCGGCTGTCGCACAGAACCTCCGCTGTCGTGGCTCGCGCCGCCGATCCGCCCGACCCCGTCGCTATCGCTCGAAGAACCGTTCGAGCAGCGCGTCCCGGGTCACACCGGCGTGCTGGGCAGCGTCGCCCAGGATACCGGCCAGTGTGCCGATTCGCAGGGCCGCGTGGCGCGGAACGGTGACGTGATGCTCGCCGCGCTCAAGCGTGGTCAATCGGAGGTGGCTGCCGGTCTGACGGGTCACCCGGTAGCCCAGGCCAGCGAGGCTTTGGCGAGATCGTCGCCGGAGACGTCCCGCGGAAGCCTCACGCGGTGATGACTTCCTCGCGCACGAAGTGGAGCCGGATCACTCTTGGTGACTGCCCTTCGTCGAAGTGGCAGCGAACCGCATCCCGGATTTTGTCGTACAAATCGGCGACGCCGTCGGCTTCGGTGAAGATCGACTCCCCGAGGGCCCGGGCGGTCAAGCCGCCTTCCGGAGCTTCCTCGACGAGGAAGACGAGTTCCAACGCTCTGTTCCCTTCGCCTAGTGCCTTCATCGCGTCACCAGCATAGCACGCGTTCAGCCCCCCTGAGCCTTGCTGGGCCGCATCGAGACGGTGTCACCAAAGTGTAACCAACCGCCCGCAACGACGTGCAACTGACGGGCGCTTAGCGCACACGTCGGCTCAGGGGATGGCGCTTCGAAGGGTCTGAGAAGTCGGCGCAAAGCACGATTCGCTCAGAAGGATCTGAAGTCCGGGAGGCCCACCGGGATCCTAGACGCTTCCGTGCGTCCAACTACCTGGCGCGGCATCCACGATGCGGACATGGTGCGCTCGGGCGTCGAGATCACCGTGAGGGCGGACCGGGCGCGCTACCGCGCGGGCGATCGCGTGCGCGCGACGCTGGCGACCGCGACGCCGAGGGTCGGGCATGCCTTCCCCACCTATGTCACGCCCCAGGTGCTCGTGCGCGCCGAGCTCGTGGACGCCCAGGGACAGCCCGTGGCCGGCAGCGTCGAAGCGCGCGTGATCGCCCGCCAGGTGCCGCTCGACCTCTCGCGCGAGATCGCCGACACGCGCATCCCACCCGGCGGGCGGTTTACCCTCGACTACGCGCGGCGGCTCGAGGCGGTGGGCCTGAAGCTCCGCGTCACCGTCACCGTGCTGCCTGACGAGTTCTACACGCGCTTCTTCGAGGCCCTGCTGGCGGCGGGGGCGGGGGCGGGTGAAGCCGAGATCAGAGAAGCTCTCGAAGCGACGCGCCGCTTGGCCTACACGCTGTACGTCAAGGAGCTGCCGCCGACCTGAGCGTGCCGGCGGGGGCCGTCGTTACCGCGCGGGCGCTCAGGCGCCGCCGGCCAACGGCGGGAATAAAGCCAGCTCATCGCCCGGGGCCAGAACCTGCTCCGGGTCGGCGTCGCGGCCATTGACCACGGTGAGACAGGCCAGCTCGCGCGGGATCTTGAGAGACGCCACGACGTCGCGCACGGTGGCGCCCGCTGGAAGATCGAGCGAGACGCCGTCGCCGTGGGCGTCGGCAGGCAGGTAGGACTGAAGGGTCGCGAAAAGCCGGACTTCGACCTTCATCCGGCCGCGGGGCTAGTCGGCCGGGGCGGTCGAGGCGATCCGGAGCCGGTCGCCCGGGCGGATGCGCGCGGCCTCGTCGAGCTCGTTCCAGCGCGTGAGCTCGGCGGTCGAGACGCCGTAGCGCTTGGCGATGGCGCCCACGGTATCCTTCGGCTGGACCACGTGGATTTCTCGCTTGCCCGTCTGCCGGCCGCGGCCGGCCGCCGCGAGCCGGTTTCCCCGCTCGCGCTTCTTGGCCTCGACGAACCGCTCAGAAGCCCCCACGGGGAACTTCAGCAAATACGGCCGGCCCGGAGGAGTCTGCTTCATCCTCAATTCGGGGTTGAGCTCCGACAGGACTTCGACGCCGACGCCCACGAGCACCGCAACCCGCGAGAGCGCAAGGCCTGAAGGCACAGGGGCGGCCTCGTAGGCGAGCGGCTCGGCCTGGGAGGGCGAAAAACCGTACCGCTCGGGGTCGCGGCCGATCAGCGTCGCCGCCTGGATGGCGGGCACGAATTTCTTGGTCTCATCGCGGAGGATCCGCCCCCGCGTCAGCTCCCAGAAGTCGCTGGTCCCGAGCGCCTTCATCGCGCGGAGGACCTTCATCTCGCCGGCGTTGTAACCCGCCTGTGCGAGCTCCCACGAACCGAAGAGCCCATAAAGGTCGCTGAGGTAGCGCGCGGCAGCCAGGGTGGACTTCTCGGGATCAAGGCGCTCGTCCACCCAGCGGTCCACGCGAAGGCCGTAGCGCCGCGCCGTGGGCGCCATGAATTGCCACAGCCCCTTGGCACCCGCCCGGGATACCGCGAGCGGGTTGAAACCGCTCTCGATCATGGCCGTGAACATCAGGTCCTCCGGCAGACCCTTGTCCCTCAGCACGCCCTGGATCATCTCGGCGTAGCGGCCAGAGCGCTCGATCCAGCGCTCGACCACCGCCCGCCGGTCGCCGGTCTGGAAGCGCTCGAGGAAGTGCCTCACCTCGGCTTTGTCGGGAATCGGGCCCGCGGGGGTCGGGGGGCTGAATGACTGCGTCTCTGGCTCGTCAGAGGTCTGGAGGTCAGACCCGGAGCCCGGGTCAGCAGGATCATGGAGCAGCTTTAGGATGGGCTCCCCCTGGGGGGGCTCGATGGCCCGGGTCTGCACGGGGGGTTCGGAGGCCGGCCCAAAGGGATGGAATTCCGCCGGCTCCGCTCCGGCCGCCCTTGGGTAACCCAAGGCCGCCAAGCAGACGAGCATGAGACTTACCCCGAAGGACCGATTTCGAAAGGGCATGAAGAGGAACTTCAGGGGTTGTACCACAGGGTCCCAAGCGGGGTCAACCCCACAGACGAGCCTGGCCCGGGCGGATAGCACCTGACAGGCAGGTGGCCGAAAAATATCGTAACTGCTCGCCAACTAAGGTGATTTTGATACGGAATCTGTACGGAGGAAGGGAGGTGAAACCACATGAAGAAGATCATTGCGCTGGTGATGGGTGTTGCCTTCGTTTTCGGCACGGCGGGCTTCTCTGCCGCTCAGGCGCCGGCCCCGGCCCCGAAAGCCGAGGACAAGATGGACAAGAAGATGGGCGACGATAAGAAGGCGGCTGCTGAAAAGAAGGCGGCCGATAAGAAGGCGGCCGCTGAAAAGAAGGCGGCTGACAAGAAGGCGGCTGCTGAAAAGAAGGCCGAAGACAAGAAGGCGACCGACAAGAAGTAGCGTCGCGCCAGCCGCTCAGAGTGATCCGGGGTGCCGCTCCTCTAGCGGGGGGCGGCGCCCTGCTGCGTCCTCGGAGTGGCCGGCTGACCCTGGTCGGCAGCGCGACCTTCCTCCCTGATCCCCGTCAGCCACTCGTTGCGGTCGTGGAGCCGCACCACCGCCTCCTCTCCCGTCTTCACGGTGACAGGCCTGTACCAATAGACCACGGTCGTCAGACCACGGTCGTCTGCCCGAAGACCTGAGGGCGCGCCTTGTGGCGCTCGGTCTCGCTCCGCTTGGGAGCGGGGGGGGCGCTTGGCATGGGGCGTCTCGCGCCACGCCAGCAGCGTCCAGGCGCCCTCGGGCACGCGCTGAAAGCGGAAGGCCCCGGCGCCGTCCGAGGACTCTCTGAAGATCAGCTGGCCGGCCCCCGTGTCGATGAGCCCCCGCTTGAAGACCTGGCGGGCCGCGCTCACCTTGGGCTCCGCCTCGATGTAGGCGTCCAGGGAGTCGCGCGAGTGGGCCTTGATCGCCTCGAGCTGGGCTTCGAATTCGGCCGAGCGCGGCAGGATGAGCACCGGCACCGACGCGTAGGGGGTGGCCTCGACGACGCCGCGCCGTCCTTCCGCGTAGGCCCGGCCGTCGATGCTGCCGAGGGCCCCGCGGTCACGCGCCGCGAGGAGCGGCGTGACCAGCGCCGCCACGTCCCCGGCGGACGCGACGCTCGTTGCTCCAATCAGAAGCAGCATCACTCCGGAAGCCGCGGAGCGAGCGCTCAACCCCCGCCCGGTCATCCGTGGGGAAGGACGAGCCAGGTCGCGGCGGCGAGGGCGCCCGACAGCGGGATCGTGAGGACCCATGCCCACACGATACGCCCCGCCACGCCCCAGCGTACGGCTGAGAGGCGCTGCGTGGCGCCGACGCCCATGATGGAGCCCGTGATGGTGTGGGTCGTGCTGACGGGAATGCCACCGATCGCCGTGCCGATCAGCATCACGGCCCCGGCCGCCTCGGCGCAGAACCCGCCGACAGGCCGCAGCTTGGTCAGCCGCATCCCCATGGTCTTGACGATGCGCCAGCCGCCGGCCATGGTGCCGAGCCCGATCGCCGCGTGCGCCGCCAGGATGACCCAGATCGGCACATAGAACTCCGGGCCCAGGTAGCCGCCAGAGAAGAGCAGGATGGCGATGATTCCCATGGTCTTCTGAGCGTCGTTGGTTCCGTGGCCCAGGCTGTAGAAGGCTGCGGAGACGAGCTGCAGCTTTCGGAAGAGCGCGTCCACGCGGCTCGGGCGCGTGCGCCGGAAGATCCAGAGGGTCGCCACCATGAGCGCGAAGCCGAGCGCCATGCCGATGACCGGGGCGAGCACGATGAACGCCGTGATCTTGAGCAGCCCCGTCGCCACCAGCGCGCCCCAGCCCGCCTTCGCCACCGCAGCGCCGGCGAAACCGCCGATCAGGGCGTGCGACGAACTCGACGGGATGCCGTAGTACCAGGTGATCACGTTCCAGGCGATGGCGCCGGTCAGCCCGCCGAGGATCACCCACTGGTCCACCACGCCCGCGTCCACGACACCCTTGCCGACTGTCCTCGCCACCTGGACGCCGAAGCCGAACGCCGCCACGAAGTTGAAGAAGGCCGCCCACGCCACGGCCTGCATGGGCGTGAGCACGCGCGTGGAGACGACGGTCGCGATGGAGTTGGCGGCGTCGTGGAAGCCGTTGATGTAGTCGAAGGCCAGCGCGACGGCGATGATGAAGGCCACCAGCAGGATGGCTCCGCTCATGTCCGGGTGGGCCGCCCGGCTCAGGCCATCTTGAGGGTGATCCCCTCGATCACGTTGAGCACGTCCTCGCAGCGGTCGGTGACGGCCTCCATCGTTTCGTACAGCTCCTTCCACTTGATCAGCTCGATGGTGTCCGTACCGCCCTCGAACAGCGCCGCCAGCTCGTCGCGCAGCAGGCGGTCGGCCTCGTTCTCGAGGCGATTGACCTCGATGGAATGCTTCCGGTAGAGGGGCGAGAGTGTGCGCAGGCAGCGCACCGCGCGGTCCGTCTCCTCGGCAGTCTTGACGATGATCTTGGCCATGGCGAGGCATCCGTCCGTGGGGTTCTTGATCTTGTACAGGAGCAGCCGGTCGGCAACTGCGTCGATGAGGTCCAGCACGTCGTCGAGCCGGCTTGCGAGGGCGTAGATGTCTTCACGGTCGATGGGGGTGACGAAGGTGGTGTTGAGCCGCCGCACCACCTCGTGGGTGACCGCGTCGCCGGCGTGCTCGAGGTCGCGGATCTGCTGCACCTTGCCCTGGGCGGCGGGGTAGTCGAGCGTCAGTTCCTCCAGCACCCTGGCCGCCGAGACGATGTGCCCGGCCTGCTGCTCGAAGAGGTCGAAGAAGTTCTCGTCGCGCGGGAGGAGACGAAACACGCCTCATCCTCTCGCGGCTCGCCCCGCATGTCAACGGCCCCCGGCCGGTTTGACAGCACCTCGAGCTGTGACTAGGATTCGGCTGTGCGATCCGACAAGCTCGCCGCCGGCCGGCAAGCCCGCTGCCCGCGCTGTGGAAACGCAGTGGCCTGGGAGGGCAACCCGCACCGGCCCTTCTGCGGAATCACCTGTCGGTTGATCGACCTCGGGCGGTGGTTGGACGAGCGCTACCGCGTGGCCGGCGACGCGCTGCCCGAGGAGCTCCCGCCCGACGACCGCCCGGCACGGGCGGCCGAATGACAGACCTGCTCGGCGATCCGGCGGCTTTCCTCCAGCGCCTTCTCCTCCAGGTCCCTGCGCTTCTGATCGCGGTCACGGTCCACGAACTGGCGCACGCCCTCGTGGCCGACCGGCTCGGCGATCCGACAGCAAGATCCCTCGGCAGGCTCACGCTCAATCCGCTGCCGCACATCGACCCCCTCGGGGCGCTGGCCTTCATCCTTGCGGGCTTCGGATGGGCCAAGCCGGTACCGGTCAACGCCCAGAACTTCAGGCATCCGCTGCGAGACATGACCCGCGTGGCCGCGGCCGGCCCCATCGCGAATTTCCTGGCCGCCTTTGCGGCACTGATAGTCATCCTCGTGCTGAGGCCCGCGGGCATGCTGCCGGAGGCAGCAGCGGGCGCGCTGTGGTACGTCTACACCTTCAACCTCGTGCTCGGAATCTTCAACCTCATCCCGCTGCCACCGCTCGACGGCGGGCACTTCCTGCCGTACCTGTTGCCCCGCGGGGCTGCGGGGGCGCTCCACGGCCTCGAGCGCTACGGCATGCTCCTCCTGCTGGTGCTCGTGTTCTCGGGCGCGATCCAGCGGATCCTGGGCCCGGTGTTTCGCTGGGCGAGCCAGTTCATGATCATGCTGGCCCGGCTGATTGTCTGAAGTGGACAAAGCAAGGCGCCCGGACCGAAGGGTCCGGGCGCCTGAATTACCCCGGCAGCGACCTACTCTCCCACGCCGTTACCAGCGCAGTACCATCGGCCCTGGAGGGCTTAACTTCCGTGTTCGGGATGGGAACGGGTGTGGCCCCTCCGGCATCGCCACCGGGAAT
>Ga0214472_10006969_pt1 | contig 11848 bp, 10 predicted proteins | sample RVTome_6_FD_207662 | JGI IMG/M metagenome (GOLD analysis project Ga0214472, IMG submission 207662) | Soil microbial communities from uranium-contaminated site in the Upper Colorado River Basin, Wyoming, United States - RVT140D175 | ecosystem: Environmental > Terrestrial > Soil > Contaminated >...
GCCAAGCACGGCTCGATCACGGTCGGGGACCGGACGCGCCAGATCGTCGGCGCCGCCATCTGGGCACCATCCGACCACGCCCGTCTCTCGGCGAGGCGCCGCCTCGGCGTGCTGATCGGCATGGTGGGGCGGGTCGAGCTCCGAGCCGCTCGCATCCTTGCCGCCGGGCATCCGGTCGACCGCCGTCCCTCGCATCGCCACCGCCATCTGGTGGCACTTGGCGTCGAACCGGAGGACCGGCACCGCGGCGTGGGCACCAGGCTGCTGCAGGCAGGTCTCGCCCTGTGCGACGCCGCCGTGCTCCCCGCCTACTCCGAGGTGACCGACCCGGGAAGCGCCGCGTTCCTGGAGCGGTTCCGGTTCGAGGTCTACGACCACGACCGCATCGCCCCGGGCGCCACCCTGTGGCGCATGTGGCGCCAGCCCGCATGACCGGCACATCACCGCCCGATCGGTACCCTTGACCCCAGGCCGCAGCCGCGCCGACCGTCGATCCAGCGACGAAAGGACCGGCATGGCCAAGTGGCAGGACGAGATCGAGGGCCAGCCCCTCCACCCCGAGAGCCTCATGATGTCCTACGGGTACCGGCCCGAGTGGTCCGAGGGCGCCGCCTCCGCACCGGTGTTCCAGACCTCGACCTTCGTGTTTCCCAACGCCGCCGCCGGCAAGCGAATGTTCGAGCTGGCGTACGGGCTCGACGAGGCGGTGGACGGCGAGCAGATGGGCCTCATCTACTCGCGGCTCAACAATCCCGATCTCGAGATCGCCGAGGACCGCCTCGCCCTGTGGGACCAGGCCGAGTCGTGCGCACTGTTCAAGAGCGGGATGGCGGCGATCACCACCACGCTGTGGTCGTACCTTCGCCCCGGCGACGTGGTGCTGGTCGGCTCACCCATCTATGGCGGCACCCATCACTTCGTCACCCACGTGCTCCCCGAGTTCGGGATCGTCCCGGTCCGGCTCCATCCCGGTGACTCGGTCGAGGACACCCAGCGGCGCATCACCGACGCCGGCGGTCGGCTCGGCATGGTGCTGATCGAGACGCCGGCCAATCCCACCAACGTCCTGTTCGACATCTCGCTGAGTGCCGAGATCGCCGCCGCCCACCGCACCGACGAGCGGCCGGTTCCGGTGGCGGTCGACAACACCTTCCTCGGCCCGGTCTTCCAGAGCCCCATGGAGCACGGCGCCGACATCGTCCTGTACTCGGCCACCAAGTACCTGGGCGGCCACGGCGACCTGATCGCCGGTGCGGCGTCGGGGAGCAGCGAGATGATCGGCCCGGTGCGTGCCATGCGCACGTTCAACGGGTCGATGATGGGCCCGTGGACCGGGTGGCTGTTGATGCGCAGCCTCATGACGCTGCGCATCCGGATGGAGCGGCAGGCCGAGACCGCCACCACCATCGCGGGGTGGCTGGCCGAGCACGACAAGGTCCGCAGGGTCAACCACCTGAGCCTCATCCCCGAGGGCACGCCCGAACACGACCTCTACACCCGTCAGTGCGACGGTCCGGGGGCGATGATCTCCTTCGAGATCGACGGCGGCGAGTTGGAGGCGTTCCGCTTCCTCGACTCGCTGCGCCTCGTGAAGCTGGCGGTGAGCCTCGGTTCGGTGGACTCGCTCGCCGAGCATCCCTCGTCGATGACCCATTCGTCGGCGACCCCCGAGGAGAAGGCCGAGGCCGGGATCAGCGAAGGCCTCGTGAGGCTCTCGATCGGCGTGGAGCACCCCGACGACCTGCTCCTCGACCTCGAGCAGGCGTTGAAGGCGGTGTGAAGCCCAGGGCTTCACACAACCGCAGCGACCGGCGACCGGCGACCAGCAACCGGCCCCAGCCGCCCGCGGTCTACCGTTGCTCGCCATGAAGGTCACCGTGTGCGAGCTGCCCAACGATCCGGCTCCGCTCATCGAGGCGTGGGAGGGCCTGGTCGGGCACACCCATGCCCGTGAGAGCGATGTCGTCCTGCTTCCCGAGATGCCGTTCCACCCCTGGCCGGCCTGGACCAAGGACGTGGATCCCACCGAGTGGGACGTCGCCGTCGCCGCTCACGACGCCTGGATCGGGCGGCTCGACGAGCTGGGGGCACCGATCGTGATCGGATCCCGCCCCGTCGTGGAGGACGGCCGTCGGCTCAACGAGGCCTTCGTGTGGAGCGACGGCGAGTACCGCGGCGGGCACCGCAAGTGGTACCTCCCGAACGAGGACGGCTTCTGGGAGGCCACCTGGTACGACCGGGGCGACACCGACTTCTCGACGACGCCGACCCGACATGGCCCCGTCGGGCTGCTGATCTGCACCGAGGTCTGGTTCACCCGGCACGCCCGCACCCAGGGCCAGGAGGGCGCCTGGCTCATCGCCAACCCCCGCGCCACCGAGTACGCCAGCCGTGAGAAGTGGCTCGCCGGCGGCATCACCGCCGCCGTGATGGCCGGCGCCTTCTGCCTCTCCAGCAACCGCAGCGGGCTGGATGGCACCGGCATCCACTGGGGCGGGTATGGCTGGGTGGTCGACCCCGACGGAAAGGTGTTGGCCACCACCTCCGAGGACGAGCCGTTCGCCACCGTGGACATCGACCTGCTCGACGCAGAGCGGGCCAAGGTGACCTACCCGCGGTACGTGGAGGACTGAGGAACCAGCGAATGGCGAATGGCGAATAGCCAGACGCGACGCCTCGTGTGGGACAACTTCCGATGATCGGTAGCGTGGCCGCCGATGCGACACCTGATCATCGCCACGGCGCTGCTGGTCGTGCTCGGGGCGTGTTCGGACGACTCCGCCACCACCACCGGGCCGGTGCCGACGATCGGCCCGTCCACCACGGCGACACCGACCACCGCGCCATCGACCTCGTCCTCCACCACGACCGCCCCATCGACCACGGCGGGCCCGACGACGACCGCAGCACCCGCCACCACGACCACCGTCGCCCCGCCACCCCTCTCCGATGTCGACCTGGCCCTCGAAGTGGTCGCCGACGGGTTCACCCAACCCGTGTTCGCCACATCCCGGCCCGGCGACGACCGGCTGTTCGTCCTCGACCAGAACGGCCTGGTGGTGGCGATGGACCTGGCCGGTGGCAACCGCGCCACGATCCTCGACCTGCGTGAGGCCGTGATCTTCTCGGGAGAGCGCGGCCTGCTCGGCGCCGCCTTCGACCCCTCCGACCCCACCCGGATGTTCCTGCACTACAGCGCGGCCGGGACCGGAGACACGGTGATCGAGGAATACCGCCTCCCGCAGGGCGGCACCACCGCCGAACCGATGGGCGTCGTGCTCACCGCCGACCAGCCTGCGAGCAACCACAACGGGGGGATGATCGCCTTCGGGCCCGACGGGTACCTCTACATCGGGCTCGGCGACGGCGGCGGGGCCGACGACCAGTTCGGCAACGGGCAGAACACCGACACGCTGCTCGGCTCGATCCTGCGCATCGACGTCTCCACCGACCCGTACTCGATCCCGCCCGACAACGTGTTCGCCGACGGCCAGGATGGCGCCCCCGAGATCTGGTCGTACGGGCTGCGCAACCCGTGGCGCTTCGCCTTCGACGCCGACCGGCTCTTCATCGCCGACGTCGGCCAGAACGTCGTCGAGGAGGTCACGGTCGTCAACGCCCGCTCCGTGGGCCTCGATCTGGGGTGGCCGATCTACGAGGGGGACCGCTGCTTCGCCGGGCCGTGCGACGCCGGTGGCCTCACCGGCCCCGACTTCACCTACCGGCACGGCCCCGACTGCTCGATCACCGGCGGGTACGTGTACCGCGGCTCGGCCATCCCCGACCTGACGGGCGCCTACTTCTTCGGCGACTACTGCTCGGGACGTATCCACTCGTTCCGCATCGACGGCGAGGGCGTCTTCGACGTCCGGGAATGGACCGACACCATCGGGGCGGTCCCCGAGCTCACCTCGTTCGGCGTCGGGCCCGACGGCGAGCTGTACGCCACGACGGCCGCCGGGGTGATCTATCGGTTCGTGTCGCCGTGAGGCGTGCCGCCGTCCTCGCCGCCGTGGGTCTGCTGGTCGTCGCCGCTTGCTCGGACGACTCGGCCGGCACGACCACCCCGGACCGCGACCCGACGACGACGGTTCCCGGAGCCGCCACCACGGACGCCGCCACGACCACGACCCCGGCCACCGTCACCACCATCACGCCCGCACCCACCTGGCGCCGGATCCAGGGCATGGCTTTTCCCCGCTCCGAGATGCCCGCCGCCGCCCTCGACGGCCTGATCTACGTGCCGGGCGGGTTCATGGGTACGGCTCAGGGCGGCGCCGAGGGTCGAGCCGAGGTGGAGGCATACGACCCCGGCACCGACACCTGGGAGGGCACCGTGCCCCTGCCCGAAGCGCGCCATCACCTGATGACGGTCGCCCTCGACGGACGGCTGTGGGTGTTGGGCGGGTTCGGCGGGGACGGCCCCACCGACACCGTGTGGTCGTGGGCCCCGGGTGAGGAGAAGTGGGCCGCCCACGCCCCGATGCCCGAACCGGTGGGTGCGGCAGGGGCGGCCGCCCTCGACGGGCTCATCTACGTGGTGGGGGGCCAGCCGGCCGGTGACACTGCCCTGCGGTACGACCCGACCGCCGACACCTGGGAGACCCTCACCCCGATGCCGACGCCGCGTGAGCACGTGGCGGCCGTGGCCTTCGACGGCGCCATCTGGGCGATCGGCGGCCGTTGGGCGGGGGGCGAGTGGGCATCGGTCGACGTGTACGACGCGGCGACCGACAGGTGGTCTCCCGGCCCCGACCTGAACCGGGCCCGCGGCGGATTCGGTGCGACGGTGTGGCAGGGCACCATCGCCGTTGCGGGCGGTGAGGTGCTCGGATCGCTCGAGACCCTCACCAGCGTCGAGGTGCTCGTGGAAGGGGCCTGGATCGAGTTCGACCCCATGCCCGTCGCATTGCACGGCACCGCGCTGGCGGCCCTCGACGGACGGCTCTACGTGCTCGGCGGGTCGCGCCGGGCCGGGGCCATCGCCAACTCGGGCGATGCGCTGGAGCGGGAAGGCTGACTCCTTCTCCTTGGAGGGGGGTACTCCGAAGGGGAACGGGGCGTCGGGCCCAACGGGACGACCTTCATCTGGTGTCGACAAAGGCTGCGCCCCCTCCGGCCCTTCGGGCCACCTCCCCCTCCGGGGGAGGAAACCGGAGCGCCCGGGTCGGCCACTCCTGAGTGGCCGGCCCTTCTCGAGTGTCGGCCCTACCCCGCCGGCAGGCACGCCTCGTCGTAGTCGACCAGGGTCGGGGGATCGTCCTCGTCGCCGCACGCCGGGCACGACGGATCGCGGGAGACGTGCATCGTGTCGAAGCGCTGGGCGAGGGCGTCGTAGGTGAGCAGGCGCCCCACCAGCGGGTCGCCGATCCCGAGCACGAGCTTGATGGCCTCCACCGCCTGGATGGTCCCGATGATCCCGGGCAACGCACCGAGCACGCCGGCCACGGCGCAGTTGGGAGCGAACTCGGGGGGTGGCGGAGCCGGGAAGATGCAGCGGTAACACGGCCCCTCGTACGGCCAGAACACCGACGCCTGACCCTCGAACCGGAAGACCGACCCGTGCACCACCGGCACCCGCAGGTGCATCGAGGCGTCGTTGACCAGGTACCGGGTCGGGAAGTTGTCGGTGCCGTCGACCACGACGTCGTACCCCTTCATGACATCGAGCACGTTGGACGCCTCGAGGCGCTCGGCGTGGGGACGCACCGAGACGTCGGGGTTGAGCGCCTCGATGGTCTCGGTGGCCGACTCCACCTTGGGGCGGCCGATGCGATGGGTGTCGTGGAGCACCTGGCGCTGCAAGTTGGTGAGGTCGACCGCGTCGTCGTCGACGATGCCGAGCGTCCCCACTCCGGCGGCGGCGAGATAGAGCGCCGCCGGCGAACCCAGCCCGCCGGCGCCGATCACGAGCACCGACGCCGCGAGCAGCCGCTCCTGGCCCTCCACCCCGACTTCGGGAAGCACCAGGTGGCGGGCGTAGCGAGACCGCTGGGCGGCGTCGAGGCCTCCCGGCGCCTCCACCGGGAGGCCCTCGGCTGCCCACGCCTGGATGCCCCCGGACATCGAGGCGACCGACGTGTACCCCATGTCGATGAGAGCCTTGCCGGACACGAGCGATCGCTGGCCCGACGCGCAATACAGGACGATGTCGGTCTCCCGATCGGGAGCGATCTCCTCGATCGACGCCTCCAGGTGGCCCATGGGGAGGAGAACCGCGTCGGGGATCACGCCCCGGGCGTGCTCGATCGGCTCGCGGATGTCGATGAGCAGCGGGTGGCGCCCGGCCGCCTCGGCGGGCGTGACCTCGGGGACCTCGCGCTTGAGCGCCTCCAGCATCTCACGGGGGTTGAGCGTCATGACGCCTCCTGCGGCGAGCGTAGTGCCACCTCGGTGACGCTCCCCCGGTCGATGCCCCACCCCCGGACCTCCGGGTGCTCGGGGTCGGCGAGACCCACGATCACGTACAGCCAGCCCGGTTCCAGCGCCCGCTCGACGTCGGTACCGCTCGGCACCGCCCCCGAACGGGGGTGCGAGTGGAAGGCGCCCCCGAGCGACCAACCGTTGCGCTCGGCGTGCATCAGCGCGTGGTAGTGCTCGGTGGGATCGACCGTGTACGACGAAGCCGAGTGGTCCACGTTGGTGAGGCAATAGACCATGCGCACGGCACCCACATCGTCCACGGCGAGCAGGCCGCAGGCCTCCTCGGGTGCGCAGAAGCGGGCGTGGGCCACGATCGCCTCGTGCACGTCGGGCGGGACCAGCGCCTCGTTCACAGCGCGGCCGGGGTGATCACCGTTCGGATGTCGTCACCGAAACCCTCGAGGCGGTCCATCGCGCCGTTCACTGCGCCGGCGTCGAGGGCCACCTTGTTGGTCACGAGATCGCTCACGTCGAGGTCGCCGCGGCCCGCCATCTCGAACAGCATGCGGATCTCGTCCGAGAGGTGGTCGGCCGACCCGATCAGGTGGACCTCGCGGAGCACGAGATCCTTGAAGGGGTCGAGCGGGAACGAGTCGTCGGTGATCCCGACCGCCACCGCCCGCCCCCCGGGGGCGAGGATCTCGAGGCCGGTGCGCATGAGCGAGGGCAATCCGACCAGTTCGAGGGCGACATCCACCCTGCCGCGCAGCTCGCCGACGACGTCGCCGGTGCCGTCCACGGGAATGGCACCGGAGCGCTCCGCCGCCTTCAGCTTCTTGGGATTGATGTCCACGGCGAACACCTCGCCTGTCCCCATCAGCGCCGCCAGCCGGATCGCCGACATGCCGAGGCCGCCGGCCCCGAGCACCGCCACCCGCTCACCGGGCTGGAGGCCGGCCCGTCGCAGGGCGTGGAACGAGGTGGCGGTCGAGCACATCATCACGGCGGCGGCGGAGGTGGGGACGCCGTCGGGGATCGGGTGGAGGTTGCGAACCGGAACCACCACGTGGGTGGCGTACCCGCCCTCGCGGTCCAGGCCGATCATCCGCCCCGAGGCGCAGAACTGCTCGGCGCCGCGGCGGCAGGCGTCGCATGCACCGCACGTCTCGAGGTAGTGGACCGCCACCCGGGTCCCGGGGCGGATCCCGTCGGCGGCCACGACGGTGCCGGCGATCTCGTGGCCCGGCACGAGGGGCAGGCCGGGGACGGGCCGGGTCCCCGCCCGGTAGTGGACGTCGCTGCGGCAGATCCCCGCCGCCTCCACCCGAACCAGCGCCTCCGCCGCGGCCGGCACCGGGTCCGGCCCCTCGATCTCCTGGAGCGGGGCGCCGTGTTGCGTGATGGCCAGTGCGCGCATTCCCCACGAGACTATCGGGGAGCGATCGCTGAGTGCGCCGCGAGGTCGTCGAAGGAATCAGGGACTCTGGGACTCCGGGACTCCGGGACTCCGGGACCTCAGGAGCCAGAAGGCGTGCGTGACGTTGTCCCGCGAGGAATCGCTGGGAGCACTGCGAGGTGGTCGAAGAAGATCAGGGACTCCGGGACTCGGGAACCAGAAGAGACTGGGTGCTCTGGTCCCCGAGTACCTGAGTACCCGAGTACCCGAGTCCCTGATTCTGGCGAGACCTCGAACCAGAGCGCCGAACTCTCGTCCCCGAGTCCCCGAGCCCCCGAGTCCCTGATTCATCGAGGCCAGCGTGACCGCGAGGACCTCCAGCCGTGAGCCTCCACTACCCTCACCACCTCATGAACGAGACCTTCTCCAACCTGCTCGGCGCCGCCCAGGACCGGAGCGTCACGCTGCGGTCGCCCGAAGGCCGGCCCATGGTGCGCCTCAAGCTGCTGCACGCCGCCGGGATCGCCGTCGCCGGCGTGATCATGGCGCCGCGGCTCACGGCCGTGGCCGCCGTCGGCGCCCTCTTCAAGGGTGTGTCGCTGAGCCTCGACGAGACCATCGCCGAGGCACCGGCCGCCTAGAGGTCCTTGACGTCGCGCTCCACGAGGAGCCCGGCGACGAACAGGGTCTGGGCGGCGAGCGCCGCCACGCCGGCCATCGCCAGTCCCACCTCGGCCGGCATGTCGATGGTCACCGGGATGATCGCCCCGACCACCCACGCCAGCTGGAACAGCGTCTCCGACCGCGTGAACGCCGTGCCCCTCCGGGCGGGCTCGACCCGGCTCTGCAGCAGGCCGTCGAAGGCGAACTTTGCCGTCCCCCACGCCAGACCGGCAGACGCCGACAGCGCCGCCGCAGCCGGCAGCCCGAAGAACTGGCCGGCGGTGAATGCCGCCGCCGCCTCGACGGCAAGCGCTCCGACCACCATCGGCTCCTCCCGCAGGTGGCGCTCCAGCCAGGGGCTCACCAGCGAGGCGATGCCGTAGCCGGCACCCCCGGCGGCGATCAGGGCGCCGAAGTCGAAGACGCCGGCGTCGGCGTCACGGAACTCGAACGCCAGCATGAACAGCAGGAAGCCGTTGATCAACCGCACCCCGGCGGTGGCGAGCCGGGAGAGCCGCAGCGAGCGGCCCCGGAACGCCGTCGCATCGGGATGCTCGATGGGCCGCAGGCCGTCCTCGGGTGAGGGGGGGCCTCCGCGCGGGTCGGGGAGGCCGAGCGATGCGAAGGCGCAGAAGGCGAAGAAGCCGGCGGACAACAGCAGGGCGACCGACGGGTCGATCCTGGCGGCCAGCGCCCCCAGCGGAACCACGAGGGCGCCGGCGTAGATGCCGATGCGCGCCAGGAGGGCGTTGGCCCCGACGAGCGCCACCGGCGCCGGCAGGGCGACCGGCAGCATGCTCGCCTTGCCGATCCCGTAGAGGCGCGAGAACACGAGCATCCCGAACGCCAGCGGGTAGAGGATCAAGGTCGAATCCAGCGTGAACGCCATCGCCACGGCGATCACCGCCCGGAACAGTGCGGCCAGCACCATCGCCGCCCGGTAGACGCCCGGGAACCGGGTGAAGATCCCGCCCAGCACCGGGGCGATCACCGCGAACGGGGCCAGGGTCAGGGCCAGATAGAGGGCGACGTTGCCCCTCGCCTCGCCCGACGGCACCGAGAAGAACAGCGTGCCGGCCAGGCCGATGGCCACGAGGGTGTCGCCGGCCACGTGGGTCGACCACCCCACGGCAAGCTGCCGGAAGGCCGGGCCGTGGCGACCGAACAGCGCCTCCACCCGGCGCCTCGCCGCATCGGCCGTACGCCGGGCCAGACCGTCGTGGGAGTGGTTCTGGTGCGAGGTGTCGGACATCGGGTCCGACGCTAGCGAGCGGGTGCCGTGAGTCCGGTTGCCGCGGCATCAGCGACCTGGGGAGCGGGGTCGCCCGGGGGTTCGGGTACTCGGGGGCGAGAGCTCGCCGCCCTCCGGTTCGAGATCTCGTCGGAACCACCGCGAGCACCGCCGAAGGAAACGACAGCCCGCCCACCCCGCTCACAGCAGCGTCGACGCCAACTCTGCCAGTGGGCTCCGGACCGTCCGCTCCAACGTGACGTGCCCGAAGAGGTCCGTCCCCTTCAGCGTCTCGATGAGGGCCGACACCCCGCCGTACGGGGAGACGTAGGGGTTGTCGACCTGGGTGAAGTCCCCGCAGAACACGACCTTGGCGTCGGCGCCGATGCGGGTGAGGATCACCTTGAGCGTGGGCAACTCGAGGTTCTGCGCCTCGTCGATGATCACGAACTCGCCGGTGATCGAACGGCCCCGCAGATAGGTGATGGCGGCGAGCTCGATGGCGTCGCGGTCGATGAGCTCCTCCAGGGCGGCACGGGCGCCTCCCGGCCCCGAGTCGCTGAACAGGGCGTAGAGGTTGTCGTGGACCGCCGCCATCCACGGCGCCAGCTTCTCGTCGAGGTCACCGGGCAGGTACCCGACCTCCTGCCGACCGACGGCGACGAGCGGCCGGTACACCGACACCTTGCGGTACCGCCCCGCCTCCAGCACCTGCTCGAGGCCGGCGGCCAGGGCGAGGAAGGTCTTGCCGGTGCCGGGCGGGCCCATGATCGACACGGCAGGGATGTCGGGGTTCATGAGCAGCTCGAGCGCGAACGCCTGGCGGACGTTCTTCGACTCGGTGCCGAACACGCGTCGCTGCCCCGGGACCCGCACGGCGATGGCCTCGCCCCCCGACTCGATCACCTGGCCGAGCGCCGACTGTGAACCGGCACCGAGCACGACGAACTGGTTGACCGCCAGCCCTTCGCCCGGTATCGGTGCCTTGCCGTCGCGATACATGCGGTCGACCACCTCGGGGGCGACCGCCACCTCGACGACTCCGGAATACGACTCGTCCACCTTCACCACGTCCGCCCGGTAATCCTGCACCACCACGCCGAGCTGCGCCGCCTTGATCCGGAGCGAGGCGTCGCGGGTCACCAGGACCGTGTCCGTTCCGGTGTCGGCGATGTTCATGGTCGTGCTGAGGATGCGATGGTCGGGCGTGGAGGGGTTCAGCACCTCGGGCAGCCGGACCGACGAGATGCCGTTCAATTCGATGCGGAGGGTGCCGCCGCCCGGGAGGGATACGGCGTCGGCCATGCCACCCGGCTGCGAGGCGCCGTGCTCCTCGAGCAGGCGGATGGCGCGCCGGGCGTTCGCCCCCACCTCGTCCATGTGGGTCTTCTTGCGGTCGAGCTCCTCGACCACGGCAAGCGGCAGCACCACGTGGTGCTCGTCAAAGCGGAACGGGGCGGTCGGGTCGGCGAGCAGGACGCAGGTGTCGAGCACGTAGGTTCGTCGGTCGCGATCCTGCCCTGGCATTCGCAACGATGCTGGCCGAGACCGAGTGCGGTTACAAGGATCGATACCCATTGGTCGGTGGCTGCGCGTCGCTCCGCTCTCTCTCGCGTGACCGCGCGGGCCACCTCTCGGCTGGTTTGTCCCCCCGGAGGGGGGAGCACCCCGAGGGGGGGCGCACCCGTGCGACGCGACCGCCACCGCGACCGCTACCGCGACCGCGACGGTCAGAGCCGACGGCCCAGGTGACAGCGACAGCCACAGCCACAGCAGACCGAGGCCGCTGAGGGGGGCGCACCGTTCGACGCGACCGCCTCTGGTTTCTCCCCCCCGGAGGGGGACGCACGTGCGCCCCCTCCGTCACTTCGTGACACCTCGCCCTCCGGGGGAGGAAACCATGCCTGGGCGGCGTCGTGGTCGGCCCCTGGCGGGGGCCTCCCTCGAATGAACCGGGTTTCCGCGCACCACGCGTCTCTCGCGCATGAGGCGTGAGGCGTGAAGCGTGCGGCGCTCGTACGCTCACCCCGTGCGGAGCCTGCTCGCGTTCGCCCGCCTCTCCCGCCCCCTCTTCCTCGGCGGTCCCCTCGTCCTGTTCGCACTGGGGTGGGCGCTGGCGAGCGGGGACGGCGCGATCGCCGCCTACGCCGTCGCACAGACCGCCGTGACTGCCACGCAGTTGCTCGCCCAGTACT
>Ga0214472_10006970_pt1 | contig 11848 bp, 10 predicted proteins | sample RVTome_6_FD_207662 | JGI IMG/M metagenome (GOLD analysis project Ga0214472, IMG submission 207662) | Soil microbial communities from uranium-contaminated site in the Upper Colorado River Basin, Wyoming, United States - RVT140D175 | ecosystem: Environmental > Terrestrial > Soil > Contaminated >...
ACCTGCTGGCGTCCAAAGAAGGGATGCTGGCCTCCGGAATCGAGGCAGAGCCGCTGGATGAGATCGAGGCGGACATCGAGAACGTCCGTTGGGCCTGGGGCTATCTTGCTGAAACTGGAGACGTCGATGCGCTGCAACGATCGCTCTTTGCCCTGTGGTTTTTCCACGAAGTCCGCTGTTGGCTGCACGCGGGGAGGGAGCTCTTCGCCGCCGCCGAGCGCAGCCTAAAGGAAGCGGCCCGCGGGGCGGAGAGCGAACTGGTCGCGAACCAATTGAGCGCCGCCGGGTCGTTCTTTGCATTGATGCTCGGATTCCCTGAGCAGGCAGTCGAGACCGCGGGGAGGACGCTAGCCTGGCTGCGCGAGCACGAGCACCGGGACTATTCGACCTATTCCCTGCTCACACTGGGCGTGTCCGGCAATTTCACCTCGAATTGGGCCGTCTCGATCGCCAACGGGGAGGCATTATCCGCACTCGGCAAAGAGATTGGGAGCCGGTGGTGGGAGCTGCGCGGAAAAACGATGGCTTCCGGCGGAGCCTTCGTTTCGGAGGATTTGGAGCGTTCGAGGCGCTACCTGGAGGAATACGATGCACTAATCGCCGGTTCCCGCGGCCCGTGGAACTCGTTTTGGGGAAAGCAGATGTATACGCGTTTGGCCGAAGCGCGCGGCGACTACGCAGCGGCAAAAGAGCTCAGCCAGGCGATCCTCGATTCGCTGCAGTCCGTCTCATTTCTGCGCGGCATGCAGTATGCATATTCCAACCTGGGCCGTATCCATCTCATCCTGGATGAGCTCGATGAAGCGGCGTATAACTACGCTCAGAGCCTGCACATCAGCCAGGATACCGGTCAGATTCGGGACGCGCTGGGCAATCTGCTTGGGTTGGCAAGGGTATGGCGGGGCCAGGCTGAAGGCTCGGAAGCGGCGGCGGTGGTGGCATCCGTGTTGCACCATCCGCAGATTGACCAGGCCCAATTGCTCAGCCGCGTCAGCATCCGTGAGAATGCTGACGCGCTTCGATCCGAATTGGAGGGCGAGCTGCAGCCGGACGAGTATGCGGCTGCATGGAAGGCGGGGGCCGGGGAAGAGGCGGAGGACGTCATCCACCGGATCCTGACGGAACTGGAAGCGCACCGCAAGGCGGCTTGAAGCCAATCAAGTCTCTCCGTATGAACCCGGGATTGCTCAAACCCTCTAGATCTGGACCTATAAGGTCCACGGCTATTCTTGTTTCCTGACAACGAGATTATAAATGCTCCACCCACTCCCCCTTGGGCAGCTTCTCCCCGGCCCGCACAGGGACCTTGAGCCGATTTTCAAAGGGCGTTAACGGGCAACTATACAAGTCGTTCTAGTACCTCACCAAAAAAGTTTTGATAGGTAGCTCATGATCACTCACGGCTCTTCATGTACCGGATACAACCTGCGCAGCTTGTCCCGCGCATTCGGGATCGTGAAGCGCCAATCGATGGTCGCCTGGGCAGCATTCCGCTCGGCCTCCCAAGCGCCTACTTCCCTGGTCAGGATTTCCTGGCAACCCAGTCTGCGATCCAGACATTGTTCTGTAAGCACTGAGATCTCAACCTCCGCCATGTTCAACCAACTGCTGTGCTCGGGCGTGTGATGAAATTCCAATTTCCTGGCCAGGCGCCGGGCTTGCTCGGGCGGAAAGCTCTCGTAAAACGCAGCCGGCGTATGGGTGTTGAGATTATCCAGCACCACGCGGATCTTTTCAGCTTCCGGAAAATGGACTTCAACCAGGTCGTGCATACACTGCGAAAAATCCTGCTTGGTTCGCCGCTCAGTGACTTTGACGTGCCGCCAACCGGCCAAAGGTTGCAAGAACATGAACAGGTTGCAGGTGCCTTCCCGCCGATACTCAAAGTCGTAGCGCATTGGTTTTCCGTTCTGCACCGGCAGCGGCTGCCTGGTTTCACTCACCAGCTGATACGGCACTTCATCAAAGCAGATCACCGGACAGGCCGGATCGAAGGGCTCAGCATACAGATCCAGGATGTCTTCCATGCGCCAGACGAACTTGGCGCCGATGACGGTCGGGATGCACCACTTCTGCCTCTGCCAGGGTTTGAGATCGTTTTTTTTAGCACCAGGCGAACAGTCTCATCCGAAAGACTCTCCAGATGGGTCAAGGTCACCAAACGATCCGTCAGCAACTGCAGCGTCCAACGGGCACGGCCTTGCGGTGGCTGGCTCTGGGCCAGGGTCGTCAAGATCGTTTCCAGCTTATCGTCGAGTTTCGGTAGCCGGCCGGCTCGCGACAGCTCGTTCAAGGCGAATGGCAGATTTCCTTCCACAAATCGTTGCCGGGTGCGATGGACGGTCAACCAACTCGTATGTAAAAGTTCGGCAATTTCAGCGTCCGGTTTTCCGGCGTCGGCCAGGAGCAAGATGTTGGCTCGTTTGATCTTCCGGGCACCCGATCGGCCCTTCTGGGTCAGCTCGACTAACTCGGCCTTCTCGGCATTGCTCAATTCAACGATGTATTTCTTCGCCATCGCCATCTCCTTCCAGGCTTTTGGCGAAATTGTACCTATCAAAACTTTTTTGGCGAGGTACTAGGCCCCGCCTACGGAGATTCGATCTCACGCGCCAGGCCGGCGATCCGGCGGGCAGGATTGGCACCCAGGTGAAAGCGGATCACCTTGCGGGGTGGGTCTGCCTGTTGGAGGGCTTCGTAATCTCCGAGGGCCTGGGAGAGCTTGAGGGTGTCGAAGCTCATCTGGGAGGCGGGTTCTCCTGCTTGGTCGGGGATAGGGAGATCGCTTTCGACTTCCGCCGTGAACTGAATGAAACGGCCGTTCCCGGCATCACCCTTGTGGAGCTGGCCGGTGGAATGAAGAAAGCGGGGGCCGTACCCGACGGTCACCGCAGCACCGGTTTTCGCTCGCAGCGCAATTCGGAAATCGTCGAGCGCCCGGTCCGCCGCCTCGCCGGGAGCCAGATAGGCATGAATGGCGATGTATTCTCCCGGTACCATCCCGCCGATGAAGCGTTCGACCGCCGCGGCGGATACCTCTGACCGCTCGCCCTCCGGCAGCTTGCCCGTCTCTTTATACCGGTCCACCATCCGGCGAGCCAGGATCTTGGCCGATTCGACGTTGGGCTGGTCGAAGGGCTGGATCCCGAGCACGTGCCCGGCCACCGCCGTCGCAAACTCCCACAGGAAGAACTGCCCGCCGAGTTCGTACGGATCGCGCAGCTCCATCCGGATCACCGGATGGCCGGCTGTTTCGAGCTCATTCAGCCGCCGGGATGTCTCTGCATCACCCGGCAGGACGTGACCGGCGAAAACCCGGTCCATCCCGGACGGGCCGCCGGAACGCTCCCCGACGACGGGCAGGATCCCCCGGCCGCGCTTGCCCGTGCTCTCCGCCACGAGCTGCTCGATCCAGTCGCCAAACGATGCGATCTCCGGCGACGTGAGCAGGGTGAGCTTGTCCCGCCCGGCTTTCGCCAGCACGCCCAGGGAAATCCCGAGTCGGACGGCCGTGCAGTCCGGGGTGTGGGAGACCGAAGCGACCGTCTCCGCCTCCGCCAGCAGCCGGCCCAGGTCAGCACCCACCAGCGCTGCCGGGACCAGGCCGAAGAGTGAGAGCGCCGAATAGCGCCCGCCAATTTCCGGGTCGCTCAGGAAGATGCGCCGGAACCGGTACTGCATGGCGGTGTCCACCAGGCCGCTGCCCGGGTCGGTGATGGCGATGAAATGCCGCCCGGCAGCCTCGGCGCCAACACGTTCGACGGCCAGATTGTAGCAATATTTGAAGAAGGAAAAGGTCTCAACGGTTCCGCCGGACTTGGTCGCAACGATGTAAATCGTTTTCTCCGGATCCGAATAGGCCGTTTTCTCCCTGACCGCTCCCGGATCGGTGCTGTCCAGGACGGCCAGGTCCAGGCCGTCTGCGGCAGCCCCAAAGGTTCGCGCAAAAAGCTCCGGCGCCAGGCTGGACCCGCCCATCCCCAGCAGGAGGGCGTGAGTGAAGCCCTCTTTGATGAGATCGGCCCGGAACGCGTTCAGTCCGGGGACCTGGGTCTGCATGCGAACGTGCACATCGAGCCAGCCCAGCCGGTTTGAAATCTCGTCCGGCTCCGGCGCCCAGACGGTGTGATCTCGGGACCAGATCCGCCGGAGCACGCCAGCGGCGCGCGAAGCGTCGGAGGCCTGCCGGTATGCGGAGGCGTGGTCCTGCAGGTTGATTTTCATTCTATTTCGATCTCCAGTCCCGGCGACCCGGGTCGAGGCGGCTCATGCCGGCGGGCGTTTTTCCCGCCATCTCAAACCCGCCCTCGCGATGACATTGAAAAGTTGGCCGGCTGCTGCTTTTTCGACAGAACGGTCCCTGGCCGTGGATCACTCGAGATGACATCTGAACGGGTCGAAATAAGTTGGAACCGATGACCCACCAGCGAACCTGCGGTTCGCCGTCGCCCCTACAGGCGGGCTGCGGCGTCGTTGAGAACGCGGTGGGCGCGCTCGCCGAGTTCGTTGGTCTCGTTGCCTGTGAAATCGGGCAGCGAGAACGGGAACAGGGCGTGCAGCGGCACCTTGACCAGGTCGACTTCTTCGCCGAGAACCTTGCGCATCACCTGGCCCTCCTCGCTGGCTTCGAACAGCGCCCGGGCGAGGGTCTCATAAAGCCGGTCGACGGTCAGGCGGATGCCCGACCGAGCGCCAATCTCGTCGAGGGCGCGCTTGAGGTCCTGGCTCGTCGGCCAGCACTGTGAAAATCTGAAGTGCAGCGTATTCTGCTCTTCCATCCAGGCGTAGATCAGGTTGCGGGTCTTGTTCGGCAGCGGTCGCTTTCCGTCCGGGGTAGCGAACCAACCCTGGATGAGGTCGAAATCCGTCGAGGCCGCCCCCGCGATGTGACTGGGCCACAGACCGGCGTGGAGCAGCATGCTCAGCAAGGCGCGGTCCAGCCGGTCCCCGCTGTCAAAAAGGGTCCGGATCTCCTCCACGTTGAGCGGCTCGGCGGAGGCGCGGCCGTCGAGATAACCGGCTTCCCCGTCCTCCTTGAGTATCTCGACCAGTGCGCGGACGTCCTGCGCCCGGTCGCGCCGGCAAACCAGGAGGACGTCCTCGGTGTCGACGATGACCAGGTCCTCCAGCCCGATCGTGGCGACCAGGCGGTTCGGGCTGACGATGAGCGAATTGCGCGTGTCGGGCGAGATATGCCGGCCGACGACGGCATTGTTGGCCGTGTCCTTCGGGAGCACGTCGAAGACGGAAGACCAACTGCCCACGTCGTTCCAGCCGATCTCGATCGGCAGGACCGCCACCATCTCGGCCTTCTCCATGATCCCGTAATCGATGGTCACGTTGGGCAGCTTCGGGAAGATCGTAGCCAGGGTCTCCGGAAATTCCGGCGTGCCGATCGTTTCGGCGATCTGCTCCAGCCCGGCGTAAAGCTGCGGCAAATGCCGCTCCATCTCCGCAAGGATCCGCCCGACCTGCCAGACAAACATTCCGCTGTTCCAGTCGTGGTTTCCGCCTGCGATGAATTCCCGGGCAGCGTCCAGCTCAGGTTTTTCAATGAAACGGCGGACCTTGAAACCCTCGAACTCGCCCACCATCCCGAGGAAATCTCCCCGCTCGATGTATCCGTAACCGGTCTCGGGGTAATCGGGGCGGATCCCCAGGGTGACCAGCCAGCCTTCCGCGGCCACGTGTCCGGCGGCTTCGAGGGCGCGCCGGAAGACGTCGACCCGCTGGATCAGGTGATCCGAGGTCTGGATCGCCATGATCGCATCGGGGCTCCGCCGGCGGATCAACATCGCCGTCAGGCCGATCGCTGCGGCCGTCCCACGGCCGACCGGCTCTCCGATGATGTTCTCGGCGGGAAGTCCGGGAAGCTGCCGGGCGACGATATCGATGTATTGCGCGCTGGTGGCCACGAAAGTGTGCTCCCGCGGGATGAGCGGGAGCAGCCGCTTCTGGGCTTCCTGGATCATGGTCTGGTCCCCCATCAGGTCCAGGAACTGCTTCGGGTGGCGCGTCCGGCTGCGCGGCCACAGGCGTGAGCCGGTGCCGCCGGCCAGGATCAAAGCATAGATGGAATTGGGCATGAGTTCGTTAATTATCCCTTCCTTACAGGACGGTTGATGGTCACCAGTTCTTCCGTCTCGAAATGCACCCAGAATGGCTGGGGAAGCAAATGATAATCCACTTCCTCGGCCTCCGCAGGGTGCGGACGGCTGTTGCTGGTATGCCAGAACAGGACCTTCCGCCCGGCCAGTTCACCCGCAGCCGCCCGGCGGTGGATTTCGCCAATGACCTGGGCCGTCCAGGTCGGTTCGATCCGGATCCCATCTTTATCGTTGAGCACCCGGCGGAAGGCCAGGCCGGCATCGACCAGCGCACGGGGATCGTCCGGCGGAGGTCCGGCGAGAGACACATCGTCGTTGTCGATCGAAACGGCGGGAAAATCCGGCGACAGGACCCTCAGAAAATCCGCTGCAGAACCGGCCAACGATACGATCGCCATTTCACCGGCCGCCGAGGCCTCCGCATCGATCCAATCGTGGCTCACCGCGACGATCGAGGTGGATAACCCCGCCGCGCGCAGACCGACCAGCAGCCCGGCTGCGGTTCCGAGCAGTCCGGCCGCGATAAAAATCAAATCCGGCTCTTCGATCTCGCCGGCGGCCACCTGGACAGCCAGCTCGTAACCGGCATTCACATAGCCGCACATCCCCAGCGGGGAAATCGGGTTGAGCCAATGGGAGGGATGACCATACCAGGTCAGGCTCTCTCCGTTGTAGCGGCCCATCACGTTGTCGATCTCGTCTGGGGATTCGATCTCCTCAAGGTCCGCTTCGAGATACCCAAAATACCGGAGGTTCGCCCGAGATTCGACGGAAGGACGCTGCCAGACCAGGTACGTTTTAAGCGGCAGCTCGAAGTAGCGAGCATAGATATTCGCGGCCAGGGCCATGCTCGTCCCGGCCAGGCCGATGACGAGGTTGCCCCCGTCCCGGTGTGCCGCCGGCAGCAGGAACTCAAGACTGCGGATCTTGTTGCCCCCGAACAGGACGCCGGTCAGATCGTCACGCTTCACGGACAGGTCCGCCAGCCCGACAGTCCGGCCGAACCCGGACAGCGACCCGATGGGAGTCGGCAGCTGGCAAACCGGCCAGTGGGGCAGCAGGTCGACCAGCATCGGGTTCGCTTCGAGGAGTGGGATCATAGGCAGGGCCGCGATCTGACCGGGATCACACCGGAAGTATATCAGCAGTGCGGAATGCCGTTATACTTGGAGGTCCAGATGAGCGCTAACCTGCTGAACCGACGCGAATTTTTGACATTCGGGCTCCTGGCCGCAGGGGCCACGGGTCTGTCCGGTTTCCGCGAGCGCCTGCCCCCCGGGGAAGCCCCGCCGATCCACGGGTATGGGCGCATCGCCTGGGACTGGCTCCCGGTCCGGAAGAAACCGACCTTTTATGCGGACGAGGTCGACCGGCGCTATCTCGACCAGGTCATCCCGCTGCTCAACGTCGTCGAAGGTCCGGATGGCCCGGCGCATAACCCGCTGTGGTACCGGATCGTCGGCGGGTACATCTACAGCGGGTACATCCAGCCGGTCGAGACCGTCCTCTACGCCCCAGCCCGGACCGTCCCGAAAACGGGCGCCCTGGCGGAGGTGACCGTCCCCTTTACGGATTCGCTGCGCTTCCTTCGCAATTCGGGCTGGCAGCCGCTTTACCGGCTCTATTACCGGTCTACGCACTGGGTCACATCGGTGGACGAGGGTCCGGACGGCGCAGCCTGGTACGGCATCACCAGCGACCGGCACGGGCAAGTCTATCACGCCCCGGCGGAGCACATTCGGTTGATCCCGGCGAGCGAACTGGAGCCGATCTCCCCGGACGTGCCGGCCGCCGACAAGCACATCGAGATCTCGATCGACCGGCAAACCCTGACCGCCTACGAAGACGAAGAGGTGGTCTTAAAGACCAAAGTAGCGACCGGCCTGGATCAGCAAGGCAAGCCTTCTAACGGGATCCCGACCAATACGCCGAAAGGGTCTTTCCGAGTCGGCCGCAAGATGCCGAGCCGGCATATGGGCAACGGCGACCTGGTCTCGAACATCACCAATTACGAGCTGCCCGGCGTCCCCTGGGTCAGTTATTTCGTCGCCACGGGCGTCGCCCTGCACGGGGCATACTGGCACAACAACTACGGCCGCCAGATGAGTCACGGCTGCGTGAACATGTCCCCCGATGACGCCAAATGGATCTACCGATGGACCGTCCCGATCGCGGACGAGGACGACTGGTACGTCGACGGTGCCGGGACCGTCATCCGGGTGTTTTGAGCATGGCGAACGTTTACGGCGCCCCCGAGGTCACCGTGCAGGATCTCGCTGAGAAGTTTTCGCAAAATGGCGATTTCGTCTTGCTGGACGTGCGCGAGCTCCATGAGATCGGCACGGTTGCACTCGAGTCTGGACAGCTGGTCATACTCCCCCTGAGCGAGTTGGCCCGGATGCAGCTGCCCGCCCTTGAGGAAAAAGGCTTGAATAAGGACGACGAGATCGTAGTCATGTGCCACCACGGCGTGCGCAGCGCCCAGGTCACAGCCTGGATGCGGCAGAATGGTTGGGAGGATGTCTGGAGCCTGGCGGGCGGGATCGATGCCTATGCGCATGAGATCGATCCAGCAATAGGATTCTATTGATTTGTAAGCAAATCGTTTCCCCCAACCCAAATTAATCAATATTTTGATCAATATACTGGCTAATTGATGTTCCCGGTGCAAACACGCAAATTTTTTCCGTCCATATTCCTTGCCATCCTGATCGCCGCCCTCGTCGGGAGCTGCAGCGTCCTCAACCGGCCGCCGACGTTCAACGGGGCTGTCTATGCCTCCCCCGCACCGCCCCCGGACTTCAGCCTGCCCTCCACTCGCGGCGGGGAGTTCACGCTCAGCGCGCAGGAGGATGTCGTCACCCTGATCTATTTCGGCTACACCTTCTGTCCGGATATCTGCCCCCAGACGCTCGGCCTCGTCCGAAGCGCCCTCGAGCGCCTCGACCCCGAGGAGCGCGCGAGGATTGAGCTGGTATTTGTCTCCGTCGATCCAGCCCGGGACAGCCTGCCGGTCATGGCCGCCTATCTCTCGCGGTTCGACCCCTCCTTCTTCGGCGTGCTACCGGACCCGGCGGCCTTGGACGGGCTGGTCGAGACCTACGACGCCTATGCAGCCCCCGATCTCCCGGACGCCGAAACCGCCGCGTATGAGGTCTCTCACTCCTCCGTGGTCTACGTCCTCGACAAGCGCGGCGACCTGCGGCTGGGGTTTTTCAATGGAATGGATCCGGGGGATATGGCGTCGGACCTGAGGGTGCTTGTGCGCGAGTGAAAAAATGACCCGGCCTGCGCACATGTGGCGTCTCTACATGTGCGCAGGCCGGGTCATTTTTTCACAAACCTCGCTCCCCCCGGACGTACGGGATTCCCAGCGCCGCCGGGGCTCCCAACCGCTTCCGCGTGGCCGCCCGGGATCCCCAGACCAGCGCCAGGATGGTCAGCAGGAAGGGCGTCATCTGCAGGAAGAAACCCAGGTTCGAGTTGACGAAGAACGGGTTGGTCAGGCCGAGGATCCTCGCCGGACCCTGGAGGTCCAGGATTCCGCGGCGGACCGCGCCGAAGAGGTAGCCGCCCAGCGCAGCCTGGAGCGGGTTCCATTGGGCGAAGATCACCAGCCCGACCGCGATCCAGCCCTGGCCGGAGGTGGTTTGCGCGCTGTACCAGCCGGGTGAGACCGACAGGCTGATCGTCGCCCCAGCCAGGCCGGCCAGCATCCCTCCCACAAATGTGTAGAAATAGCGCACTCCATACACACTGATCCCGAGCGTGTCCGCCGCGGCCGGCTGTTCGCCGACCGCGCGCAGGTGCATCCCGGGCCGCGTCCGGTGGATATAGAGCCAGCAGAGGGGGGTAAACAGGTAGCCAATGTAGACAAGGACGCTGTGATCCTGAAAGAATACAGGGCCGACGAAAGGGATCGCCGCGAGCAGGGGGATGTCCGCCTCCGGGATCAGCGGCGGGTTCTGCCCCGTCAGACCCTCACCGAGGACGAGCGCCAGGCCGGTCCCGAGAAAGGTCAGCGAGAGACCGCTGACCACCTGGTCGGCCTGGAAGTGAATCGTCACCAGGGCGTGCGCCAGGCTCAGGATCCCGGCCGAAACCATCGCCACGAGCAGCCCCGCCCATGGGTTCCCAAGGGCGAGCGAGGTCCCGAAACCGGCCATCGCCCCGACCAGCATCATCCCCTCGACCCCGAGGTTGAGCACGCCCGAGCGCTCGGCGAAAATCTCGCCGATTGCCGCAAACAGCAATACGGTGCCGGTCGCCAGGCCGGCATGCAGGATGAGCTCGATATTCATGCCCCGGCCTCCACGGTTGCGGACCGTTCGATCCGGATCCGGTAGCGGAGCAGGACGTCGCTGCTGATAATGAAGAACAGGATGATCCCCTGGAGCAGGTTCGAGAGCCCGGACGGCTGGATCTCGCGCCCCGCCACGATCAGGGCCCCGAACAGGACCGACACCAGCACGACGGCGAACGGGTTCAGCTTGGCCAGCCAGGCCACGATGATCCCGGTGAACCCATAGCCGGGAGAAATCCGCTCCTGCAGACGGTGGACGACCCCGGAGACCTCACTCATCCCGGCCAGTCCGGCCAGGGCGCCCGAGAGCATCATGACGAGGATGACGTTCTTCGCGATGTTGAGCCCGGCGTACTCGGCCGCCCGGGGGTTATCGCCGATCAGCTTGATCTCGTATCCCCAGCGGCTGCGCGCCAGGATCCACCAGATCACGACCGCTGCCAGCAGCCCGAAGACGACCCCGAGATGGAGGGTGATCCCGGAGAAGGCCGAAATCTCCCGGGCATAATCGGCGAAGCGCGGCAGCCAGGCCGAGCGCGGGAACTGGGGCGTCATCTGGAACCCGGCATCGCTCCAGCGGTCGAAGATCCAGAAATTGTTCCAGAAGATCGCCACGTAGTTCAGCATCAGGGTCGTGATGATCTCGTTGACCTTGAAGCGGGCCTTGAGGGCGCCGGGGATGAAGCCCCACAACGCACCGCCGAGCATCCCCATTACGGCCATCAAGGTGATGACGATCCATTTCGGCGTCGTCTCCGGGTCGACGATCGGGATCAGGACCACGATGCTGGCGAAGAAGGCCCCCATGTAAAACTGGCCCTCGGCGCCGATGTTCCAGAGCTTCATCTTGAAGGCGATCGCACAGCCCAATCCGACCATGATCAGCGGGGTGGCCTTGACGATCGTGTCCGAGATGACCGGCCAGCTGCCGAAGGTGGCCTGGAAAAAAAAGCCGAGCGTGCGGAAAGGGTCACCCCCGATCAGGGCCAGGATCACCCCGCCGACGATGAAGGCCAGCAGGACGGATCCGGCCGCGGTGGCAAACGGCAGCCAGGCCGGGACGTCCTCGGTCCGCTTTTCGATCACGAGCCGGGTGGTCACGGTGCAGCCTCGATCTGTTCCGCCCGCGAGCCGGTCATCATCAACCCGATCCGGTTGACATCCGCCAGTGCGGCGTCCAATTCGCCCATGATCTCGCCTTCATAGATCACGGCGATCCGATCGCTGAGCGTGAGCAGCTCTTCGAGCTCCTCCGAGATCAGCAGGATGGCGGTGCCGGCAGCGCGCTGCTCGAGCAGCAGCTGCTGGATCGACTCGATCGCCCCGACATCCAGGCCGCGGGTAGGCTGGACGGCGATCATCATTTTCGGTCCGGATGAGATCTCGCGGGCCAGGATCACCTTCTGGAGGTTGCCGCCGGAGAGCTTACGGGCTAGCG
>Ga0214472_10006971_pt1 | contig 11848 bp, 9 predicted proteins | sample RVTome_6_FD_207662 | JGI IMG/M metagenome (GOLD analysis project Ga0214472, IMG submission 207662) | Soil microbial communities from uranium-contaminated site in the Upper Colorado River Basin, Wyoming, United States - RVT140D175 | ecosystem: Environmental > Terrestrial > Soil > Contaminated >...
GGCCTTGCGCAAGACGGCGGCCGGAAGCTCCATCACCTTCTGCTGCATTTCGCGCGCCCGGGCGGTCAGCCCGGTGAGGTTTTCGATTCCCCAATCGCGGATCAACGGCAGCAGCACCCGATCGTGGTGGATGCGGAGGTTGTACACCCCCGCTCGCGCCATGTCGACGGCGCGGCGGACGAAGCCGGGAATCGAGGTCCCCGGCATGGAGAAGTTGGTGAACACCCGATGCATCGCCTCGAGCATCGAGTCGGGCTCCTGCTCGAGCAGGGCAGCCGCCACACCCCGGTAGAAGAGAAAGTGGTGGTTCTCGTCGGTGGCGATCCGGGCCATGATGTCGTAGGCCACCGGATCATCGGCGAGCTTGCCGGCATTGCGATGGCTGACCCGGGTGGCGAGCTCCTGTGCCGACGTGTACACGAAGAGCGCGGCGAGGTCGCGCCAACCGGTGTCGTGCCCCGCCTCCATCGTGTGCAACCGGTCGTCCTCGAGGGAACGGGGGTCACAGTTGCGTGAGGTGAGCAGGTAGGACCGGAGCGCGATGGAATGCTGCGCCTCCTCGGCCGTCCACAGGTGGGTCCAGCGCTCCAGCGCCGAACCCGCTGGCATGTGCGCCGCGATCTCCGCGTGGTAATAGGGCAGGTTGTCCTCCGTCAGCAGGTTGAGGACGAGGGAAGTGCGGACCTCGGGTGACAGCGTCGCCTGAGACTCTTCCCAGGGGTCGGCGCGGAAGTTGCGCCCCTGCTCCCAGGGAACGTACTCGTGGGCGTACCAGTGCTCGCGCCGTTCGCGGTGCTCCGCCATGAGGCGCTCCACCACCGGCTCCACCGCGGCTACGAGCTCGAGATCGTGTTCCTTGGACAACCGACCCCCTGGGAGAAAGACCGGGGAGAAAGCCCGGTTCCATGACTTTAGCCCGAAAGGCCCACTTAGGGCGGTTTGGATGCGCCTCCCGGCCACCCGCTACCCGCTACCCGCTTCCCGCCTGAGCGGAGCGCGTCGCTCGGCGCCCGCGCAAGCCGTCCCCGCCTTGGTGCTCCAGGCCCATCGAACCACTGGCCGTGGGTATTCGCTCTTGCGGGTAGCGGGTAGCGGGCCGCGGGTAGCGCTCACGTCACCTGGCGCTCGGCGACCGTCTTCATCTGCATGAACAACCGCAGATAGTCGGGTCCCCCGGCCTTCGAGTTCGTCCCGGACATGTTGAACCCACCAAAGGGCTGGACTCCGACCAGGGCGCCGGTGATCTTGCGGTTGAGGTAGAGGTTGCCGACGTGGAACTCATGCCGCGCTCGCTCCAGCCGGCTGCGATCGCGCGAGTACAGGCCGCCGGTGAGCCCGAATTCGGTGCCGTTGGCGATTTCCAGGGCGTGTTCGAAGTTGCGCGCCCGGAGCACCGACATGACCGGACCGAAGATCTCGTGCTGGGCGAGCCGCGCCTTGGGATCGACGTCGGCGAAGATCGTCGGCTGCAGGTACCACCCGCCGTCGCGATCGACTGCCGACCCGCCGAGGACGAGGCGCCCCTCGGAGCGCCCCTTCTCGATCTCGCCGAGGATGCTGCGGTGCTGCGCCGCCGAGATCACCGGCCCCACTGCGCGATTCTCCTCGGGAGGGCCGATCTGCAAAGCTCCGGCTGCAGCCACCACCGCATCGAGCACCTCGTCGTGGATGTCCGAGACCAGGATCAGCCGCGACGCCGCAGAGCACTTCTGACCCTGGAACCCGAATGCGGATCGCACCGCATCCGCGGCGGCGGCCTTCAGGTCGGCGGTCTCGTCGACGATCATGGCGTCCTTGCCGCCCATCTCCAGAAATACCCGCTTGAGCCACTTCTGACCGGGAGCGATCCGGGCGGAGCGCTCGGCGATGCGCAGGCCGATCTCCTTCGATCCCGTGAAGTTGACGAACCTGGTTAGCGGATGATCGACGAGGTGGTCGCCGATGGCCGACCCGGCCCCAGGCACGTAATTGATGACCCCCGGCGGCACCCCTGCGTCCGCCACCATCTCCATCCACCGCGCTCCGATGACCGGGGTGTTGGAAGCGGGCTTGATCACGATGGTGTTGCCGGCGAGGACGGGACCCATCGCCATTCCGATCAGGATCGCCCCGGGGAAGTTCCACGGCGGGATGACGACGCCGGCGCCGATGGGGATCAGATGCGACTCGTTCTCCTCGCCCGGCACCGGGACGATCTCGAGGGGCTCGGCGAGGCGCTCCGCCTGGCGGGCGTAGTAGTCGACGAAGTCGATCGCCTCGGCGACATCGGCCTCTGCCTCGAGCCAGTTCTTCCCGGCCTCATAGGTCTCGATCGCGGCGAGTTCGTACTTGTTGCGCCGCATGATCGCCGCCAGCCGCACCCCGATGCGGGCGCGCTCCACCGCGGGACGGGCGGCCCAAGCCGGGAAGGCCGCCCACGCGGCCTGCAAGGCGCGCTCGGCCTCGGCGACGCCCCCGGCTGCGACCACTCCCACCACCTCGGCAGGCCGCGCCGGATTCAGGCTCTCGATCGTCGTGCCGGTCTCGGACCACTCCCCGTCGATGACCAGCCCGTACTCCGCGCCGAAGCGAGAACGCACCCCGGCGAGCGCCAGGTCGTAGGCGGCCTTCCGGGCGGGATCGGTGAAGTCGGAGTACGGCTCGGGGCGGTAGGGCTCGAACTCGGACATCGGCACTCCTCACTGGGACGACCCCTCAGTATCGCGTCCTACGGCCGCCGGGTCACCGCACGCACGTCACGACCCGGGGCCGGCCAGGTCGGCCGGTGCCCAGTGGCGGGGACGGTCGTCGACGTCCTGGAGCACGAACCTCGCCGCGACCAGAAAGGCGATGAGCGCCCCCAACGCGACCTCGCGCGGCAGGCCGAGGATCGTGACCGTGATCCCCCACACCAGCGGGCCGAGAAAAGTGGCAAAGCGTCCCACCGTGGCATAGAGGCCGTAGAACTCCCCGAGATGCCGCGGCGGGGAGATCCGCTGCATGTAGACCCGGTCGGCCGCCCAGGTGGCGCCGAGAGCGAGACCGCCCAACCCCCCGACCAGCCACGCCAGTGAGCGCGCTTCGGCGGCGCCGGCGATCACCCCGATCCCCATCGCCAGCATCCAGGTGTAGAGGACCCCATGCAGCAGACGGCGCGGCCCGTAATGATCCACCATCCGTCCGCCGAGGTAGCCGCCAAGAATCGCCGTGGTGATCGCCGCGGTGAGGAGGATCTGCAAGTCGGACGAGGTGAAGCCGAGTTCCTCCTTGGCGTAGATGGTGAGGTAGCCACCGATCAGCGTGTTGACCGCATCGGTGTAGAGGAACCTCCCCACGAGAAATCGGGCGACACCCTCGTAAGAGCGGGCCCGGCGCCACGATGCCGCCAGGCGGCGGACGCTCGATCGCAGCGAGGGCGCCGGACCCGGCTCGACCGGGCGGGGGCGCTCCCGCACCCAGAAGAACGTGGGTAGGGCGAACAGGAGGAAGAGCACCGCGAGCGTCCGGAATACCGCATCGTGCCCCCGGGAGTCGAGCAGCAACGCCCCCACCCCCACCGCGACGAACGATCCCAGGTAGCCGACCGCAATGCCGATCCCAGAGACCACCCCGACGTTGCTGGGCGTGGAGACGTCGGGAAGCAGGGCGTCGTAGACCACCGAGCCCAGGTTGAACCCGATCAGCGCCAATGAGTAGAGCGCCAGCGCCGCCACCACTCCGGTGGAGGCGAGAAAGAAGGTGGGGACCACTGCCACGATCGTCATGGGCACCAGGTAACGGACCCGGGTGCCGCGGTGGTCGCTGCGGGCTCCGATCCAGGGGCCCAGGAAGATCACGACGACCATCGCCACGTCGACGGCAAGGGTGAGGGCGAGATCCGCGGTATCCCCCCGCGTCAGCCAGGCGGGCAGGTCACGAATGTTGTCGGTCAGCCAATCGGCGAAGTAGAGCGACCCGACGCCGAGAGCGAAGATCGTGTTGGCGAGGTCGTAGACGACCCATGCGGCGATGCTGCGGCGGGTCGGAAGCCAGCTCGAATCCACCGGCGGGAAGGTACCAGGCCCTCCCGGCCGCCCCGCGGGTGGTCGTCAGGCTGCGATCGTCGCAACCGACCGGCACACCGGACAGGAAGCCGCAGGGCAGCGCTCGACGACCTGGGTGCCGAGCCGGGACAACGCCACCAGGGCTGCGGCGAGTTCGCCGTGGCGTGCGGGGGTCGGGTTGGCTGGAGTGCGCTTCATCTTCATGTTCATCAAGGTAAGACGCCGGTGTGACACGAATGGGTTCCGGGCCGCGGTCAGGAAAGAAGGGCGAGCACCCCGGCGTCGGAGACCTGGGCGAAGTCCCCATAGAACTCCCCCACGGCACCAAACCACCGCGGCTGGAGCGGGCACACCATCTCGTCCACGGCAGCCGCCAGGCTGGCGACCGTCTCCGGCGGGCCCACGGGCAGGGCACACACCAGCCGGGCCGGTCCGGCCCGGGCGACGTGATCGAGGGCGGCGCCGAGGGTGGCGCCGGTGGCGACTCCGTCGTCGGTCACCACCACGATCCGCTCACGCAGCCCCGGCACCGGTCCAAACACCTCCTGGCGCCGGTGCACCTCGGCGAGGGCTGCCGCCACGATGCGATCCCGCGTCGCCGCGTCGATCCCCAGCGTGGCGAGGAGGGGGAGATCGAGGCGGGCCACCCCATCCGGGGTGACCGCTCCGACGGCGAGCTCGGGGTTGTGCGGAGCGCGTACCTTGACCGCGGTGAGGACTCCGAGCTCTCCCGCCAGCGCGGCCGCGATCTCCGCCGCCACCACCACGCCGCCGCGGGGGATGCCGAGGACCAGCGGAGAGAGGCCGGCGAGATGCTCCAGGAGTCCGGCGAGCACCCGCCCGGCGTGACTGCGGTCACGGTATCCGGGCACGAGCGAAGGCTACCGCCGTGGTTGCCGGGACCGCCGGTACCGTGGCCCGATGCGCCGGCTGTTGCTCATCGCCAATCCCGCCGCATCTGGCTTCACCGCCATGCTGCATCGCGCCGTGGTGGCGACGCTCCGCCCCCATTTCGAGGTGACCCCGGTGTGGCCCGACGACCCACTCGAGGCCGAGGCCGAGGCGGCAGCCGCGGCCGCCGCCGGAGTCGATGTGGTGGCGGCGATGGGTGGTGATGGAATCGTGCACCGGGTGGCCAATGGCATCACCGGCACCAGATCCTGTCTTGCGGTGATTCCGGCAGGGACCAGCAACGTGTTTGCCCGCATCACCGGCCATCCCCGGCACGGCACCGCTGCCGCCGAGGCGATCGTGGCGGCATCACGGGTGGTGGACCTGTCCACCGTTCGCATCGATGCCACCGGCCCCGGGGTGGTCATCGGCCGGGTGGCGGTGTTCGCCGCCGGGCTCGGGTACGACGCCGAGGTGATCCGGGAGTCCGAGCGGCGTCCGCTCGGCAAGGTGGGAGCCGGGACGATCCACTACACCCGGAGTTCGCTGCGGGTCGCCTTCGCCGGCTACCGCAACCGCCATGCCGACCTGTCCCTGACCGTCGACGGCGCCGACTCGCGGGCGGCGACCGTCATCGTGCAGGTGCACGACCGACTCACCTTCCTCGGGCGGCGCGCCCTCACGCTCTCTCCCGCGGGCGGCCCTGCAGCCATTGCCATCCACCGGACCACCCCGTGGCGGTTGCTGCGGGTTGCCACTGCGGCGGCGCGCCACCGCCACCCCGGCAAGGTGCCCGGGGTCGAGGTCTGGCATCCCTTCACCCGGCTCGAGGCCACCGCCGACGGTGTCACCGAGCTCGAGGCGGACGGCGAATACCTCGGAGATATCTCCCACATGGACCTAACCGTGATGCCGGCGTCACTGCGGCTGCTCGTCCCCGGCGCGGTGCGGTAGCGCGGCGCGGTCAGTCGTCGGCGATACCGATGCCGAGGCGGCTCTCGGCGATCGCGGAGTCGACCGCAAGCCCGGCGACCACCGCCGACAGCGAGGCCCGTTCCCACAGCAACCGGCGCAGGGGGGCGCCGATCCGCTCCTGGAGCTCGGCATCGAGGATCGCGGTGCGCGCCTCGCGGCGCACCCCGGTGGGATCGGACTGGCGGGGGACGGAAGCCTCCATCGTCGCGATCGCGGCGCGCACCTCGGCCTCGACGCGGTCCGGGTTGAAGACCTGGCGGGTGCGAAGGCCGAAGATCCCGCCCGCAGCCGCGGACAGGAATCCGATCAGATGCTCGACGGAGCGCAGCGATTCCTCGACCTCCGCCACCCCCGCGTCCGAATCGGCAAGGCTGGAGACAACCGCGGTGCGAACCTCCGACCAGCGCTCCTCGAAATCGAGCGAGCCACCCGCGGTGACGCCGGTGGCAGCGGCGACACGGTGCGCCGCAGCCCGCGCCTCCTCCACCACTCGTCCCAGATGCACCCGCTTCTCGTCGAGCCGCGACGTGAGGTGGGAGAACAAGGCGTCGATGCCGAGGCGCGGGCCGATCGGGGGATCTGCCGCGACCTCGAGGACGACGGGGCGGGCGAAGCCGTCGGCCTTCAGCAACTCGACGAGATGGGACCGCATCAGCCCGCGCTCGTCCGGTGGAACCAGGTCGATCTGATTGAGGACGAACACCATCCGGTCGGCAGCTGCGGCGAGCGGAACCAGGAACTGCCGGTGCAGGGAGTCGCCGCCGTACTTGAAGGGGTCGAGCACCCAAATGCCGATGTCGACCACCGGCAGGATCTCCTCCACCCGACGGCGATGCCGGAACTCCACGCTGTCGACGTCGGTCATGTCCAGGATCGCCATTCCCGGCACCCGGCGCTGGGTATGGCGCCGGGAGATGCCGAGCCCATCGAGGAGCTCGCCCAGCGCCGGTTCCGCCTGCTCCGGGATCCACGCCAGGGGATCGGTGGTGTGGGGTCGCACCGGGCTGGTCGATGCCACCCGCTCCCCCGCCAGGGCATTCAGCAGGCTCGACTTGCCCACCCCGGTCCCGCCGAGAAGCGCCGCAACCAACGTCGAGCCGAGATGGCCGACCCGGTTGCGGGCATCGCGGGCGGCACGGCGCGCCCGTTCCAGATCGTCGGGATGGAGATGGCCATCGGCAAGGCCCACGACCAGATCGAGACCGTCGACGAGCGACCCGATGTCGGTCATCGCGGCTCCTCGAGGTCGAGTTCTGCCAGGACGCCAGGGGGCAGCGCCGGCCCCAGGCCGGAGGAGAAGCGGGTGGAATCCGTCGCCACGATCCCAGCGAGCTCATCGGTGAGGCGTTCGGCCGCGGCCGCGATGAGCCCGGGGTAGCGGCGCAGCAACCGGCGCTGGCGTCGATCCGGCTGGTGGGCAGGGTCGAACACGGCGGCCCGGGCGGCCGCCGTCAGGCGCTCCGCCCGTTTCGGGCGCACCTTGCGCCCCGACAGTTCGGTGGCAAGCCGGGGAAGGTCGGATTGCCACCATTCGAACCGCTCCCGAGCGGTCTGAGGAGTCTCCCCGCCGTGGGTGAACAACGCGGCACGGGTCGTCGCGCCGAGGCGCTCCCAGCGGTCAGCGGAACGGAGCGCCGCCCGGCCGGCCCGGCGCGCCGTGGCGGCGGCGAGCGCCGCGGACAGGGCTTCCGGGTCGTCCTTGATCTCCGCAAAGGCCCCGGAGCGGACCGCCTCGGCCACCGTCCCTCCCGCCGAGGAATAGGCCAGGCGCACCGAATCGCCCAACTCCACCCGGCGCGCCGCAGCGGTGATCAGCGCGGTCCGCACCACGACGAGTGCCGCCGCGACCTGGCTGGTGGTGCCCTGCACCGTTGCGGCGATCACCGCGGCCCTTTCGGTCGGATCGGCGATCCGGTCGAGGTGCTTGCGCAGGGCGAGAACGGCTTCGGACGCCAGCCCGTCGCGCTCCGCGGAGATGACTCCCTCGGCGATGGCGATGATCCGCTCCGGGTCCGCGTCGGCGAGCAGCCCGGAGCGCGCCAGCTTCCCGGCGAAGTCGCCCACCAGCACCCGCTGCAATTCCGGCGTGGGAGGGAGCCGATTCAGGACGAACACGGTCTGCACGCCGCGATCGGCGGCCCGTCGCGCCAGCTCGAAACCCGCGGCGTCGGCATAGCGATTGGCCGCAGTGACGAGGATGCAGGCATCGGAGACATCGAGGAGGTCGTGACAGACCGCCCGTCCCGTGATGTCGCGAACGTCGGGGGGCGGGGTGTCCACGAGCACCACTCCCGGAGGCGGAGGGAGCAGCGTGTCGACCATCCGCCCGGGGAGGCGCCGTCGCATCGCATCGAGGGTGGCGGGGAGCGTGCCCGGTCCCCACGCCACCGGTTCGGTCGTCGTGGGGCGGCGGGCGCCGGCGGCGCTGAGCCGGCGCCGGGCCAGGGAGTTGATCAGGGTCGACTTCCCCGCCCCGGACACCCCGACCACCGCTACCACCAGGTCGGCGTCGGGATCGGCCACGCGGGGGAGCAGGTAATCGGCAACGAGACGCCGGACGGTGCCTGCCAGGGTGACCGCCTCTTCCCCTGCCAGGCCGAGGTCGATGCGCTCCAGAGCGGCGGCGACTGTGACGAGTCGCTGCGGCGACGGAGCGTGGTCGAGCATGCTCCGATTGTGGCACGCTCCCAGCCCGGCGCGGAGCCTCTAGGGGGAACCAGTTTCCGTCACACCCGGGTCGTACCTTGGCCCCATGACCACCGCACTGCGCAGTCTCGAGCGGGACGAGCCCCTGGACAGGATCCGAATCGAGGGCGATCGGGTGTCGATCGACGGCCTGAGCGTCGTCGACCCGGACCTGGCCTCCCTGGTCGCGGCGGCCGGTCCGGAGTCCCGCCCCGACCTGGTGCGACGCGTCCTGGCGGTCGGGGCCCGCGGCTTGGCAACCATGGGTGTCGGAGTCGATGTCGCCGCGGTCGACGAGCGCATCCGGCAGACCCTGGGGCTGCTCACCGACGAAGCCGAGCGGCGTCTCGCCACGGTGCTGGAGCAGGGACGCGCCGCCATGGTGGCGCACTTCGACCCGGAACAGCGCTCCTCGGTGCTCAACCAGATGCTCGGCGAGTTCACCGAGTGGCGGGAAGCGTTCCTCGGGCGCATCGACCCGGAACGCGAGGGCAGCCACACGACTGAGTTCCTCTCCCGGTTGGCCGCGGTGGTCGGTCCCGATGGCTCGCTAGAGCAGCGCATCGCCACCGCCCTCGACCCTACCGCCGACGGCTCGGCGCTCGCCGCGCTCGTGGGAGCGATCGAGGTCCGCTTCGACGACCTGCGCGACCTGATCGTTCGTGAACAGGGCGCGGCCGCGGGCCGGGCGGCCGAGGCGGTGCGGGGCACCGCGCAGGGGCTTGACTTCGAGGACGACCTCGAGCCGGTGCTGCGCCACTGGGCGGCGGCGGCAGGCGGCTGCATCGTCGAACGCGTCGGTCGCAGCAGCGGCGACCTCGGACCCCAGGCCACCGTGGGCGACTTCGTCGTCATGCTCCCCGACGGCTACCGGATCGCGGTCGAGGCGAAGAACCAGGCCGCGATCGGCCTGGGGGGCAAGGACGGGATCCTCGCCGAGCTCGACCGGGCGATGGCGAACCGCGGTGCCGGCGCCGCCGTCTGTGTCTCCCGCCGCGACGCCTTCCCCGCCGAAGTCGGGCGTTTCGGGGTGTACGGGACGCGTGTGCTCGTCGTCGACGAGGGTGACGGCCTCCTCACCGCGGTGGCCCTGCAGTGGGCGCGGGCCCGGGCGGCCGCCGAGGCGTCGGGGCGCAGCCATCGCATCGACGTCGCCGTGGTCGCGGACCGCATTGCCACCATCCGCCGCGTCGCCGAGAATCTGCGCAGTGCCCGGGCCGGGCTCACCGACATCCGCAAGGGGGCCGACACCATCTCCGAGCGCCTCGGCGAGCTGCGCACCGAGATCCTCGCCCAGGTCGCCGACGTCGAGCGCGAGCTCGTCGGCGCCAATCCCACCACCACCACGACCCCCTGACGCCGGGGAAATGACACGGTTTCGGGGGGGTGCCGCCGTAACCTGGCCCGGTCCATGCCACCGACCCGCACCGCCGCCCCCTCTGGAGACCGTCCTTGATCCCGGGAAGTCCCGGCGCCGCCGAGTCGGCCGCCACCGAAAAGCTGCTCGCGGTGATGCGCCTGCGCGACCCCGCCCTCGCCGATCACGGGGTGCGCACCGCGCACATCGCCGCCGCGCTCGCCGCCGAGTTGGGGCTCGACCGCGAGGAATGCGACCAGGTCTATTTGGGGGCGCTGCTCCACGATGTCGGCAAGCTCGGCATCCCCGAGTCGGTGCTGTGGAAGCCGACCGGGCTCGACCGCACCGAATGGGGGGAGATCCGCACCCACCCCGAGAACGGGCATCGTCTCGTCGCCGACATCGCGGCGCGCGAGGTAGCCGCATGCGTGCTCTATCACCATGAGCGCGTCGATGCGGAGGGCTATCCCTTCGGTATCGGACTGCGCACTCTGCCGTTGGCGGTGCGGATCGTGCAGGTGGCCGACGCCTATGACGCCATGACCTCGGACCGCCCCTACCAGGGGCCCGTCCCGGTGAGCACGGCCCTCGCCGAGCTGCGGCGCTGTGCCATCGGGCAATTCGACGCCGAGGTCGTAGCCACCCTGGGCCGTCTCCTCGCCAAGGTCGATCCTGTGGTCCGCACCGTGACGCGCTCCACTGGAGCCGATGTGCTGCCCGCGGACCCGTTTGGGGCGGGGTTGCGGGTCGCCGGCTGACCTCGGGTCAGTCCAGGATCGTCGTCGCCGCCTGGCCCTCGGGGCACTCCTCGAGCAGCGGGCACCACCGACACCACGGGCCGGCGACTCGGGCGAACCTGCCGTCGCCGGCCCAGGTCGTGCGGAGCTCTGTCACCACCGTGGCAACCCGCCTCGCGGTCGCCTGCACCCCGGCAGTGCTCGGCACCTCTTCGGTCCGCTCCCCCGAGCCCACGGACACCGCCTCGACCCGCCCCGGGACCTCGCCCCGCTCCATCGCCCACAACATGGCGTAGAAGGCGAGCTGGGGGGCGGGGTCGCCCAGGCCCCCGGTCTTCCAGTCCACGAGACGGGTGCCGGCGGCACCGTCGTCGAACACGGCGTCGATCGATCCCCGCAACAACACCCCGGGCGCCGGCTCCACCTCGAGGGCGACCTCCGAGCCGAGGTATCCCTCGGTGCCGAGCTGCTTGAACCGCTCGTAGAGGCTGCCGACCTCGTCGATTACGACTCCCAACTGGCTCGGCTTCAGCCCGAGCGAGCCGAGCTTGGCGTTCATCCCCGCCCCGATCTCCTCCCTGCACGCCGCGGCAAAGGCCTCGGGCTCGATCGGGCCCGAGGCGAGATGGCGCGCAAACACCCGGTGCGCCAGGCCCCCGACGAACGAGACGCGCGACTCGGGCCCGTACACCCCGCGCAACCTCCCCGCCGCTTGTTCCGGACAGCGCTCGTATGAGACGAAGGTTGTCGCCGACAGAACGACGTCGTCGCCGGCAGGCACGTCGGGGAACTCGACCGGTCCAAACTTCGTCATACGTGCGATGGTATCCGCGCCGCGTCGCGCCCCACGGCTTGTGGCCGGGATAGCACCTACCTGCCGGTACACTCGCCCACCCGACCGCACCGGTTGATCCCATGCCACGATCGATCCGCATCTCGATCATCGCCGCCGCCGTTCCCCTGATCCTCTGGGGATGGGCCGGGTTCGTCTTCGCCATGGACCGCGCCGCAGACGAGGGTGAGGTTCTCGGGCGCGTCGAAATCGGTGGGGTCCAGCTCGCCGGATTGAGCCGACGCGAGGCGGTGGCCGCGGTCAGGTCGGTGGAAGCGGTGATCGGCTCCGAGCCGATCACCGTGACCATCGAAGACACCTCCTTTACCCTGCTCCCCGCCAATGTCGG
>Ga0214472_10006972_pt1 | contig 11846 bp, 9 predicted proteins | sample RVTome_6_FD_207662 | JGI IMG/M metagenome (GOLD analysis project Ga0214472, IMG submission 207662) | Soil microbial communities from uranium-contaminated site in the Upper Colorado River Basin, Wyoming, United States - RVT140D175 | ecosystem: Environmental > Terrestrial > Soil > Contaminated >...
CCCCCGAAGAACACGACTCCGAGGAGGCCAACCTGGAGCAACGCCTTGTTGCGGTTTGGTTCCGACGGGTAGCCGGCCGCACCGGCGCGGTCGAGGATCTTGATGCTGACGTTGTCGAGCGTGATGGTGATGGCGGTCTCCTTGGAGCGCCGGATGACGTCATCCAGAAGAGTGCTCACGCTGTCGGCCTCCTTCTTGAGGACGTTGAAACCGATCGCAATCTGCTGAAGTTCGATCGCCTCCCGTTCGGAGCCCCTTTGCGCCTCCGTGAGGCGCTCCTCGTGCTGGCGGGCGCGCTCGTAGCCGCTTTTCAATTCTGCGACCGCGATCGCGACGTTTTCGTTGAGCAGGGCGGTCTTCGCCTCCAACGCCCGCGTATTCGCCTGCATCTTCGGATGGTTCTCCAGATAGCGCTGCTCGAGGAGGGCGCGGTTGGATTTCAGTTCATCCAGTTCCCGCAACAGGGCGGGCACAGACCGGAACGACGAGATGTAGCCCGTCTGCAAGAGATCACCGCCGGTCTTCGTGTAGGCATCGATTTGCTGGAGCGTGGACTCGAGGCGCAGCCGGTCGTTCTTCGCCACGTTCTTCTCCGTGATGATCCCATCCAGCTTTTGGGAGATCAGGGTCTGATTGTCGGCGAGCGAGACCGTATTGTATGACTCCATGTATTCCTGGAGTTTCGACTGGCTCTGCTCGAACTGCTTGCGAAGCTTGCGCTCCTCTTCCTGAAGAAAAAGGAGCGCCGAATTTGTCCCGGAAGCGCTCTGGTCGAGATTGAATTCGATGTAACGGCGCGCGAAACGATTTGCGATCAACTCGGCGGCCTCCGGGTCGCGATGCATGGCGCTGATCTGGAGAACGGGCGTATCCCGCCTTTCCTCGATGTCGAACGAGCCCGCGATGATGGCCTCGACGGACACCTGCTCGGATGAGGACAGCTCCGGCTTGAGATAAGCCGCCCGGATCTTCTGGATCTCTTCAGGAGTGAAGGAGGCGACCACGTAGTTTCGAAACGACGCACTCTTGAGCTTCTCGATATGAGTCGCGAGGTTCACCTCCTCGCCGGCGCCCGCTGCCGGACTCACGGGCCGGATGTCGAGCGGTTGCACCGGGGTCTCGAATAGCACGGTGGTTGCACTCGAATAGAGCGCTGGACGGCTCATCAGGTAGTAGTAGAGGCCGCCGCCGACGACAGCTGCCGCGAGCAGGCCCCAGTACCAGCGCTCGCGAAACATCACCCAATAGTCCCTGGCCGACCGAATGATCGGCTGGGACCTGGTGTTGATGGGGGCGCGTGATTTTCTCGGGCGATTGAAGCCGCCGCCGGTCGCTTCGCGACGTGGTGGATTATTGCTCATGGCAGTTCTTATTGATTCCTCAGAAAAGTATCGCGGGCACCGAGATCGTATCCCCTGGACGGATCATGAATCGGTTTCCGTCGCGGCTGCGACCGCGAATGTAATCGTCCACATTGACCTCGCTAACGACCGATTTGCCATCGCTTCCAATGCGCGTGACCTCGACGCGGTTTCGCCGCGCGAGCTGGGTGAAGCCGCCGGCCTTGGCGATGACATCGACGATGTCCATCTCGTTTATCTCGGCCGGAAACAGGAGCGCACCCGGGTTTCCGACCTCTCCGAGCACATTCACCTCCCGTGCCGCGTACTCGATGACTCGCACCGTGGCCATGGGGTTCCTGAGGATCCGGCGTTCGACGTAGAGCGTCTCGATGAAATCCTCCGCCTCGCGGACGGTTTTTCCCACGAGTGAAACTGTTCCAATGAGCTGCACCCGGACCTGGCCACGACCGTCGATCCGTTGCGTGGTGCCAAGTTCCGGCTCATCAAAAATCTGCAGCTCGATCTGGTCGCGAATGTTCAAGCGATAGCTGGCTGGACTGTCGGCAGCAGCCTTCGGCGCAGCGCCCTGGGCAGCGGCCAGGGGCGCGAGGCAGCCCAGCAAGCAACCCCAGGCAAGAACTCGCAAAGAGAAGGGAGATATCAAGTGTTTCGTTTCCATCGTGGAGCCGTCATCAAGAGCAGCCATCAGTATCTGAAGGTGGTGTAAAAGGTAAGTGTGGTGCGATCAAATCCAACGAATCCCTGCGGATCTCTATTCCAATAGGTGACTTCCACCCCGGCCGTCAGGAACTTGCGCGCCTCGTAGGCAAGTCGCGCGGACGCAGTCAGTTGATCGTCGGATCTCGACGCCATTTGACGAAAATCGAACTTTTCCCAGCCCACCGTCCCTTTGAAGCTGAACGAACGTCCGATTTCCTGTTCCAATCCAATTGTGACAGCCTTGCGGTCAACGGTTTGCGCGTCGTTGGTCACCGCGCTGTCCGCAGACAGCGACAGCGTGACCTCGGTGCGCTGCCGCGGGGTCCAGTTCAGCGAGACATCGGCAATGAACTTGTCGGCATCGCCCCCAATATCCGACGAGTCGGTATCGGAGGTTTGAAATCCGACCGAGACCACGCCGCTCAAGAGGGCGCTCAGTTCACCTCCCACGCCAGCGAAAATTCCATCGTCCCGCCGGCTGACCTTGTTGAGCGTGATAGGATTGCGGTCGCTTGTGGTGCGCCGATAGCGGTAGTCGAGAAAAGCCGTCGCCTTGGGCCGCAACACGTAGCCGGCCCCGGCAAGGACCGACCAGGTGTCGCTGCCCTGGAAACCCTCGGGGCTGTTTGTGAGGTAGTCGCCTCCAAAGCGAACCTCGGTTTTCGGATTGAAGCGATAGGCACCCCGCCCTCCGAAGGAAAGGGCGTCAATCTCGATGCGATCCGTCAGGTAGATGTCGATCCGCCGGCCATTGAAGTAGTCCGCGTAAAGGTTGCCGGTGAGGGGAGATCCTTGCACGGTGGGCAAAGTCATGTCGATGCGGGCAAACTGGTCCGTCGAGTCCTCGGCATCGAAGTCGGCGTAGTCGTTCACGGAAACTCCAGCCCGGGCATCGACGTTGAGCCGTCCTGCCCGCCGCGAATAGACGGCAGCGGGCTCGATCGTGATGAGGGTGTCGTCCATCTCGCTGGCGTTGCCATAGATGTTCGAGTCGATTCCAACGCTTGCCTTCACTTCCGCCAACAGTTCGCCCCTTGAGATCTCCACGAAGCAGTGCGCGGCGGGAACAAGGACGGACACGTGGAGAGCCAGGACGGCAGGCACCGCCCATCTGGGAAGGCGTGACCGAACGAGACTTGGTTTGGAAGGCATAGTGTGAAATAGGAATGGTTGCAGGATACAGCGTTTGCGGCAATCGGGGAGGCGTCATCCGTCCTATCCGGGAAACCCGTCTTTAGGCGGTGAGGCAATCCCTGATTACGCAAGCTCCTCCAGGACTGTGGTTTGTTTGTCGATACGCCCATCATCGACACGCGTAAAGTCCATCTGATCCATGTGGAGGAGAAACAGCACGCGTCACGACGAATTACGGCCTCTCCGAGCGGAGTGGAAATCGGAAAAAGACGTTTGTTCGTGCGGTCGCGGATGGATATCCTAAACATCTGACGTACAATCATCGATGATGTCTCCCGCCGATCCTCTGCTCTCCATTGTCATCCCTGCCTTCAATGAAGAGCGGCGCCTGCCCCGGACGCTCGAAGCGCTCGCTGCGCATTGTCGCGGTTTCGAATGCTCATGGGAGATCATTGCGGTGGTGGAGCAGTCTTCGGACCGCACGGTGGAAGTGGCTTCTGCAGTCGCCTCCACGCATCCGGAGATCTCGGTGATCGCCAATCAGTTGCAGCGGGGAAAAGGCTTTGCCCTTCGCACGGGTGTCGGCCTGTCCTCCGGGGCGATCGTCCTGACCATGGACGCCGATCTGAGCGTGCCGGTGGAGTTCATCGATACCTTCATGGCCTTTCTGGATAAGAATCAGACGGTCGACATCGTCGTCGGCAACCGGCGTCATCCCGACGCGATCATAGAGACCCCGCAGTCATTCCCGCATAAGACGTTTGGGGAGTTGTTCAGCCGGTTGGCCCGGGTGGTGGGCGTAAGCAATCTCCCCGATACCCAGTGCGGGTTCAAGGCCATGCGGAGGGCTCCAGCCATCGAAATCTACTCGCGGCAAACGATCGACGGATTTGCGTGCGACGTCGAAATTTTGCTGCTTGCGGAACAAATGGGATTCGAGATCCGGGATTTACCCGTCAGGTGGACCAATTCGCTCGAGTCCAAAGTACGCCTGTTTCGAGACAATCTCAGAATGCTTTGGGACGTGCTCCGCGTCAGGCGCCGGGTTGCGCGCACGTTGGCCGCATTGCCGTATCATGCTCCGGTCCGGGAAGAACAATCTGTCGGACAGCGGGAGCGATAACGACATGTCGAGGTGTTCCATGATTTGCTCGCCTTGAACGCCTTGCGAATTCTACGCTCCGCGGATGTGTTCGATTCTCTGGCTGGTCGCGGCCGGCTTGGTTGCCCGGTTGATTGCGCAGATCTGGTTATCGGTCCTGAATGAGCGCGAGGTCAAGCGGCACAAGCATGCCCTACCCGAGGTGTTCCGCGGAATGATCGAGCCACAGGAGTACGAGCGGTCAGTCGATTACACTTTGGCCAAGGGGAGGTTTTCGCACGTCGAGCATGTGTTGGACGCCGCGGTTCTTGCGATCATCGTGTTCAGCGGCATCCTCCCCTGGGCATGGACCGCATGGACGGGTCTCGTTGGTGCAGCCGCCTGGTCGGGCGCACTTTTCCTTATCGTGGTGATGCTGGCCGTCTCCATTCCGGGCCTGCCGCTCGAGTGGTGGGCCCAGTTCAGGCTCGAGGAACGGTTCGGGTTTAATCGCGGCACCCTGGGGTTGTGGATCAGCGACAGGATCAAAGGCGTGGCCATCGGGCTGGTGATCGGATTCCCGTTGCTTTGGTTGCTTCTGAAGCTCGTCGATTGGATCGGCGGGCTCTGGTGGCTCGTTGGCTGGGGCGTCCTGTTCGGTTTTCAACTGGTCATGATCGTGATTTATCCGATGTGGATCCTGCCGCTGTTCAACAAGCTTACCCCGCTTCCGGAGGGCGAAGTGCTTCATCGACTCATGGAACTCGCCGGGAGAGCGGAATTTCCGACCGCGACGATCCAGGTCATGGATGGCAGCAAACGCTCGGCCCACTCCAACGCCTTCTTCACGGGGTTTGGCCGGTTCCGGCGGATCGTGCTTTTCGACACATTGTTGCAGCAACTCACGCCGGAGGAGCTGGAGGCCGTCCTGGCCCACGAGATCGGGCACTACAAGCTTGGGCACATCCCGCGGATGCTTGCTCTTTCGGCCGTCTCGACCCTGGGAGCATTCGCGGTCATCGGATGGCTCGCATCTTCGCCCATGTTCTTCCAGGCGTTCGGATTCGCGGACATGCCGCTGCCGGTGGCGTTTCTGCTCTTTGTCCTACTCGCGGGCATCCCCGCCTTCTGGTTTACTCCCCTGACCAACGCTCTGTCACGGAGACATGAATACGAGGCGGATGCCTTCGCCCGGATGATGACCGGAGGCCCGGGGCCGATAGTCGCCGCCCTGCGCAAGCTCTCGAGGAAGAACCTTTCGAATCTCACGCCGCATCCGGTCTTCAGCAGTTTCTATTACTCGCATCCGACGCTTGCCGAACGCGAGTCGGCCGTCGCCAGGGGATGAAGCCAGGCGAGTTCACGGGCTGGATGGGCGGCGCAATGCGTGCGGCGGTGCTGATGTGGTTTCTGGTTCGCGCGGGCATGGCCGCGGCCTCGGCCCGGGAGGGCGGTGTGGTTCGCGTCGCGACCTTCAACATCCTCAACTATCTCTCCATGGACCGGCGCGTGGAGGACCGCTTCCGGCCGGATTACCCGAAACCAGAGATCGAGAAGGACGGTGTCCGGCAGGTGATACGTTCCGTCTCACCCGATGTGCTCGCGCTGCAGGAGCTCGGGCCGGCGCCGTACCTCGAGGAGTTGCGCCAGGACCTGGCGCACGAGGGTCTTTCATACTCGCATCATTACATCCTCGAAGCCGCTGACCCGGAGCGTCTCATCGCGGTGCTGTCGCGCCTACCATTCGGGCGGGTGACTGCTCATCCGGAAGTCGGTTTCAACTATCTTGGCGAGAAGAAACTTGTGAAGCGCGGCGTCTTCGAAATTGCCTTTGGCGAGGACGGCTGGGGCTGGACGTTGTTTGTGGTCCACTTGAAGAGCCGGTTTACGGATCGTCCGGACGATCCGATGTCGGAACTGCGCCGCACGCTGGAGGCGCGCGCGGTGCGCGACCTCATCCTGGAGAGGTTCCCGGATCCCTCGAACGCGCGCTTCATCATCGCCGGGGATCTCAACGACACCACCGGTTCACGCGCGGTTGCAGCATTGCTCTTTCGGGGGAGACATGAGATCTCGCGGCTGCTGCCGACGGGAGACTCGCGCGGTGAGACGTGGACCCACCGGTTCCTTCCCGAAGACAGCTATAGCAGGGTGGATTTCCTGCTCGTGTCCCCCGCCATGCATGGAGGCGTGGCGGGAGGAGCGGCGCACGTTTACGACGGCCCCGGGACACTCTTGGGCAGCGACCACCGGCTGGTCTACCTCGACTTCGACACGGCTTACCGGCCTCCCGCGACGAGCGGCGGCGCGCCCGGCGAAAAAACTCCGGACCAGGCGGTGGGACGGCGGGAGGCGCCGAATCTCAACGCGAGATGACTGTAATGGGAATCGTGGTCTCCCCAAACCCGGGCGCACTCACGTAGAGGCTGCCGGATCCGGGCGTGCCCCCCTGAACGGCCACATTCACCGAGCGGCTCCCCTCCGGAACGATGACTTCGGGCATGATCACGCTTTTCGGAATGTCCGTCGTCACGTCGAGAAGAAGTCCTCCGGCAGCCGCCTCTGACGGCACGGTGAAGACGAGGAGGCGCTTCTCGCCGGTTGCGAGCGTCAACGACGAGGGCGCGACGGTCAGTGCACCTTCATCAACCCGGATGGTGCCAACACTGATTCCGGACCCTTGAGGGCCGACCGATACGGGGTAGTTTCGGCCCGCGCGCAGTGCCGGAATCATGAAGCTGAGCGAGTTCGACGATCGAAAGGTTGTCTGCGCCGCCTGGTTGCCGACATAGACCTCATCCTGTGGAGTGAAGCCGCGGCCAAGCACGGTCACCTGCGCGCCGACGGGAGCGCGGCTTGCATCCAGCGAGAGACCGTATCGGTTGACCACGCTGAAGCGCTTGAGCTCGGAAAACGCTTCGCGCTGGTTCACGCGACCGCCGGATTCGGTTTCGTAAGCGGCAAGCAGATAGTAGGCGCCCTCGCTCCGCCCGGAGGGAAGATGGTAGTCGTATTCGTAAATCCTGTCGCCGAGCGGACTTTTCGTCATCGGATAAATCTGACCGTCGATCACGATACTTGGCCGGACCGACTCCTTGCGAACCACTCCGCCGCGAACCCGGACCTCCGCGGTGATGGTGTACACCTGGGACGGGTTCTCGGAGAAAGTGGCCTGCGTGCGATCGATGATCTTCACGTCGCAGCCGGCCAGCAGAAACGCGGCGGAAGCGACGAGAAAAAGACGTGAGAATTGACTCGCGAAACGTGAAAGACGGAAGTCCATTTTAGAAACAGTTGATGATCCGAGCACTGTAGCATTGGCAAACAAAATCAAGTCAGCAGCAAATCAGGCGCAAGGCATCGGAAGCGGAGCGGCCGCTCCGGGAATCTACGTGCATGTCCCGTTCTGTGCGCATGCGTGCGACTTCTGCGCTTTTTACCAGATCGAGCCGCGGCGCCCCGACATCGATCTCTATTTCGATGCCATCGCAAGGGAATTTGCGCTGGTCGCCCCGGGACCCGGTTCTGCCACGGCTTTCTGGGGAGGCGGAACGCCGGGTCTCCTCAGTGCCCGCGACCTCGAGAGACTCGGGCGCCTGCAGGTGGACCGCTTCGGTGTTCCCACCCGGGAGTGGACCGTGGAACTGGCCCCCGGATCCGTGCGACCCGACAAGCTGCGAGTGCTGCGAGACCTTGGGGTGACTCGCGTTTCCCTGGGCATCCAAAGCCTTAATGCGCGGTTGCTCGATGCGTTGGGCCGCCGGCACTCGCAGTCGCAGATCCAAAAGGCATGGGAGGCGATTCTGGCGGCGGGCTTTCCGAGCAAGAACCTTGACCTGATCTTCGCGATACCCGGCCAGTCGCTCGAAGACTGGCGTTCGGACCTTGATGCCGCTGTCGCGATGGAGCCCGACCACATCTCGACCTACTGCCTGACGTTCGAAGAGGACACCGCGCTGTTCGTCCGCTTGTCCGCCGGGAAGGTAAGCATCGATGTGGAGCGTGAGCGGGCATTCTACGAAGCAGGTTGGGATCAACTCGAGGCGTCGGGGTATCTTCAATACGAGATCTCGAATTTCGCGCGTCCGGGTCACGCCTGCCTGCACAACCTGAACACGTGGCGCATGGGAGAGTGGTGGGGATTCGGCCCTTCCGCGGCGAGCCAGGCAGCCGGGGTGCGCGGAAGCAACCCGGCGGACCTCGTGGCCTGGAGCGAAATTGTGCGCCGTGGCGCACGCGCGACCGAGGACAGCCTCAGGCTGAGCAAAGCGCAACTCGCGGAGGACGCCGTCATCTTTGGACTTCGGATGAACGAGGGCATCAGCCTGGAGCTTCTTGAGCAGCGCTTTGGGGGCCCTGCCATCGATGTGTTTCGTCCGCGGCTAAACGACCTCATCCACGCGGGACTCGCGGAAGCATCGGGCCGGGAGCGCATCCGGTTGACGCGGGCAGGCCGGCTCGTGGCGGATGCGATCGGCGCAGAGTTTGTCGGAACGGTGGACGAAGGGTGTGGCGGTTTCCAGGCTGTCGACAATTCCGTCTGTCGCATTTCAGTCTGAATCCGCCACGTCCGCTCAAATCCATGCGACTCCTCCCTCAGCCAGGACTTGCGTTTATTCTCCGCGCAACCGCCGCCACCGCGCTGCTGCTGGCGGTGCCCGCGTGCCAGACTGCCCGCGGTCCCCGGGGCTACGAGCCGGTCATCGCGCAGTTCTTTCTGGAAACCGCCGCCGCCGATCCGAAAGCAGCGGTTGCGACCCTTCCTCACAGTGGGGTCGGGATCCCCTTCAGCCCGCGGGTTGTCTTCTCCGAGGGCGACGTGGTCGACGTCGAGCTCGTGAAGGTCGATCTTGGACTTTGCCTGATGTTTGTCTTCGGGCCGGAGGCCGCCCGCAGTCTGTTTCGCGTGAGCGCGGCCAATCTCGGACGCCGGCTCATCGTAACGCTCAATGGTCGCCCGTTTGGCGCGCGGGAGTTCGATGCGCCGATCCATGACGGGCGGTTGTTCATCTTCGTGGAACTCCCGGACGATGAGCTGTCGAAAACGGCAGTGAATCTGAAGCATACCGCCGCGGACATCCAGGCGGCAGTCGCGCGGAAACGCTCCTGACGCGATGGCGTGGCAAGGTTTGCCGAGGACGATCGCGTGCGGTCTGGTGTTTGTGGCCATGGTGTTCGCGGCTCGAGCCCAGATGTTCTGGCCCACCCCGAACAAGGCTTTCGCGGAGGGCCGGCCCTATGGGGATTACATTCAACCCACGGTATCCGGACTCATCGAATCCGGCATGTTTGGCTGCGTGCGAAACAGCCGGCTCCAGTTTCACGAAGGGCTGGATCTCAAGCCGATCGAGCGCGACGGCCGCGGCGAAACGGCCGATCCGGTGTTTGCGGTGCTGCCTGGAGTGGTGCGGCATACGAGCACGAAATCCGGGCTCAGCAGCTACGGGCGGTATGTGGTGGTCGAGCACGGTGGCCAGCGGCCGGAATTCATCACGCTCTACGCCCACCTTTTGAGCATTTCTCCCGGCGCGCGGGCCGGTTCGGCAGTTGAGGCGGGACAGACGTTGGGCATCATGGGTCGTTCCGCGGTCGGCTACTCGATTCTCAGGGAACGCGCACATCTTCACGTGGAGGCAGGCGTGTGGTTGAGCGAGAAATTCCAGCAGTGGTACCATGGCAGGAAGTTCGGATCGAAGAACGACCACGGGGTGTTCAACGGCATGAACATCGTCGGCTTCGACTACCTCGACTTTGTCGAACGGCTGCGCGCCCGGCAGGTCCGCGACGCGAGCGAATACCTCGCGCGGCTCCCGACTGCGCTGACCGTGCTGGTGCGGAGCGCGTTCACGCCCGATTTCGTGAGACGGTATCCAGAACTTGTTGACGGCGGACCTCCGGAAGCCGGGGTGGCGGGGTGGGAGATTGACTTCACCTGGTTCGGGCTGCCAAAGGCGTGGCGCCGCCTTGACGCGAAAACCGTCGCCGAAGCCCCGGCGGGAAAGACCGCCGTGCTGTTTCACGACGCCGCGCTGCTCGAGCGCTTTCCGTGTCAGGACGCGGTGCGCACGCGACGGGGACGCGTTTCGATGGGCGGCCGGGCCCGGGACGCCATCGAGATCCTCTTCACCGGAGAGTGATTGCGGCGCGGGGCACGCGCCCGGCGCAGGCCGTCCGCATCAGGACGATCAGTACGCCCACTCGAACGACGTGTTCTGCTCGATCTCGTCGATCGTGGTCAGCCCGAGGAGGACCTTCTTGAGGCCATCGTAACGCAGCGGCTTGTAGCCGACTTTTTTCGCGGCCCTTGCCAGTTCCTCGACGCTGCCGTGGCGATTGATGATCGAGCGCATCTCCTCGGTCACGAGCACGAGTTCGTGAAAGGAGACCCGGCCCCGGTAGCCTGTGAAACCGCACTCGGCACATCCCTTGCCGCGGTAGAACGGCACTTCGGTCAGGCCGTCGTCCTGGAAGAATTTTCGGAGCACGCTGGCGTTCGGGTAATAGGGCTCCTTGCAGCGCTGGCAGATGCGCGCGGCGAGTCGCTGCGCCACGACGGCGACGACCGACGGCGCGACCTGATAGGGCTCGACACCGATGTCGACGAGGCGGGTGATTGCCTGGAGCGCGTTGTTGGTGTGCAAGGTGGCAAAAACCAAGTGGCCGGTGAGCGCCGCTTCGACGGCGATCTTGGCCGTTTCCAGGTCGCGGATCTCTCCGACGAGGATGACATCCGGGTCCTGGCGCAGGATGGCGCGCAGGAGCATGCCGAAGGTCAGGTCGATGTGGCTGTTGACCTGACTCTGGTTGAGTCCCTCCACCTGCAACTCCACGGGGTCCTCGATCGTGACGATGTTCACGCCCGAATCATTGATCTCGGCCAGGGCGGCGTAGAGAGTCGTGGTTTTTCCGGAGCCCGTGGGACCGGTGACGAAGATGATGCCGTTGGGATTCTGGATGACCCGCTTGAAGGGCTGGACAATCGTCTGCGAGATCAGCATCTGATCGAGGCGGAGGAAGTCCTTCTTGTTGCCGAATGCGAGGACACGAATGACGACCTTTTCCCCATGCAGGCTCGGCATGAAGGAAAGCCGGAAGTCCGCCCGATTCGTGCCGACCGCGAGGGAAAAGCGTCCGTCCTGCGGGAAGCGGCTCTCGGTGATGTTGAGATTGCAGAGAATCTTGAGGCGGGAAACGACCGCCACCTGGAGCTTGCGGGGAAAGGTCAGCACCTCCCGGAGAATGCCATCAACGCGGAAGCGGATCTTCGTGACCGTTTCGCGCGGCTCGATATGGATGTCGGAGGCGCGTTCGCGAAGTGCGAAGTAGATGAGCGAATTGACCACCTGGATCAGCGACGCGTTTTCGGTGACCTCCGAGACGGTTTCCGCGCTCATCTCGTTGTTGAGGCGCAGGTCGATCGACTTGAGCTCGGCGAGGCTCTCACGCACCGACTTCTCCGTCTGGTAGTGAATATTGATGGCCGCATTGACCTCGCTCGGCAGACTGAAAACCGCGCTGACGGGATGCTGCGAAATCTGGCTGAGTTTCTGGATCAGATCACTGTCCGT
>Ga0214472_10006973_pt1 | contig 11845 bp, 10 predicted proteins | sample RVTome_6_FD_207662 | JGI IMG/M metagenome (GOLD analysis project Ga0214472, IMG submission 207662) | Soil microbial communities from uranium-contaminated site in the Upper Colorado River Basin, Wyoming, United States - RVT140D175 | ecosystem: Environmental > Terrestrial > Soil > Contaminated >...
CCGCGGATCGAGGTTCAGGGGGTTGCCGCTGGCATCGTTGCCCATGTCTGTGCGATCCTCTCAGCATCGTCTGTCCGATAGCGTACAGACCACACATGAGACAGTGGCATCCTCGGGTCGCCGGCGCGCCTATCAGGCCAATCGCAGACGAGGGTACGAGATGACCCCAGGCGACCAACTGCGGCTCCCCCACACCGGCCTTGTGCAACCTCGCGGCGTGGCCTAGCTCGTGACCCGCGGGCGAGAGGTGGAGGCCGTGATTCGGATCGATGCCAGCGGTCGCTATCTCGGCGCAAACAGGTCCGCCCTCGAGCTGCTCGGTGTGACCCTCGCCGAGCTGCGCGCCTCGCCACCGGACCGCTTCGCGATACGACCCTCGAACGAATCGGAGCAGGCGGCACTCCGTGCCGAGTGGGAATCCGATGGGTCACGACCGCTGGTCGGCACCGCCGGTCTCAAGCGCGCTGACGGAGCCACGATTCGCGTCTCCTACGCGATCGAAGCCATTCGATCGGGATTCAGGGCTCGCATGTGGCAAATCGAGGGCTCCCCAGAAGCCCCGCCGAGTGTCTACACCGTGGGTGGGGTGCTCCGAGAGTGGCGAGCGGCCGAGCGTGAGCTGGCGGAGCTGAGGCCGGGGAGCGCAGCGTGGGCCCGCACCCTCGCCGAGATCGAGCTGCTGCGAGGCAAGTACCAGGAGCTCTTCAAGTCGGTGGCGCCGCAGGACTGAGCGTCTCGCGTCGTAGGGAAACTCGGACCTCGCGATTGCCCGGCCGTGGGGCCGGGTTGCGCGATGCGGGTATGCTGGCCACAGCAGCGACGCGGTCGACATCGGATGGGAGATCCCGATCCGACGACTCAGTAATCCGCGGCCAGATGCGGCCAATCGACTTCGCGTCCACGATGGAGGTGGCCCATGAGCAAGCGTGTCGCGTTCTCCGTCAGCCTCGTCCTCTTCGCGATCGTCCTCGCGGCATGCGAGGCTTCGCCGCAACCGTCGGCTATCACCTCGGGCGAGCCGAGCGGCAGTCTCCCGGAAGGCACGCCGATACCGACCGCAGCGCCGCCCCCGGCCGGGGGAACCCTGGCCCAGGTGCTGGACCGAGGGCGGCTGATCTGCGGCATCAACGGTGGCCTGCCGGGCTTCAGCTTCCTGGATGCAGCCACCAGCGAGACCAGCGGATTCGACGCCGATTTCTGCCGTGCCGTTGCCGCGGCCGTGCTGGGTGACCCCACACTGGTGGACTTCCGCGCGCTCAACGCCGACGCCCGTGGCCCGGCGCTCCAGAGTCGAGAGGTCGACGTCCTCATTCGCAACACGACCTGGACGGTCAGCCGCGACACCGATTGGGGCCTGTTCGCCCCAACCACGTTCTATGACGGCCAGGGCATGATGGTCCGCGAGGCAGATGGCATCAGCTCGCTGGCGGACCTGGAGGACGCGACCATCTGCGTCCAGACGGGCACGACCACCGAGCTCAACCTGGCCGATGTCTTCCGTTCCGAAGGCATCGACTTCACGCCACTGCCCTTTGGAGAGATCGAGCAGACCTACTCCGCCTACGACGAGGGCAGTTGTGACGCGGTCACCAGCGACCGCTCCCAGCTCGTGGCGCAGCGGACGATCCTCAGCAATCCGGACGATCACATCCTCCTGGATGAGGTGATGTCCAAGGAGCCCCTGGGCCCGGTGGTTCCGCTTGGGGACGACGCCTGGTTCAACATCGTCAAGTGGGTCGTCTTTGCGACCTTCGAGGCGGAGGAGCGGGGGATCACCCAGGCCAACGTGGCCGAAATGGTCGGCAGCGACAACCCCGTCATCTCCCGCCTGCTCGGGGGGGACGGGGACAAGGGTCTGGGTCTCGAACCTGACTGGGTCGTCGACGTGATCTCGGCCGTGGGCAACTACGGCGAGATCTACGATCGCAACCTGGGTCCGAGCACACCCTTCGACCTCCCACGCGGGCCGAACAGTCTCTGGACCGAGGGTGGGCTGCTGTACGCACCGCCCTACCGGTAGTCGAGCCTTGAGCCTCGGGTCGGAGCCTGCTCCGCCCCGAGGCTGACCACCCCGGCAGGCCATGACGCAAGCCGGAGGTCCGGATCATCAGCACACCGCGGTGCCGCTGTGGCGCGACGTCCGTGTGCTCCGGGTCGTGGTGCAGGTTGCGGTCCTGCTGGCCGTCGGCATCGGTGTCGCGTATCTCATCGGCAACCTGACGACCGCCATGGGCCAGCGCGGCCTCTCGTTCGGGTACGACTTCCTGGAGAGCACCGCCGGCTTCGAGATCGGCGAGAGCCCGATCCCGTACAGCGCCACAGACACCTACGGTGACGCGTTCGTGGTCGGCCTGCTGAATACGCTGTTCGTCAGCCTGGTGGGGATCGTGCTGGCCACCGTGCTGGGGGTGATCATCGGCGTTGCGCGCCTGTCGCAGAACTGGCTGGTGAGCCGCGTCGCGGCGGGCTATGTGGAGGTGATTCGCAACACCCCGCTGCTCGTCCAGCTGTTCCTGATCTTCTTCGCGGTGCTGCTGCAGCTGCCGCCGGTGCGTGAAACGATCGCACTTCCCGGATCCGTCTTCCTCAACCAGCGGGGCCTGTTCGTGCCCGGACCGCAGCTGGGGACCACCTTCGGCACCTGGCTCGCCCTCCTGGGTGCAGGCCTCGCCGTCGCGGTCGCCGCGCGGGTGGTGGCTGCGCGCCGAGAGGCCGCGGGCCACCATGCCCACCGGCTCGGCCTGGTCGGGCTGCTGATCTTTATCGGGATGGGCGTCGGCGGCTGGGTCCTGTTGGGCGCGCCACCCCTGACCTTCGAGCTGCCGGTGCGCGGCCGCTTCAACTTCAGCGGCGGGCTCGCCCTGTCCGCTTCCTTCACCGCGCTGTTGGCCGGGCTGGTGATCTACACCGCCGCCTTCATCGCCGAGGTCGTGCGCGGCGGGATCCAGGCCGTGCGGCGCGGCCAGCTTGAGGCCGCTCGCGCGCTGGGCCTGTCGGAGGGCGACACCCTCCGGCTCGTCGTCTTTCCCCAGGCACTGCGGGTGATCGTCCCGCCGCTCACCAGCCAGTACCTGAACCTCGCCAAGAACTCGAGCCTGGCCATCGCGGTGGGCTACCCGGACCTCTTCAAGGTCGGCACCACCATGGCCAACCAGACCGGCCAGCCGGTGCCGGTGATCGCCCTGGTGATGGGCACCTACCTCGCCATCAGCCTGACCACATCGCTGTTGATGAACCTCTACAACCGCCGGGTCCAGGTGCTGGAGGGCTAGGGACCGATGACCGGCGAGACGCTCGCTCCCCCGCGCAGCAGCATTGGGCCGGTCGCCTGGCTGCGGAAGAACCTGTTCTCGAGCCTCCTCAGCTCACTGATGACCGGGCTGACGGCTGCCCTGCTGCTGCTGCTGGCCATCGGCGTCACCCAGTGGGCGCTGACGGAGGCGCGCTGGGACGTGGTCACCCGCAACCTCCGGCTCTTCCTGATCGGCCAGTACCCCGCCGACCAGGCCTGGCGGATCTGGCTCAGCCTCCTGGTCCTGTCCGGTCTGACGGGGCTGTCGGCCGGCGTCTTCGGCCGCACGACGCGGGCGCTGGCGATCGCACTCTCGGCTGTCCAGGCAATGCTGGCCGGGCTGATGGCCGTGTCGCCGGTCGGGCCGCTGATCACCCTTGGGTTCGTCCTCAATGCTGCCCTCGTGTGGGTTGGGTTGGCCGCCGGGCTGCGGCGGCTGGTCCCGCGGCGCGCGCTGGTGATCGCCTGGTTCGCGTCGATTCCGGCCACGTTCCTGCTGCTGAACGGGATCTCCGGCACGCCGCTGCCGGCCGTCAGCTCGAACCTGTGGGGCGGGCTGCTGCTGACCGTGCTGCTCGCCGCGATCGGCATCATCCTGTCGTTCCCGCTCGGAGTGGTGCTGGCCCTGGGACGCCGTAGCTCGCTGCCCGCGGTGCGGATCCTGAGCACGGCCTACATCGAGCTGATCCGCGGCGTTCCGCTGGTAACGATCCTGTTCATGGCCGACATCCTGCTGCCCTTCTTCCTGCCCGGCGAGGTGCGCATCGACCGCGTCACGCGGGCAATGGGCGGCATCACGCTCTTCTCCGCCGCCTACGTCGCCGAGAACGTGCGCGGCGGCCTGCAGGCCATCCCGACCGGCCAGATCGAGGCCGCCCATGCGCTGGGCCTGAGCACGGCGCGGACCAACATCCACATCGTGCTGCCACAGGCGCTGCGGGCGGTCATCCCGGCCAACGTTGGCCTCTTCATCAGTCTGCTCAAGGACACGACCCTGGTGACCATCATCGGCCTCATGGAATTGCTGGGCATCGGTCGCGCCATCCTTGCCCAGCCGGAGTCGCTGGGGGCGCACCTGGAGGTCTACGTCTTTGCGGGTGCCGTCTTCTTTGTGCTCTGCTATGCCATGTCGCAGGCCAGCTATCGGCTCGAGCGGGCGCTCGGGGTTGGGACTCGGTGAGCTACGAGGTGAATCGGTGAGCACTCAGCCAGACGCCGCGACCCCCGCGCCGGCCGACCCGCAGGCGACCGACATCATCGTGGCGCGCGACGTCCACAAGTGGTTCGGCCAGCTCCACGTCCTGCGGGGGATCAACCTGACCGTCGGGACGGGCGAGGTGGTCGTCATCTTCGGTGCCTCGGGGTCCGGCAAGTCCACCTTCATCCGCACCATCAACCGCCTCGAGGAGCACCAGCGGGGGGAGATCTTCGTCGACGGGATCGAGCTGACGAACGACATCCGCAACATCGCCGCGATCCGCAGCGAGATTGGGATGGTCTTCCAGTCGTTCAACCTCTTCCCGCACCTGACTGCGCTACAGAACATCACCCTGGCGCCGATGCGGGTGCGCCGCTGGCCCCGCGACCGCGCCGAGGACGTCGGCATGCAGCTAATGACGCGGGTCGGCATCCCCGAGCAGGCGCACAAGTTCCCCGCCCAACTCTCCGGCGGTCAGCAGCAGCGGGTGGCGATCGCCCGCGCGCTGGCCATGCAGCCCAAGATCATGCTCTTCGACGAGCCGACCTCCGCGCTCGATCCGGAGATGATCAGCGAGGTGCTTGACGTGATGCGCGAGCTGGCCGAGACGGGGATGACGATGCTGTGCGTGACCCACGAGATGGGCTTCGCCCGCGCGGTCGCCAACCGGATGGTTCTCTTCGATGAGGGCCTTATCGTCGAGGAGGGTCCGCCGCGGCAGATCTTCGAGGCACCGGAGCACGAGCGGACGCGCCAGTTCCTGTCTCAGATCCTGCACTGACGCCTCCGGGGCTGGAGACGGGGGGATCGGCTGAGCGCGCTGTCACCTTTTGGGTCCGATCGGTCCCTGTAGGGGCATAGTGACAACCGTGGCCAGGCCCATCGCTGCTGCGAGCGAGGTCGAAGCGGTCTACCGGCAGGACGGCGATCGCCTGTGGCGAGCCCTGTTCGCCTTCGCCGGCAACCAGGACGTCGCCTCCGACGCGGTGGCCGAGGCCTTCGCCCAGGCGCTGCGCCGCGGCCCGGCCATCCGGGACGTGCGGGGCTGGGTCTGGCGCTCCGCCTTTCGCCTCGCCGCCGGCGACCTGCAGCGCCAGTCGAGCCTCTCCCGCGGCGCGCTGCCCGAGGGCTCCTTTCACGATCCGCACCCCGACGAGCAGCTGCTCGACGCGCTGCAGGGACTCACCCCCCAGCAGCGGGCGGTAATCGTGCTGCACTACTACGCCGACTGCCCGGTGCGCGAGATCGCGCGCCGCACCGGCATCAATCAGCTGGCCGTCCGCGCGCACCTGAGCCGCGGCCGGAAGCATCTCCGCGTCCTGCTGGGTGACGAGCGATGACCGACCTGCGCACCCGTTTCCAGACGCTCGACCGGCTGTCGGCGCCCGACCTGTGGTACTCGATCGAGGAGCGCGCCATGGCCCTGCAGCCCGCCCCACGCCGCACTCCCTGGCTGCTGGTGGCGGTCATGCTGCTGCTGACCCTGATCGTGGGTGGGGCGCTGCTGGTCGGCTCCGGCCTCATCAAGCTGCCGGCGGTGGTGGATGCCTCGGCCAGCCCATCGGCCTCGGCTGATGCGTCGGCGCTGGCAAGCTCCAGTCCGGTCGAGCCAGTGCCGGCATCCTGGACCGCCACCGGGGACATGGTCGAAGCGCGCACCTTCCACACCGCCACGCAGCTGCTGGACGGCCGGATTCTGGTGGCCGGTGGCGTTGGCACGGACACCAGCGAGTTCTTCGCGAACATCCTGGCGTCGGCTGAGCTGTACGACCCGGTCAGCGGATCATGGACCGCGACCGGGAGCATGCTCGGGATTCGCACCGGTCACGCGGCCACGCTGCTGCCCGATGGCAAGGTATTGGTGATGGGCGGCGGCAGCAGCAGCGACGGGGATGGCGGCCCGTTGGCCACTGCCGAGGTGTATGACCCGGCGACCGGCGCCTGGACGGCCACCGGCAACACGATCGGTGCAGGACCAGGTCGCACGGCCACGCTGCTTGGCAACGGCAGAGTGCTCGTGACGGGAGGCGCCACCAGCGACTTCGAGCCACTGGCGTTGGCCGAGCTGTATGACCCCAGCACCGGGGCGTGGACCGCTACGCCCGACATGGTCGAGGCACGTTCCGGTCACACGGCCACGCTGCTCCTCGATGGCAAGGTACTTGTCGCAGGTGGCCTCACGGCCGAGCTGTACGACCCTGCGACCGGCCTGTGGACCGCCACCGGCGCCCCGCTCGGGTTCAGCACCGGTCACACCGCCACGCTGCTGAACGACGGTAGGGTCATGGTGGCGGGCGGCATGGCTGGCACCGGCGCTCGGTCCGGGGCCGAGATCTACGACCCTGGCACCGGACAATGGACCGCCACCGGAACCATGGTCGATGGCCGGATCTACCACTCCGCGACGCTGCTGCCCGGTGGATTGGTGCTGGTCACGGGCGGTACCAACAGCGTGATTGACGGGGGAGAGGCCGTCGCATCGGCCGAGCTGTACGACTCGGCCACCGGGTCCTGGACTGTCACGGTAAGCATGTCGGTGTCCCGGGGCGGCAACACCGCGACGTTGCTCCGCGATGGCAAGGTGCTCGTGGCCGGCGGCAGCGGGGCCGGCGGTTACCTGGCCTCCGCCGAGCTCTACGACCCGGGCAGCGGGTCCTGACATGCGGCGATCGCCAGGGCCTGCCCCATGGTCATGCAACCGATGACCGCGCGCCTGCGTGATGCACTGAAGGGTCACCCGCGCGCGGTTGGTGCCTGGGTTGCAGGCGGCGCCGTGGTGTTGCTGGCCGTCGCTGTCGGGCTGGCAATCGCGGTCTTCCGCACCCCTCAGCCCACCGGGGATGCCTCGGCGGCACCCAGCGTGTCCGCCAGCCAGTCTGCGTCCCCGACGTCCGACGCGAGCCCACCCTCGACACCGCCCCAGCCCACCCCCTCGCTCATCCCCTACGCGGCCGACGACCCCTTGATGCAGGTAAGCGTCAATGGGCTGCGGATGCGGACCTCGCCGAGCATCCACGCGGACATCCTTCGCAGCCTCGATCGCGGCGAGGTCGTTCGCCTCAGGGGAGGAGCACCCGTCGACGCCGACGGCTACGCGTGGCATGAGGTAGTCGACCTCGACAGCCGGATCGGCTGGGTAGCGATGGGGAGCGGCGTCGGCGGCCCGTGGCTGGAGGCCGTCCCGGCTGAGCCCGCCACGAGCGGATTGCTCCTCCGCTTTCAGCGCAACTGTGACTCTAGCCCACGGGAGCCAGGCGGCATTCCCGTGTGGCCGCCAGACCTGACGCTCCCCGCCGATGGACGTATCGTCATGTGGAGCGGCGGCGGCCGCCTCGGAACGGGTACGTACCGCCTTGCGGTCCGGCAGCTCAGTCCATCGGGGCTCGCCCAGTTCCAACGGGATGTGCTTGACCTCCCGGCGCTGCAGGAGAGCGCCGACTACGTTCTCGAGCTCATGCCGAACTCGCCCGAATCACCCGGTCACGGGGTATGCATCGGTCGCTTCACGCTCGGGGAGGGGACGGCTCGGGTCGAGGTCAGTGCCGTCGGCTGGCTGGGTTCGGAGGAGGGTGTGTACTGGGTGCCTTCTCCTGAGCGCAGGGCGCTCGATGAGCTGGCGATCCACCTCGAGGAAGTGGAGGTGTGGCTTGGCGCTGCCGCGTGGTCTGAGCCCGTCGCGCGCCGATATGTGAGCAGCAGCTACCTGTTCTGGTTGGAGCCGCCAAGCGACACGCCGCCACCCGGGGTGGACGCCCCACTCGTGACTGGCACGGCCTGGCCGTTCGCTGGTCCCATCGAACAGTTCGGCGAGCCGGTTGGGCAGGCGCGCTGCGGCTATCTGGACCTCAGCCAGGCGTTCGAGACGCTGAGGCTGATGCGAAGCCTTGGTGTGGACCCGGGCGAGACTACGAATCCCTTGCTCGACTTGAAGCTCGATGGGTTCGGCTTTGGAAATGTCACAACCGATGCCGGCTGGTTCAGCTTCTGGCTCACAGCCCGCAGCCCGGACGGCTACCCGAGCTGCCCGGAGTAGCCGCACAATCACCACACGCGCGAACTAGGCATTTCACGTGGCTCGCGCATCTATGTGATGTGACGAGCATGCAGCCCAGGGCACTCGATGCGGTGGAGGCACTCGGCGCGGGCATGACCGACGCCGACATGCTGACCGATCTGCAGGCAGCCCATGGCTCGGCGCTGTATGACTTTGCCCGTCATCAGGGCCTAAATGATGAACAGGCAGCCGATTCGGTCCAGGAGGCGCTGTTGCGCCTGTGGCGAGAGCTGCGACGCGGCACCATCATCGAGCGGCCATCGGCGTGGATGTTCCGCACCGTTTACCACCTCGCGATGTCCCACCACCGGTGGCGGCGGCAGCTGGCCCTGCTGCTGCCTCGCATTGCCCCGCGGCATCTCGATTACGCAGGACCAGAGGCATCGGACCGCCTGACCGTTTGGGGTGCGGTGGACGATCTGCCGTCTCGACAACGCCAGGTGCTCTATCTCCATTACGCCGCAGACCTTCCGTTCGAGGAGATCGCCGGCATCCTCGGAATCTCGCCCAGCGCCGCACGCACGCATGCCAGCCGCGGAATGGTCCGGCTGCGTACCCATCTGACCCGGGAGGTGATCTCGTGATGGACGAGTCCCGCATCGAACGCGCCCTGCGCCAGGGTCCCCCGTTCCGCACGCACTACGTTCCCAAGGCGATGTCGGGATGGCACGAGGACGATGCCGACGCTCTCGGGGTCGTTGCGGAGCGGAAGGATGCTCGGACAGCGCCGCGGGTGGTAGTCGTGCTGGTCCTCCTGCTGGTTGGCCTGGCTGTCGGTGGCGCGGTCCTGGTCGGGTCGGGAATCTTCCGCAATGTGCGACCGGCGGTGTGGACGGTCACCGGCAGCATGGTCGAGCCGCGCATCGCCCACACGGCGACGCTCCTGCCCGACGGAACAGTTCTCGCCGTCGGCGGTGCCCCGGACTTCACCGAGCGGTCAACCCTCGCCTCGGCGGAGCTCTACGACCCACGCACCGGAACGTGGACCGAAACAGTCACGATGGCCCAGACGCGCTGGCGGCACACCGCCACCCTCTTGCCGAACGGCAAGGTCCTCGTCGTCGGCGGCGCGGCGGAAGACCGCGGCACCGTGTACTGGGCGTCCGCAGAGATCTACGACCCCGCCAACGGCAGGTGGGAGCCGACCGGGCAGATGGAAATGCCCCGGGCCAGCCACACCGCGACCCTGCTCCCCAATGGCCTGGTATTGGTGTCGGGAGGCCTCAACCAGGACGGGCTCATCAGCTCCGCCGAGCTGTATGACCCCGATTCCGGCAGCTGGAGCGCCACCGGCGAAATGGATTCGGCGCGGGCGGGTCACACGGCCACCTTGTTGGGTGATGGGCACGTGCTCGTCGCCGGCAGCGCCGCGGGAAACGGCGACGTGGTCGCGAGTGCGGAGCTTTACGACCCCGACAGCGGGACATGGAGCAACACCGCGAGCATGGCGGTGGCACGGAGGAACGCGACCGCGACGCTGCTTCCCGACGGCCGGGTGCTCATTGTCGGCGGCAGCTTCGGTGGCAACAGCTTCTTCAACGCGATCGCCAGCGCCGAGCTCTACGACCCGGCAAGCGGCGTGTGGAGCACGGCGGCCAGCATGCGTGCCGCGCGCCAGTACCACACGGCCACGCTGCTCACCGACGGCACGGTGCTCGTGGCAGGTGGATTCGGCAGCGCAGAGATCATGGCCTCGGCCGAGGTCTACCATCCGGCGGACGACACGTGGAGCGTGATCGGCGACATGCACGACCTCCGCGCACAACATTCGGCGACGCTGCTCAGCAACGGCAATGTCCTGGTGGCCGGCCTAACCGCCGAGCAATTTGGTCTGGGCGCGGTGCCTCCACATTCCTCCGAACCACACCCCCCGACGAGCCCGGGCGTAACCGCCGGTCCGGAGGCGTCGGCCACCGCTGTCTTCGCCGAGCAGGGACCGGTCACCTGCTCGAACGCGGAGGGCGGGTACTCGATCGAGGTGCCGGCGGGCTGGTGGTACCTCATCACGAACGACGCATGCGGCTACCTGGATCCCGAGCCGTTCACGCTTGTCGGCGCGACGCCCCAGGGTCTGGTCGCCATTCGCATCAGCGTCGTCCAAGGGGGCGTGGGGAGTTTCTACGAGATCCTCAGCTCTGAGCAGATCTCGATCGCGGGGCATCCGACGACCCGCTGGGAGCTTCGGGCGGGGGGTGAGATCGCGGGCGTTCCGGCTGGTACGTTGATCTATGAGTACATCGTCCAACTGGGCCTCACGCCGGAAACGAATCTGGTTGCGCACACCGACTCTGCCAACCAGCCGGATTACGAGCAGAACAAGCTCGTCCTCGACGAGATCATGGTGACGCTGACGACGCCGTAGGGGCGGGATTCCGGAATGGAATGGGGTGGTGGAGATGAGGGGACTCGAACCCCTGACCCCTGCGATGCGAACGCAGTGCTCTCCCAACTGAGCTACATCCCCACGGGGAGGCCGAGTATATCAGCGGCCCTGAGGGGCTTCACAAACTAGAACATCTGTTCTATCATCGGTTGGGCCATGACCGATGCTGCCCGGCCCATCCGACCCCTCCCGGAGCTCCTCGAAGCGCTGCGGTCGCATGGCCTGCGGCAGGGTACGGACCCTGGACCGATGGTCGCCGCCGACCCCCTTCCCACCGGCTGGCCGACACTCGACGCGGCGCTGCGCAGCGGCGGCTGGCCACGCGGCGCCCTGGCCCTGCTCGATGCCCCGGCCGGCGGCGGCGCCACCAGCCTGGCGCTCGGATCGCTGGCCGCCTGCCAGTCCAACGGCGGGCTGGTCGCCTGGCTCGACCCCTTCGGCCGCTTCGACCCGGCGACCGCGGCCCGGCTCGGCGTCGAGCTGGAGTGGCTCCTGGTCGTCCGCCCCGCCGACCCCGCCGAGGCGGTGGAGCTGGCCGCCTGGCTGGCCCGCAGCCGCCTCATCGACCTGCTCGTCCTCGACCTGGCCGATGCCCCACCACCACGCGGCCTCGACCGCCTGGCCGACCTGCTCCTGCGTGCCGGCGGCACGGGCCTGCTGCTGGCCGGGCCCGCCGGCCGCGAGGCGGCGGGTCGCGTGGTGGGGGTGCGGGTCGCACTCGCCCGGCGTGCCTGGCTGGCGGTGGGGGAGGACCTGGTCGGGCAGCGGGTCTCCGCGACAGTGACTCGACATCGCTGGGCGCTGGCCGGTGGCCAGGCCGAGCTGGACCTGTGGTTCGGCGAGGGACGCCGGATCGATCCGCTCCTCCGCTTCGCCGCCGTCCCGCGCGAGGTCGTGGGCGCGCCGCTCGAGCAGCAG
>Ga0214472_10006974_pt1 | contig 11844 bp, 8 predicted proteins | sample RVTome_6_FD_207662 | JGI IMG/M metagenome (GOLD analysis project Ga0214472, IMG submission 207662) | Soil microbial communities from uranium-contaminated site in the Upper Colorado River Basin, Wyoming, United States - RVT140D175 | ecosystem: Environmental > Terrestrial > Soil > Contaminated >...
TATCACGTGCCGCCGGGCGCGCACCCGGAATATGCCGCCGTCGACGTCCTCACGTTCATTCTGGGTGACAACCCGTCCGGCCGACTCTACAGGGCCCTGGTCGAGACGCGTCTCGCGACGAGCGCGAACGCGCGTACCTACCAGCTCCGTGAGGCGAGCCCACTCCTCCTGTCGGCGACGGTGGACCGGAACGAGGACCTGCAGGGCGTCCTCGCCACGATGAACGAGGTCGCCGAGGCGGTGGCGACGGGAACGGCACCCGTCACGGCGGAGGAGGTCGAGCGCGCGAGGACGGCGATCCTCACGAGGATCGCGCAGTCGTTCAACTCTTCGGCCGGCATCGCGCTCCAGCTCTCCGAGTGGGCGGCGATGGGCGACTGGCGCCTCTTCTTCCTGCACCGCGACCGCGTCGAGGCCGTGACCGCCGAGGACGTGAGCCGCGTCGCGCGTGCCTACATCAAGCCGAGCAACCGCACCGTCGGCCTCTTCTACCCGACGCCGGAGCCCGACAGGGCCGAGATCCCGGACGTGCCGGACGTAGCCGCCATGCTGGAAGGCTACCAGGGCCGCGCAGCGGTCGCGGAAGGGGAAGCGTTCGATCCGTCGCCCACCAACATCGAGTCACGGACCGTCCGCTACACGCTCCCGAATGGGATGCGCGTCGCGCTCCTGCCCAAGGAGACGCGCGGAGACTTGGCGATGGTTCGGCTGCGACTCTCGTTCGGGAACGAGCGGGCGCTCATGGGGCGCTCCACCGCGGCCGACATGACCGGCTCGATGCTCATGCGCGGCACGGAGCGGCGCACCCGCTTGGAGATCCAGGATGAGCTCGACCGCCTCCAGGCGACCGGCGGCGTGAGCGGAGGGCCGATCATCGCGCAGGGCCAGTTCCAGACCGTGCACAGGAGCGTTGCCGACGTCATTCGCCTCTTGGCCGAAATCGTGCGCGAGCCCGCGTTCCCGGAGTCCGAGTTCGAGCTCCTCAAGGAGCAGAGCCTCGCGTCAATCGCGCAGTCGCGGACGGAGCCCGACGCGCTCGCCAGCGTGGCGCTCGCGCGTCACATGAGCAACTGGCCACCGGGGCACCCGAATTACACCGAGACCTTCGCCGAGTCCGAGGCGCAGATGAGGGCGACCACACTCCAGGACGTACGCGCGTTCCACACGGACTTCTACGGCCCGCAGAGCGGCAACGTGGTCGTCGTGGGTGACTTCGACGAGGCGGAGATCCGGCGCGTGATCGACGAGGCATTCTCCGACTGGCGGAGCCCGCACCCGTTCGAGAGGGTCGCGACGCCCTTCTACGACCCACCTGCCGAGAGCATCGAAATCGAGACGCCCGACAAGGCGAACGCGTTCTTCTTCGCGCAGCAGAACCTGCGCCTGAGCGACACGCACCCCGACTATCCGGCGCTGCTCATGGGCGGCTACATCCTGGGGGGCGGCGTGCTCAACTCACGCCTCTCGAGCCGGATCCGAACGCAGGAAGGGTTGAGCTACGGCGTGGCCGGCAGCATCTCCGGCCATCCGGTCGACCCCGTGGGACAGCTTTTCGCCTACGCGATCCACGCGCCGGAGAACGCGCAGGCGCTCGAGACCGCCTTCGTGGAGGAGGTCGAGCGGGCCGTTCGCGAAGGCTTCACGGAGGACGAGCTACGCACGGCCAAGCAAGGGTGGCTCGAGGGTCGCCAGCTCTCGCGCGCGCAGGACTCGAGCCTCTCGGCGGCGCTCTCACAGGGTCTCTACTTCGACAGAACCCTCGTGCTCGACGCCGAGCTCGAGGACCGCGTCGCGGCGCTGACGGTCGCGGAGGTCGACCGCGCGTTCCGGAGCTGGATCGACCTCACGAAGATGACCTTCGTGAGGGCCGGCGACTTCGCAGGGCCCTGACCTCGGAAACTCAGCGCTTCTTCTTCGTGGTCTTGGTCGTGGTCTTGGCTCTCTCGCCCTTGGCCTTGCTGCCGGCCTGGGCCATGGGCTTTCGCTTCCCCCTACCCTTCTTGGTCACCGGCGCGGCCTCCATATAGCCGTGCTCGGCCAGGAGCTCGCGCAGGCGCGGCTCGCGCGCGGGCAGCATCGTCTTGGCGATCGCCCGTGCGAACTCGATCCGATGGGATTCGGACACTTTGTCCAGGACAGCGATCGGAGCCCCGTACCGGAGCAGGATCCGCTTCGCGTCGACGGCCACGGAATCGGTCAAGTCTGCCTCGCTACTCGGCTTAGATGCATGAGGGAAAGCGGAGAAGGATAACCGGACGCGGCGGGAACGTTCCACTCCGGCGGCGGACGGTGGTGGGTCGGACCCGCGATCGCCTGACGATTCAGTGCATCCGTCCCCGGTCTTCCTCTTCGTCCGAGGACTCTCGGCCGGTGCCCGGTAGGACGAGGGGGCCGCTCAGCGCGAAGCGGGGCACTTCCACACGGAACTGTCTGCCGTCGGGCCGCGAGAAGGTGTAATAGCCCTCCATGTAGCCAACCGGCGACTGGAGCACGCAGTAGCTGCTGTACTCGTGAGAGGCGCCCGGGGCCAGGAAGGGCTGCTGGCCGATCACGCCCTCCCCGTCCACGACGGAGTCTCCCGCCGCGGAGTCGTGGATCCGCCAATGGCGGAAGAGGAGCTGCGCCCCCACGGGCCCGTGGTTCTCCAGGCTGACGTGGTACGAGAACACGAACGTCCCGTCCATAGGGGTCGACTCGGCCAAGGAGAAGCGCGGACGAACCCGCACCCGGATCCCCTCTGTGGCACTCTCGTAGCGCATGGCTCCCCGTGTCGGGAGGAACGTGACTCGTCATGTGATACACGTGCCGTTCCAGAAAGTCACACCAGGGACGGCGGGCGGGCCCGCCGCCGTGGGTCGCTCCGCCGGGTCCGCCTCAGCTGCGGTCGATCACCACCGTGTGCGTGTTGCCGACACTCGCCACGATGCTACCGCCAAGCAGCTCGACGATCCCGTTCGAGAGCCTGTCGTCGGCGGCCGTGACCGCCGCCCCGATCAGCTGCGTCGTCGTCGGATCGCCCGGCAGCCCGCCGGGGAACGAGAGGCTCTCGTAGTCGATCTGGTAGCCGTTACCGTCGAAGGAGAAACCATCCGGGAGGAAGCCCGTCAGCTCCGGCGGCACGACGCCCGGCCCGACCTCGGACGGCCAACGCTGCTGGGCGGCGTTGTAGTTGAGCACCGCCACCCGAAGCACTTCCAGGTCCGCGGCCACGGTCGTCGCACGCGCCCTGAAGGTCATGTTGCGCATGTTCGGGATCGCGAGACCCGCCAGGATCCCGACGATCGAGACGGCCATGAGCAACTCCACGAGGGAGAACCCTCCGCGTCGTGCGTCGGGCCTCGCGCACGATCCGCTCGCCATCCGGTTCATCCTCCTCATCCTCCGATCCTGCGCGAGAGGTTGCCGACCCACTCGGCAGCCGACTGCGCCGAGGAGTCGAAGGAAACGGTCTCTTCTCCGATGAACGATATGAGCACGTACGACTCGCCCCTCGGTGTGTAGTCGATGGCCTCGGCGCCGGTGACGCCCGCCTCGCCGAGCGTCGCGGGCAGCCGCCCTTCGCGGGACTGGAAGGCGTCGATCTTCACCGTCGCGAAGTACATCGCTGTGCGCGTGCTCTCGACGACCTCCTCGTCGGGCGGCGCGGCAAAGTCGTTGACCACGACCCACGCCGGCGGGGCGATCAGCAAGTAGACCGCGAGCACACCCAGATTGAGACCGAGGGGCAGCATCCACTTGGGCTGCTGCTTCTGCGGCATCTTCTGCTTGGCCGCGTGGTCCCGCTCGGCCGCGTGCTTGAGCACCGCCGCGACCACATCGGCGGTCTCCTGTCCCCTGGACGCCTCCTTGGCGTGGTATGGCCGGACCTTGTCTTTCTCACTCGTGGGGTCGTGAGGGGGACCGTCGGTCACGGGAGGCTGATCCTCGGCGGCGAGGGCGCCCACCGGCGGCGGGAGCCATGAAGGACGGAACGGAAAACACGATGGAATTGGATCCAAGGGTAAGATAGACGTCTGGGCGTCGCGCACCACGTCTTCCGGGTCGACGCACCCCCGACCGCACGCTTAGCTTCAGTTATGGGTAAACGGGCGCTATCACGGTCCGTCGAGGACTATCTCAAGGCCATCTACGGCCTGTGCGAGACCGGTGACGCGGCGTCTACGAGTGCCATCGCCGGGGCACTCGAGGTCCAGCCGGCCTCCGTCACCGGCATGGTGAAGCGCCTCGCGGAGGGGGGGCTGCTCGAGCATGTCCCCTACCGGGGCGTGCGGCTCACGAAGCGGGGCGCCAGAGAGGCGCTCCGGGTCCTCCGGCGCCACCGCATCCTCGAGACCTACCTCTGCGAGCGGCTCGGCTACGCCTGGGAGGACGTTCACCGAGAGGCCGAGCGGCTCGAGCACGCCGCCTCGGACGAGCTCATCGAGCGCATGGCCGCCGCCCTCGAGTTCCCTCGACACGATCCGCACGGCGCCCCCATCCCGACGAGCACCGGCGACATCGAGAGCACGGATCCGGCGACGCTCGCCGACGCGCGGCCCGGCGACCGGGTGCGCATCCGTGCAGTGCGTGACGAGGTCTCGGCGGACCTGCGATCGATGGCGGCCGAAGGGCTCGTGCCCGGCGCGCGCGTGCAGGTCGCCAAGGCGCAGGGTACGGAAGGCGCGGTCGAAATCAGCCTCGACGCCGAGGGCGCCGCGAGCCGGGCCGTCCACGACCAGCTCGCGCGCCAGATCTACGTGGTGCCGGATGACCCGCCCGAGGAGTAGGGGAGCGGCCGGCCCGCCGGCGTCCGGCGCCTACGGGCAGTCGAGCACGGAGAGGATCGGGTCGGTCGAGCTGAGCACCTGGAATTCCCTCACCGACACGCCACCGAACGTGCCGGTCGCCGCCCCCCGCAGGCTCGACACCCGCACCAGGCCCGACGGATTGAAGTTTCCGCCCCGCACCCAGTTCACGTAGTTGCGCTCCACGGCCGCGATCGAGACGGTCGCGTTCGTCTGATCCGGCAGCCCGCGCTGGAGCCGCACCGCGAGGTCCTGGTCGAGGTCGAACCTGTCGAAGATCCCGAACTCGCTCGGGAAGACGATCGTCGTGTCGGAGGCCGAAACCGAAAGCCCCAGGAGGTAGAGCGAGTCCTCGGCCTGGATGTTCTCGGGAGCGAGCGCGGCGGGAAGCCCCTCGATGAGTGTCTCGCTGACGTACGCCCATGCGCCGTCCGAGCGTGACCAACGCACCTCGAGCGTGGTGTCGGCGGGCAGGCGACACTGCGCGCCGATCCCGCTGAGGGCGAAGTCACCGGGAAGGGTGACGGAGCCGAGCGCCGTTCCCGCGCCAGCGCCGAGCGTGATCTCGAGGTCGAGTGCGTTGCCCGGCGCGAGTTGGGCGGCCGCGGGGGCATCGGCGGCGAAGCACGTTCCAGTCGAGCCCTCGGGCTGGGACTGGAGGCACACCTCGATCGGCACGACCGCGAGGTCGAGGGCGAGGCCGTCGCCGCGCATCAAGCGGAGCAGCGCGTCGTCGAAGGTGCGGGAGTCCGGCTGGCCTCCCGCTGCCGTCCCATGCAGGAAGGCGTGCACCGTGTGCACGCCCGTCGTCTCCCGCAGCGTCACGTACACCTCGGCCACCACGACGTCGACGAAATCGACGACGGTGATCTCCTGGAGCTCGCACGCGGTGCCGAAGGTGGCGACCCACAGGGTGCATGCACGCAACGGCATCGCGATGCGCCCGTGCGTGGCCCTGCGTGGCCCGGCCCCCCGCATCAGAACGTCACCTCGAGGCCGAACGTGGGCAGCACCGGAAACATCGACACGCCAGCCCGGACGGGCGGCGTCCGTTCGTACTCGAAGAAGTAGAAGAGCGGGTTTCGGCGGTTGTACACGTTCAGGACGTTCAGGTAAGGAACGAGCGTGCCCCACGACTTCCGAAACGTCTTCCTCGCGCTCAAGTCCAAGCGGTGATACATGGGAAAACGCGAGCGGTTGCGCTGCTCCAGCAGGACACCGTACTCGTCGACCAGGTCGCCGCCGCTCCACTCGAAGCGCCCGCCCTGCACGAAGCGGGGCGTGTAGTACGCGTACGACCCGATGGCGCGCGTGTAGGGGATGCCCGTACCGAAGTTCCAGCGGAGACCGCCCTCCCACCCCCACGGAAGCGGGTAGCGCAGCACGAGGTCGAGGTCGAGGCGACGATCGAAGACCGGAGCGTAGGTGACCTCGGGTTGCGGCCGGAGCGGCGAGAGTGGGTCCGGGAACGTACGCTCCGCTTTGAGCAGTGAAGCCGCCGCCCAGCCGCTCACCGAGCCCGTCTCCTTGCGCACGAGGATGTCGAGCCCGTACGAGAGCCCATCACCTCCGAGAATGTCGTCCGATTCGGTATTGGGGTCGTCCGACGGATTGAATGTCACGACGCCATCGAACGAGCGGACGTACGCCTCGACGGACCAAAACCAATCGATGTCCCGGTATCCCTCGATGCCGAGCTGGAGCTGGTCCGAAACGACGTGCGGCGAGCGCGCGCCCGCGAGCACCCACACGTCCAGACCGAGAGGCAGCTCCTCGTCGCGGAGCGAGTGCAGAAACTGCGTGTAGCGTCCCGCCGCAACCTTCACCGCGGCGTCACCCCCGGCGAAGAAGCGCTTCACCGCGAGCCGAGGCGCGACTTCCGCCACCCGGCTCCCCGGGTCGGGGCTCCACACGTCGAGGCGCACGCCAGCCTCGATGAGCCACGCGGCGGGCATGGACCACCGCGCTTGCGCGTACGTGCCGAGGAGCGACCCCGACCCTGCCCCTCCAATGAACTCCGTCCCCCCAGTCGCGAAGCGGTTGCTGTACGAGAGGCGCTCCGCGCTCGCGCCGACCTGCACCCCGAGGCGTGTGGAGGGCCGCGTGTCGAGCTCGACACGGAGCTGACCCTGCTGGATGCGGCTGCTGAACTCCGTGTCGTCGAAGTCGGGGAAGGAGAGTCCCGTGGCGTAGCGGCTGAAGTTGGTCCGCACGTCGAGGAATCCGCCCCCGCTCCTCGGGTGCGTCCACTGGAGTCCCACGAGGTCGTTCCCCCAGTCCCAATCGATGCGGAGCGGGAAGTCCTCGTCGTCGAAGCGCGTCAGGTCGAGGACGTCGCGGCCCGTGTAGGCGGTGAGCGCCAGACGGTCGCCGCCCCGGCTCCACCCCTCCAGAAAGAGCTGGAAGTCCTGGAGGTGGTACGGGAACTCGAACGCCGGCTTGAGCAGCACGTCGAAGTACGAGCGGCGCGCGGAGCCCCGCCAACGGACGCTCGAGTGGCCGAGCGCATTCGAAACGCCCTCGGGGAGGCGCCCGCCGGCGGCCACCCGGCTGGCGAGCAACGAGATGCCCGAGTCCACGCCGAAGCCACCCTCGCCCGGGTCGGTCTCGATCTCGAGCACGGACGAGACGCGGCCGCCGTGCTCGGCCGCGAAGCCCCCCGACTGGAGCTCCACGCGGTCGATCATGTCCGCGTTGAAGACCGAGAAGAGCCCACCGAGGTGGAAGGGACTGAACACCGGGACGCCGTCGAGCAGGATGAGGTTCTGGTCAGCCGATCCGCCGCGCACGTGGAAGGAGGCGGAGAAGTCGGAGGTGGACACGACGCCCGGGAGCACCTCGACCGCGCGCACCGGATCGGCCTCGACGAAGCCCGGCACGGCACGAAGCTGGGCCAGGTCCAGACCGCGCACCGTGGCTCCGGCTATCTCCTCGAAGCGGGCGCGCTCGCGGCTCGCGACGGCCTCGACCGCAATCCCTTGGAGCTCGAGCGCGATCCGCTGGAGCTCGATCTCGACCTCTACCGTCTCACCCGCGCCCAAAGCCACCGTCTCCGCGTGCTCGCCATACCCGAGGGCCTGGACGCGGAGCGTGTACACTCCAGCCGGAACTCCCGGGACGCGGAAAGAGCCCAGGTGGTCGGAGTCGCTACCCGCGAACGCCGCGTCATCCGTGAGCAGCGTGACGAACGCCCCGAAGACGGGGGCGCCCTCGTCGTCGCGGACGCGCCCCTGGACGGTCCCTTCCTGCGCGCGGGCTGGAGCAGCCCATGCGGCCACCGCCACCACGGCGCCGACCCACGCCGGAAACGAGCGGACCCCCCTGACCACACCCCTGTATGCCCTCAGCGTCGACCTCCCAACGGTGGCGCCCATTCTAGTCGAACCACCTCGTCAGGCTGTCCAGCGCCCCTAGCAGATCCGGCTCGAGCTCCAGCACGGGCCGGAGCGGGTCCTCGCCGAGCCGCTTCATCCTCCGGGGCACGCTCTTGATGGTGTGGCTCTCGATCGTGAGGCGCCTGTTGACCTCGCTCCAGCGAAGCGGCGCGGACACCGGCGCGCCGGGCTTCGGCCGCACGGTGAACGGCGCGGCGAGCAGGCGGCCGTGTCCGTTCTGCACGAAGTCGACGTAGACCTTTCCGTCGCGGCGGTCCGGACTGCGCGTGAGCGTGGCGATCTTGGGCAGCTCCGCGGCGACGACGCGCGCGAGGAGCTGGCCGAGCGTGCGCGACTGCTCGTAGGTGAGCTGCCTGCCCAGCGGCACGAGCACGTGGATCCCCGACGAGCCGCTCGTCTTCGCGAACGAGGGGAGTCCGATCTCCTTGCAGATCTCGTGCAGCTCGTTCGCGATCTCGACAACGTCGGTGAAGGGAGCGTCTTTCGGGTCGAGGTCGAGAATGCACCAGTCGGGCTGCGCGAGCGTCTCGATGCGGCTCGACCAGATGTGGAGCGGGATGGTCCCGAGGTTGATCACGTAGAGGAGCGAATCGAGGTCCTCGGCGACGAAGTACGAGAGCTCGCGCTCCGATCCCTCGCTCCAGAGCGTCACGCGGCGGAACCAGTCGGGCGCGTACGGCGGCGCATCCTTCTGGAAGAACGACTTCCCATCGATCCCGTCGGGGTAGCGCGTCATCACGAGCGGGCGATCCTCGAGATACGGGATCATCCACCCCGAGATCTCCCGGTGATACTCGATGAGGTCGCCCTTCGTGTAGCCCTCGTCGGGCCAGAAGACCTTGTCGAGGTTCGTGAACGGAACCGTTCGCTCCTCGACGATCTCGACGGGCTCGGGGTCGCCCCCCACAGACTCCGACGACTCCTCGACGACACATGCCTGCGGCCGCTTGTCCGTGCGGAACCGCCCGAAGGAGGCCTGGCGCACGAGTCCCCCTCCCGTGATCTCCTTGTATTTCACCTCCGCGACGATCTCGGGGCGCGCCCAGTGATGACCCTTCCCCTTCGGCGCGGGGCCCGACGTGCAGGGACAGTTCGTGACCTCGATTCCTTGCAGCAGCTCGAGCACGGGGGCGAGCTGCGAGTCGGTGAAGCCGCTCCCGACAGCGCCCATGTAGACGAGGTCCTCGCCATCGTACTGTCCGAGGTGGAGCGAGCCGAAGCCCCCACGCGAGCCCTTGGGCGCCGTCCAGCCGACGACGACGAAGTCCTCCACGCGCACCGTACGGACCTTGATCCAGCTCTTCGAGCGGCCGCCACGGTACGGCGCGTCGGCTTTCTTGGCGACGATCCCTTCGAGCCGCATGCGCTCGACCTGTGCGTACATCGCTTCGCCCTGCTCCTCGATGTGGTCCGCGTAGCGGATCGGGCCCACGGTGGGAAGCACCTCGCGCAGGATCTCTTTGCGCTCGAGCAGCGGGAGCGTGCGGAGGTCGAGCCCTTCGAGCGCGAGGATGTCGAAGGCGTGATAAGTGGCGGGAAGCTCCACGCTGGCCCGCAATGCATCGTCCCGATTCAGGATCCGTCCGCGCTTCTGGAGTCGCGAGAAGGAGGGGCGCGCCTCCAGGTCGTTGACGACGACCTCTCCGTCGAGGACGAGCCCTTCATAAGGGAGGCCGCGGACGGCACGCGCGATCTCCGGGAACGTCGCAGTGAGGTCGAGCCCCGCCCGCGAGCGGAGGTACGGCTCGCGTCCGTGCCGCTCGGCCAGGAGCCGGTATCCGTCGTACTTGAGCTCGAAGATCCACCCCGCGCGGGTGAACGGCCGCTCCTGGGAGGCCGCGAGCATGAGGCTCGCGTCCCTGGCGTGTACCTCGCGCCGCTTCACGCCGCGCTCGGCGACACGCTCCGCGACGGCCTCCGCGTGCTCGTCGGCGGACGGGAACTCCTCGACGGTGAGCCCCGAAAAGATGGAGTCGTCCGGATAATCCCCGGTCGACTTCCCCTCCTCCATGTAGGCGTCCCGCTCCTTGATGAGGAGCCAGGAGCTCTCCGCCTGACGAGTCTTCACCAGCGTCCACTTCCCCAAGAGCTTGTGACCCCTCAGCTCGAAGAGGAGCTTCCCTTTCTCGAGCCCGCGACGGGCGTCCTCGAGCGGCACCCAGACGCCCTTGTCCCAGACGATCATCGCGCCCGCGCCGTATTCGCCTTCCGGGATGACGCCCTCGAACTCGGCGTACTCGAGCGGATGGTCCTCCGTCTGCATCGCGAGCCGCTTGTCGGCCTGATTCGGCGAGGGACCCTTCGGCACCGCCCACGAGAGGAGGACGCCATCGAGCTCGAGGCGCAGGTCCCAATGCAGGTTCCGCGCGGCGTGCTTCTGCACGACGAAGATGCTCCCCCCGGCCACCACCCGGCCGCCGAACGGCTCGGGCGTGCGCGAGGCGCTTCGCTTCTCGCGGTAGGCGGCGAGCCTGTCGGGCTGGCTCGTCGGCACGGCCTGCGGCTGTTGCTTGGGCTTGGGCATGGGAGGAAGGTACAGCCGGGACCCTGGTTCGTTGGCCCCGGATGGGCGCTCCCGCATATTGCGCGGGCCACCGCCACCCACGCGAGGATGCCGTCGCCGTGTCGGACGTACGTGAGCGATTCTGCCGGGCTGTCTTCGCGCGCGACGCGACGGGCCTCCGCCGGCTCTTGGAGCGGGAGCCCGCGGCCGCCCACCTCGTGGACGCACCCATCTTCCCGTTCGACGCTCCGGCGATCGTCAACATCTCGGGCCGTGGAGACGTCGCGCTGCTCGACGTGCTCCTCGAATTCGGCGCAGATCCAAACCGGCGGAGCGACTGGTGGGCCGGCGGCTTCCACGCCCTGTACCACGCGACGGCCCCCGAGGCCGATCGGCTGATCGCGGCCGGCGCCGTCCCCGACGCGTGCGCTGCGGCCCACCTTGACCGCCCCGACCTCCTCGCGTCCATGCTCGACGCGGACTCCTCGCGCGTCCACGAGCGCGGCGGCGACGGGCAAACCCCGTTGCACTTCGCGCGGTCCCGGGCCGTCGCGGACCTCCTGCTCGAGCGCGGCGCGGACATCGACGCGACAGACGTCGACCACCGGAGCCCGCCAGCCGCGTGGATGCTCGACCGCAGGCGCGGCGCCGGGCGTTTTGAGCTGGCGGGCTACTTGGTGGAGCGCGGTGCCTCCGCGGACGTGTTCCTGGCCGCCGCCCTCGGGCTCGTCGACCGGCTCGCCTCGCTCCTCGCGGACGACCCGTCGGTCGTGGAGGCGCGCACGGGACACGGCGCGTACGGCCCCCAGGGGAGGAGCAGCCACCACATCTACTTCTGGACGCTCGGCCCCAACTTGTCCCCACTCCACGTCGCGGCGCGCTTCGAGCAACCCGCCGCGGTCGAGCTACTCGGCGCGCTCGCCGGAGCGCGGGCCCGCTTCCTCGTGGACTGCGCCACGGCGCGGGCGGACGAGGCGCGCCGACTGCTCGCGGAGCAGCCCGGCCTGCGCGAGGAGCTCACCCCCGCGGACCACGCGGCTCTCGCCCACGCGGCCTGGGCGGCCGAGGCGGACGCGGTCGAGCTGATGGTGGAGCTCGGCTTCGATCCGGCCGCCCCGGGCCAGGACGGGGGGAGCGCCCTGCACTGCGCGGCGTGGGTGGG
>Ga0214472_10006975_pt1 | contig 11842 bp, 14 predicted proteins | sample RVTome_6_FD_207662 | JGI IMG/M metagenome (GOLD analysis project Ga0214472, IMG submission 207662) | Soil microbial communities from uranium-contaminated site in the Upper Colorado River Basin, Wyoming, United States - RVT140D175 | ecosystem: Environmental > Terrestrial > Soil > Contaminated >...
AGACTCCTCACCGCCGGGTTCGTCCATGCGCCCGGCGCGAATCAGCACTGCTCCCAGGGCAACCCTTCGAAGCGCCAGCCGTTGACGCTGCCACGGTGGTGGCTGTCGTCCAGTTCGCCCTCGAAGCCGTGCGTGACGTTGTAGAGGTCGCGAAAGCCGGCCGCCATCAAGGCGCGGCCGGCCTCTGCCGAGCGCGTGCCGCTGCGGCAGATGAGCACGATCGGGCGGTTGCCCACCGCCCCGGCGAGCTTCTTCACTTCGCCGACGAAATGCGGATTCACGTCCCAGTCGGGTCCATCGTTCCACGACACGTGCAGGGCGTCCCTGGGGTGCCCGACGAAGAGATATTCCATTTCGCTGCGCACGTCGATGAACAGCGCATCGCGGTGATGGTCGAGAAAATCGGACGCTTCTTTGGGCAGCAGGTGTTTCATCGTGGCTTCCACTTCCGCCGCCGCGGCCATCGACGATGCGCCGCCCGCGCGTCGGTTACGCGACATAGCGCTTGAGCGAACGGCGGCGGCCCGGTCTGGATTTCTGGATGACGATGCCGCGCACCGGCGACAGATCGGCGATCGGCTGGCGCGGATAGGCGGCATTGAGCGCTACCAGCGCCCAGCGCTCGCCCTCGCGCAGCAGTTGGCGAAAGGTCCACTCGCCCTGCCAGTGGGCGACGACGAACGAGCCGTCCTGCGCGAGCCCCTCGGGTTCGACCACGATGATGTCCCCATGCGCGAACTCGGGGCTCATCGAATTGCCCAGCACCTGCAGGGCGAACGGCTCGGCCGCCGTACATTCGCCACCTGCCGAGGCGTCCGCCGGCGCCGCGCGTGCGATCGCCACCACGCGCCGCCGTGGCGGCGCGTCGCATGCCGGTGGTCCGCCCCGCGGCGTTTCCATGGTGGCTGCCAGGATTTCCACCCCGGACTGGGCGGCGCCCGGCACGGCCTTACTTCTTGCGCAGGAAGAAAACGAAGGCGCCGCCCTCTTGCGCACTGTTGATGAGCGGATTGCCGGTCTGGTTGGAGAAGGCCTGCATGTCCTTGACCGACCCGGAATCGGTGGACACGACTTTCAGTACCTGGCCCGAAAGCATGTCGTTGAGTGATTTCTTGGTCTTGACGATGGGCAGCGGGCAGGACAGGCCGCGCGCATCCAGTTCCTTGTCGAATTGCATGATGTGTCTCCGTCGTTGAAGTGGCCGCTCGATTCCGGGCGCCTGCGGGCGATGCACGGGGCCGTTGCACCCCGTCATGCAGCCCCTCCATTAACCGGGATCGACACGCGTGCGTCTATTACCGCAGAGGGTGACCCACAGTTACTCGCATGGGTAATTCAGAACCCGTGCGAAACTGGGCACGATACGTACCTGTTCGCCCCCTTTCGGTGCCTTGCCGGAAGGGCTCCCTAATACGGCGGATCATCTGCATCGGCGCGTTGCGCCGGCGGTCCGCAACACGTCGATGACGATTGCCCGTACGGAGGTCGCAATGAACCCCTCTCGCAGAAAAGCACTGAAGGCCGGCGGTAGCCTGGGCCTGTTCTCCGCCCTGGTGGCAATGGGTCTGGTCAAGCCCGGTGACGCCTGGGCCGAAGCCTGGAGCAAGGGCGTCTTCGACGCCAAGGGTGTGCCCGAGGCACTCGCCGCACTGGGCGCCAGCGCCCCGACCATGGTCGGCGACATCGTGATCACCGCCCCCGACATCGCCGAGAACGGTGCCGTGGTGCCGGTCGGCGCCGTCTCGAAACTGCCTGGAACGACGCAGATCGCCTACCTGATCGAGAAGAACCCGAACACCGTGACGGCCGTCTTCGACATTCCCGCCGGGACCCTGCCCGAGGTGCAGACCCGCGTGAAAATGGGCCAGACCTCGAACGTGATGGTGCTGGTGAAGGCTGACGGCAAGTACTTCGCCGCCCAGAAGGAGATCAAGGTCACCGTCGGCGGCTGCGGCGGTTGAAGACGCGCGCATCGCAAGAATTTTCGGCCGCGGCCCGGTGTCGCGCGCGCGAATCACGCAACCCAGCGAAGAGAGGCAAGACATGGCAGATCCGATGAAAATCCGCGCCACGCTGCAAGGCGACACCGTCGAGGTGCGCGTCCTGATGGCGCACAACATGGAAACCGGGGCCCGCAAGGATTCGTCCGGCACCCCCATCCCGGCCCACTTCATCCAGACGGTGAACGCCACCCACAACGGCAAGGTCGTCTTCGCCGCGCAGTGGGGTACCGCGATCGCCAAGAACCCGTTCCTGCAGTTCAAGTTCAAGGGCGGGGCCAAGGGCGACAAGCTGCAGTTGAGCTGGACCGACAACAAGAACGCCAGCCGCACCGACGAAGCCACCATCGGCTGATCGCCGCACTTCCGCAGTTTCCAAAAAGGCCCGCGTGCGACGGGTCCGTCCGAATGACCGACGCATCGGTCCATCATCAGGAGGAGACATGAACACTCGACTGATCCTTGCCGCTCTGGCCGGGACTGCGCTGGCAGGCACCGCCCTGGCGCAAACTTCGCCGACCGACGAGTTCCAGAAGTTCCGCGACGTCATGGAAGAGGACAACCCCGCCGAGCTCTTCGAAGCGCGCGGCGAGGAATACTGGAAGACGCCGCGCGGGCCGAAGAACGCCTCGCTCGAACAATGCGACCTGGGCCTCGGCCCGGGGGTGGTGAAAGGCGCCTACGTGCAGATGCCGCGCTACTTCGCCGACGTGGGCCAGGTGATGGACGCGGAGCGGCGTGTCGTCCATTGCATGGTCACCCTGCAGGGACTCAAGTACGAGGACATCACCCGCCAGCCCTTCAGCAACGACAAGGGCACGCCCGACCATGTGAGCGTGGTGACCTATGTCGCCGGCGAATCGCGCGACATGAAGATCGCGGTCCCGCAGGCGCACCCGAAGGAACGCGACACCTACCGGATCGGCCAGGAGATCTTCGGCTTTCGTGCCGGCCCCTACGACTTCGCCTGCTCGACTTGCCACGGCGCCGACGGCCGGCGCATCCGCATGCAGGATCTGCCCAACCTGACCAAGCCCGAGGGCGCGGTGAAAGGCATTCTCGGCTGGCCCGGCTACCGGATGACGGGCGGCTTCATGCTCACTTCCCAGTGGCGGATGAACGACTGCTTCCGCCAGCAGCGCTTCCCCGAACCCAAGTACCTCTCCGACACCGTCACCGCGATCCTCGCCTACCAGGCGGTCAACGCCAACGGCCAGCTCTATCGCGGCCCCGGCATCAAGCGCTAAGGGAGCACACGAACATGGATCGGAAATACGTTTCGGCGCTCCTCCTGGGTGCGCTGGGGATGCCTGCCCTTCTCCTGGCGACGAACGCCGCCGCCGACAACGACTACCGCGCCCAGGCGCTGGCCATGGTCAAGCGCGATTTCCAGGCCAAGGGCAGTGCCGGCCTCGACCGGCTCGAGGAGGACGGCGTACAGGCGCTGTGCAACCGCACCGGCAACCATCCGCCGAAAGACGTCGCGGCGCGCCTCGAACAGGACCAGCTCGCCTCGGTCAGGCTGCCCGCCGACGGCCGCCTGATGGGCGACTGGAAGGCCGGCGAGAAGCTCGCGCAGAGCGGACGCGGCTTCACCTGGACCGACAAGCCGGGCCTGCCGGTGGGCGGCAACTGCTACAACTGCCACCGCATCTCGCCGGCGGAAACCTCGTTCGGCACGGTGGGCCCGAGCCTCTACGAGTTCGGCAAGCTGCGCGGCAACGGCCCGGATATGCAGAAATACGTCTACAGCAAGATCTTCAACGCCAAGTCCTTCAACCTGTGTTCCGAGATGCCGCGTTTCGGGCATATCGGCGCGCTCAAGGAAGATCAGATCAAGGATCTCGTCGCCCTCCTGCTCGCCGCGGATTCGCCGGTAAACAGCAAGTAGCGCCATCCCGCCGCGCCGGGCGGGCGATCATGCCGCCCGGCGCGCCTTCGGTCACCGCCCGGAGCATTGCCCCATGTCGATGAATCGCAGGGAGTTCCTGCATGTTGTGGCGGCCGCCGCGGCCGGTGGCCTGCCGCTCGGCCACGCACTGGCCGCGCCGGCTCGCGCCGAAGCGGCCCTCTACGAGCTGCCGCGTTTCGGCAACGTGCATTTTTTGCACTTCACCGACTGCCACGCGCAGTTGCTGCCGGTGTACTTCCGCGAGCCGAACGTGAATATCGGCGTGGGCGGCTCCATCGGAAAGGCGCCGCACCTGGTCGGCGAACAGCTGCTCAAGGCCTTCGGCCTCCGACCCCGCTCGATCGAGGCACACGCCTTCAGCCATCTCGATTTCGCCGCGGCGGCACGCAGCTTCGGCACGGTCGGCGGCTTCGCACATCTGGCCACCCTGGTCAAGCGCCTGCGGGCGAGCCGCCCCGGGGCGCTCCTGCTCGACGGCGGCGACACCTGGCAGGGCTCGGGGCTCGCGCTATGGACCGAAGGCCAGGACATGGTCGACGCGTGCAAGCTGCTCGGCGTCGACGTGATGGCCGGGCACTGGGAATTCACGCTGGGCGCCGAGCGCGTGAAGCGGATCGTGACCGAAGACTTCAAGGGCCGCACCGATTTCGTGGCGCAGAACATTCGGACCCAGGATTTCGGCGATCCGGTTTTTCCCGCCTACAGCCTGCGCGAGATGAACGGCGTGCCGGTGGCGGTGATCGGACAGGCCTTCCCCTATACGCCGATCGCCAATCCGGCCCACCTGGTGCCGGACTGGACCTTCGGCATCCAGGAAGAGAGCCTCCAGCAGAGCATCGACGAGGCGCGCGCCAAGGGGGCGCAGGCGGTGGTCCTGCTCTCGCACAACGGCATGGACGTCGACCTCAAGCTGGCCGGCCGCGTCACGGGGCTCGATGCCATCCTCGGCGGACACACCCACGACGGCGTGCCGGTGCCGGTGCTGGTGAGCAATGCGCAAGGGCGCACGCTGGTCACCAACGCGGGTTCCAACGGCAAGTTCCTCGGAGTGCTCGATTTCGACGTGAAGAACGGGCGGGTCGCCGACTTCCGCTACAAGCTGATGCCGATCTTCTCGAACCTGCTGCCCGCCGACCCGCAGATGGAAGCGCACATCCGCACGGCACGCGCGCCCTACGCCGAACGGCTGGCCGAGCCGCTCGCCATGAGCGAAGGGCTGCTGTACCGGCGCAGCAATTTCAACGGCTCCTTCGACCAGCTCATCCTCGACGCGATGATGGAAGTGCGCGGCGCCGAGATCGCCTTCTCGCCGGGCTTTCGCTGGGGCACCACGGTGCTGCCCGGACAGGCCATCACGCGCGAGCACGTCATGGACCAGACCGCGATCACCTACCCGTGGTCCACCCTCACCGAGATGAGCGGCGAGACCATCAAGACGATCCTGGAAGATGTGTGCGACAACCTCTTCAACCCCGACCCCTATATGCAGCAGGGCGGCGACATGGTGCGCGTGGGCGGGCTGCAATACGCCTGCGCGCCGAACGCGAAGATGGGCAGCCGGATCCAGGACCTGCGCCTGAACGGCAAGCCGCTCGCGGCCGACCGCAAGTACCGCGTGGCCGGCTGGGCGCCGGTTTCGGAGGCGGCGCGCGACGCGGGCGGGCCGCCCATCTGGGAAGTGGTCGAGAGCTACCTCAAGGCGAAGCGGACCCTCGCCCCGCCGATACTGAATCTGCCCACCCTCAAGGGCGTCGCAGGCAATCCGGGGCTCGCGGTCTAGGCGCGCCCGGGCACCGTTCGGAACCACCCGCCAAGGAGAAAAAGCATCGTGAACCGAATCCCGCTTGCCGCCCTGTTCGCCGCCGCCGCGCTCGCCACCCCCGCGCTGGCGGCACCGCTCACCACCACCTACGCCACCCTGTCCACGGCGGCCGCCATCACGGTGGCGCAGGCCGCACTGGCCGAATGCCAGCGCCAGGGCTATGTCGTGGCAGTGGCGGTGCTCGATCGCGCCGGCACGCCGCTTGCCATGCTGCGCGACAACCTGGCCGGCCCGCACACGCCGTCCACTGCGACCAACAAAGCCTGGACGGCGGTGAGCTTTCGCACCAGCTCGGCGGACATCGCCGGCATGAGCGAAGCCGGCCGGCCGGCCACCGGAATCCGTACCCTGCCGAACGTGGTCGCGCTCGGCGGCGGGCAGATGATCCGCGGCAAGGGTGTGATGCTGGGGGCGGTCGGCGTGTCCGGAGCGCCCTCGGGCACGATCGACGATGCCTGCGGAACCGCCGGGATTGCGGCGATCCAGGACGCGCTCGAACTCGATTGAGGACGCGACGCCGCCGGCTGTTCGCGGCTTACGCGGCTCCTACAGGGGGCAGTTCTGCGCGGGCGGTGAGGCGGTCAGCGCGCCGGCCAAGCCGCGAGAAATTCCTTCCAGTGCGCGGCGCCGATCTTTGCCAGCGACTCGCGCACCATCGCGAGCTCCGCGGCGTAGGCGGCCGCGTCAAGCTGTCCGCGCATGTGCTGGAAGCCCAGATAGACGAGATAGGTGTTCACGACATCGGTCTCGCAATAGTCGCGGATCTCGGCGGCGCGCCCCGCCTGCCAGGCCGACCACACCGCCGAGCCGTCCATCCCGAGCTTGCCCGGAAAGCCCATCAGCTTGGCGAGCTGGTCGAGCGGTGCGTTGGCGCGCGGCTGGTACATCGCCAGCAGGTCCATGAGATCGAGGTGGCGGTTGTGGTAGCGGCTGATGTAGTTGTTGTACTTGAAGTCGCGCGAGTCGGCGTAGTCGCCTTCGCCCTGATCCCAGTAGCGCGGCGCCGACACGCCGTGCATCAATCCGCGGTAGTGCAGCACCGGCAGGTCGAAGCTGCCGCCGTTCCACGAGACGATCTGCGGAGTGAAGCGCTCGATCCCGTCGAAAAAGCGCTGGATGATCACGCCTTCACCGCAGTCGGGTTCCGACAGCGAGAACACGCGGAACTGGCTCGCGTCGCGCAGTACGCAGGAGATGGTCACCACCCGCTGCAGGTGCAGTTGCAGGAAGTCGGTACCGTTGGCCGCGCGGCGCTGCTGGAAGGCGAACTCCGCGACCTCGTCGTCGGACAGCTCGGCCGGCAGCCCGTTCAGGGCGCGAATGCCCGCCACATCGGGAATCGTCTCGATGTCGAAGACGAGGACCGGCATCACTTGCGCGTCCAGCCGCCGGTGCCCTGCACCCACCAGCCCGGCTGGGCGCGGTCCATCCAGCGCTGGGCGAAGGTCTTGCGCACGTCCGCCTCCCATTCCGGGTGGCCGTTGGCGCGCGCGATCTCGCGGTAGAGGGCGGCGCGATCGGCGTTCTCCGCCGCGACGAGCGCATTCACCTGACCACGCTGGGCGAGCGGCACGCTGGAGGCGTCGCGCACGGCGACGTTGCCGTCGGCCGCGAGCCCCACCGCGCCGGCGCCGTACAGCGGCGCGAGCTGGGCGTGGCGCTGCTGCATCGACTGCTGGAGCGCGGCGATGGCCGGAGTGTTGATCTCCAGGTTGCCCTGCCCCCAGGCCGACCCGATCAGGCTGAAGAGCAGCACCGCGAGCCAGCGTGCAGCGATCGTCATGGCATTCATTTCGTTTCCCCGTTGGGCTTGGACTCGGCGGGCGGCGTAGCGCCCTGGCGCAGTTGCCAGACTTCCTCGATGATGCGGTCGGCCGCCTTTTCCGCGGCGGCGGCCGGAAAGTAGATGTTGATGGTGACGCAGGCAGCGGCCCCGGACACGGTGGCGGCGAACAGGGCGAGTCTTGCGACCGGATTCATGCGGTCTCCTTGGTTGGACTGCGGCGGGGCGGATGCGGTGCATCGCGGGACATTGGCTACCGGACGACCGGCGCGGTGTTGCTGGAAATCACCCGCTGCAGGCGATCGACGAGTTCGTTCCAATCGACGCGCCGATTGTAGCCGATGACATTCAGGGCCGGGATGCCGCCACCGCGCACGACATCGAAACCGCTCCCCGGGCGGGCGGGCGCATCGCCGTCGAGCCCGCCCATGCGGCATACACCGCCCGCGAGCACGCACGACAGGCCGATCTCCCGATAGCCGAAGGTTTCGAAGAAGCCGAGGAAGCTGCGCTGGATGGCCACCACCGCACCGACGCCGCCGAGCGCGCCGATGTTCTGCACCGCCCGCTGGCTGATGCGCCGCGGATAATTGCCGGGACTGCTCGCGACCCGCGCCGCAAAGCGCACCGGGCGCCAGCGCGCCAGTTCCAGCCCGCGCACGTCGGCGTCGATGAAGCCGGTGACGCTGCCGAACGAGAAAGTCTCGGTGAGCTGCGCGAGGTCGAGGTGGCGCGCCTCGACGTCGGCAAAGAGATGGGACGCCACGCCGAAGGGTTCCAGCAGTTGCAGGCGGGTGGCCTGCACATAGCCGTCGAAGATGGAGATGACCAGCGCGCCGTCCAGGGCGAGCTCGCCCGGGGTCACGCGCAGCCCCGGGAGCGAGGCGGAGAGGACGCCCGACATGGTCGGCAGACCGACCGCCTCGGTCAGGAGCTTCATCGAGATCGGCTCCACGACCGCGCCGCCGCCGCCGTACCACCCGGTGGCGCCGCGGCGCAGGGCCACGTGGTCGAGCACCAGCGCCCCGTCGAGCACGGGGACCGCCACGCGCTCGACATCGACGCTGCCCCCGCGCAGCTGCGCCACCAGCTCGAACGGGCCCAGTGCGAGCTTCTGCCAGTGGCCGCCGCCCACCGCCAGACGGGCCTCGGCGGGGGCTTCGGCCCGCCACGGCAAGCTGCCGCTCACCGGCCCGAAGCCGAGCGCGCCATCGGCAAGACCGACCACCGCTTCGTTGAACGCGACATCGAGCGCCACCGGTGTGTCGCCCTCGAACGCGATGCCGGCGCTCAGCCGCCCGCCGAACTGCAGCGCGTCGGCACGCGCCGGCATGAGGATCGGCGCGAGGAAACGGGGACCGATCACCGCCAGGTCGGCGTCCGCGACCGTCAGCGCGGCGCGCACAAGGCGGCGCTGCGCGAGATCGAATGCGCCATGGGCGGCGATCGTGCGCACGCCCTCGATATCGAGCGCGGCCCGCGTCACGGCGACGAGCTCGGCATCGACCGCGCCGACCACCTCGACGACCGGGCCGGCGGTGAGATAGAGCGGATGCAGATAGGCCGCGCCGCCCGTCCACGCGAGCCGCCCGCGCCAATCCCAGCCCGCACCACGCGCGACGGCGCTCAGGTCGAGTTCGAGGGCGACCTGCTCGGCCGCCTGCAGTCCGTCATCGCTCGCGAAGCCGCCTTCGGCGAGGCGGCCTTTGAGCGCGATGCGGCGGGCGCCGCGCGCGGGACCATAGTCGAGATGCCCATCGAAGCGCCCGGCAGGATGCCAGGCCGCGAGCCCGGGGAGCCACTCGCCCAGGCGCGACGCCGCAAGCCCGCCGAGCGCCATGCGCACCTGCCCGTCGCGCAGGGCGGCGACGTCGATCGATTCGCCGGCGTCGGTGCGCAGCGCAAGCTGCGCCGTCTTGTCGGCCTGATCGAAGCTGAGGTCCAGCGTTGCGCGCTCGATCAGGCCGGGCGCGCGCACGGTCCCGCCGCGACAGCGCAGCACACCGCCCGCCAGACGGAAGTCGGGACAATCGATGGCGAGCCGCTCCCAGTGGCGCTCGCCGACGGTGAGGCGCGCCAGCGTGAGGCGTGCGGCAGCGCCCTCGGCGCCGACCTCCACCCGCAAGCCGTCGATGGTGAAGACGGGGTGGCTCAGGCGCCCCAGTTCGAGTTGCAGCCCTGCGGCGCCGCCCCCGCTCGCCCAGCCCGGCAGCGCGAGCCCGGCCGCCAGAGCGAGCGCCCGCAGGCGCCGGCGCACGCCGTGGTCAGCCCGGGAACACGCCGGTCGACAGGTAGCGGTCGCCGCGATCGCAGACGATCGACACGATGACGGCGTTTTCCAGCTCGGCGGCCAGGCGCAGCGCCACATGCATCGACCCTCCGGAAGAGATGCCGGCGAAGATGCCTTCCTCGCGCGCCAGGCGCCGGGTCATGGCCTCGGCATCGGCCTGGCTGACGTACTCGAGCCCGTCCACCCACGCCTTGTCGTAGATCCGCGGCAGGTAGGCCTCGGGCCATTTGCGGATCCCCGGAATCTGCGAGCCTTCCTCGGGCTGGCAGCCGATGATGCGGATGGCCGGGTTCTTTTCCTTGAAGTAGCGCGAGCAGCCCATGATGGTGCCGGTGGTGCCCATGCTGCTCACGAAATGGGTGATGCGCCCGCCGCTCTGCTCCCAGATCTCGGGGCCGGTGCCCTCGTAGTGGGAAAGCGGGTTGTCGGGGTTGGCGAACTGGTCGAGGATGATCCCCTTGCCCTCGTCGCGCATGCGCTCGGCCACGTCGCGCGCCATCTCCATGCCGCCGTCGCGGGCGGTGAGCACCAGCTCGGCGCCGAACGCGCGCATCGTCTGACGCCGCTCGACGCTCTGGTTCTCCGGCATCACGAGGATCATGTGATAGCCGCGCATCGCCGCCGCCATCGCCAGCGCGATGCCGGTGTTGCCGCTGGTGGCCTCGATCAGGGTGTCGCCCGGACGGATGTCGCCGCGCGCTTCGGCGTGCACGATCATCGACAGGGCGGGACGGTCCTTGACCGAGCCGGCCGGGTTGTTGCCCTCGAGCTTGGCGAGGATGACATTGTTGCGCCCGGCGCCGATGCGCTTCAGGCGCACCAGCGGCGTAAGTCCGACGTAGTCCTCGAGAGTCTTGTATTCCATGCGCGCAGTCATCCAGTCCCGGGAAGGTTCATGCAGGAATCGGCGCGGCCCCGGTCATCCGCGCGTCCGATCGGAAGTCCCCATGCAAGCGACGGTCCACACTACCATGGCCGGCCGGACCGGGTTTGCGGACGCCGCACGCGTCCGAACCACGCCGAAGGCGCCGCGCCGCGCGTCGGATATGCGACAAAAGCGTCGCCATCGCCCGCTCAGCGCCGCCCGATGCCGTGGTATTCGAGACCGGCGCGCTTCATCACCGCCGGATCGTACATGTTGCGTCCGTCGAACACGACCGGATGGCGCAGCTCGCGTGCGATGCGCGCGAATTCGGGGCTGCGGAACTCCTTCCACTCGGTGACGATCGCCAGCGCATCGGCGCCCGCCAGCGCATCCATGGGCCGCTCGACGTAGCTGAGGCGCGGCTCGTCGCCGAAAATGCGGCGCGCCTCGGCCATCGCCACCGGATCGTAGGCGACCACCGTGGCGCCGCGGCGGAACAACTCGCCCATCACGACCCGGCTCGGTGCGTCGCGCATGTCGTCGGTGTCGGGCTTGAAGGCGAGTCCCCACAACGCGAATCGAAAACCCGTCAGGTCCTCGCCGAAGCGCGCCACGATCTTGTCGACGAGCCGCAGCTTCTGCGCCTCGTTGGCCTTTTCCACGGCGTTGAGGATCAGCAGGTCGTGGCCACGCTCCTGCCCGGTGCTCACCAGCGCCTTGACGTCCTTGGGAAAGCACGACCCGCCGTAGCCGCACCCGGCATACAGGAAATGCCAGCCGATGCGCGGATCGGAGCCGATGCCCTGGCGCACGAGCTCGATGTCGGCACCGAGCGCCTCGGCCAGGTTGGCCAGTTCGTTCATGAAGCTGATGCGCGTGGCGAGCATCGCGTTGGCGGCGTACTTGGTGAGTTCGGCGCTCTTGACGTCCATCACCAGCAACTTCTCGTGATTGCGCTGGAACGGGCCGTAGAGTTCGCGCATCAGCTCGATGGCGCGCTCGTCCTCGGCCCCGACGATGATCCGGTCGGGGCGCATGAAATCATCGACCGCGGCGCCTTCCTTGAGGAACTCCGGGTTCGACACGATGCTGAACGGCAGGTCGGCACCGCGCGCCGCCAGTTCCGCGGCGATGGCCAGGCGCACCTGGTCGCCGGTGCCGACCGGCACC
>Ga0214472_10006976_pt1 | contig 11841 bp, 22 predicted proteins | sample RVTome_6_FD_207662 | JGI IMG/M metagenome (GOLD analysis project Ga0214472, IMG submission 207662) | Soil microbial communities from uranium-contaminated site in the Upper Colorado River Basin, Wyoming, United States - RVT140D175 | ecosystem: Environmental > Terrestrial > Soil > Contaminated >...
ACCGACAGCTCCATCTCGTCGACGCTCTTGCCGAGCTTCTCCATCCACGCTTCACGTTCCTGGTCCGAAATGGCCGTCGGCTCCGCCACGGCCTCTTCGTCCTCGAAATTGATGAAGATCGCAAGATGATCTCTCATCAGCTTCGCGGCAAGGCCCACCGCGTCTCGCGGGGTCGTCGCACCGTTGGACCAGACCTCCAGAACCAACTTCTCGTAGTCCGTCGCCTGACCGACACGCGCCGAGTCGACGAAGTAGTTGACCTTCTTCACGGGCGAGTGGACGGAGTCCACGGGAATCCAACCGATGGACAGATCCTCGTCGAAGTTCCTATCGGCGGAGACGTAGCCGCGGCCCTGCTTCACACGCAACTCCACAGACAGAGTGGACCCGTGGGAAAGCGTCGCGATGTGGGCGTCCGGATCGAGAATTTCGACATCGGGGTCCGGCGTGATGTGCGCGGCCGTCACGGTTCCGGGCTCCGACGTCTTGAGATACAGGGTCTTGGGATGATCCACGTGAATCCGAAGCGGAATGCGCTTCAGGTTCAGAATCAGGTCGGTGGTATCTTCCATGGCCCCGGGAATCGGCGAGAACTCGTGCAAGACCCCCTCGACCCGCACCGCCGTAATTGCCGCCCCCTCTATGCTCGAGAGCAGCACGCGGCGCAGCCCGTTGCCCACGGTCGTGGCAAAGCCACGCTCGAAGGGCTGGGCGTAGAAACGCCCGTAGTTGTCGGTCTGGCCGTCCGTATCGACCTCAAGGCGCTTAGGCCTCTGAAACGCTTTCCAAAGCATCTTCTGCCAATCCTCCCGGCGGCCGAAAAGCTCGGCCGCGGTTCCTACTTCGAGTACAACTCGACGATCAGTTGTTCTTGGATGGGGAAGTTCACGTCGTCTCGCGACGGGAGCGTCAAGACCTTCCCCTTCACGGCTTCTGAATCCATCTCGAGCCAGCGCGGTACACCGCGCCCTTTGACCGCCTCGAGCGCTTCGACCACGAAGCCGTTCTTTCCAGCCTTTGGCGACAGCGATATCTGTTCACCGACCCGCACCTCGTACGAAGCGATGTCCAGCTTGCGGTCATCCACGCGCACGTGCCCGTGGGACACGAGCTGACGTGCCTGGGCGCGGGACGTGGCGAAGCCGAGCCGGTACACCGTGTTGTCGAGGCGACGCTCGAGCATGATGAGCAACGTCTCGCCGACGACACCCTTCTGCTGCGAGGCGCGGTCGAAGGTGCGCCGGAACTGCCTCTCCAGCACGCCGTAGATGCGCTTGACCTTCTGCTTCTCCCGCAATTGAAGGCCGTAGCCCTGCAGTTTCGTTTTGAGTCGCCCACCCTTGCCGTGCTGGCCGGGTGCATAGTTGCGTCGTTCGATGGCTGCCTTGCCTGAGAGATCGCGCGCGCCTTTGAGGAAAAGGTTCATTCCCTCGCGACGGCTCAGGCGTCCAGTGGGTCCCGTATATCTCGCCACAGCTTTGCTCCCGTTAGACGCGCCGCCGCTTCGGCGGCCGACAACCGTTGTGTGGAATCGGGGTCACGTCCCGAACCGAACGAATCTCGACCCCGGCCGCCTGAAAGGCGCGGATCGCAGACTCGCGACCACTGCCCGGGCCCTTGACGCGGATTTCCACGGACTTCAATCCATGATCCTTGGCCTGCCCGGCACACGTCGTCGCCGCCTGCTGCGCCGCGAACGGTGTGCCCTTGCGGGAGCCCTTGAACCCGATACTTCCCGCGCTCGACCAGGTCACCACGTTGCCTTCAGGGTCTGTGATTGTCACCATCGTGTTGTTGAAGGTGGCCTGGATGTGGGCGATTCCATGAACGACCACGCGTCGCTCCTTCTTGCCCTTCTTCTGTCCGACGATTCTCGGCATGGGTCTCCTAGCGCTTCGTTCGCACGCCGAGACGCTTCGGCCCCTTGCGGGTTCTCGCGTTCGTATGGGTGCGCTGCCCGCGGACGGGCAAGCTGCGCCGGTGGCGGAGGCCCCGGTAGGAACCCACCTCCATCAGGCGTTTGATATTCATGGAAATCTGTTGGCGAAGATCACCCTCGACGCCGCCTTCGGCATCGATGGTCTGCGCGATGCGGCTGACTTCCTCATCAGACAAGTCCTTGACGCGAACATTCCGGTCCAGGCCCGTCTTCTTGAGGATGCGATTGCTGCGCGCCGAACCGATGCCGTAGATGTAGGTCAAGGCTATCTCGATTCGCTTCTGACGCGGCAGGTCTACGCCTGCGATACGTGCCATGTCTCTACCCCTGCCTCTGCTTGTGCTTCGGATTACTGCAGATGACACGCACCACGCCGTTGCGGCGGATCACCGTGCATTTGACACAGATCTTCTTGACCGACGACCGAACCTTCATCGTCCTTCTTTCTCCGTCACTGCCTGCGACGCACGATCCGGCCTCGGCTCGTGTCGTACGGCATCAACTCAACGACCACATCGTCGCCGGGCAAAACCCGCAGCAGGCTCGCCGCACCTGACACGTGCACCGTGGCACGGTCGCGGCTCTCATTCTGTAGCGCCACGCGATACATCGCATTCGGCAACGCCTCGATGACCTTCGCTTCCATCTCGATCAGCTCCGCAGCATTGCGATCAGGCATGACTGGCCGTACGGGCGGCTTCGACGAGTCCACGGATCTCGGCGGAGACCGTGTCCACCGGGCGGTCGCCATCGATCCCGTAGACCTCTCCCAGGGACTCATAAAAGCGGACCACTGGACGCGTCTGCGCCTCGTAGTCATTCAGTCTCCGCTGCACGACCGCCGCCTTGTCGTCCTCGCGCTGAATCAACTGACTCCCACACCGATCGCAGATACCCTCTATGCGGGGCCGCTCGTTCTCGAGGTGAAAGGTCCCCTGGCAGTCGGGACACCAACGGCGCCCCGAAAGCCGTGCGAGCAGCTTCTCTCGCGCGATGTCGATCTTGAACACCAATGACCTTGCGCCCCCGACCATGAGCTCGAAACTCTCTGCTTGCGGCAGCGTGCGGGGAAACCCGTCGAGAATATAGCCTTCAGCGCAATCGTCGTCGTCGATCCGGCTCGCAATCAGCTCGACCAACAAGTCATCCGGCACGAGCTCACCGCGCTCCATCAGCGGCCCGGCCTTCTGGCCCAACGGCGTTCCAGCGGAAATCGCGTTTCTCAGCATATCACCGGTCGAGATCTTCGGTAGGTGAAGGTGCGCGCAGAGCCGTGCGGCCTGGGTCCCTTTCCCGGCGCCCGGGTATCCGAAGAAGATGACGCGAACCGTCGTCGGGTTGCCATTAGCGTCGCCCACGGACCCTCCGGCCGCCTTTGCCGCTGAAGCCGTCGTAGTGACGCATGACGAGTTGCGCCTCGACTTGCGACGCCGTGTCCATCGCCACGCTCACGATAATCAGCAGCGAAGTGCCGCCGAAGTAGAAGTTGAGACCCAGCCCCTGGGTGATCCAGCCCAAGTTATTGTCGCCGAGCCACAAATCGAGGGGAGGCCCGATGACCGGGATCGGAGCCACCTTGAAGCCAGCGATCAGAAACTCCGGCAACAGAGCGATCAGGGCCAGGTAGACCGCACCACCCAGCGTGATCCGAGCCAGGACGTGATCCAGGTACTCTGCCGTCTTCTTTCCCGGTCGGATACCTGGGATGAAGCCTCCGTGCTTTCGCATGCTCTCCGCGACATCTTCTGGGTTGAAGACGATAGCGGTGTAGAAGTAGCAGAAGAACACGATGAAGGTGACATAGAGCAGGTTGTACAGAGGCATGCCCCACTGGAGCTGGTCCTGAATGCTCTGAATCCACTCACTCTCGAAATTGACGAAAGAGAGCAGGGTCTGGGGAAACGCGATGATCGAGGAGGCGAAGATCACGGGGATGACTCCGCTCGTATTCACGCGCAGCGGCAAATGGGTCGATTGCCCGCCGTACATTCGCCGGCCGACGACTCGCTTCGCGTACTGCACAGTGATTCGCCGCTGTCCGCGCTCCATGAAGATGATCACGGCGATCACGACGACCATCATTGCCAGGAGCAGGAGCGTCGCGAGCAAGCCCAGTTCGCCGCGGCGGACCTTACCGACTGTATCGAGGAGGCCGCCGGGGAAGCCGACGACGATTCCTGCGAAGATCAACAGGCTCATGCCGTTGCCGATACCGCGCTCGGTGATCTGTTCCCCGAGCCACATGATGAATGCGGTGCCCGTGGTCAGCGTCAGGACAGTCATCGCCTTGAACGCCAGCCCCGGATTCTGGACGATGCTGTGGGTACCGCTGATGGTCAGGCCTTCGAGGTACGCCGCAATCGAAAGTGACTGCACGACGGAGAGCAAGATCGTGCCGTAGCGAGTGTACTGAGTGATCTTGCGTCGGCCCAGCTCGCCTTCCTTGGACAGCTTCTCGAGGTACGGCCACACGACGGTCAGGAGCTGGAGAATGATCGAGGCGGAGATGTACGGCATGATCCCGAGCGCGAAGATCGTGACCTTTGCGAGGTTGCCCCCGGAGAACATATCTACGAGACCAAACCAGTTGCCCTTGTTCTCTTCGAAGAATTGAATCAGCGCTTCGGCATTGATGCCGGGCGTCGGGACGTGGTTTCCGATCCTGTAGATGGCCAACATGCCGAGGGTGAACAGCACCCGCCTGCGGAGTTCCGGAACGTCCCAGATGTTGCGCAGCGATTGAAGCATCGAATCGTTTTTCCTGGCAGCCCGCTAGGGCTACTTCTCACTCCGTTTGGATGGCTTCCTCTTGGGCTCCGGCTGAGCCTCGAGCTCGGGTGACGCGACTTCCGGCGAGGCGTCTGCCTCAGCCTGTGCTTTCACGTCGAGCCGTTCGGCCTTCCCGCCCGCCGCCGCAATGCTCGCCTCGGCCTGACGCGAGAACCTGTGGGCGCGTACGGTGAGCGCCTTCGTCAGCTCTCCGTCGCCCAGGATCTTCACGAGCGCACGACGCTTGCTCACGATGCCCCGCTCGCACAGGGACGCAGGAGTCACGACGTCGCCCGCATCAAAGACGTCGAGCCGCTCGAGGTTGACGATGGTGAACACCTTGCGAAACGGGGCATTTCGGAAGCCGCGCTTCGGCAAGCGCCGTTGCAGTGGCATCTGCCCGCCTTCGAAGCCCGACTTGCGACTGTATCCGCTCCGGCTTTTCTGTCCGTTTTCTCCACGGCCAGAAGTTTTGCCGGTTCCACTGCCCGGGCCACGGCCCACGCGCTTGTGCTTGCGGACGCTGCCTCGTGCAGGTTTGAGATTCTCGAGTCCCACGTTTTCTCCCTACTCGACGATCTCGACGAGATGTTGCACCTTGCGCACCATCCCCCGGATCTCCGGTGTGTCGGGGCGTTCGACGACGTGATTCAGTCGGCGCAGTCCCAGGCCGCGGACGGTCTCACGCTGCGCCCTGCCGTTCGTGATCAGACTGCGGACGAGCTTGATCTTGACCGTTCCGCTGCCGGCCCGCTTCTTTTTCTTGTCTACCATCGGCTGCTTCTCGTATCGCCTCTCGTATCAGGTTGAGCGCTCAGGCGCCGGCCTCAGGAACCACGGCCGCTGCGACTACCGGAGCCTCGGACACCGCGCCATGAGAAGCCGGTGCCGTATCGGGCGCAGGTTTCTCCTCGATCCCGAGGATCTCCGCCACGGTCTTACCCCGCAACCTCGCCACTTCGGCCGGGTCTTTGAGCGACAGCAGTGCTTCGAGCGTCGCCTTCACGACGTTGTGAGGCGTCGTGCTCCCGAGGCTCTTCGTCAACAGGTTCTGATAACCCGCTGCTGTCAGCACCGCCCTGACCGCACCACCCGCGATCACGCCCGTACCTTCCGATGCGGGTTTGAGCATAACGACCCCGGAACCAAAGCGCCCCACCACCGCGTGCGGAATCGTGGCACCTTTGCGAGTCATGGGAACGCGGTGCAGGCTCTTCTTCGCAATGTCGACACCCTTGCGAATGGCGGAAGCGACTTCGCGGGCCTTGCCCATGCCGTAACCCACCGTGCCGGCACCGTCGCCGAGCACCACGAGGGCTGTGAAGGAGAGGTTCTTCCCTCCCTTGACGACCTTCGTAACGCGATTGATACCCACCACCTGGTCTTTGAGCTCCAGGCTGTTGGCATCGATTCTCTCTGTAGTAGACCTCATTGTCGTATCACCGCTCAGAACTTCAGCCCGCCTTCACGGGCAGCATCGGCCAACGCCTTGATCCGGCCGTGATAACGGAATCCCCCGCGGTCGAAGACCACGGCATCGACGCCCTTCTCCTTGGCGCGCTCCGCGATCAGGGTGCCCACGGACTGGGCCGCGTTGATGTCGGAACCGAACTTCTGCTTGCTCCGCAGATCTTTGTCCAGAGACGAGGCAGCGCACAGCGTGGAACCCGCGTCGTCATCGATGACCTGCGCATAGATGTGGCACTGGGAGCGAAACACCGCAAGCCGCGGCCGCGCGGGTGAGCCGTGGACCTTCTTGCGAATACGTCTGTGTACCCTCTCCCGAACCTGGCTTCTCGAGTCTGTCATGACACCTCAACGGGCGTTCCCAGGTGATCGGTCACCCAGCGTCCCCGTCCTCCGCCGATGCGGCGTGAAGCTCGGCTTGAAGTCATAGCCTACTTCGCTCCCGTCGCGCCGGCCTTACCGGCCTTCTTCTTGACCACTTCGCCCGTGTAGCGAATGCCCTTTTGCTTGTAGGGCTCGGGCTTGCGAAAGCTCCGAATCTCGGCTGCCACTTGGCCGACGCGCTGCCGGTCGATTCCCGAGACCACCAGGTGAGTGTTCTTCTCCACCGTGATCTCGATTCCTTTCGGAATGTCGAAATGCACCGAATGCGAGAAGCCGAGGCTCAAGACCAGTTGTGACCCCTCCAAGGCGGCACGGTACCCGACGCCGACGATGTCGAGTTCCTTCTTGAAGCCCTCGACGACACCCGTCACGGCGTTCTGCGCCAGAGCACGCGCAAGTCCGTGAAACGCACGTTGCTGTCGGGCATCGCTCGAGCGCTTGCAGGCCAGCTCCGCGCCTGTCAGCGCGAAGCTGATTCCCGGCGGCACGGGCGTCTCGAGTTGGCCCTTCGGGCCCTTGATCGAGAGCGCCGTATCGCTCACCTGCACCTTGACCCCAGCGGGGACTTGGATGAGTTTTCTTCCAACCCGCGACATCCCGCCTCCTACCAGACGTTGACGAGAATCTCGCCGCCGACGCCTTCGCGTGCGGCCGCTCGTCCCGTCATCAAGCCGCGCGAGGTGGAGAGGATATTGATCCCCAGCCCACCGTAAACTCGCGGGATATCATCTTTGCCGCAGTAGACCCGGCAGCCGGGACGGCTTACCCGCTGCAGGTCAGTAATGACGCGCGCCATGCCAGCGCCGTACTTGAGGTGCACACGAAGGACTCCCTGATGAGCGTTCTCGTGCACCTTGAAGGTCGAGATGTAGCCCTCGCTCTGAAGAATCCGGGCGATCTCGCGTTTGAGCTTCGAGTGCGGGACGTCTATCCGCACCAACTTCGCCCGAACACCGTTTCGTATCCGGGTGATCATGTCCGCAATCGGGTCGGTCACGTTCATCGGGTCAATTCCTACTGATTCCTGAACGGCATGCCGAGACCCTTGAGCAGCAGTCTCGACTCGTCGTCGGTCTTTGCGGTCGTCACGAACGTCACGTTCATGCCCCGCAGTTTCTCTACCTTCGAGTAGTCGATCTCGTGAAAGATGATCTGGTCCTTGAGGCCGAGGGTGTAGTTGCCACGTCCGTCAAAGGCGTTCGCCGGAACGCCGCGGAAGTCCCGAACACGAGGCAACGCGACGTTGAACAGTCTGTCGACGAACTCGTACATACGAGCGCCACGCAGCGTGACGGTCGCACCAATCGGCATTCCTTCACGCAACTTGAATGCCGCGATCGATTTCCGGGCGCGGCGCTGCGCCGGGCGCTGACCCGTGATCTGAGCCAGCTCCTCCATCGCCGTATCCAGGAGTTTGATGTTCTGGGTCGCGTCGCCGACCCCCATGTTCACGGAGACTTTCTCGAGCTTCGGTACAGCCATGACGTTCGTATATCCGCGGTCTTTCATCAGACTCGGACGAACGTCGCTGGTGTAAAGCTCTTTGAGCCGGACTTGCATCTCTCCTAAACCTTTCGCTTTCCTCGAATCAACAGGGAGTCGATCACTTGTCGAGCTGACCGCCGCGTCGACTGACTCGAACCTTGCGGCCATCTGCGAGCGTCTTCGCCCCAATTCGCGTGCGCCGATCGTCCTCGGAAGAAACGATCATCACGTTCGAGACATGGATCGCCGCTTCGCGTTCGGCAATTCCGCCGCTGATGTTCCGCTGCGGGTTCGGGCGGGTGTGCTTCTTTACGAGTTGCACACCTTGCACCAAGACCCGATTGTTCTCCCGGAAGACGGCGAGTATCTTGCCGCGCTTGCCTTTGTCCTTACCCGCGATGACTTCCACCAGGTCGTTCTTCTTGAGACGAATCCGGTAACGCGTCTTTTCGCGCTCCGCTAACCGACCAGCCACTTAGATCACCTCCGGCGCGAGCGACACGATCTTCATGAAGTTCTTGTCCCGCAGCTCGCGAGCGACAGGGCCAAAGACACGCGTCCCAACGGGCTCGCGCGCATCATTGATCAACACCGCTGCGTTGCCGTCGAAGCGGATGTATGAGCCGTCTCGCCGACGCGTCTCCTTGCGACAGCGCACGATCACCGCCTTGACGACCTTGCCTTTGCGGGCGTGCTCCGGCGCGTCGGGGGCGGACTCTTTGACATTCGCCGTGATCACGTCCCCGAGGTGCGCGACCTTACCCGTGCCCCCGCCCACTGGCAGAATGCACGCGATCTTTCGGGCGCCCGAGTTGTCGGCGACGTCGAGCACGGTTTGCATTTGAATCATGACGATGTCCTCTCGGGCTATACGTCCGCGGCGGGAGCAGCAGCTCGCGCGCGACCCGTCGTCGCCAGAATCTCTTCGACACGCCAGCGCTTCCGTTTCGAAAGCGGCCGCGTCTCGATGATGCGCACCCGGTCGCCGGCTTCAGCGCCCTTCTCGTTGTGCACGAGGAAGCGCGTCGTGCGCCGGATCGTCTTCCCGTAGCGGGCATGCCTCACCATCCGTTCGACCGCCACGACGACGGTCTTCTCGGCCTTGGCGCTCATCACCACACCCACGCGCTGCTGGCGCTTGCTGCTCGCTTGTTGCTCGTCGTTTTCGCTCACCACAGTCCTCGCTAGGCCCCGCGGGCGGATCGCGCCTTCTCGTTCGAAATCGTCTTTACCCGAGCGACTTCCCGCCGCGCGTCGCGCAACTTGTCGGTATTGTCGAGCTGGCCGATCGCCTTCTGGAAGCGCAACTTGAAGAGTTGCTCGCGGAGTTCCCCCTCCTTGCTCACCAGTTCCTCGACACTCAGCTCTCGCAGTTCGTCGGCCTTCATGCCGTAACCTCCTCGGCGCGCTTGACGAAGCGCGTCTTCAGCGGAAGTTTATGCGCCGCAAGCCGCATCGCCTCGCGGGCAACGTCCTCCGGCACACCCTCCATCTCGTAGAGCACGCGGCCAGGCTTGATCACGCACACCCAACCCTCAGGAGAGCCTTTGCCCTTACCCATGCGGGTTTCCTGTGGCTTCTTCGTAATCGGCTTGTCCGGGAAGACGCGGATCCAAATGCGGCCACTGCGCTTCATGAAGCGCGTGATCGCAATGCGCGCGGCCTCGATTTGCCGGTCCGTCAACCAACCGGGCTCCACGCTCTTCAGGCCATAGTCGCCGAAGGAAACGCGGCTCCCGGTCCAGGCCTTGCCCTTCATCCGGCCCCGCTGGACCTTGCGGAATTTGACTTTCTTGGGCATCAACATCGGATCAGAGCCCCTTACCCGCGCGCAGCACTTCGGCGTCGCCCTTGTAGATCCAACACTTCACGCCGATTTGCCCGAAGTTCGTCGCCGCCGCCGCGAAACCGTAGTCGATATCGGCCCTGAGGGTATGCAGCGGGAGCTGGCCGTGAAGATACCACTCCGCGCGGGCAATCTCTTTGCCGTTCAGGCGGCCACCGACTCGGATCTTGATGCCTTTGGCACCGAAGCGAAGAGCGGCATCGACGGCCTTGCGCATCGCTCTGCGAAACGCGATCCGCTTCTCGAGCTGGAGTGCGACAGACTCGGAGATCAACTGGGCGTCCAGTTCGGGCTTGAGAATCTCCTGGATGTTGATGAAGACCTCTTTACCTGTGCGACGCTGGATCTCCTGCTTGAGCTTGTCGACCTCGGACCCCTTTCGCCCGATGATGATGCCCGGGCGAGAGGTGAATATCGTGATGCGCAACTTGCTCGCCGCGCGCTCGATATCGACGCGAGAAACACCCGCGTGATTGAAGCGCTTCTTGAGCTCACGCTTCAGCCGCAGATCCTCGTGTAGCAGGTTTGCGTAATCCTTGTCGGAGTACCAGCGGCTACGCCAGGTCTTGGTGAAGCCCAGCCTGAACCCGACTGGGTGGACTTTCTGTCCCATCCTACTTCTCCCTCTCGGCCACGCACACGGTCAAGTGTGCTGTGCGCTTCTGGATGCGATAGGCGCGCCCCATCGGCGCTGGGCGGACGCGTTTTGCGATCGGCCCACGGTCGGCATAGCAACTCTTCACATAGAGGTCGTCCTCGTCGAGGCGGCGCTTCCCGTCGCGGTCCGCCGCGTGGACGGCGTTCGCAATCGCCGAGCGCAGCGTCTTCTCCACGGCGTGAGCTACGCCTTTCTTCGAGAACTTCAGGGTCGCCAACGCCTCGCCGGCGGACTTGCCCCGGATCGTGTCCAAGACGAGCTTTGCCTTCTGAGCCGACGTCCGGATGTATTTCGCTCGAGCTCTTGCTTCAGCCACTTCCGTCACCTATCGAACCCTGGACGACTTCTCGACCTTGGCAGTATGCCCGCGGAAACTCCGCGTCGGTGAGAACTCTCCGAGCTTGTGCCCTACCATATTCTCGGTGATGTACACCGGAATGAATTTCCTGCCGTTGTAGACGGCGAGCGTGTGCCCGACCATCTCCGGCACGACTGTGGAGCGACGAGACCAGGTCTTGACGACCTTGCGATCCCCCGCGTCATTCATGGCCTCGACCTTCCTCAGCAGATGGTCGTCGACCCAAGGACCCTTCTTGATGGAGCGTGTCATCGCTTCTTACTGCGCCTCCTCACGATGGCCGAGCGCGTGCGCTTGTTCCGGCGCGTCTTGTAACCCTTCGTCGGTTTGCCCCAGGGTGTCACGGGGTGCCGGCCACCGGATGTCCGACCCTCACCGCCACCGTGGGGATGGTCGACCGGATTCATCACGACGCCGCGGTTGTGTGGACGGCGCCCCAACCAGCGCGACCGGCCCGCCTTCCCGAACGAGACGTTCTTGTGATCTGAGTTGCCGACCGCACCAATCGTGGCGACACAGTCAAGGTGGACCCGCCGCACTTCGTTCGAGGGAAGCTTGATCTGGGCGTACGAGCCTTCCTTCGCGACGAGTTGGGCAGACGTACCGGCGCTGCGGACCATCTGTCCGCCCTTGCCTTTGCGCAACTCGATGTTGTGCAGCAAGGTCCCTGACGGAATCGCCTTGAGTGGCAGCGCATTGCCCGGAAGAATGTCGGCCTGCTCGCCCGCGACGATGCTCTGCCCCACGGCCACGCCCTCAGGCCAGAGGATGTACCGCTTCTCGCCATCCGCATAGTGAAGCAACGCGATGCGCGCCGACCGGTTGGGATCGTATTCGACAGACGCGACCTTCGCGGGGACGTCGCGCTTGTCTCGCTTGAAGTCGATCGTCCGATACCGTCGCTTGTGACCACCACCACGGAACCAGATTGTGAT
>Ga0214472_10006977_pt1 | contig 11840 bp, 11 predicted proteins | sample RVTome_6_FD_207662 | JGI IMG/M metagenome (GOLD analysis project Ga0214472, IMG submission 207662) | Soil microbial communities from uranium-contaminated site in the Upper Colorado River Basin, Wyoming, United States - RVT140D175 | ecosystem: Environmental > Terrestrial > Soil > Contaminated >...
GCAGAGGTCGCGGCGAAACCCACCATCGCGCCGCAAGCGAGGACGAATCGCCAGCGGTAGGGACGGGCTTGCTGGAGGAGACGGCGGAGCTCACTCATTGATAAAACTCACTCGAACGGAGCATGTTACCAGAGTCCCCCGCCGCTGTCCTTTGGCGCCGCGGGCAACCGGGCGGGCCTAACCCCGATCCGAAACAGAACCTCTCGACCCACGGGACCAACCGATTTCGGTTCGGGGCTAATCTACCACACGGTATTTCAGAAGCACCCAGAGAGCTTCCAAACCGTCTTTCCAGGAGATCTTTTTACCCTCGTCGTAACCGCGGCCTTCGTAGGTGATGGGGACTTCGTAGACACGGCAACCCATCTTGAAGAGCTTGGCGGTGATCTCGGGCTCGATGCCGAAGCGGTTCGAACGAAGGGTCATGTTCCGCACGCGATCGGCGCGGATGGCTTTGAAGCACGTCTCCATGTCGGTAAGTATCGTGTTGTAGAGCACGTTGGTGACGAAAGTAAGGAACCGGTTGCCCATGTAGTGAGTGTAGAGGAAAGCGCGGTGACGTCCCAGGAATCTGGAGCCGTAGACGGCGTCGGCCTTGCCGCGAACGATGAGCTCGATGAGATCCGGGTACTCCTCGGGAGAGTATTCGAGGTCGGCATCCTGAATAATGAAGATGTCCCCCTTCGCCTCCGCGAAGCCTCTTCGTACCGCCGCGCCCTTCCCTAGGTTCTTCTCCTGGAGGAAGAGCTTGAAGCCTCGCTTCGCGGCGAGCTCGCTCAAGATCTCGCGAGAACGGTCGTTGGATCCGTCGTCCACGACCAAGAGCTCCAATCGCAGAGGCACCGCGAGAACCCGGGAGACGATCTCCTCAATCGTCGCTTCTTCGTTGTAGACCGGCATCACGACCGAAAGAAGCGGATCGGGAAGACGTGTGACCTTCACGCTTCTCCGTATCCTCTCGGGTGATTCTGCTTGAACCGCCAGGCCGTCTCGACGATCGAGTCCAAGGACGTGAAGGAGGGCTTCCAATTCAAGTGGCGCCGAGCCTTCTGACTGTCTGCTACCAGTCGAGGAGGATCGCCGGGCCGCCGGGGCGCCAGCTCGGTCGGCACGTCGGAGCCGCTCACGCGTTTCACCGACTCGACGACTTCCAGCACCGAGTGACCTCGACCGGTGCCAAGGTTGTAAGCAGCCGAGGCCGCCCCACCCCGCAGCGTGTCAACCGCCTGGATATGAGCGGCGGCGAGATCCATGACGTGAACGAAGTCCCTGATGCACGTACCGTCCGGGGTTGGATAGTCGTTGCCGAAAATGGAAACGGCGGGACGCTGCCGCATCGCCGTCTCGCACACCAAGGGAATCAGGTGGGTCTCGGGGCGATGATCTTCGCCGAGGTCCCCGTCGGGATGAGCGCCGGCGGCATTGAAGTAGCGAAGGCTCACGTGCCGGATTCCATGAGCCACTTCGAAGTCAGCGAGCGCTTCTTCGAAGGCGCGCTTGGTGCGACCGTACGGGCTCACCGGACGTTGCGCGTGAGACTCCGGGATCGGAACGACCTCAGGCTCGCCGTAGATCGCACACGTTGAGGAAAAAACCGCCGCCGGTACGTGATTGCGCGCTATGGCCTCCAGCAGCACGAGCCCGCCGCTCACATTGTGCCGGTAGTACATTCCCGGCTCCCGCACCGACTCGCCCACGTAGGCACGACCGGCGAAATGAAGCACGACGTCGACCGGCTCACTCTGAAAGACGCTATCGAGTTTTTGCCCGGCGTCGGCGGCGTTCGTGAGATCGGCCACGATCAGTTCCGCGCCGACCACCGACTCCCGATGTCCCTCACTCAAGTTGTCGAGGACGACGACCCGTTCGCCCCGATTCAAGAGCTCGCGGACCGTGTGAGACCCCACGTAGCCGGCTCCACCGGTTACCAACACCGCGCCCATGGTCGATTTTCGGTCTTTCGGTCTTTCCCGGGAGGACTTGGTCAGGCCCGGCGACCCACCCCGAAGTAGGAGAAGCCCAGCTTCTTGAGCAAATCGGGGTTGTAGATATTGCGCCCATCGAATATCACCGGGCGACGCAGGAGCCCGCGCAGGCGTCCGAAATCGGGCTCCCGGAACTCGTTCCACTCAGTAATAAGGATAAGAGCCTCCGCACCCTCGCAGGCCTCGTAGCCCTTCCGGCAGTAAGTGATGCTCTTGTTCCATTTCGTAAGCGTCTTCCGTGCTTCCGCCATCGCCTCGGGATCGAAGACGCGAAGACGTGCTCCCTCGTCGGCCAGTTGCCCGATGACGGAGATCGCGGGCGCCTCACGCATGTCGTCGGTCCGTGGCTTGAACGCGAGACCCCAGACGGCCAGTGTCACTCCTTGGAGCTTGTTTTCGAAGAACTCCTTGATCTTCGGAATCAAGAACGATTTCTGCGCCTCGTTCACCTGCTCGGTTGCCCGAACGATGGCCAGGTCGACCCCGAGCTCGTCCGCCTTGTGTAGTAGCGCGCGGATGTCCTTCGGAAAGCAAGAGCCTCCATAACCCACGCCCGGAAACAAGAAGGCGTGTCCGATCCGGCTATCCGCGCCCACCGCCTGCCTTACCATGGAAACGTCCGCGCCTACCGTTTCACACAAGCGCGCCATCTCGTTCATGAAACTGATGCGGCTTGCGAGCATCGCGTTGGCGGCATACTTCGAAAGCTCGGCGCTGGCGGGATCCATGATCAGGATAGGGTTGCCGGTACGCACGAACGGCCGATAGAGCTCCGTCATCAGCCTGGCGACTTCCTCGTCATCGGTTCCGATGACCACGCGATCCGGGCGCATGAAGTCGTCGAGTGCCGCGCCTTCCTTGAGGAACTCGGGATTGGAGGCGACCCCAAAGGACTGAGGCGTAAGGCGCGCAATGGTTTCCTTGACCCGCTGATGCGTACCCACCGGGACCGTGCTCTTCAGAACCACGACTTTGTACCCATTCAGGGCATGTGCCACTGCTTCGGCCACCGAGAGCACGAAGCTCATGTCGGCGGATCCATCCTGACCCGGGGGCGTTCCTACGGCTACGAAGACGATCTCCGAGGTCTTGACGGCCTCCGCCAAGTCGGTCGTAAAGGAGAGTCTCTCTTCCTCCAGGTTCCTCCCGAGTAGCTCCTCGAGCCCCGGCTCGTAGATGGGGCTCTCACCCTTCGAGAGTCGTTTGATCTTGTCTTCGTCGATGTCGACACCCACGACGTTGTTGCCGGTCTCTGCCAGGCACGCGGCGACGACCAGGCCGACGTAGCCGGTTCCTATCACACAAATCCTCATGAACTAGACGACTCCTTCTGACGACCGTTTCCAAATGCCCGAGCGGTTAGGACTTATTATAACGGCAAACTTCCGGTCGCACACCAAGGTCGCGCGCCGCGTGCTATCATCCGCGGCGTCGGCATGGCAAGCCTCTCCATTGGTATCGACTATCGCCCTGCCCTTTCTCGCTCGACGGGAGTGGGTCGTTACGTTTCGGGACTGGTCGGGGCTCTGGCCCGGATCGATCGACAGAACGACTACGTCCTCTTCTCGAGCTCCTTGCGCCAGCGGGCCGAGCCGGGCCCGTTGCCCTCGAACTTCCACTTCGTCGATCGGCGCATTCCCGTCTCGTTGTTGAACACGCTCTGGCACCGACTGGGGAGACCCCGGTTGGACGCCCTCGCCGGCCGCTCGTTCGACATCTCCCATTCGCCACATCCCTTGATCCTTCCCTCCCGCGGACGAACGGTCGTCACCATCCACGATCTCTTCTTCTACCGTCATTCCCGTGGGACCACCGCGGAAATCCGGCGGGACTATGCACCTTTGGTGAAATCACATGCGTCTCGTGCCGACGCGATCGTGACGCCGTCTCTAGCGACCAAGGAAGAAGTGGTGCGACTGCTGGAAGTCGGCGAGGGAAAGATCCAGGTGACGCCTTTGGGCATCGATACGGAGACCTTCCGGCCCCGTCCGAGAGAGGAGGAAGAACTGGCCCAACGCTATCGGCTACCGCCCCGCTACGTGCTCGCGGTGGCAAGCCTGGAGCCTCGAAAAAACCTCGCTCGGCTCGTCGAGGCCGTGGGTCTATTGGTCCGGCGGGGGTGGGACGGGACACTGCTGCTCGCCGGCGGATCGGATCGCGACGAGTCCCGGATCGAGCGCGCCATCGACGACCAGCAGCTCGGTGAACGCGTCCGAAGGCTAGGCTACGTTCCATTTCAACACCTGCCCGCGATCTATCGACGGGCGCGCGTGCTGGCCAACGTCTCGCTCTGGGAGGGTTTTGGTCTTCCCGTGCTCGAAGCCATGGCCTGCCAGGTCCCGGTCGTCGCTTCCGACATTCCGAGTCACCACGAGGTCGCGGCCGATGGAGCGTTCTATGTCGACGCCGATCGGCCGGATTCGATCGCCCAAGGCATCGAGCGAGTCTGGGAGGACGAGCCGCTACGGAAGAATCTGATCGAGCAGGCCCAGATGCGGCTCCCGCTCTTCTCCTGGGACGAGACCGCCCGGCGAACTCTCGCGCTCTACGAGCGACTCGGACCGAAGTAATCCGATGCAGGTCTCCGTCATCATCGTCAGCTACAACGCGAAGACCTATCTCGGCAAATGCCTTCGCGCTCTTTACGAGCACACCAAGCTGCGCCCACTAGAAGTCATCGTCGTGGACAACGCATCGACCGACGGAAGCCTCGCCATGCTGGCGCGAGACTTCCCCGAGGTCAAAGCCATCGCCTCCCCGGACAACATCGGTTTCTCCGGTGCCAACAACATCGCGATGCGAGAGGCAAAAGGCGAATTCTATCTACTACTGAACAACGACGCCGTCGTGGCTCGCGGGGCCGTCGACACGATGCTGCGCATCATCCAAGAGAAACCGGAGGTCGGTGTTCTCGGTCCGCTACTGCGTAACGAGGACGGATCGGTGCAGATCTCCTACGGCAGAATGATCAGCTTCCACGCCGAGGCAATCCAAAGGTTTCTCACCAAGGGCAACGTGCGTGGAAACCCGCTCGTCCGTCGCTACATAGAAGGCCGCAGCAAAAAAGAGGCCCACCCCGATTGGGTCAGCGGTGCTTGCATGATGCTGCGCGCCGAAACCCTGGAGACCGTCGGACTCTTCGACGATCGCTTCTTCTTGTATAGCGAGGAGGTGGATCTGTGTGAGCGGGTACGCCGCGGCGGCTACCGCGTGTTCTATACGCCGGAGGCCGAAGTCATCCACGTGGGCGGGAAGTCCGCGGAGGCCAATCCCGAGAAGGCGGCGTTCGAGTACCGGCGTAGTCAGCTCTATTTCTATTCCAAACACTACGGCCGCGGAAGGGTCCTTTTGCTGAAGGCCTATCTCCTCGTGAGTATCGCCGTGCGTTGGCTGCTCGGAACTCCCACCGATCGCCGCCTGCAGGAAATGCTTCTTCAGCTCGTCTGGAAATATTGACCCCGCTTCCGAACTCTTTCGCAGCGAACGTGTCGAGAAGTAGTGACCCGTCGCCCTATTTCGGATCGGGGCTGACCGTGCCTCATTCGGTCCCCGGCGGCACGGCGGCGCTCCTGCTAGCCCGACTCGCACCCCCAGCCGCTTCCTTGGGCGTTTTCTATCTCGCCCTGTTGCATTGGAAGCCCGAGACCTGGGGCCTCTTCCATCTCTTGCTCTCGGCGCAGGCCGTCCTTCAAATGGCAGCCGGCCTGGGCGTCGATCTCCTCATCTTTCAAAAGGGCTTCGCCCAACCCCAAGAGATCCCACGACTGCTTCGCGCCGCCTCCTCATTGCTGTTGCGCGTGGGCGTGGGTCTGGATGCAGCCATGGTCCTGTTCGTGACGTCCGTGACCCAAGAGCCTCCATCTCTCCTGGCTGCCTGCTTTCTAGCAGGCGCCATTCCCGCCGCAAGCCTGGCCCCCACTTGGAGGCCGCGTGGGTTTCGGCTGGCCTCGCCCATCGTCTAGCGCCGATCGTGATCTTGGAGCACGGCACCCGCCTCCTCGCTAGCTTCGCCGTGCTCACCGTGGGAGGAGGGCCGGCACTCGTCGCCCTGGCGTTCCTCGTTTCGAAATGGCTCGGCACCGCGTTGCTCTTCCAGCCATTGAGACACCTCACCGGAACGGCCGCTCGTCTCTCGCTCGGTTTCGTCGTGCGTCAAGCATTACCTTTCGCGCTGTTCTTCGCTGCCTCGGCCTTTCTCAACCGTATGGATAGTCTGGTCCTGGCGCTCTTTCTTCCCCTGGCGGATGTGGGATTCTACGGCGCCGCCACGCGCCTCGTGTTTTTTGGCACGATCGCTTCGCAAGCGTTCGGCCTCGCCCTGCATCCTTATCTCCTCGCATCCCGATCGAGGCCGGAACGCTATCACCATCTCGCCAGCACGAGCCTCGCCAAGGTGGCCGCCGTCTCCTTCGTGCCGGCGGGCTTCCTGCATGCCTTCCCCTCGAGCACGTTGCGGTTGCTGCATATCGACCCCTATCTTCCGGCCGCGTCGTTGATTGCGATCCTTTCCCTCGCGCTGCCCGCCTTGTTCTCCAGCGAAGTCTTTTTTCGCTGCCTCCTCGCCGAAGATCGCGTGCGCGGAGCCGTGAGGGTTGCCGTGCTCCAGATCGCGATTGGGCTCCCCTCGCTGGTTGTCGCCGCCTTCCTCTACGGTGCGCAAGGCGTGGCGATGGCCAGCCTGTTGGTCGCCTGGCTCGGTGCCCTGGGCTACCTCTTCGCCTGTCAGAAAACCGGACTCGTTCTCTGGAGCCGCTGGACGATGGCACTGGCTTTCGGGGGCACGGTTACGGCGGGCGTGAAAGCCCTGGCGCCGTCACACTCGAATCTGGCCCTCGTACTCCTCGCGGCCTATGCTCTCGCGGCCATCGGCCACGGGATCTCCCGCTGGCGCGACGTCTCGAATGCGGATGAACTGCCCCGAAAAATGGGCGATAATCCCGAATAATTTGAACTCTCTTTGCCGGGAGACCCCATGTACTCACGTCGCCACCTCGCCGCGCTCTTTGCCATCATGTGGTCCTGCTCGCCTTCCCCCGCCCCGGAGTACGACGTGATCCTGCGAAACGGTACGATCTACGACGGAAGCGGCTCCGCGCCATATCTTGGCGACCTCGCCATCGGCAGAGATCGGATCCTGGCGGTAGGTGACGTGAGCCGAGCGAGGGGCAGCGCGGAGTTGGATCTCCAGGGGCTCGCGGTTGCACCCGGTTTCATCAACATGCTGAGTTGGGCGGTGGACACGCTCATCGAGGATGGCCGGTCGCAGTCCGACATTCGTCAAGGCGTCACCCTGGAGGTTTTCGGCGAGGGACTGTCCATGGGACCCGTGAACGACCACGTGTCGCAGCTCCTCATCGAGAGCCAGGGCGACATCGAGTTCGAGATCGAATGGACGACCCTCGCTGAGTACCTCGACTACCTCGTGGAGCGCGGCATTTCCACGAACGTCGCGTCCTTCATCGGGGCCACGACGGTTCGTGTCCACGAGATCGGATTCGAGGATCGCCCGGCCACCGAGCAGGAGATGGAACGGATGCGAGAGCTCGTGCGTCAGGCGATGGAGGAAGGAGCGCTCGGCGTCGGCTCGTCTTTGATCTACGCACCGGCTTTCTACGCCCCAACCGCGGAGCTTATCGAGCTCAGCAAAGTCGCTGCAGCATACGATGGACGGTACATCTCTCACCTACGGAGCGAAGGAAACCAACTTCTCGAGGCGGTGGACGAGCTTCTCACCATCGCGCGTGAAGCGGGCATCGCCGCCGAGATCTATCATTTGAAGGCGGCGGGCGAGCAGAACTGGAGCAAGATCGACGCGGTCATCGAGCGGGTCGAGCTAGCGCGCGCGGAGGGACTGGATATCACGGCCGATATGTATACCTATACCGCGGGGTCAACCGGCCTCGACGCCGCCATGCCGCCCTGGGTTCAAGAGGGTGGCTACGATGCTTGGGCGGCCCGTCTCCAGGATCCGGCGACCCGGGCTCGCCTTCGCACGGAGATGACGACGCCCAGCGACGATTGGGAGAATCTTTACCTCGCCGCCGGCGCGCAGGGAACGTTGTTAGTGGGATTCAAGAACGACGAGCTCAAGCCGCTCACCGGTAAGACGCTCGCGGAGGTTGCCGCGATGCGCGGGAGCACTCCGGAGGATGCGGCGATGGATCTGGTCATCGAAGACGGAAGCCGCGTCCAGGTCGTCTACTTCCTCATGTCCGAAGACAACGTGCGCAAGCAGATCCTGCTCCCCTGGGTGAGCTTCGGCTCCGACGCCGGCTCGATGGCCCCGGAGGGCGTCTTCCTGGAATCAAGCACGCACCCTCGCGCCTACGGAAATTTCGCGCGGCTCTTGGGCCGGTACGTCCGCGACGAACGTATCCTTCCGCTGGAAGAGGCGGTGCGACGATTGACGACTCTCCCCGCGGAGAATCTCCATCTCTCCGAACGCGGCGCGCTCCGACCCGGCTACTTTGCCGACGTCGTGGTCTTCGATCCGCACATCATCCAGGATCACGCGACTTTCCAGGACCCACATCAGTATGCGACGGGCGTCGTTCATGTTTGGGTGAACGGGACGCAGGTGCTAAGAGATGGTGAGCACACCGGAGCGACGCCCGGACGAGTCGTTCGGGGCCCCGGCTGGAAAGGTCGCCCGGGTCGATAGGTGAATCGGCAATTCATGGAGGCACGCATGCATCATTCGTTTTCCGCTCCGCTGGCGATGGCAATCCTCTTGGGCTCCGCCCACGGCAGTCTGGCGCAAACCCACGCCTTTTCGGTTCACGACATGCTGGCGATGCAACGCATCTCGGACCCACAGGTGTCACCCGACGGCGAAACCATCGTTTTCGTCGTGCGGAGCACGGATCTCGACGGCAACCGGGGACGCACCGATCTGTGGCTCGTCGGTACGGATGGGAGCGCCCTCCGGCAACTCACGACCCACTCGGAGAACGAGAACAACCCCCGCTGGGCTCCCGACGGTGAGAGCATCTGGTTTCTTTCCACCCGGACCGGCTCATCCCAGGTTTGGCGCATCCCACTCGGCGGTGGCGAGGGACAGCAGGTGACCCACCTGCCACTCGACGTCGGAAATCTCGTTGTCTCGCCGGATGGTCGGAAGATCGCGTTCACGCTGGATGTCTTTCCCGATTGTGAGAGTCTTGCCTGTACGACCGACCGCTTGGCCGAGCGCGAATCGGCTCCCGCCAGCGGGCGGATCTACGAACGCCTGTTCATCCGGCACTGGGACACGTGGAAAGACGGCCGGCGATCGCATCTTTTCGTGATGTCGGCCGACGGCGCCGGCGAGACACTGGACACGATGGCGGGAATGGATGCCGACACCCCGTCGAAGCCATTCGGCGGACCGCAAGAGATCGCGTTCTCGCCGGATAGTCGCTCTTTGGTGTTCACCGCCCGGGACGTCGGGCGCGAGGAGGCCTGGTCCACGGATTTCGATCTCTACGTCGCCGCGGTGGACGGCTCTTCGCCTCGGCGGGAGCTGACGGAGCCGAACCGAGCCTGGGATACGGTTCCTCTCTTCTCACCCAATGGGCGAACCCTCGCCTACCTCGCCATGTCCAGACCGGGCTACGAATCGGACCGGTTTCGCGTCGTGCTCCGCGACTGGCCGGATGGCGAGCCGCGGATTCTGACGGAGGACTGGGATCGATCGCCTTCCTCTATAGCCTGGTCACGGGATGGCGGGACTCTCTACGCAACCGCACCCAACTTGGGACAGAGCTCGCTCTTCGCCATCGACGTCACGACGGGCGCAGTGCGCACGGTCGTCGAGCAAGGCACGATTCGTTCCCCTGCCGCCGCCGGAGCGCGGGTCGTCTTCCAACTCGAACACTTACGGTCTCCGGCGGAGCTCTACTCGGTCGGATCCCAGGGCGGAGAGCCGTCACCCCTGACGCACATCAATGCCGAGAGAGTTGCCGCGGCACGCATGGGAGAGCCGGAGCAGTTCACGTTCCAGGGCTGGAACGACGAGACGGTCCATGGCTATGTGGTCAAACCAGCAGACTTCGACCCCAACCAAAAACACCCCGTCGCCTTTCTGATCCATGGCGGTCCCCAGGGATCGTTTGGCAACGACTTTCACTACCGCTGGAACCCCCAGGCTTATGCGGGCGCCGGCTATGCCGTGGTCACGATCGACTTCCACGGCTCGGTCGGCTACGGACAGGCATTCACCGATTCCATCCGCGGCGACTGGGGCGGCAAACCCCTCATGGACTTGGTCAAGGGACTGGATGCCGCACTCAAGCGCTATTCTTGGCTGGACGGCGATCGAGTGGCCGCCCTCGGCGCCTCGTACGGCGGCTACATGGTCAACTGGATCGCCGGCAAATGGCCGAATCGATTCCGGTGCTTGGTCAGCCACGACGGCAACCTGGACGAGCGCATGGCCTACTACGCAACCGAAGAGCTCTGGTTCCCGGAATGGGATCACGAGGGCACTCCGTGGGAGAACCCCGATGGCTATCGGAAACACAATCCGGTGGAGTTCGTTCAGAACTGGCGGACGCCCATGCTGGTCATTCACGGCGCGCGGGACTTTCGGGTCGTGGAGACGCAGGGCTTCGCGACGTTCACCGCCCTGCAGCGTCGCGGAATTCCCAGCAAGCTCTTGTACTTTCCGGACGAGAACCATTGGGTCCTGAGACCCGCGAATTCCATCCAATGGCACGAGACCGTGCTGGATTGGCTGGATCGATGGATCCGGGAAGACGGCTCCTCCAACTAGTGCATCAGTGCCGTGGGGCCCCACCCCCACGGCCTGCGCTGTTGGCGGCGCGGCAAGCGCGCCGGGCTCGCTCCGCTCGCGCAGGCTGACTCGCGCTTCAACAGCCTGCTGGTCAGTTCCGCTTCGTCACTCTTCGACTGGACCGCGGCGTCGGCACATCAATCAGGGCGCCCTCACTCCTCGTTCGGGCGCTCGGCCGCTCCGCCGACTTCGTTGCTGGGGGCCTCACTCTTCGTTCGGCCCCGGCCTCCGCTCGACTAGCGTCGCTGCGGCCGGCGGGCGGCTGCGCGGGAGCTGGGGGCTCCTCGACCGACGCGCTCTATTGTCGGAGCGGTGGGTCTGTGCCTCTTCAGACCACTGCCGTATTCGGGAAACCTCCTCGTCTCCGATTCCCAAAGACTCCAGGGAATAGAGCCGATAGTTGGCGTCGCTCCTCGCCGAGGGCGAGAGCAGCTCGATCGAGTCGTAGTAGAGGAGCGTGCTCCTCGACAAGCCAAAGCGCTCGGCGAGCCGACCGATGGTCAACATGTGCTCTCCAACGCCATCTGGCTCAGGCTCGCTCCGACGACTCGTGCCGGATCGCCCGGATCCGCTCGGGAGGAAGGCCCAACCACTCGAGAAAACTCTGATGTCCGTCGGGATAGCGCTCCTCGAATTCCCGGTGCCAGCGGTGCATATCGGCCTCCTCGAGACCGATGACGCGGAAGAGATCGACCCATTGCTCGACGTTCATGTGCTTGTCATGCTTTTTAGGCATCGCACTCTCCTTTCTGTTGCCTCTTGGTCCATCCTGCACTGTGAAGTCGTAGTCGGGTCAAGCCCGGATTTGGTCGAATGGACGAAAATCGGCAACTTCCGCCGACCATCCCGTTGGCTTGCTTTTGGAGCTCCGCTTCTGATACATTCTACTAGGGTTACGCGCCATCCCCTGTTTTGCTTGTTGAGCAAGATTGCCGTCTCGGTCGTAATCGCCGGTGGCCAGCCGTCGTCGCGCCGATGCGCGCTGCTTCTATCTCGATGCGAATCGCTCTCGACGTAAGGAAAATCAACGACTTCGGGATCGGGACTTACATCCGTAACCTGATCAAACACCTTCCTCTCGT
>Ga0214472_10006978_pt1 | contig 11838 bp, 16 predicted proteins | sample RVTome_6_FD_207662 | JGI IMG/M metagenome (GOLD analysis project Ga0214472, IMG submission 207662) | Soil microbial communities from uranium-contaminated site in the Upper Colorado River Basin, Wyoming, United States - RVT140D175 | ecosystem: Environmental > Terrestrial > Soil > Contaminated >...
TGCGGCTGTTCCAGACCTCGCGCCGCTTCAACGTCGAGATCCAGCCGCAGCTGGTGCTGCTGCAGAAGACGCTGCTCAACATCGAGGGCCTGGGGCGCACGCTCGACCCCGATCTCGACCTGTGGCAGACGGCAAAGCCCTACCTCGAGCGCTGGATGGGCGAGCAGATCGGCTGGCGCGGCTTCGCCCGCGCGCTCGCCCAGGAGGCGCCGGGCTGGGCGGCGACGCTGCCGCGGCTGCCGCGCCTCGCGCACCGGCTGCTGGCCGAGGACCGGCTCGGCGCGCTGGAGCGCACCCTGGCCCGGCTCGCCGAGCAGAACGCGCGGCGCAACCGCCTGCTCGCGGCGATCGCGGCCCTGCTTGCCGCCGTGCTGATCTTCATTATCATGACGGCGCCATGCTGATCGCCTTCGTCGCTTTGTATCTCGTCGCCTCGATCGCCATCGGCCTGTGGGCGGCGCGGCGCGTGCACAACTCGCGCGACTACGTCGTCGCCGGCAGGAGCCTGCCGCTGTACATGAGCTTCGCGCTCGTGTTCGCCACCTGGTTCGGCGCCGAGACGGTGCTCGGCGTCTCGGCCACCTTCCTCAAGGACGGCATGGGCGGCATCGTCGCCGATCCCTTCGGCTTTTCCTTCTGCCTGGTGCTGATTGCGCTGTTTTTCGCACGCGCCTTCTACCGCCTCAACCTGCTCACCATCGGCGACTTCTACAGGAAGCGCTACAACAAGCCGGTCGAGGTCGCCACCAGCGTGTGCATCACGCTGTCCTACCTCGGCTGGACCTCGGCGCAGTTCACCGCGCTCGGCTTCGTGTTCCACGCGCTCTCGGGCGGCGCGATCCCGCTGGGCTGGGGCATCGCCCTCGGCGCCGGCGCGGTGCTCGTCTACACGCTGTTCGGCGGCATGTTCTCGATCGCCTACACCGACCTGTTCCAGACCGCCATCATCATCGTCGGCCTGCTCTACCTCGCATTCCTGATGGGCGGCATGGCGGGCGGGTTCGACGCGGTCGTGCTGCACGCCGCGCAGGCCGAGAAGTTCCAGTTCTGGCCCAAGCCCGAGCTCCGCGAGGTGCTGGCCTTCGTCGCCGCCTTCCTCACCGCCGCGCTCGGCTCGATCCCGCAGCAGGACGTGTTCCAGCGCGTCACGGCCGCGAAGGACGCCGACACCGCGGTAAGAGGCACGATGCTCGGCGGCATCGTCTACCTCTGCATGGCCTTCGTGCCGATCTACCTCGCTTACTCGGCGCTGCTCATCGACCCGCAGATGGTGGCGCCGCTCATCGAAGGCGACCAGAACGAGAACCAGCTCATCCTGCCCAAGCTGATCCTCGGGCACACGCCGCTCTTCGCGCAGGTGATGTTCTTCGGCGCGCTCCTTTCGGCGATCATGTCCTCGGCCTCGGGCGCGCTGCTCGCGCCGACGTCGCTTTTCACCGAGAACGTGCTGCGCCCGTTCCTGCCGCACATGAGCGACCGGCAGTTCCTGCTCACGCTGCGCCTGGTGCTGGTGATCTTCACGCTCGCGGTGCTCGTGTTCGCCCTGCAGAGCGAGGCGAGCATCTACCAGATGGTGCAGAACGCCTACAAGGTGACGCTGGTGTCGGCGTTCGCGCCGCTCGTCCTGGGGCTGTTCTGGAAGCGCGCCACCACCGCCGGCGCGGTGCTCTCCGTGGTGCTCGGGCTGGTGACGTGGCTGCTGATGGAAGGGGTGGCGCCGGAAGCGCTCGTGCCGCCGCAGCTCGTCGGCCTTGCGGCGTCGTTCCTCGGCATGGTGGTCGGCAGCCTCGCCGTGCGGCCGGCGCACGCGCAGGCGCACCACGGGTAGCGCGTGCGCGGCTCGCCGCTCGCGCGCCTGCTCCTTCTCGTCTACGCGCTGCTGGTCGTCTACGCGTCGCTCTACCCGCTCGCGGGCTGGCGCGACCACGGGCTCGCGCCGTTCGAGTTCCTGTCCGCGCCGTGGCCGCGGCACGTGGTGCTGTTCGACGTCGCGGCGGACGTGGTCGGTTACGCCGTTCTCGGCGCGCTCGCGGTGTTCGCCTGGCACCCGCGGCTGCGCGGCGGGCGCGCGGTGCTCGCGGCGAGCGCCGCGGGCCTGGCGCTGTCCATCGCGCTCGAGTCGGCGCAGACCTACCTGCCCGCGCGCGTCGCGTCCAACGTCGATGTGCTGTGCAACACCACCGGCGCGCTCCTCGGCGCAATCCTCGGCCTCGCGGCCGCCCCGCTCTCGCCCGCATTTCGCGGCTGGCGCGCGCGCCTGTTCCTGCCCGGCGCGCTCTCGGACCTCGGCGTGGCGCTGCTCGGCCTGTGGCTGTTCATGCAGCTCAATCCGGCGATGCTGCTGTTCGGCGGCGGCGACCTGCGCAGCCTGATCGCGGCGCCCACCGGGCCGGCGCGCGCGCCCGAGTTCTTCGCCGCCATCGAGACGGTCACGGCGGCCGCCAACCTCGCTGCGGCGGCACTGCTCGTTTCGGTGATCGTCGCCCCCGGCGCGCCGCTGCGGCGCCTCGTGCTCGTGCTCGTCGCCGCGGCGCTCGCCGTGAAGACGCTCGCGTTCACCATCATCCTGCGCGCACAGGACAGCTTCGCCTGGCTCACGCCCGGGGCGCTGCGCGGGCTCGCCGCCGGCCTCGCGCTTGCGCTGCTCGCCGTGGCGCTGCCGCGCGTGGCGCGCATGGCGCTTGCCGCGGTGCTGCTGGCGGCGGCCGCCGTTCTGGTCAACCACGCGCCGCCCAACCCCTACCTGGCGGAGATCCTCAAGCTCTGGCAGCAGGGGCACTTCCTCAACTTCAACGGCCTGACGCGGCTCGTGGCGACGCTGTGGCCGTTTGCCGCCGTCGCCTACCTGATCGTGCTGGCGGCGCGGCGCCGGGACGAGGGGCTGCTGTAGAATGCGCGCCCCATGCCGTATTACGAGCGCCACGTCTTTTTCTGCTGCAACCAGCGCGATCCGTCCGATGCGCGCGGCTGCTGCAACGCCAAGGGCGCATCGGCGATGCGCGACTACGCGAAAGACCGCGTCAAGGCGCTCGAGCTCGCGGGACCGGGCAAGGTGCGCGTCAACCAGGCGGGGTGCCTCGACCGCTGCGCCGAGGGCCCCTGCGCCGTGGTGTACCCGGATGCGGTCTGGTACACCTACGTGGACCGCGGCGACATCGACGAGATCATCGAAGAGCACCTGCGGCACGGCCGCATCGTCGAGCGCCTGAGGATCTGATGCGCGCGGCGACGCGGCGCGAGACGGTCCGCGGGCCTGCCGGCGACATCGAGTGCGCCGTGGACGAGCCGCAGGGCGCGGCGCGCGGCGTCGCGCTGATCGCGCATCCGCACCCGCTTTTCGGCGGCACGCTCGACAACAAGGTGGTGCAGACCCTGGCGCGGGCGCTGGTCGAGCTCGGCTACGCCGCGTGGCGGCCGAACTTCCGCGGCGTGGGCGCGAGCGAAGGGCGTCACGACGAGGGGCGCGGCGAGGTCGACGACCTCGCGGCGGTGATCGGGCACCTGCGCGCGGAACGGCCGGTCCTGGCGGGATTCTCCTTCGGCGCGGCGATGCAGGCGAAGCTCGCCGCGCGCGTGCCGGCCGAGCGCCTGGTGCTGGTCGGCCTGGCGGTGAGCCGCCTGGAGGTGCCGGGCGTGCCGCCGGGCACGCTCGTCGTCCATGGCGAGCTCGACGAGACCGTGCCGCTCGCCGCGGTGATGGACTGGGCGCGGCCGCAGGAGCTGCCCGTGCTCGTGGTGCCGGGCGCGGATCACTTTTTTCATCGCAAGCTTGCCGCGCTCAAGATCGCGGTGACCGCCAACTGGAAGTGAGCGGCGCATGCTCTGGGTGAAATCGCTGCACATCGTCTTCATGGTGACGTGGTTCGCGGGCCTGTTCTACCTGCCGCGGCTTTTCGTCTACCACGCGCTCGCCCAGGACACCCTGTCCAGGGAGCGCTTCAAGCTGATGGAGCGCAAGCTCTTCTGGGGCATCATGACCCCGGGGGCGGTGCTCACCGTCTTCTTCGGCCTGTGGCTGTGGCTCGGCTGGGGATTCGCCGGCGCCTGGGTGTACTGGAAAGTCGCGCTCGCGGCGCTGCTCGTGGGCTATCACGCGTGGTGCGGCAAGCTGCTGCGCGACTTCCGCAAGGAGCGCAACCGCAGGTCGCACATCTGGCTGCGCTGGTTCAACGAATTCCCGGTGCTGGTGCTCTTCGCCGCGGTCTTCCTTGCCGTCTTCAAGCCGTCCTGAAGTTTTCTTCGCGCCCTGCCCGCGGGGACTCGAGGCGCTGCTCGCGAAGGAGCTGGGCCCCTTGGGCGCCGTCGATGCCCGCGAGACCGCGGGCGGCGTCGGCTTCTCGGGAAGCTGGGAGACTTGCTACCGCGCGAACCTCTGGTCGCGGCTCGCTTCGCGCGTGCTGTGGCGGGTCGGCGAGTTCGAATACGCGTCCGAGGACGACATCTACGCCGCGGCGCGCGCGGTGAACTGGTTCGACCTGTTCGACGTGAACCGCACGCTGCGCGTCTACGTCACGGCGCAGAAGAGCCCGGTGAAAAGCCTGGAATTCGTGACGCTGCGCGTGAAGGACGCGGTGTGCGACCGCTTTCGCGACGACGTCGGGCGAAGGCCGGACGTGGATCGCGCCGCACCCGAGGTGCGGGTGCACGTGTTCCTGGAGGAAAAGCGCGGCGTCCTGTACCTCGATACCTCGGGCGAGGGATTGTTCAAGCGCGGCTGGCGCATGCAGACGGTGGAGGCGCCGCTGCGCGAGAACCTCGCCGCGGGGATCGTGATGCTCACGGGCTGGCAGTTCGAGCAGCCGTTGCTGGACCCCATGTGCGGCGGCGCGACGCTGCTGGTGGAAGCCGCGGCGATGGCGCGCGGGCGGGCGCCGGGGATGAAGCGCGCCTTCGGCTTCGAGAAGCTGGATACGTTCAACGGCACGCTGTGGAAGTCGCTTCGCGAGCAGGCGGCGCAGCCCGTGAAGCACGCGCCGAAGCTGGCGCTGTTTGGCAGCGATTCCGAAGCTGCAGCACTGACCGCCGCGCGCCGCAATCTCGCCGCGGCCGGCGTGGAGCGCTGGGTGACGCTGGAAGCAAGCGACGTGCTCTCGCGCAAGGCGCCGGCGGAGTCGGGCGTGATGATCGCCAACCCGCCGTATGGCGAGCGCATCGGCGAGGCCGAGGAGCTTTCGCGCTTCTACCCGAAGCTGGGCGACGCGCTGAAGAAGAACTTCGCCGGCTGGAACTGCTTTTTCTTCACTGCCGACCGCAGGATGGAGAAGCTGATCCGCCTGCAGACTTCACGGCGCACGGTGCTCTACAACGGGGCGCTGGAGTGCCGGCTGTACGAATTCAGGGTGGTGGCGGGCAGCCACCGCAGCTAGCTCTTCTTGTTGCCGAAGAACAGCAGCAGGCCGCCGAATACGATTGCGCCCACGCCGGCCCATACCGGGACGTTCACCGTTTCCTTGTCTTTCAGCGACAGCTCGACCGGTCCGATCTTCGTCTGATGGGTTTCCTTGGTGTAGGTGAAACTGCCGTACACCAGCCCCAGGACGCCGGCCACGATCAGCACGATTCCCGCCAATTTGGTTGCGTTCATATGCGCCTGCTCCCGTCTTCACGACCGCCGCGCGCGGACATCATGCGCCGTGCGCCGATACCCGATCCAGGCGCGAGCATAGCGAATCCGGCGTTGCGCATATGTTCGCTGGCGTACGGAGCGTGCCTGGCGCAGGGGATCTAATTGGCAGAAGCGCGATACGGGCGGGGCGCAGGAGTTGCCTGCCCGGGTGGCGCACGATCGGAGGCAAGGAAATGCTGCAATTCGCCGTCGTCTTTCTGGTCATCGCGCTGATCGCTGCATTGCTCGGCTTCACCGGCATCGCGGCCAGCGCCGTGGGGATCGCCAAGGTCCTGTTCTTCGTCTTTCTCCTTCTGTTTGCCGTCTCCCTTGTCCTGGGATTGATGCGCCGCAGGTGAGTCAGTAGAGTACGGCGAGCAGCCGTTCCAGTGCGCCGATTAACTGACCCGAGCTATTCAGCTGCGACGGCGCGCAAGCTTCGCAAGTACCTCTTCTGCAGAGATCGTCTCACCGCGATCGGCCTCGGCGATAGATAGCAGGAGCTGAGACTCCTCCTCGGGGGATAAGGTAAAGCCATGCTCGCCGTCTCTGGCCAACACGGTCACCGACGCCCACTCCTCCAGGGGTTTAACCGGCGCGCCGCTCGCGGCGCGTTCGCGTTGCACGCCGAAGATCACGAAGCGTTCTTCGTCCATCGAGTGGTCGGGGTCCAAGCCGGTGACGGAGAGCGTGTCGCGGAACACGGCTGCCGCCTCTTCAAACGAAACCCCGTGCTTAGCCAGGTTGTCCGCCGCCTTGGCGGGATCCCATTCGAACTGCAATCACAGCTCCCCGGTTATTCCGCCGCCCAACGTCCAAGCTCAGAGGCGCGCGCTTGCGCGCGTCCGCTCTGGAGCGAAATGTTAGACCGCTGAGTAGCAGATGCACCACGTTGTAGCCTCATGTCCTTGAGCTGGCGAACGAACAAGTCGGCCGCCGATGCCTCAATGCTGACGAAGAATGACGCGGTCTCACCATTTCCGCCTGGGCAACATGGGTCGCCACGGAGTTGAACTTCGACTGCGGCATGACCAACGGCGTTTGTACAGTGGAATTGAATATGTTTCAACGCCTGCTACAGTAGGCCAAAGGCAGTTTTCGGAGGAGCCATCCTCATGCTCAGCGTTCCGTCCGCCATCCGCTCGTCGCCGTGGTTGATCCTGCTGGCATTCGGCGGCGTCCAAGCCGCTTCCGTGTGCTACGACGATCGAGACTATCCGGCCATCGGCAGCCTCGAACCGACGCCGTCGGGCTACCGCACCGTGCTCTCCGGCAGGCTGCGCGGCCGTTCGGACACGGCGCCGCTATTCGAATTCTCACCCGAGACCAAGTGGCGAGCGGCCGGACGGGTCGCTTGCGAGCATGGCAACTGCGTTAAAGAAACCCAGGGCTGCCCTGTCTCGTTGCCGGAAATACCGCTACCGGCCATCGATGTGGTAGAAGCTGTTCGCGGCCAGCCGGTGCAAGAGGTGGAGCAAAAGGTCGCCGCATGTGTCGAGCAAGGCCGATACGTGTACTTCGGCATCGGGTTCTACTGGGGCGAGGGCTCGGGTGGCATCGGAGGTGTCGGTCGCTACGACAAACAGACACGCAAGATGGAAGTCCGCCGACCCGAGCAATTGCAGAAGACCGGCGTCACCCATCTCGCCCACGACGGCAAATATCTTTGGATCGGCACCGGCAATCAGCATGAGTGCATCGGCATGGTCCCTACAGAGGGATTGCTCCGTTATGACTGGGACAAGGATCGCCTGGACCCGGCCGATCCAGGCGGACAAGGCATGTGCGGTTTCATGGTGCGCGGCCTTCTCGTTCGAGACCGTACTTTGGTCGTGGCGACCGACGTGGGGCTGGCCCTCGGCTCCGGAGCGGGCCTCCAAAACCCGCTCCGTTGGCGCCATCTAGTGCCCGACCTGCAAGCGCCCGGATTCATGCGTGAGACCACATGCGATGCCTTGTACAACCACTTGTTACGCGCCGTCAGCCGAGAAGACGACGGGATGGGTTGGTCCAGTTTCTCTCAGCTACGCGACACTCTGGAGACGCGCAATCCGAAATTGCTGGAGCAATACCTCAGCACCGGCGCAAAGCCGGCGTCAGACCGCGGCAGATAGGTGGGGCCGTAACGAGCTTCTAGCTAGCTTTTCGGCTTCTCGGCCTGCTGTGTGCGCTGTGTTTCCTCCGGCTTCTTGTAGTCGCCGATCACGCTCTTCAACGGGCAAACGGAAAACGCCGGGCACTTCTTGCAGCCTACGGCCAAGGCAACGGGGCAGAGGGTCATGTCACTCCTCCATCAGGGTCAGCGGGCGCGGGGGCCGCGCACCGCGGGGTTGAGGCGCTCGATATCGGCGCGCACCTGTTCCTGGCTGCGCTCGTACACGATCTCGCGGCCCATGGCGTTGCCGGCGTAGGCAAAGCCGTTACGCGTCGGCGTGAGCGAGCAGCGCACGCTGTGCACACCTTCGCCCAGGACCACCGTGATCACCTCGGCGCGCTTGCTGAACACGACCACGTCCAGGGTCTGGCCGGTCGAAGTGACGCGGACCTTGATTTTCTCGTCGTGCATGCCGGCGGACACTCTACAGCGTTGCGCGGAAGCGCAGGTAATCCAGGGCGCATTTTTCCGGCGCTTCGATCATCGGCAGGTGCCCGACGCCCGGCAGCATGACCACCTCGGACTTGATGAGCAGCATCTGCAGGACGCCGGCGCTGCCCGGGTGCAGCACCCGGTCCTGCTGGCCCCAGACGATGAGCGCCGGGATCGCGAGGCCGCGGATGCGCTCCTCGACCGAGTCGGCGGCGAGCTGCTTGAAGATGCGCTCCTCGAGAGCGTAGTTCTTGATCCTGTCCTGCGCCACGACGTCGAGGAAGGGCCGCGGGACCATGAGCGGCTTCGCCGTGACCAGCGACACGAGCTGCGCAAAATCCTCTTCGTCCTGCACCAGCATCGGGTTCTCGCCCGTTTCCGACATCCGCCTGCGCAGCTCGCTCGGCGGCGCGCTCCACACGCCGGCGGCGTTCAGCAGCCACAGGCTTTGCACCTCTTTCGGATAGAGGGCGGCGTAGGTCAGGGCGATGTGCCCGCCCATCGAGTTGCCGCCGAGGTGCAGCCTGGTCGCGCCGAGCTGGCGCATCAGGGCGCGCAGGCGCTCGGTCTGCGCGCGCGGCGCGTAGTCGGCCCGCGGCGGCTTCGAGGACTCGCCGAAGCCGATGTGATCGGGCACGATGACGCGATAGCGTGGCGTGAGGTACTTGGCGACGCGCGCGAAGTTGTCCTTGTTGGCGCCGAAGCCGTGCAGGAGGAGCAGCGGCTCGCCCTGGCCGCCTTCCAGGTAGACGTAGGTCAGGCCGTTGGCGAGCGTGATCTCCTTGCGCTCGAGGCCGGCGAGGCGCCGCTCGTATGCGAGCGCGGCGCGCACCGCGCGCTCGGGGGCGGTGGTATAGAAATACACGCCCGCGCCCACCACGAGCGCCCCGAGCACGCCCAGGGCGGCGAGCACCCACTTCAGGGCGCGCATCAGCCGAAGAAGCCCACGCCGCGAAGCTTCATCGCGCCCATTATTCCATCCCGGGAGGCGCTTCGCGCGCGCGAAAGCGCGGCCAGTGCCGCAGCCGGGTGCGCTCGATAGTGTAGAGCGCGGCCGCGCCCGCCATGCCGAGGCCGAGCGCGGCGAGCAGCAGCCCCTGGCTCTGGCGCGCGTAGGCGAGTACGGCGAGCGCCACGGCGCCGGCGACGCTCGCCAGCACGAGCGCCGTTTCCGCGCGATGCACGTTCATTTCCAGCCGGCCCAGGCAGCGGGGGCAGTCGACGTTCATGCGCGCGATGAGGGAGCGGGCGGGCTTGCTTCCCGCCAGATCCGCGCCGCACAGCGGGCAGCGGTAGTCCATCAGCGGCTCAGGCGCCGGGCGGCTTCAGGTCCTGCGCCGAGAAGTCGCGCCTGCATTGCGCGCAATGGTAGCGCCGGCGCTCAAGCAGCGCCGCGGCCTGCGCGCGCTGGCGCGGGCGCAGGTAGACCCAGGCAATGACGGCGACGAGGGCGAGCGCCGCGTACAGCTCGCGCGTCTCCGGCGGCGCCCACAGGAAGGCGAGGAGAAAAGCGAGCGCGACCCAGAACAGGATCTCGACCGCGACGTAACGTGCCGCGCTGAACGACGCGTCGGGCGGGTCCTCGTAGCGCAGCAGGAAGCCGCAGGCCGGGCAGGTCTCCGCCTCCCGCACTGCGGGACGGCGCTAGACGATGTCGAGGTGCTCGATGCCCTTGGACAGGTCCTTGTCCTTGGCTTCCTTGCCGTGCAGCTTGATCTGCAGGCGCACCTCGTTGGTCGAGTCGGCGAACCGGAGCGCATCCTCGTAGCCGATGCGGCCCTGCTCGTACAGATCGAACAGCGCCTGGTCGAAGGTCTGCATGCCGAGCTCCTTCGATTTCTTCATGATTTCCTTGATCTCGTGCACCTCGCCCTTGAAGATCAGGTCGCTGATCAGGGGCGAATTGAGCAGCACCTCGACTGCGGCGGCGCGTCCGCGCCCCTCCTTCACCGGGATGAGGCGCTGCGAGATCACCGCCTTCAGGTTGAGCGACAGGTCCATGAGCAGTTGCTGGCGCCGCTCATCGGGGAAGAAGTTGATGATGCGGTCCATCGCCTGGTTGGAGTTGTTGGCGTGCAGCGTGCCCAGGCACAGGTGGCCGGTCTCGGAAAAGGCGATGGCGTGCTCCATCACCTCGCGCTCGCGGATCTCGCCGATCAGGATCACGTCGGGCGCCTGGCGCAGGGTGTTCTTCAGCGCCGCCTCCCATGAGTCGGTATCCACCCCCACCTCGCGCTGCGTGACGATGCAGTTCCTGTGCGGGTGCACGAACTCCACCGGGTCCTCGATGGTGACGATGTGGCCATGCGAGTTCTCGTTGCGGTAGCCGATCATCGCCGCGAGCGAGGTCGATTTTCCGGAGCCGGTGCCGCCGACGAAGATCACCAGGCCGCGCTTGGTCATCGCCACGTCCTTCAGCACCGGCGGCAGCTTCAGGTCCTCGAAGTTCGGGATCGTGGTGGTGATGACGCGCAGCACCATGCCGACGTTGCCCTGCTGCACGAAGGTGTTGACGCGAAAGCGCCCGATGCCCGCCGGGTTGATGGCGAAGTTGCACTCCTTTTTCGCCTCGAACTCGGCGGCCTGCTTGTCGTTCATGATCGAGCGCGTGAGCATCGAGGTGTGCTGGGGCGACAGGCCCTGCTGCGAAACCGGGGTCATCCTGCCGTCGATCTTCATCGCCGGCGGGTAGCCGGTGGTGATGAACAGGTCCGAGCCCTTCTTCGCGACCAGGGCGCGCAGCAGGTCGTACATGAATTTGGTGGCTTGTTCGCGTTCCATGGTTTCCTCCTGGCCGGCGCGCTGGGCGTCAGCCGGCGAAGTTGTCCTTGTTCATGGCCTTGCCGCGCGCCTCGCCCATCGACACCGCGTTGCGCCGCACGAGGTCCTGCAGGTTCTGGTCGAGCGTCTGCATGCCGATCTGCGCGCCGGTCTGGATGGCGGAATACATCTGCGCGATCTTGTTCTCGCGGATGAGGTTCCGGATCGCCGGCGTGCCGATCATGATCTCGTGCGCCGCGACGCGCCCCGCGCCGTCCTTGGTCTTCAGGAGCGTCTGCGAGATCACCGCGCGCAGCGACTCCGAAAGCATGGCGCGCACCATCTCCTTTTCAGCCGCCGGGAACACGTCGACGATGCGGTCGACGGTCTTGGCGGCGCTGCTCGTGTGCAGGGTGCCGAAGACCAGGTGCCCCGTTTCCGCTCCGGTGAGCGCCAGGCGGATGGTCTCGAGGTCGCGCATCTCGCCGACCAGGATCGAATCCGGGTCCTCGCGCAGCGCGCTCCTGAGCGCGTTGGAGAACGACAGCGTGTGCGGCCCGACCTCGCGCTGGTTGATCAGGCACTTCTTCGACTCGTGCACGAACTCGATCGGATCCTCGATGGTGAGGATGTGGCCTTCCTCGTTCTCGTTGATGTGGTTGACCATCGCCGCGAGCGTGGTCGACTTGCCCGAGCCCGTCGGGCCCGTCACCAGCACGATACCCCGCGGGTACTCCGAGATCTCGGTGAAGATCTTCGGGCACTTGAGCTCTTCCAGCGACAGCACCTTGGTCGGGATGGTCCGCAGCACCGCGGCCGCGCCGCGCTGCTGCACGAAGGCGTTGACGCGAAAGCGCGCCAGGTTCGGCACGGCGAAGGAGAAGTC